>Ga0209156_10000222_pt1 | contig 46661 bp, 42 predicted proteins | sample GraSoiAngelo_124_FD_185881 | JGI IMG/M metagenome (GOLD analysis project Ga0209156, IMG submission 185881) | Grasslands soil microbial communities from the Angelo Coastal Reserve, California, USA - 14_0927_05_20cm (SPAdes) (version 2) | ecosystem: Environmental > Terrestrial > Soil > Grasslands... | reverse complement strand
GGAGCTGGACCACGTGATCGGGCACGAGATGGTGCACCAGTTCCAGTACGACGTGTTCAGCCGCGGTCGCATCGGCGCCGGTATCCAGACGCTCGTCAATGTCGCCCCGCCGCTCTGGTTCATGGAAGGCATGGCGGAATACCTCTCGGTCGGGCCGATCGACAACCACACCGCCATGTGGCTGCGGGACGCGGCCGTGGAAGGCCACCTCCCGACACTCCAGCAACTGAGCTATGAGGAGGTGTTCCCTTACTACTTCGGGCACGCGATCTGGGACTACATCGGAGAGAAGTGGGGCGACGAAGCGGTCGGCCAGATCCTGCAGGCGTCGACGTCCGCGGGGGTCGAGGGCGCGTTCAAGCGCGTGATCGGAGTCAACCTGGACGAGCTGATCAGCGGGTGGCGCGACGCGGTGCAGACCACCTACCTGCCCCAGCTTGCCGACCACTACCGGGCCCGCCGCATCGCACAGCCCCTGCTCACCCGCAAGCGTTCCGAGGGCACGCTGCACATCGCGCCGGCACTCACCCCCGACGGCCGCCAGATCGCGTATTTCAGCGAGGAAAACTCGTTCTTCGTCGACCTCTACCTCGCCGACGCGGAGACGGGCAAAGTGCTGCGGCGTCTCGTGAAATCGACGCTGTCGAACAACTACGAAAGCCTGCGCTTCATCAACTCGGCCGGCTCGTTCTCGCCCGACGGCCGCTACTTCGCCATCGCCGCGAAGCGCAAGGACCGCGACGACCTCGTGATCCTGGACGTGAAGAAGGACGAGGAAGTGCGCCGCATCCCCCTGCCGCTGAACGGGCTCACCACGCCGGCCTGGTCCCCGGACGCCAAGCAGCTGGCCTTCACGGGCTACGACGGCGGCCTCTCGGACCTGTTCATCGTCAACGCGGACGGCTCCGACCTGCGCCGGCTCACCAACGACAAGTACGCCGACCTCCAGCCGTCCTGGGCCCCCGACGGCAAAACGATCGCGTTCGCGACCGACCGCGGCGCCAAGACCGACTTCGACGACCTCAAGTTCGGCAACATGCGCATCGCCCTGTTCCATCTCGACAAGGGCACCATCGAGCTCTTGGGGCACATGGATCAGGGGAAGAACATCGACCCGGTCTGGGCACCCGACGGCAAGTCGCTCGCGTTCGTCTCCGACCGCTCCGGCATCAGCAACGTGTTCCTGTACGACGTGGGCAACGGCAACATCTACCAGCTCACCGACGTGTACACCGGCGTGTCGGGCATCACGCCGCTCTCGCCTTGCCTCTCCTGGGCGCACGAGGCCGACCGGCTCGCCTTCGCCTACTACGAAGAGGGCGAATACAACGTATACGCGGTCGACAACCCCCGGTCGCTGCGCCGCCAGCCGTACCAGCCGCCCGCCACCATGCCGGTGACGTCGCTGCTCGCCGCCCAGCAGCGCGAGGCGGGACAGGCGGCGAAGCCGGCCGAGCAGGCGGCCACTCCCCCACCCGCCGCGGAGCAGCGCGGCGGCGCCTCGGTGTACCGGTCCCCCACGGGCTTCCGCGCGTCCGGGAGCGCGCCGCAGTCGTCCGACTCGGGCGCGGGACCCGGAGCGGTGTCGGTGAAGGCGCTGCTCGACTCCTCTCCTGCCCTCCCGGACACCACTGAGTTCACGTTCAAGGACTACCATACCCGCTACACGCCCGATTACGTGGCTCAGCCGACCGTGGGGTACGCGCGCGACAACTTCGGACGCGGCTTCTTCGGCGGCACCGCCATCTCGCTGTCGGACATCTTGGGCAACCACACGATGGTGTTCTCGGGCGCCGTCAACGGACGGCTGAGCGAAGCGCAGGTCCTCGCCGCCTACATCAACCAGGCTCACCGCCTCAACTGGGCGTTCGGGGGGTCCCAGGAGCCGCTGTACATATACCTGCCGGCCCTGGTGCAGCCCAACCCCTCGGACTCGAACTCGGTCATCGTCACGTCCCAGATCGAGCGGTTCGTGATCCGCGACGTGTTCGCGCAAGGCTTCTATCCGTTCAACCGCTTCGATCGTTTGGAGCTCGGCGGCCATTTCTCGAACATCAGTCAAGCGATACTACAGCAGGACTTTTGCGTGGAGCGAGCCTTTCCGCACGCGGTCTGTGGCGTCGGCGACCCCGCGACCGTGGACGGAGCTTCCATCAGCTACTACGGGCCGCAGATCGCCGTGGTCCACGACAACGCGTTGTTCGGCTACGTCGGGCCGTTCGCGGGAGCGCGCTCCCGGCTCGAGCTCTCCCCCACGTTCGGCGACTGGCGGTTCACGTCCGGCCTTGCCGACTGGCGCCGCTACTTCTTCGCTCGACCGTTCACGCTCGCGGTGCGCGGCCTGTTCTCCGGCCGCTTCGGCCGCGACGCTAACATATTCCCGCAGTTCCTCGGCAACACGGAGCTGTTGCGCGGCTACACCGCGGGCTCGATCCTCGACAACGAGTGCTTGAATCCCAACACGAGCAGCAGCGGATACACCCGCTGCAGCAGTCTGGACCAGCTCATCGGGTCGAAGATCGCCGTGGTCAACGCGGAGCTGCGCTTCCCGCTGACGCGCAGCCTGGTGCTCGGCTTCTTGCCCGTCGGGCTCCCACCCATCGAAGGCGCCCTGTTCTACGACATCGGTCTCGCCTGGAACGGCACGTCGTGCGATGGCTCCGCTGGCTCCTGCGTCGTGTGGAACCGCGCAGGCCAAAATGAAGAGGTCTACCGCGCGCCCGTGCGGAGCTGGGGCGGCTCGATCCGCATGAACTTCCTCGGCTTCGTGGTGCTGCGGTTCGACATCACCAAGCCGCTCAATCGGCCGGATCACCCCGGCGCCTACTGGACGGTGAGTCTCGGGCCGACCTTCTAACTCCGCACGGCTAAAACACTTGTCCTGGCCTCGCCGGTTGCCTATCTTGTCCGGCGAGGCCATTTGCGTACCCGTGGATCGTACGTCCTCCTCATCAGCCTGACGCTCTGGGGCTGCCGGTCCCGGGCGCCCGCCGCGGCATCGTCCCAACCGCAAGCAAAACAAGCAGTTAGCAAGGCGGCAGCCGGAGCGGCGCGCACGGCCGGCGTCGCGATCCGCATCCCCGCCAAGGGGGGTGTTCCGCGCGTCTACCGCCTGCCGAGCATGGTGGAGATCCCGACCGCCATCCGCGGCAGGTTGCCACAGGTCCGCCGGGTGATCGGGCTCGACCCAGAGGCCGAGTTCCTGTATGTCACCACGCCCCAGAAGGACACGACCACCCGGAAGAAGGGCGCCAAGGCGAAGAGCGACACGACCCTCAAGAGCGACGTGCTCGCGCTCGATCTCGGCAGCGCGCGCGTGGACACCGTCGCGACGGCCATCGAGCAGGCGACGCTCGGCCCGGACGGCACGCTGTACACGGTGGATGCGAAGGGCCGCGTGGTCTCGGCCGCTCGGCGCGTTCGGGTCGCCTGGCCACAGCCACTGCCCGCGGTGCCGTTGCAGCTGTTCGGGGCGGCCGACCAGCGGCTCGTCGCGGCCGACCCGCCAAAGCTGATCACCGCCGCCGCCGACCAGCCCCCGACCAGCCGGCCGCTGCCGGCGGGTAGCGACGTCGCCGCGACGCGGTGGGGCGATGTCGTGGCCGTGGCGACGGACTCGGGCGTGCTCGTGATGGACCCGTTGGGCCGGCGCGAGGCCACGTTCATCGCCCTGAGCGACCACCCGCGCGCGCTGGTGTTCTCGCCGTCGGGCCACCGCATCTACGTCGCCCGGCGCACCGAGCCCGGCCTGGCCGCGATCGATCGCTACGATCGGGAAGAAATCGACGGCGTCGCGCTGCCGCTTCCCGCCGAGACGATCCGGCTCGACCCGCTGGGGCGCTGGCTTCTGGCCAAGCCGGCTGGAGGGGACTCGGCGTGGGTCGTGGACCTCCCCGTGAAGCGCCTGGTGGGATCGGTGCCGTGCAGGTGGCGCGTCGATCTCCCGGCGATCAGTCCGGACGGCTCGCTGCTCGTGCCGCGCGGCGACGACATCGTCGCCTACCGGCCCGATTCACTGATCGAAACGGGACGCGCGAAAGGAGGGGCGTCGGACTTCTGGATGCTCACGGCGTGGCGGCCGCGGGGCAGCTACCGGGGCGCGTTCGCGGATGCGGACGCCGGCGCCGCGGCGCCCGCGGATCAGGCGGCTGCCGCCGACACGGCCGGGCCCGAAGGTCCGATGTACGTGCAGGTTTCGACGTCGCAGAACGAGGCCTGGTCCTCCGAGATGGCGCAGCAGCTGACGCGGGCCGGGCTCGGGGCGCGCGTCCTCCAGCCCAAGAATCCCGACGACGGCTACCGCGTGGTGCTCGGGCCCTATCCCACGCGCGCGCAGGCCGAGGCGATCGGACGCAAGCTCGGCCGACCCTTCTGGATCTACCAGCCGACGCCGTGAGCGGTCGTCCCCTGCCGCGCTCGCGGCTCGACGCCCTGGTGCCGTCGCTCCTGACCGGTCAGGCGCTCGTGTCCCTGGTCCCGGCGACCGGGGACCACACGTGGGCCGCCGGGGCGGCGTGGGACGTGGCGCGTGCCGCCGCCCAGGGCGACCGGCGCGTGGCGCTCGTGGATCTGTGGCTCGAGCGTCCGACGCTGCACGAGGTCGTCGGCCTCAGCCCCGCCGAGGGCATCGTGGACGCGTTCGAATACGACGTGTCCCTCACCAAGGCGGCCCACGAGGTGGACCGCGTCTTTTTCATCGCGGCCGGCACGGTCACCGCGCACGCGGGCGACCTGTTCGCCAACCCCCGCTGGCGCAAGCTGCACGGCGGCTTCCGCTCGGAAGACGCCCTGCTGTTGCTCTATCTCTCCGCCGGCGCCCTGGCACGCTTGTCGACGGTTCCGGACGGGTTGATTGTGCTTTCGGCCGACGGCTACGAGCCGGAATCGTCGATCGGCCAGGGGATCACGGCCGCGATGGAGCGCGGCATCCCCCTGCTGGGTGTGGTACGTGAGCGCTGGACGCCGCTCGCGACAGCGGGCCCCGACCCGCGCGCTGTGGCGCCGCCGCCGGGTCGGATCTCGGCGGCGACGCGGCCGGGGGTCGGGGCAGGAGCGTCGCACCGGCGAGCCCGCCCCGTGGTCATCGCCGCGACGCTCGCCGCCGGCACCGCCGGGGGGTGGGCGCTGCTGGTCCGCGGCGCGGAGCACCGCGCCCCGACCCCGCCCGCCCGCGCCGCGCCCGCGCCGCGCCCGGCCGCCCCGCCCCAGCCGCGCGTCGATTCGCTCGCCTGGACGGTGCAACTCGCGGCATACGCGCGCCTCGACCGCGCATTGGCGCTCGCCGACCGGCTTACGGCGGACGGCATCACGCCATTCGTCACCCCGGTCACGCTGGGCCCGCGGCGCGGAGGCACGGTGTGGTATCGCGTGCTCGCGGGTGGGTATCGGACGCGCGACTCGGCAGTCGCCGTACGCGCCGCCTTGTGGAGTCGCCGGCTCGCCCAACGCGGTCAGGGCGACGTGCTGCGCGCGCCGTACTCGTATGCCGTGAGCGGCACCACGTCGGCGGACGATCTGCGGGCGCACGGCATCCCGGCCCTGGCGCGGGACCGCGACGGTCGCCTCCTGGTGGGCGCGTTCGAGACCCCCGAGCAGGCGGGTGTGCTCGAAGCGCGCCTCAAGCGCGCGGGCGTTCGCGGCACTCTCGTCACCCGGATGGGGACCACACCATGAGATTGACCCGGCTGGAGCTGTCGGGGTTCAAGTCGTTCGCGGGCGCGGTCGAGCTGCCGTTCGAGGCCGGGGTGACGGCCATCGTGGGGCCGAACGGCTGCGGCAAGTCGAACATCTCCGACGCCGTGCGCTGGGTGCTGGGCGAGCAATCGCCGCGCCTGTTGCGCGGCGGCAAGATGGAGGACGTGATCTTTCAGGGCTCGACCGGCCGCCGCCCGGTGAACGTGGCGGAAGTGTCACTCGTGTTCGACAACACGGACGGCACTCTTCCCATCGCGTACCAGGAAGTGCTGGTGACGCGCCGGCTCTCCCGCTCGGGCCAGAGTGAGTACCTGCTGAACCGATCGCCCGTGCGGCTGCGCGACATCCAGGACCTGCTGCGCGGCACGGGCCTCGGTGTGGACGCCGCGGTCGTGATGGAAGCCAGGATGATCGAGGCGCTCCTATCCGAGAAGGCCGAGGAGCGGCGCGCCTTGTTCGAAGAAGCGGCTGGGATCGGGCTGTACCGCGACCGCAAGACGAGCACCGAGCGCCGGCTGGAAGAGACGGCGGCCGACCTCGCCCGACTCGAGGATCTGGTGAGCGAGGTCCAGACACAGGTGCGCAGCCTGGCGCGCCAGCGCGGCAAGGCGGAGCGCTATGTCAAGATGATCGAGGAGCGCTTCGGGATCGCGCTCACGCTGGTGCGACACGAGCTCGAGGACTTCGATCTCGCGTTGGGGGGCCTGGGCCAGCGGGCGGAGCAGTTGGCGGCGGCGCTTCCGGCGGAGCGCACGAAGCAGGCGGACGCCGAGCAGGCACGCGAAGCGGAAGTCCAGGCCCGGCACACCGCCGAGGCACGGCGCACCGACGTCGAGCGCCGGCTGAACGAGGCGCGGCTGGAGGTGGGTCGCCTCGAGGGCGACCTCGCGCTCGCCGCCGAGCGGCTGCGGAATGCGGGCCAGCGGCGCACCACCGCCGGCCGGCGGCGCGAGCAGGAAGCGGAGCGCGCGCTGCAGACGGAGCGCGAGCGGGCGGCGGCGGAAGCCGAGTGCGCGGCCGCGGAGGGCGACCTCGGGTCGGTGGGGCAAGAGCTGGCGGGTCGTACCGCGCTCGAGCAGGAGGTGCGCGACCGGCTGGTGGCGCAGCGCACCGCCGTGCGGGAGCTGGAGGAGGCGGCCCAACGCCGGGCGGAGGCGTTCCGGGCGCTCGAGCTCGAGCGCACGGCGCTCGAGCGCGAACGCGGCGAGCTGGGTCAGCAGCTGGCGCAGGCCTCGCAGGAGCGGGCCGCGCGCGCCGTAGCCGAGTGGGCTGCGACGGCCGCCGTGGGCACACGGGCGCAGCAGGCCGCGGCGCTCGAGCTGGCGGCGGCGGAGGCCGCGGAACAGCTGGAGCGGGCTCGGCGCCAGGTGGCGGAGCTCAAGGAGCGGGAGACGCGCGGTCGCGCGACGCGGGGTCAGACCGAGGAGGCGCTGGCGCAGGTGGCGGCCCGGCGCGACGCGCTCGCCGAGCTGGAGCGCCAGCGGGTGGGGCTCGCCCCGGCGGCGCAGGCGCTGCTCAAGGAGAAAGCGCAGTTCGGCGACGCGGTGATCGGTCCACTCTCGGATTTCGTGCGCACCGGGCGGCGCGACGCGGAGCTGGCGGAACAGCTGTTGGGCGAATGGCTGCATGCGGTCCTCGTGCGGGACGCCGCGGCGGTGGACGCGGTCCGTCGTTGGCACGACCAGGCGCAGCCGGGCCCGCTCGTGCTGCTCCCCAGCGTACCCGGCCCCGTGCTCGCCGCGGACGGGCATCCCCTCCAGGAGGGTCTGCGCGTGGACGGGCCGGCGGCGGCGTGGGTGCACGCGCTGCTCGCCGGACACGAGGTGCTGGACGGCGAAGGACGCGGGAGCCGCGCGCTGCGACGGGCCAACGGGGCCGTGTTCCTGGCGGGTCGCGCGGCGGCGGGGCGGGCGAAGGGAGGCGGACCGTTGCAGCGACGGGCCGATCTCGATGCGCTGGCCCAGGAAGTCGCGGACGCCGAAGCGGCCCGCGGGGCCTCCGCGGCCGCGCTGGAGCACACGCTCGCCGAGCTCGCCGCGGCGGAAGCCGCCTTCGCGACGGCCGCCGAGGCGGCGGAGCAGGCCCGCCACCGGGAGCTCGAGTCGGCAGCGTCGAAGGGCGACGCCGAGCGCGCCGCCGCCCATGCGCAGCGCGAGGCGGCGGACGCGACCGCCCAGGTCGAGCGCCTGTCGACGCGCCTGTCCGAAGTGGAGGCCCGGCTCACGGCCCTGCACGGCGAGGTCGACACGCACGAGGTGGAGCGCGTGCGGCTCGACGAACGCCTCGGTGGTGAGCGGCAGCGGTTGGTCGAGCTCGAGACCGGACAGGAAGCGGCGCGGGAACAGCGGGTGAAGTGGCAGGTGGACGCGGCTCAGGTAGAGGCGCGGCTCGCCGCCGCGCGCGAGCGCGCGGCGCGTGCCGCCGTCGAAACCGACGAAGCCCGCCGCCAGGTGGCGACGCTCGTGGAGGAGATCGCGGCGCTGGACCACGATACCACGACGCTCACGGCGCAGCAGGCGCAGTGGGAGGACACCCTCAAGGAGCGTCGCCTCGCGGTGGGCGCGCTGGAAGCTGCCGCGCGCGACGCGGAAGCGCAGGTGGCGGAGGCGGACGCGCGCCTCGCCCGGTCCGAGGGCGCGCTCGACGCCGCCCGCACCGCGCTCGAAGCCCGGGCCGCTCAAGAGCACAAGCTCGAGCTCGAGCGGACCGAGATTCTCGGGACCCGCCGCGGGCTCGTCGCGCAGATCGAGGCCGAGTGGCGCAAGCCGCTCGATCAGCTGCTCGCCGAGGCCCCCGAAGTGGCGGGAGACGTGGAGTGGCTGCGCCAGGAGAACGACCGGCTTCGGGCGGCGATCGACGCGGTCGGACCGGTGAACGCGCTCGCGGTCGACGAGCACGCCGAGGAAATGAAGCGCCTCGAGTTCCTGATGACGCAGCGCGACGATCTCGTGGCCGCGCGCCAGTCGCTGCAGCAGGCGGCGCGCGAGATCGACCAGACGGCGAAAGCGATGTTCCTCGAATCGTTCGGCAAAGTGCGCGAGAACTTCCGCACTGTGTTCCAGACGCTGTTCGGCGGGGGCGAATGCGACGTGCGGCTGGCGAACGAAGCCGAGCCGCTCGAGAGCGAGATCGAGATCCACGCCGCGCCCCGCGGCAAGCGCACGCAGCGCATTCACCTGCTCTCGTCGGGCGAACGGACGCTGGTGGCCGTGTCGCTCCTGTTCGCGATCTTCCTGACGAAGCCCAGCCCTTTCTGCCTGCTCGACGAGGTGGACGCGCCACTCGACGACGCCAACGTGGGGCGCTACGTGCGCCTGCTCGCGGAGTTCAAGGACCAGACCCAGTTCATCGTCATCACGCACAACCCCCGCACCATGCAGGCCGCGGACGCCGTGTACGGCGTCACCATGCAGGAGCCCGGCGTCTCGACCATCGTGGGCGTCCGGCTGGGTCAGATGGAACCGGCCTGAGTGGAGCTCGTCACCGTCGGGACCGGCACCGTGGCGCCGTCCGCGAGCCGGACCTCGGCGTGCCACTGGGTCGGCCGCGGCAATCTCAAGATCCTGCTCGACTGCGGCGCGGGCGCCCTGCACCGCCTGGCGCAATTCGGCCTGCCGTGGCACCAGATCACGCACGTCGTGCTGTCGCATTTCCACCCCGACCACTGGGGGGAGCTGCCGATGCTGGTGTACGCGCTCAAATACACGGCGGTGCCGGCGCGCCGGGAGCCGTTCGTGATTCTCGGGCCGCCGGGCGTGGTGCGGCTCCTGAAGAAGCTGGCCGAGGGCTACGGCCCCTGGCTGCTCGACCCGGGGTTTCCCATCGGCATTCTCGACGTCCAGGCGGGCGAGCCGTTCCCGCTCGACAAAGACGTGAGCCTCGAGACGTTCCCCGTGCCGCATACTCAGGAAAGCGTCGCTCTGTCCATCGCCGCCCCGGAAGGGCGCCTGGTGTACACCGGTGACACGGGGCCCTCGAGCAAACTCGCCCGCTGGGCCGCGGGCGCCGACCTGCTGCTCGCGGAGTGCTCGCTGCCCGCCGACCTGGCGATGGAGATGCACCTGACGCCGGAGCAGGCGGGCGACCTCGCCCGCGAGGCCGGCGCCCGGCGGCTCGTCTTGACGCACTTCTATCCTCCGGTAGAGAATTCGGACCCGGCGCGCACGGCCGGCGCGCGCTTCACTGGACCCGTGACCGCCGCGCGCGACGGAGACCGGTTCACCATCGGAGGGGGAGGGGCGTAGCAGTGTTGATCGTGATGCGACACGGCGCGACCGAAGCGGAGGTGCGGCGCGTGATCGCGGTGATCGAGGAGATGGGCTACAAGGCGCGGCCCATGCCCGGCGCGCAGCGCACCGCCGTCGGCCTGGTGGGCAACGATGGGCGCGTCGACGCCTCTCGGCTCGAAGGCCTGCCCGGCGTCCAGGACGTGATCCACGTCTCCAAGCCGTACAAGCAGGTGAGCCGCGAGTGGAAGAGCGAAAACACCGTGGTGCGGCTCGGGGGGGCCGTGACGGTGGGCGGACCCGAGGTCGTGACGATCGCGGGGCCGTGCTCGGTCGAAAGTGAGCGCCAGATCATCGAGGCGGCACGGCTCGTGAAGGAAGCGGGTGCCGTGATCCTCCGGGGGGGAGCCTGGAAACCGCGCACCTCACCGTACGCGTTCCAGGGCCTTGGCCGACCCGGCCTGAAGCTGCTCGCCAAGGCGCGCGAGGAGACCGGGCTGCTGATCTGCACCGAGGCGATGGATGCAGACGGCATCGGCTACGTCGCCGAAGTCGCCGACATCATCCAGGTCGGCGCCCGCAACATGCAGAATTTCTCGCTGCTCAAGATCGCGGGACGAGCGAAGAAACCGGTGCTCCTGAAGCGCGGCATGTCCGCGACGATCGAGGAGCTACTCCTCTCGGCCGAGTACCTGCTCGCCGAGGGCAATCACGACGTGATCCTGTGCGAGCGGGGCATCCGCGGGTTCGACACGGCCACGCGCAACGTCTTCGACCTCACGGCCATCCCCGTGGTGCACAAGCTGTCGCACCTGCCCATCATCGCCGATCCGTCGCACGGCACCGGGCTGCGCGACAAAGTGATCCCGATGGCCCGCGCCGCGGTGGCGGCCGGAGCAGACGGGATCATGGTCGAGGTGCACCCCGATCCGGAGCAGGCGCTCTCGGACGGCGCGCAAACGCTCTATCCCGACCAGTTCGCTCAGCTGATGCGGGAGATCCGGGTGATCGCGGACGTGATCGGGAGACGTGTGGCGGAGCCGGCGGGGGTGGGGGCATGAGAAAAATTGTGGATTGCCGATTGCGGATTGCGGAATTGAGAGACACGCGTCGATACGGGCACTCGCCCTCGCGACTCAGCAGGCGGCCCATCCAATCCGCAATCCGCAATCCACAATCCGCAATCGCTGCGATCGGCCTCTCCCTCGCGCTCCAGTCTCCGGATCCTTGGCCGATCCTGGACCGCGCGAGCGCCGTGTATCAGACCATCGCCAGTCTCTCGGCCGACTTCGTGCAGGTCGTGGCCAATCCGATGCTGGGCGCCCCCGACACGACGCGCGGCCGATTGTACCAGATGCGTCCCAGTCGCTTCGCCATGCGGTTCACCGACCCCAAAGGCGACCGCATTGTGGCGGACGGGCGCTTTCTCTGGCTCTACACGCCGAGCACGACGCCGGGCCAGGTGCTGCGCTCCCGCATTCCGGAGTACGGCTCCACCGGCCCGAACCTGATCGGACAGTTCGTCGAGCATCCGCGGGAACGCTACACGGCGCGCTACGTCCGGGTCGATTCGCTCGCGGAGGGCGTGGCCGATGTGGTGGTGCTCGTGCCCAAGACGGGCGACCAACCCTACAGCGAGGCGACGATCTGGGTGAGCCGGGACGACGCCCTGGTGCGCCGCCTCGATATCGTGGAGGCGTCGGGTCAGCGGCGCACGGTGATGCTGCGGGAGATCCGGGTGAACGGCGGCGTGCCGGGGCGCGAGCTCACGTTTTCGCCCCCGGCCGGAGTACGGGTGGTGGATCAGTAGAGTCGTCCCTCCTTTTTCTTCCCGCGAAGGGGCGGGCCTGTCATCCTGAGCGCCGCAGGCGCGCAGGATCTGCGTTCCTAGAGCCGCGGACGACGACCGGAACGGTGCTCCTGAAGAACGGCCTCACCGGCCGGACGCGGATTCATTCCGCAGGATCTGGTCATCCAACCACCGGTCGACGATGCTCTTCCGAAAGCGCCACTCCTTTCCCAGTTTCGCCGCCGGAATCCGTTTCTCCTGGGCCCACTTGTAGATGGTCTGTGGCGTGAGCCGCAGATAGGCGGCGACCTCCTCGATCGTGAGAATCTCGTTGTCCAGGGACGGTCCACGAGCCCCTCTCTCATGAGGTGTCATGGCCGCCTCGGTCGATGCGCCGAATCGGCCGCCGTGTCGAACGGGGGAATGCTCAGGCCGCGAAATCGAGGGACCGTGTCCCGCTTGCCCGGCGAGGGAGCGGCCTTCTCGTCGCCGGACATCAGCTTGTTCACCGCGTAGATGATCGCCGCGTAGAAGTTGCCCTGGTACGTGCCGAACACCTGGAACGGCTCATTGCGGTCACCCAGGAATGGGCGAAGACTCCACGCCAGCTGGATGCCGACGAATGCGAACAACAGCGCCCACGCGCGCATGATGGTGAGCGCCTTGCGCGGATAAACGCCGCGCTTCTCGCAGACCACGCCCAGCCCCTCGTGCAGGGCGTACATGCCGAACACTCCCGCCACGCCCGCGATCGCGATGTTCAGAAGGTGCTGGAAGTAGTAGTTCGCGCCGCTGATGAGAAAGAACGCCGTGACCGGCACGAACGCCGCGAGCAGCACGGACGTAAGCGCCAGCGCACCGAACACCAGGACAACCACCTGCAGCAGGCGCAATCGGGAGCCGACCAGGACCTGCACCACGAAAAAGGCCGGAAAGCAAACGGTGAACGTCGCGAAGAACAGAAAAGGCAATTTGACTCCGGCAGACACCGCCTGCGCGGGCCCCGAATAGGCGCCGGCGACGAGTCCGAAGAACCCGGAAAGTGCGATGATCGTGACGACGGCATATCGAAGCTTGCTGCGAAGCGCGACGCCCTCGACGACCTCCTCGAAGAAGCGTTCCCGGTCGCTGAGCAGCGCTTTCAGGAACTCGGAGTAGCTCGTGATCGGCGGGTCGGTGGCCATGGACGGGCCCCTGGAGTGTGAGGCCCAAGCTACTCACTTACTACTGTTATGTCAACTTTGATTATATTTAATGATGTTTGTTGGTACGCTACGCCTTACGAATCACCGGCGGCAGATCCGTGGCCAGCGCCGCGGCGATCCGCGTCGCCGTGGCCTGGTCCATCCCCCGCTTCTGTGCCAGCTCGAGCGCGGCCCGCCCCAGGACTCGGTACAATGCCGCGTCGTCCCGGGTGAGCGCCTCGACGTGGCGACGGATCGTGGCTTCGTCTCCCCGTGCCACCGGGCCCGTGAGCGCGGCCAGCGGCCCCAGTTGCCCGAGATTCTCGAGCGTACCCTCCACTAACGGCCGCAAGGCCTGCCAGGCCTCGGCGTCGGAGAGCCCCGCGTGCCGCAGCAGCCGCTGCGCGACCGCTTCCACCACCACGAAGTAGTTCGAGGCGAACACGGCGCCCGCGTGGTACATCGGCTTCGCCTGGGATGGAATGCGGAATGGGCGCAGCCCGAGATCCTGGGCCAGGCGCTCCGCCACTTCCACGGCGCGCGGCATGCCTTCCACCGCGGCCCAGGCGCCTTTCAGGCGCTCGGCGGCGCGCTCGGGCTCGGAAATGGTCTGGAGTGGGTGCAGCGAGCCGAGCGCGGCGCGCGATCCGACCAGGGGCCCAAGCGCCTCCTGGCCGTGCACGCCGGAGAGGTGCAGCACGACCTGCCGCCCCTCGACCGCACCGGCGTCGGCGAGTGCGCCCGCCAGAGGGCGAATCGCGTCGTCGCGCACGGCGAGGATGACGACGGCCGGCTGAGCGATCCAGGGAGGAGGCTGGTCGCCGGGACCCACGGTGAGCGTGAGCGGCCGCGGCACGGATTTCTTGCTGCGGCCGTGCAGCTCGACCGCGTATCCGGCCCCGACCAGCGCGAGCCCCAGCCCCACCCCCGCCCGGCCGGGCCCGATGATGCCGACCGAGCGGTTCAGTTGCGCGGGGTGGCCGGCGTCTGGGCGGCGGCGAGCGACAGGAGGTCCTGGGGCGACTTGGCGCGGCGCGCCAGCGCCAGCGCCGCCTGCACCTGGCGGTCTTCGCCCATCTGGCGCCGCACCTCCGCCGGTCGGCCGAACACGTAGCGCGTGATCTCGCGCCCCAGATCGTCCGCGATCAGCGTCCGCGCGCCCGCCACCACGCTGTCCGGCACCGCGGCGCCGCGAGCGCGCAGCCGCCGCAGCACCTCGTCCACCATGTCGGGCGTGACGCTGAACGTCGGCGTCTTCACGCGTCCGGAGCCCTTGACCTCGAGCGCGTAGGTCGCCCGCACGTCCTGGTACGTGGGGATCTTGCTCCCCAACGCCTTTAGGAAGGCCCGCTCGACCGTGGTGAACGTATCGGGCTTGATGAATAGGTCCGGCCGAATGCCGCCGCCGCCCAGCACCGTGCGGCCGTGGTCGGTGTGGAACACCAGCGACGAGTCGACCTTCGTGCTGTCGCGCCCAAGCTCCGCTGCTTCGGCCTGGGCCAGCTGGTCGTCCTCGTTCTTGCTCTTGCGCTGGATTGTCCGTCCGCTGGGCGTGTACCAGCGCGCGGTCGTCAGCTTGAGGGCCGTCTCCGGCGTGAGCGGATAGAGCGACTGCACGAGCCCCTTGCCGAACGTCGGCGTTCCGACGACCACGGCCCGGTCGTGATCCTGCAGCGCCCCCGTGATGATCTCCGCGGCGCTGGCCGTGCCGCCGTTCGCCAGCACGACCACTGGGAGGTTGGGCCAGGGCTGCGGCTTGGCGTCGCGGTAGGTCCGCGTGGTATTGGGCGCCCGGCCGCGCGTGGCGACGACTTCCTCGCCCGGGTCGAGGAACAGCTCGCTCACCGCGACCCCCTGGTCCAGCAGTCCGCCCGGATTGCCGCGCAGGTCGAGGATCATGGACTTCATGCCCTTCTGCAGCAGTCCGGTCACCGCATCGGTGAGCTCAGCGGCCGACGTCTCGCTCACGGGCGCGAGCTGCACGTAGCCGACCTTGTCGTCGAGCATCATCGCGACCTGCACCGAGCGCACGTGGATCTGCGCACGGGTGACCTTGAACGTGATCGGCTGCTCGATCCCCACCCGGTGCACCTTGAGCTCGACCGGCGACCCCGCTTCCCCGCGCAGCTCCTTCACCGCCTGGTCCTGTTTCCAGCCCTCGGTCGAGCGCCCGTCCAGCCCGACGATCTGATCGCCCGTCTGGATCCCGGCGCGCTCGGCGGGCGTGTCCGGCAGGGGTGCCACGACGGTGATCCAGCCGTCGCGGACCTCGATCTGAATCCCGAGGCCGCCGTAGTTGCCGGTGGTCGCTTCGTTCAGGGCCTTGAAATCGTCCCGCTTCAGGAACACGGAATAGGGGTCGTGCAGCTGGTCGAGCATGCCGTCGATGGCCAGCTGGTAGAGCCGCCGCTCGTCGATCGAATCGACGTAGTAGTCGGCTACGTGCGCGAGCACGTCCTCGAACAGGCGCGCCTGCTGGTACACCGAGCCGGCGGGCGCCGCTTCGTGCTGCAGCCACCACCCACCCGTGGCGAGTGCCAGACCGGCCACCACCGTGACGATCACTATTTTGCGCACCTTCATGACGAGCCTCGTGTTGGAAGGGCCGTCGCCGCCAGCACTTCCCTCCAGGCGGCGTCGAGCACGGCCTTTTTCGACTGCGTCGCGTCGACATGGACGACGCCGGGACCCTGGGCACGACGGTACGCCTCGAGCACCCTCCGGTGAAACGCATCGTCCTGCCGCTCGAATCTGTCCTGCACTTTGCGCGCCGCCCGCTGCCGCTCCCGCCCCACCTCCACCGGGATGTCGAGCACCAGCGTGACGTCGGGCACCAGGCCTCCGGTCGCGAGGCGGATCGCCTGCTCCACCTCGTCGAACGGTAACCCGCCTCCGGCCACTTGGTAGGCCATGGTCGACAGGTTATAACGGTCCGCGATCACGACGTCTCCCGCCTCCAGCGCCGGTCGGATGACACGCTGCACCAGATCGGTGCGTGCCGTGAGAAACAGGAACAGTTCCGCCGCGGGCGTCATGTCGTGCGGAAACTTGAGCACGACCTTGCGCGCCGCTTCCGCCACGGGCGTCCCGCCGGGCTCGCGCACCGTCACCACGTCATGGCCCTCGGCGAGTAAGCGCGTTGCGAGACTGCGCACCAGGGTGGACTTGCCCGCGCCCTCGGGGCCTTCGACCACGACGAACACCCCCGAGCCCTCGGCCCCCATTCCCTGGTCCCTAACCCAGCGTGATGATGGGGCTCGCTGCCCCCTGCTTCATGCCGTCGTAGATGCGCGCATTGACCTTGGCCATCATCTTTTCGAAGTTGGCCTGCGCGGCCACGACCTGCTGATACACCGCATTCGCCTGGACGCTCTGGAGCGCGCGATCGTAGCGCTCCACCTGCTCCTTGGCGGGCTCGCGGCCCTCCTGGGTCGCCCGCTCGATCTCCTGGGCGATGCGCTCGACGTCGGCGAGGAGCTGTTTGCAGATCGCGTCCTCTTTCATCCGGTCGCTGGCCCGGAGCAGCGTCTTGTACTCGTCGCTCTGGCCCAACAACCGCCCCAGTTCCTGCGCCTTCTCGTCGATCACGCGCCCTCCTCGAGGATGGCCAGCACGTACCGCGGCCGACCGAATACGTCGTCGTACACCCTTACGCGCGACCAGGCCAGCTCCCGCGCGAGCCGAGCGACGCGCCGTGCGCGCCGCTCGTCCACCTCCAGGGCGAGCAGCCCGCCCGGCTCGAGCACCTCGCGCGCCCCGGCGAGCAGGGCGCGCGTGGCGGCGAGCCCGTCCGCGCCACTCACGAGCGCGTCGCGGGGCTCGAACAGCCGTACGGTCGAGTCGAGCCCCACGTGCTCCGCCTCGGTCAGGTACGGCGGGTTGGAGACGATGGCACGACACCGCTCACCCGCGAGGGGAGCGAGCAGGTCCCCCTCGCGCACCTCGAACGGTACGGGCGGCTGCACGAGCGCGACGTTCTCGCGCGCCAGGGCGGCCGCCTGCGCAGAGCGCTCGACTGCGATGACTCGGTCGAAATGACCCTCGACGGCGAGTGAGAGGGCGATGCAGCCGCACCCCGTCCCAATATCCGCTGCCACGCCGCCTTTCACCTTTCCCGTTTCCCCTTTCCCGACTTCCCGCAGCACCAGATCGACCAGTCCCTCGGTTTCCGGCCGGGGGATCAGTGCCCGCGCGTCGAGCTTCAGGTCGAGCGTGCGGAAACCCGTGCGGCCGACAGCGTATGCGAAGGGGACACCGCTCGCCCGCCGCTCCACCGCATGATAGAACCGCTCCGCAAGCCCGGCCGCGGGCTCCTGGTCGCGTTGTAGCCACACGTCGCCGGGCTTGATCCCCGCACCGGCCACGGCCGCCCACAGCATGGTCGCTTCGCGACGCGAGCCGGGCAGACCCGAGGCGGCGAGGCGGTCCGCGGCGTCCTGCAGCGCGTCGCCGATCGACCCCAGATGGGTTGGGTGCGCGGCGCGCTCAGGCACTGAGGCGTTCCTTCTCACCGGCGAGCCGCAGCGCGTTGATCAGATCGTCGAGGCTCCCGTCCAGCACCTCGGAGAGGTTGTGAACCGTGTAGTGGATGCGATGGTCGGTGACTCGGTTCTGCGGGAAGTTGTACGTGCGGATCTTCTGCGATCGGTCGCCGGTGCCCACCTGGGCGCGGCGCTCGCGGGCGCGGGCAGCCTCTTGCTCGGCCAGCATCTTGTCGAGCAGGCGGGAGCGCAGCACCTCGAGCGCCTTGATCTTGTTCTGCAGCTGGCTCTTTTGATCCTGGCACTGGACCACGAGATTCGTGGGCAGGTGAGTGATGCGCACGGCGCTGTCGGTCGTGTTGACACTCTGCCCGCCCGGGCCCTGGGAGCGGAACACGTCGATCCGGAGATCCTTTTCTTCGATCTTGACGTCGACCTCCTCCGCCTCGGGGAGCACAGCCACGGTGGCAGCGGACGTGTGGCGCCGCCCCTGGGCCTCCGTCTCGGGGATGCGCTGCACTCGGTGTACGCCGGACTCGTAGCGCAGCCTGCCGTAGGCCCCGGACCCGCGCGCCGTGAAGATCGCTTCCTTGAGGCCCCCGAGGTTGCCCTCGGAAAGCGAGAGGACTTCGACCTTCCATCCCCGCCGCTCGGCGAACCGGGTGTACATCCGGAAGAGCTCCGCCGCGAACAGCGCGGCTTCGTCCCCCCCGGTGCCGGCCCGGATCTCCACGATCGCGTCGCGATCGTCCATCGGGTCACGGGGGGTGAGTAACTCGGCGAGCTGGGTCTCGAGCCGCGCGATCTCGGGGCGTAGGCGCTCGATGTCCGCCCGCGCGAGCTGCGACAGCTCGGGGTCGCGGTCCTGCAGCACCTCGCGCGCCTGCGCCAGCTCTTGCCCCAGCCGGTCCACGCGGTCGTGCATCTGACGGATCTGGTCGAGACGGGCGTGCTCGCGGCCCAGCTGCCTCAGCTTGGCCGGATTCCGCGCGGTCTCGGGGTCGGCCAGTTCTCGGGCGACCTGCTCCGCCCGTGCGAGCGCCTGGCGGAGTCGGGCCTCCACGCGTTACCCTGCGGCCTTCTCCGTCCCGTATTTCTGGCGGAAGCGCTCCACCCGTCCGGCCGTGTCCATCAGCTTCTGCTTGCCGGTGAAGTACGGGTGGCATTTGGCGCAGACCTCGACGTGAATCACGGGGACCGTGGAGCGCGTCACGAAGCTGTTGCCGCACGCGCACTGCACAGTCGCGCGGTGGTAGGCAGGGTGAATTCCGGGTTTCACAGCACACGATCCTTGACTGGAAGTCGAACGGCACGAAGTGTGGAAATATAACTGGCGTCGTAAGTTGGGGGCAAGCGTCGAGCGACGCGCCGAATTGACAGCGGCTAGGCTTGGACGTAAGCTTGCGCGACCATCCACCCCACCACGCGTAAAGGGAAGCCTATCGTGTCGGTAACGGCCATCCTCCAGAAGGTGCCGCTGTTCAGCCAGCTAGCAACCGCGGAGCTCGACCGGGTAGCCGAGATCACCCGCGAGCGGAGCTATCCCCGCAATTCCGTGATCCTGTTCGAGGACGACCCAGGTGACGCCCTCTACGTCGTCGCCACGGGTCAGGTGAAGGTGGTGCTGATCGGCGAGGACGGACGCGAGGTCATCCTCTCCGTGCTGGGCGAAGGGGACTTCTTCGGCGAGATGTCGCTCATCGACGAGGAGCCGCGCTCGGCGCACGTGATCGCGATGGAGGACTCGAACCTCCTCGTGATCCGGCGCGAGGACTTTCAGGCCATTCTGCAGCAGTCGCCCGGGATCGCGATGGGGTTGCTGCGCGAGCTATCGCGCCGCCTGCGGCGCGTGGACGAGAAGGTGGGCTCGTTGGTGCTGCTCGACGTGAACGGGCGCGTGGCGCAGCTGCTGCTCGATCTCGCCGACGAGGCCCGCTCGGACCGCATCACGCGCCGGCTCACCCACCACACCATCGCCCAGATGATCGGATCGTCCCGCGAGACGGTGAGCCGCACCATGCGCGAGCTGGTGGACAAGGGCTACATCGAAATCAGCCGTCGCGAGATCCTGATTCGCGACCGCTCCGCGCTGGAAGCCTCGGCCGGGCGGTCGTGAGTTGGGTCACGGCGCGCCGGTGAGGCGACGGCTTGCTCTAGCTCTCGCAATTTCCATAACTTAGCCACAGGTGCGGCGGTGCCGGGACGTATGGCCTACACGGTGACCTTCTGGGGAACGCGGGGGTCGATCCCTACCCCTGGCGCCCACACCGCGCGCTATGGCGGCAACACGCCCTGCGTCGCGGTGGAGGGCACCGGGGGGAACGACGGTCACGGCCAGCTGGTGATCCTCGACGCCGGCACCGGGATCCGGGCGCTGGGGCGCGAGCTGGTGGAGCGGCAGAACGGTGCCGTGCAGGCGGAGATCCTGCTCTCGCACGCGCACTGGGACCACATTCAGGGCCTGCCGCATTTCAAGCCGTTCTTCGCCCCGGGGAACGCGGTGCGCATCTGGGGCTCGCGCCAGGGGACGACCTCGCTCGAGGCGATCCTGCGCCAGCAGATGGATCCCGCGGTGTTCCCGGTGCCCCTCGACGCGCTGTCGGCGAAGCTCACGGTCCAGCAGGTCGAGCCGGGTGAATTCACGGTCGGCACGTTCCGGGTGCGGGCCATCCGCCTGCGCCATCCGGGGACGACGCTCGGCTACCGGCTGACGCCGGCGGCGGGAGGCCCGAGCATGGCCTATATCACCGACAACGAGCTCGGCGCGGGGGGCCGCTACAGCACGCCCGCGTCGTGGCGGAAGGAGTTCGTGGCTTTTCTCCACGGCGTGGACCTGCTGATTCACGACGCGATGTACACTCCCGAGGAGCTGGAAGAGCATCGCGGCTGGGGCCATTCGACGTTCGAAGAGGCGGTCGCCCTGGCCGGCGAAGCGGGCGTGCAGCGTCTGGTCCTGTTCCATCACGAGCCGGAGCATGGGGATGAGGACATCGACGGCCTGGTCGCCGCCGCCCGCCGCCAGGCACGGGTGAAGGGGCTGCCCGCCGAGGTGGTGGCGGCGCAGGAAGGGATGACACTGACCCTGTGATCTATTCTGATTCGGGAGCTCATCATATGCGTTCGCGTTCGCTCGTCGTCGTCGCGGTTCTCGCCCTCCTGGCGCCCCTGGGCACGGCGCTGGGCGCCGAAGGCCGCGGCCAGGACACGCGGCCGGGCATCGCCGTGCTGCCGTTCGACAACAGCGGCTCGTACGGCCAGGAGAAGGAGAACTTCGAGGCGCTCGAGAAGGGAATCGCCGGCATGATGATTTCCGAGCTGGCCGCGAATCCCTCGGCCCGGGTCGTGGCGCGGGAGCAGATCGAGAAGCTCGTCGCGGAGCAGAACCTGGGCGCTTCGGGCAAGGTGACGGCGGAAACCGCGGCCAAAGTGGGGAAGCTCGTCGGCGCGCGCTACGTGATCACGGGTGCGTTCATCGATTTCTACGGCGACTTCCGCCTCGACGCTCGCATGATCAACGTCGAAACGCGTGAGATCGTCAAGGTGGAATCCGACCGCATGCTGCGGGACCACCTGTTCGATCTGATTCGCAACGTGTCGGGGCGCCTCATGAAGGACGCCAACCTGCCGCCGCTGCCGAAGCAAGCCTCCGACCAGCGGATGGGCCGCCAGGTGCCGACGGAGGCCCTGACCTTCTACGCCAAGGCGCTGCTGTATCAGGACCGCGGGCAACGGGACAAGGCAGTGGAGATGTACCAGAAGGCGCTGGCCGTGTTCCCGGAGTACGCCGAGGCGCAGCAAGGCCTGCAGCGCGTCAAGACCTCCTGACGGCCGGGTTGAGCGGGCGCACGGACTCCACGCCATGAGGTACCTGCTGCTGCACACCTCCGCGTGGGATCCGGCGAGTGTCGGGCCGGCGCTGGAGCGCGCCCAGATCGAAGCGCGCCAGGCGCGTCTGCCCCGCGATCTCGCGGTGGACGAGCGGCCGAGCGTCTTCGTGCTCGACGCCGAGAGCCGTTCCGCGTTTCCACTCGACGTGCTGCGCGCCTTCGTCGACGCGGGCGGCGCGATCGTGGCCCTGGGCCGCAACGGCGAGGCGGACCTCCCGGCGGACATGCCGGCCGAGCTGCTCTCGGGGTTCGTGCGCCAGCCCGTCGGCGCGCGGCAGCTGCTGGTGGCGGTGCGGGCGGGGTACCGCGAGGCCGCGGCCCGCATGGAGACGGCCCGGGCTCGGGCCGAGGCCGCAAGCCGCAGCCGCGAGATCGGAGAGCTCACCCGGATCGGCGTCGCGCTCGGCACCGAGCGCGATGTGAAGTCCCTGCTCGACCTCATCCTCACGCAGGCCCGCCGCATCACGTCCTCCGACGCCGGCAGCCTCTACCTCGTCGAAACGAGCGAACAGGGTCAGAAGCGCCTGCGCTTCCGGCTGGCGCAGACCTATTCCAAGCCCGAGGCGCCGTTCATCGAGTTCACGATTCCGGTCGACCGCTCGAGCCTCGCGGGCTACGCCGCGGTGACGGGTGAGCCGCTCGTGATCGATGACGCGTATTTTCTGCCGCCCGACGTGGAGTACAGCATCAACCGCTCCTTCGACGAGCGGTACGGTTACCGCACCAAGTCCATGCTCGTCATCCCCATGAAGGACCACAAGGAGGACGTGATCGGCGTGTTGCAGCTGATCAACCGCAAGCGCAACCCCGAAGCGGTGCTCGCGACTCCCGCGGACGTCGAGGGCCAGGTCGTGCCGTACTCGAAGCGCACGGTGGAGCTCGTCACCGCGCTCGCCGGCCAGGCGGCGGTCGCCATCGAGAACAGCCGGCTGTACGAGGAGATCGAACGCCTGTTCGAAGGGTTCGTCAAGGCGGCGGTACACGCGATCGAGCAGCGCGATCCCACCACCTTCGGCCACTCGGGGCGCGTCGCGAACATGACGGTGGGACTCGCCGTGGTGGTGGACCGCGCCGGCGACGGTGCCTACCAGGGCGTGCGCTTCACGCGCGAGCAGATCCGCGAGCTGCGTTACGCCGGGCTGCTGCACGACTTCGGGAAGGTCGGCGTGCGCGAGCAAGTGCTGGTCAAGGCGAAGAAGCTCTATCCGCTGCAGCTCGAGCTCATCCGGCAGCGTCACGACTTCGTGCGGCGCACGGCGGAGCGGGAGTTCTGGCGGCGCCGCGCCGAGTTCCTCGAGGCGCACGGACGCCAGGGGTACGAGGAGTTTCTCACGACGCTCGCGGCCGAGCACGCCCGCGAAGTCGAGACCCTGGACCGCTTTCTCGACGCCGTGCTGCGGGCGAACGAGCCCACGGTGCTGCCGGCGGAGCGCTTCGAGGAGCTGCTCGCCCTGGCGCGCTGCACCTATCAGGATCTGTCGGGCGACCAGCGCCCCTACCTGAGCGACGACGAGATGCGCTACCTCACGATCCCCAAGGGGTCGCTCGACGAGACCGAGCGGCTGGAGATCGAGAGCCACGTCACCCACACCTACCGCTTCCTGCAGCAGATTCCCTGGACCCGCGAGCTGCAACACGTGCCCATGATCGCCTACGGGCACCACGAGAAGCTCGACGGCGGCGGCTATCCCCGGCGTGTGACCGGTGAGGCGATCCCGATTCAAACCCGCATGATGACGATCAGCGACATCTACGACGCGCTCACCGCCGCCGATCGCCCCTACAAGGCCGCCGTGGCGCCCGCCCGCGCCCTCGACATCATGGTGGACGAGGTGCGCGCCGGCCAGCTGGACCAGGAACTGTTCCGGCTGTTCGTGGACGCGAAGGTGTTCGAAGCGAACACCTAGCGGACCAGGAGCCGGACCGCCACGATCATCAGGAACACGCCGAACGCCCGCCGCAACGCCTCATCCGACAGCATCCCCGCCAGCTTCGCTCCGATCAGGGCGCCCACGAACAGCCCCGCGGCGATGATCGCGGCATACGGGACGTTCACCTGGCCGCGGCGGTGGTACTCCAGCGCCCCGAGCAGGCCGACGGGGAGCAGCAGCGCCGCGAGCGACGTGCCGTTGGCGGTGTGCTGGGGCAGCCTGGCGACGAGCACCAGCCCCGGGATGATCACGATCGCACCGCCCACGCCGAACAGGCCCGACACCACACCGGCTACGAGACCGATCACCCCCACGAGCAGCCACGTCATCGCTGGCCTCCTGGTTCAGGTTGTCCCCATCCGCCCCCGCCCGGTGTCTCGACGCGCACCACGTCGCCGGCCGCGAGCGGCGTGCTCACCTTGGGTGGGAGCGGGACGCCGTTCACGAGGGTACGACCGGTGGCGCCCGCGCCGCCACCACCGACCCCGCAAGGAGCGTGGCGCCGCCGGTCCGCGAGGACGCTCGCATCCATGGCGGCGAGCGCTTCGAATTCCCGAATCACGCCTTCCCCCCCCGACCACCGCCCCGCTCCACCGCTGCCCCGTCGCAAGCCATAAGACCTAAGCCGCAAAGGATACTCCATCTCGAGTACCTCGATGGGCGTATTGCGGGTGTTCGACATCCCGACATGCACGCCGGATGGGCCGTCGGCGCCGTGGCTCGCTCCCTGCCCTCCACCGATCGTTTCGTAGTAGGTCCACCCACCCGTCCCCCGTCCCCCTTCCCCCGTCCCTCCGAAGGTCACGTTGTTCATCGTGCCTTGCCCCTGCGCCGGGACGGAGACGCCGCCGCGCGCGAGCGCGAGGAACACGGTGTCCGCGATGCGCTGGGAGGTCTCGACGTTCCCCGCCGCCACCGCGCTCGGGAAGCGGGCGTGCACGATGCAGCCCTCGGGCGCCGTGACCCGCACGACGCGCGTTACGCCGCCGTTCGTCGGCACGTCCCCGGGCAACAGCGTGCGCACGACGAACAGCACCGCCGAGCGCGCGACCGCGAGCGGGCAGTTGACGTTGCCGCGCGCGGCGGGCGCCGTTCCGGTGAAATCCACGTGGAACACACCGTCCTGGATGTCCACGCGGACTTGAATCGCGAGGTCGGTGTCGTCGACCCCGTCGCCCTCCAACCAGTCGGTCGCGGTAAGCCCGGTCGCCTCGAGGCGTCCCAACGCCTCGCGTGCCCGCCGCTCGGCGTACGCCTGGAGGTCGCGCGCGGCCTCGCTCAGCACGGTCCAGCCGTGGCGCGCCGCGAGCGCCCGGAGGCCGTCGGCGCCGCGCTCGACCGCAGCGCGCTGGGCCGCGAGATCGGCGCGGCGCGCCTCGGGGGTGCGCACGTTGGCGAGCAGGAAGCGCTCGACCTCCGGCGTGAAGCGCAGCGGGGGCACGACCACGCCCTCCGCAAAGATGTCGCGCGCCCCCGCGGGCATGCTCCCCGCCTGCATGCCGCCCACGTCGGAATGGTGCGCTCGCACCACGCCGTAGCCACCCACCGCGCCGTCCACCTCCACGGCGCCGACGAGCGTGATGTCCGGGAGGTGCGACCCGCCCGCGTAGGGATCGTTCAGGATGAAGACGTCGCCCGGCGCGGGGGCCAGTGCCCGCACGACCGCGACGGACTCGTGCAACGCGCCGAGGTGAACCGGAATGTGCGCGGCCTGAGCGATCATCTCGCCCGCGGAATCGAACAGGGCGGCCGAGCAGTCGCGTCGTTCCCGTATATTGGGCGAGACCGCCGAATGAATCAGCACGAGCCCCATCTCCTCGGCCACGGAGGCGAAGGCATGCCCCATCACCTCCAGGCCGACCGCATCGAGGCTCATGTGCGCTCCAGCAGCACCGCTCCCGAGGGGTGCACCGTGCCGCACCAACCGGACTCGACGAGCGCGGTCGCATCCCGGCCGGCGAGGATCGCCGGACCCTGAATCGTTACCCCCCCGGCGAGCTCGTCGAGCGCCCAGACGGAGCCGGTGACCCGCTCTCCGCGCACGACGAATGCGCGCGGGCCCTGCGGGCGCCGCCCGGTGCGGGTCTTGCCGTCGAAGCTCGGCAGCGGCCCCTCGCGCAAGGCCACGACGCGCAGATTGACGATCTCGACCGCCAGGCCGCCACCCCCGTGTCCGTAGCGTCGACGGTGCGCCGCCAGGAACTCGTCACGAATCCGTGCCGGCTCGTCGCCGTCGGCCGGGACGGTCACCTCGTACCCCTGCCCCGCGAAGCGGCAGTCGGCATACCGCCGCAGCGTGCCCCCCGGTATCTGGCGAGCGCCCTCCGCCAAGAGCGGCGCGAACGCGAGAGCCAGGGCGCGCGGCTCGAGCCCGTCCACGGGGCGGTGAAACGATGCGAGCAGATCCGCGCGCTCCGCCGCCGAAGCGAGCCCCAGCGCGGACAGCGTTCCGGGATGCGGCGGGATGACGATCGTCCCCATCCCGAGCGCGTCCGCCAGCTGGCACCCGAACAGCGCCCCCGCACCGCCGAACGGCAGCAGGGCCATGCGACGCGGGTCGAGGCCGCGCGCGACGCTCACCCGCTTCAAGGCGCGCGCCATCGCCGCGCCGGCCACGGCGACGATCCCCGCGGCCACGCGCGTGGAGTCGCCTCCGGCCGCTGGGCCAAGCCGGAGCAGGGCCCGCTCCGCGGCCGCGGTGTCGAGCCGTACGTCGTCGGCCAGCGGGCTGCCCGCGTCGAGCCAGCCGAGCGCCAGACAGGCATCGGTCACGGTGGGCCGCTCGCCGCCGCGCCCGTAGCACGCGGGGCCCGGCACCGCTCCGGCGCTCTCCGGCCCGACGCGCAGGGCGCCACCCTCGTCCACGCGCGCGATGCTGCCGCCGCCCGCGCTCACGGTTTCGATCAGCACCGCGGGCAAGGCCAGCGGGACGCCGCCGACTGCGCCTGCACTGTCGGCGAGCGGGGCGCCGCCGACCACGAGGCTCGCATCGGCGCTCGTGCCGCCCATGTCCAGCGTGAGCAGATCCGACAGGCCGACGGCGGCGGCGACCAGACGGGCCCCGACGACGCCTCCCGCAGGGCCCGAGAGCGCCAGCGACGCCGCGTGCGCGGCGGCGGCGGCCGGCGCGCGCGTGCCCCCACTCGAGGTCATGATGCACAGCGCGCCGATCCCGCTCTGGCGCACGCCGCCGTCGAGACGCTCCAGGTATGTCGAGACCCTGGGACGCAGGTACGCCTCGACCGTGGTCGTGCTGGTGCGCTCGAACTCGCGGAACAGCGGGAGCACCTCATGGCTCGCCGCAACGGGCACGTGCGGCAGCCCGTCGCGCAGCGCGCTCGCGAGACGCCGCTCGTGCGTCGGGTCGCGAAACGCGAACAGCAACGCGATGGCGACGGCTTCCGGCGCGAGCGCACGCACCGCGGCGACGACGCGCGCCACTTCTCCGTCCGTGAGCGGCTCGAGCACCCCGGTGGGGCCCATGCGCTCCCCGGCGGGCACGACGTCTTCCCGGGCGACGAGCGGTGGTGGATGGTGGCGCGCCAGGTCGTACAGCGCGGCGCGGTCCTGGCGCCCGAGCCACAGCAGGTCCTCGAAGCCGCGGGTCGTGACCAACACCACGCGCGCGCCGCGCCGCTCGAGCAGCGCGTTGGTGGCGATAGTTGTACCGTGGATCAGCACGTCAATAGGGACGGGGGACGAGGGACGAGGGACGGGTCGGGATGTCGCCGCACTCGTCCCCCGTCTCTCGTCCCTCGTCGCCAGCGCATCCAACGCTCGAAACATCCCGACCGCCGGGTCGTCCGGCGTGGTGGCGACCTTGCGCACCTCGATGGCACCGTCGGGCGTGAGCGCCGCCAGGTCGGTGAACGTGCCGCCGACGTCGACACCGACCCTCACCGCTCCGCCACCCCCCTCCCCACCCGATTGCGGATTGGGGATTGCGGATTGCGGATTTGCAATGAGAGGTCGGGCCGCGCGACCGGGCCAGCCGTTCCAACCCGCAATCCGAAATCCGCAATCCGCAATTTCACGGCAGGCGCCTGGACCGCCACTTGTCCACCGCCAGCGCTCCCGCGAACCCCAGGGTCGCAAGCACACAGAGCGTCCCCACCCAATCCCCCAGCCGTACGTAAGGCGGGATCACGTCGCTCGTGCGCAGCCGGCCGGCCACCACGGCTTCGACCTCGAGCCCCGTGGCCGAGGAGGTCCGGCCCAAGGGGTCCACGAACTCGGAGATGCCGTCGTTCGCGGCGCGCGCGATCCCCGTCCGCGTCTCGATCGCCCGCATCACCAGGTGCGTGGCGTGTTGATAGGGACCGGCGGTGCGGCCGTACCAGGCGTCGTTGGTGATGTTCACGAGAAAGTCGGCCCCGGCGGCGCGATAACGACGCGCCAGATCCTCGAACGCCGACTCGTAACAGATGAGCACGCCGAAGCGACCGAGCGAGCTGGGATAGAGCGGCAGCGTCGACCCAGGCGAGAACCCCCCGGACCAGTGGCCCAGGCCGGGCACGCTGCGAAACAGGCGCACCGGGACGAACGGAACCCGCTCGACCACCGGGACGAGATAGTGCTTGCCGTACACCGGATAGGCCCGCCATTGACCGGACGAGTCGTAGAAAAAGGCGGCGTTGTAATAGGCGTCCGGAGTCACCGCGTGCAGGCCGCCCGCGAGAATCGGCGTGCGCGTGTCGCGCGCGAGCGCGGCGAGCTGCGCGTCCCACGCGGCCGTCTCCGCGAGCCAGCCGGGAACGGCGGCCTCTGGCCACACCAGAAGGTCGAGCCGGCCGCCGGACTCGAGCTTGCGCGACAGGTCGACCAGCTTCGCCACGACGCTGTCGGCGTGGGCGGGATCCCATTTCTCGCGGAAGCCCTCGTTCGGTTGCACCAGCCCGACCGTGCCGAGCTCGCGCAGCGGCAGCGTCCGGGTGCGCCATACGCCGTATCCCCAGGCCGCGAGGACCGTCGCCAGAACCACGACGGCCGGCCGCCACCGGAGGGAACCGCTCCCCGCTCCCCGCTCCCCCTTCCCGATGCACGCTTCCACGAGCATCACATTGCACCACACCAGCCACAGGGTCACGCCGCGCGCGCCGGCGAGATCGGCCCATTGCACGAGGACCGGTGCGTCTCCGAGCGACGTGCCCAGCCCGAGCCACGGAAACCGGATATCCCCCTGATGGCCGACGGCCCATTCAACGGCGGTCCAGGCCAGCGGGAACACGAGCGCGAGCGGCACGGCGGGGAGGCGCCGGCGCACCCGCAGCACGAACCAGAAAAGCAGGCCGTGCCACAGCCCAAAGACGGCGATCGTGGCGAGGTAGCCGAGGGCCGACAACGGCGTGAAATGCCACAGCGCGACGACCAGCCAGTACAGCACCGCTCCCTGCGTCACGAGACCGTACGCGAAGCCCCAGCGCAGCGCGCCGCGCACGTCGCCCTCCTGCTCGAGCCGGCGCAGCAGGATGATCGCCGGCGCGGCGGCGACGAAGCTCAGCAGGGGAAGTCGAAAGGGAGGATAGCTGGCGGTGAGGAGGGCGGCGCCGATCGCGACCAGCGCCGCGGACCGCCGGTTCGAGAAAGCGCGGCTCACAGCCGCACGTCGTGGCCTTCGTCGGCCGACCGATAGACGGCCTCGAGCACACGGTGCAGGGCCAGCTGGTCACGCGGCGGCGGCGCGTTCACGTCGCCCTTGATGACCGCCAGGAAATACGTCCATTCGGCTCGGTAGGACTGCGCGAACGCCGTCTCCCGCCCGCTCGCGCCGGTCGGGGTCACGTCGCTCACGCTGCCGTGGATCTCCTTGAAAATTCGCAGCGGCTGCACGCTCGCCGAGCCTTTCGTCCCCACCAGGTCGAACCAGAAGCGCTCGGCCTCCCCCATGTGGCGCCAGCTCACGTCGATCGACAGCGACACGCCGTTCTCGCACACCACGAGCGCCGTCGCCATGTCTTCCACGCCGTCTTTCGACTGCCCGATGGTGTGTGCCGCGACGCGCTTCGCGGCGGGCCAGCCCGCGAGCCACAGGCCCAGGTCGAGCAGCTGGAGCCCGAGGTCGAGAAAGGCGCCGCCCCCCGCCTCCTGGCGCCGCAGCCGCCAGCCGATCACCTGGCGGCTCGGCTGAAACGTGTACCAGCCGCCCCGGATCGCCTGCAGCACGCCGATGTCGCCCCCGGCCAGGAACCCGCGCACCGCCTGCACGTCCGACCGGAAGCGATGGTTCATGCCTACCATGACCCGCTTGCCGTATTTCTCGCTCGCCTGGAGCACCCGCTCCACCCCGGCGACGGTGAGGGCGAGCGGGCGCTCACACAGCACGTGTACGCCCGCGGCGAGCGCCGAGACGACGTGGATCTCGTGCAGGTGGTTGGGCGTGCAGATCGCCACCGCGTCCGCGCGCGCGTACTTCAGGACCTCCTCGATGTCGTCGAACGTCTCCTTGACTTCAAAGCGGCCGGCCAGGGCCTGCGCCTTGCTCAGATCGTTGTCGCAGATCGCCGCCACCTCCACACCGGGCAGCCGCCGCAGGGCCGGCAGATGGGCAACCTGCGCGATCGCTCCGGCCCCGACGACGGCGATGCGGATCGGGTCGCTCACTTCACGGCCCAGCGGTACATCACGCCCGACCGCAGCGATGCCGTCGACAGCCCGCTCGAGAGCACGCCGCGCGCGTCGAGCGTGAAGCGCCACCGCTTCGCCCCGAATTCGGCGCCGATGGTCCCATTCAGCCCGGCGGTGATCTCGTTGAGGGCGTCTTGCACGAACGTGCCGTTGATCGCGGCGCCGCTGCCGTGGCGGAAATGGGCGCCGAGGCCGATCCCCATGTAGGCCGTGACGGCGTGTCCCTGCGGGAGCACGTACTGCAGGTCCACGTCGCCGGTCACGTCGCTCCAGGTGATGCTGCCCAGCCTGATGGTATCGTCGCGCGAGGGATCGACCACGACGCTCTTGAGCCGCTGCTCGAAGCGCGCGCGGGCGGCCGACCCGAAGTCGGCCTTGAAGTAGGACACGCCGAGCAGCACGCGCACACGCGGAGCGATGCGGCCGTAATCGAGCCGCATGCCGCCGGTGAACGCGCCCCGGATGTTGTTGCCTCCGAGCGGCCCGACGTCGAGCTGCAGCGCGCTTGGCTTGAGGTTGTCGTAGGAGAACTGCGAGAGCAGGCCTTGGGCGGACAGGCACGCGGGCGGACGGACGCACACAAGGATCGCGAGCAGACCGACCGCCTTAATAGAGGCGCTCGACATTGGTCCCCGGGAAGTAAGTGGTGAGAATCGTGCGGTAGTCCTGGCCCGCCCGGGCGCGGCCCACCGCGCCCCACTGGCACAATCCCACGCCATGGCCCCACCCCGCGCCGGCCGCGATGACGCGCGTGACCTGACCACCGTCTTTCGTGACGAAGAGCTGGAAGGCCGCGCTCCCCAGCAGCTGATCGGGCCGGGGCCGCAGCACGGCCCGCACATCGGACCCCGGCACCTGCACGTCGCCGTGCTCGAACGCGATCCGCAGCTCGGCCACGCGCCCCGACGCGGTGGTGCCCGTCACCGCGACGTCGGTGATGCGCTGGAGCCCGCCTCCACCCGCGTTCATCACCGCCGGCAGTGTTCGCGACAATATAGCGCGTAGGGTAGCGGCATCCCATTCCTCGCGCCAGCGAAAGCGCGGCGAGATGTCGCAATAGGCGTGGCCGCCGCCGGACTCGTCCGAAACCGACCGCAGGTACGGCCGGCCGCGCGCCGTTCGGAACGCTTCCTCGACGCCGGCGGTACGGGACCCGCACGTGGAATGGAAATAGGCCTCGATCAACGCGCCGCCATACCAGATGACCTCCCCGCGGGTCGCGCGCAGGGCGTCCCACACCTCGCCGGTCTCTCCAGCGACGCCCGTGTAGACCTGATCGCGCACGTCGGCCCAGGCGTCGAACCCCTGTCCCTCCCAGCGTCCCCGGTTCTTGAGCGCGAAGGTCCGCGACACCACCGCCTGGGCAAGCATGGCCTGACGCTCGTCGGACCGGCGGGGGCCCATCTCCCCGCCGATCACACCCGCGAGGAAGCCCTCGACCGGCACGCGGTTCATCAGCGTGAGGCCCGCCGGGTCGCGCACCACGTTCACGCGCCCGCGGTAGCGACGGCCGTTCGCCATGGCGAACCGCCCCTCGGTGACGTTGACCGCGGAGATGCCGAGCCGGCGGTCGACCTTGGAGCCGTCGGGTTTCACGAGTCGCACGCCGGGCGTGTCGACCGCGACCGTCCACGTCGTGCCCACCGGGATCGACCCGAGCGGCTCGCCGTTGGAGTCGTCGCTGAGGAACAGCTCGCCGTCCCCGCCCAGCGCGACGCTGGGCGCGCCGGCCGCGAGCCCGATGCGCAATTCCGGCTCGGTCCCGGGGGTGACCGGCTGCGGCCGGGCACAGGCGGTCCCGACCGCGACGAGCAGGCTAGGGAGCCCGCGCCTCGCCCAGCGCCGCGTCCAGTTGTGCGATGGTGAAGTCGATATCGGCATCGGTGTGTGCACCGGAGACGAAGCCGGCCTCGAACGCCGAGGGGGCGAGGAACACGCCGCGCGCCAGCGCGGCCCGGTGCCAGCGCGCGAACAACCCCGTATCCGCGGCCTTCGCTTGCGCGAAGTTACGCACGGGTCCGGGGGCGAAGTACAGCCCCCACATCGAGCCCGCGTGTCCACTCGCGATGGGGACCCCCCGCCGGCGCGCGGCGTCCCCTATACCCGCGACCAGTCGTGCGGTTCGCCGCTCGAGCGTCTCGTAGAAACCCGGGCGCTCGGTCTCGCGCAGCGTGACGAGCCCCGCCGCCATCGCCACCGGATTCCCCGACAGGGTCCCCGCCTGGTACACGGGGCCGTCCGGCGCGATCAGCCGCATCAGGTCGGCCCGCCCGCCGAACGCGCCCACCGGCATGCCGCCGCCGATGATCTTGCCCAGTGTCGTGAGATCCGGGCGGATGCCCAGCCGCTCCTGCGCCCCACCCGCCGCCACCCGGAATCCCGTCATCACCTCGTCGAAGATGAGCAGCGCGCCGTGCCGGTCGCACAGGCCGCGCAGGGTCGCGTGGAAGTTCGCCTCGGGGGCGATGAAGCCGGCGTTGCCCATGTAGGGCTCGACGATGACCGCCGCGAGCTCCGGCCCGCGCCGCCGGAACAGGTCCTCGACCGCCGCGGCATCGTTGAAGGGCACCGTGGCCGTCAGCTCGGCCAGGCCGGGCGGGACGCCCGGGCTGTCGGGGAGCCCCAGCGTCGCTACGCCGCTCCCTGCCTTCACCAGGAAGCTGTCGGCGTGCCCGTGGTAGCACCCTTCGAACTTGAGGATGAGGCTGCGTTTGGTCGCGGCGCGGGCGAGCCGCACCGCCGCCATCGTAGCCTCGGTCCCGGAATTCACGAACCGCACCAGCTCCACGGACGGCATGCGCCGGCGTACCAGCTCCGCAAGCTGGACCTCCGCCTCGCAGGGTGCCCCGTAGGTCCACCCCTTCGCCGCGGCGGCCTGGATCGCCGCGAGTACCGTGGGATGCGCATGCCCGAGGATCAGCGGGCCCCAGGAGCCGACGTAGTCGAGGTAGGACTTGCCGTCCACGTCGGTGAGGCGTGCGCCCTCGGCGCGGGCCACGAAAAAGGGCGTCCCGCCGACCGCCCGGAACGCCCGCACCGGCGAATTCACTCCCCCGGGGAGCACCGCTTTCGCCCGGGCGAAGAGCTCCTCCGAGCGGCTCACGTCAGGGCGACCGCCTTGAAGTCGTAGTCCTCGCTCGCCACGAGCCGCGCGGGCAGGAAGCTCCCCGGGCGGGCCCAGCCGCCTTGCGCCAGGTAGGTCACACCGTCCACGTCGTCCGCCTGCCACGGCACCCGCCCCACGTGCGTCGACCCTTCCTCGTCGTCGGGGTTGGCCACGCGGTCCACCAGCACCGAAACATCGCGCCCGACGAACCGTCCGAGTCGCTCCGCCGAAACAGCGCGCTGCACCTCGAGCAGCTCTTCCAGCCGCTCGCGCTTCACGCCGTCGGGCACGTCGTCCGGGTACACGGTGGCGCGCGTCCCTTCCTGCGGCGAGTAGGCGAAGGCGCCCAACCGGTCGAACTGGGTCTCCTCGAGGAACTCGACCAGCAGCCGGAAGTCCTGGTCCGTCTCGCCCGGGAAGCCCACCAGGCAGGTAGTCCGGAGAGCGAGGTCGGGGATCGTGTCGCGCAGCCAGCCGACCTTGTCGCGCAGCGTCTGCCGGCGCTCGGGGCGGCGCATCCGCTCGAGCATGCGGTCGGAGGCGTGCTGAATCGGCATGTCCAGGTACGGGACGATGCGAGGCTCGCGCGCCACCAGCTCGACCAGGCGTCCGGTGAGGCCCGCCGAGTAAACATAGAGCAGCCGGTACCAGGGCACCGCTGTTCCGGCGAGGAGCGCTTCGAGCAGGTCGGGCAGCTTGGGCCCGCTCGCACCGAGGTCCCGGCCGTAATGACCCAGGTCCTGGGCGACGAGGTTGATCTCCTTCGCCCCCTGCGCTTCGAGCAGCTGCGCCTCGCGCACCAGGCGCTCGAGGGGCTCGGAGCGGTGCTTCCCGCGCATCAGCGGGATGGCGCAGAACGCACAGGTGTGATCGCAGCCTTCGGAAATCTTGAGGTAGCGGACGTGGGTCGAGTCACCAAGAAACTGGCGGACGCCCGGATGGGTCGCGAGCGGGTCGGCGATCAGCCCGCGCTGGGCGAGCGCCGGCACCAGGTGGTGGAGATCGGAGAATCCGAGAAACAGATCGACCTCCGGGATCTCTCGCTGGAGCTCTTCCTTGTACCGCTGGACCAGACATCCCACCGCGACGACGGCCTTCACGTCGCCTTGCGCCTTGAGGCTTGCAGCAGAAAGCATCGCGTCGATCGATTCCTGCTTGGCGGCGTCGATGAACCCGCAGGTGTTGACGAGAATCACGTCGGCGTGCGGGAGGTCCGAGGTCACGACCGCGCCGTGTCCCACGAGATCGCCGACCAGGCGCTCGGAGTCGACGGTCGCCTTGTCGCAGCCGAGCGAGATGACGCCGAGCTTCATCCGCGATAGTTCCCGAACTTGAGCTCGATGCCCCAATCCTGGGAGCGCAGAAACGCGATCACCTCCTGCAGCTCGTCCTTGGACGGCGCCTGCACGCGGATTTCCTCGCCCTGGATCGAGGCCTGGGCCTTTTTGAACTTTCTGTCCTTGATCGCCTTGACGATCGCCTTCGCCTTTTCCTGGGGGATTCCCTGGGTGAGCTTGATCTCGCGCCGCACGGTGTCGTTGGCCGCCGGCGTGACGGCCCCGAGCTCGAGGTTCTTCACGGGGACGCCGCGCTTGACGAGCTTGGTCTGCAGCACGTCGAGCAGCGCGTTCATTTTGAAGTCGTCATCCGCGACGAGCGTGAGTGTCGCCTTGGGGCGATCGAACGCGATGGACGCCTTCGAGCCCTTGAAGTCGTAGCGCTGGGCGACCTCTTTGGTGGCCTGGTTGACGGCGTTGTCGACTTCCTGAAGGTCCGCTCCAGTGGAGATATCGAAAGATGAAAGGCCAGCCATGGCGGGAAATAAACGGCGGGACGCGGGAAGAGGGAAGCGGGAAGGGTCCACCACCCTTCCCCCTTCCCACGTCCCTCTTCCCCGCGCTTAGAAGAGGAAGCTCTCCAGCGCCCTCGCTCTGGAAACGTGGCGGAGGCGCGCCAGTGCTTTTTCTTTGATCTGTCGCACCCGCTCCCGCGTGATGCCGAGCAGCGAGCCGATCTCCTCGAGCGTCATGGGCTCCTGCCCCTCGAGGCCGAAATACAGCCTGAGAATCTTGGCTTCGCGCTCCTTGAGCGTCGCCAGCACTTCCTCGATCGACTCGGTGAGGGCGTGCTCGAAGATCTGGTCGTCGGGTCCGGGGTTCGTGGTGTCGGGGAGGTAGTCGAGCAGCTTGTTGTCCTCACCCGGGGTGAGGGGCGCGTCGAGAGAGAGATGAGCCTGCGAGATCGACAGCGTCTTGGCGACCTCTTCTTCGGAGATATCCATGCCTTCGGCGATCTCCTCCACCGTCGGCTCGCGACCGAGCTCCTGGAGCAGCGAGGCCGACCGCTTGCCGATGCGATGCAGCGTGCCCGCGCGGTTCAGCGGCACCCGCACGATACGCGACTGCTCGGCGAGTGCCTGGAGGATCGCCTGGCGGATCCACCACACGGCGTAGGAAATGAACTTGATCCCCTTGGTCTCGTCGAACTTGTGGGCCGCCCGGATCAGCCCCAGGTTGCCTTCGTTGATGAGGTCCGAGAGGGAGACGCCCTGGTTCTGGTATTTCTTGGCGACGGAGACGACGAACCGGAGGTTGGAGCGGACGAGCTTGTCCAACGCCTCCTCGTCTCCGCGTTTGATGCGCTGGGCCAGCGTGACCTCTTCCTCGCGGGTGATCAGGGGATACTGGCTGATCTCGCGGAGGTACTGATCGAGCGATCCCTCGTCGAACGAGGCTCGCTTCGCCGTGTTGAGTTGCATGGCCTAGTCACCCTCCAGGCGCAAAGCACGCTGCACGATACCCCCCCGGCCGATGGACCGCACGGCCCCAGGACCGGGGCTCCCCGGACGCGGCTCTAGCGAATGATCGAGCCGAGCCGGTGCCAGCGAATATCGGTCAACCAGGGGAGCGCGTCGTGCGCTTCCCGGTCGTAGCTGAAATACACGACAAGCGGCCGTCCCTTGATCGCCGCGGCGTCGACGAAGCCCCAGTAGCGGGAATCCGCCGAGTTGTCGCGGTTGTCCCCCAGGACGAAATACCTCCCGCCTGGAACGACCAGCGGACCCCACGTGTCGCGGGTCGGGTGATAACTGCGGGCCACGCTGCTACCACCGAGCAGATAGTCCCGCTGCCAGTTGAACTCCGGATCGTACACGTCGTGACCCGGGTCCACGCGCTGTACGTAGCGCTCGGCGAGGGGGTCGCCGTTCACGCGAACCTCCCCGCCGCGCATCTCCACGGTGTCGCCCGGGGCGCCGATCACGCGCTTGACGTAGTTGAGCTCGGGATTCTTGGGGTAGGCGAACACGATGACGTCGCCGCGCCGCGGCGACTCGAAGCCCGGCAGCCGCGCCTTGGTGCCGGGAATCTGCGCGCCGTACACCGCCTTGTTCACGAACAAAAAGTCCCCGGCGAGCAGGGTTCGCTCCATGCTGCCACTGGGGATCTGGAATGCTTCGACGAGGAAGGTCTTGATGATGATGAAGAGAATGACGGCCATGCCGACCGAGCGGAGCCAGTTGTCGAACCAGCGACCCAGTCGCGACTGGCGCCTTTCAGCAGGGGCGACGGGTACCGGCGCGCTGCGCGCGCCCGTACCTGCCCGTGGGGCCCCCAAGTGAAGCATGGCTTTTACTTTACCCATGGCGCCCGCTGGACGCAACGGTAATCGCCCATCCGCGAGCCGCTCCCCAGCGCCGCACCCGATCGCGGAACTCGCCCGGCGGGTCGCGATGCATTACTCGGGCCGCCAGGCACGCCGTGTCGCCCTCGCGCTCGACACGGACCCACGACACGGCGACGTCGCACAACGCGGCGAGGGCCGTCCGCTCGAGTGGCGAGCCGCCGAGTGACAGAATGATCACCAGCGATTCGTGATCCACGGGACGCACGCTAACGCGTCCGGCGTGAGCGGCGTCACCCTCTTGTTGCAGGCGGGATCAATACCGCGCGCTACACTACGCTTCGGTGTCGATTTGCGCGCGCTGCAGCTTCCCGGAGAAGTCGACGTAGACGACTTTCGTCTCTGAATAGAAATCGTACACTTCCCAGCCGCCTTCCCGGTGCCCGTTGCCGGTCTGCTTCACGCCGCCGAACGGTAGGTGCGCCTCGGCGCCGATGGTCGGCGCGTTGACGTAGGTGATGCCCGTGTCGAGCTCACCCATCGCGCGAAACGCGGCGTTCACGTCGCGCGTGTAGAGCGAGCTGGAGAGCCCGTAGGGCACGTCGTTGTTGACACGGATCGCCTCGTCGAGCGAGCCCACCTTGATCACCGCGAGCACCGGGCCGAAGATCTCCTGCTGCTCGACCCGCATCCCCGGCGTGACGCCCGCCAGCACGGTCGGCTGGTAGAACCAGCCGCGCTCGAGTCCCTTCCCCGTGGCGCGCTCGCCGCCGATCAGCACCCGCGCCCCCTCCTGGCGAGCGACGCCGACGTAGTACTCGACCTTCTTCAGGGCGTCCTCGTTGATGAGGGGCCCGACGTCGGTCTTGTCGTCCACGCCGGGGCCGAGCCGCAGCCGGCCCGCGCGATCGCACAGCATCTGCACCAACCGGTCGTGCACCCGCTCGTGCACGACGAGACGGCTGGTCGCGGTGCAGCGTTGGCCGGTGGTACCGAACGCGCCCCACAGCACGCCCTCGAGCGCCAGGTCCAGATCCGCATCGTCCATCACGATCATGGCGTTCTTGCCGCCCATTTCGAGCGACAGGCGCTTGTGCATCTTGCCGCACGTGGCCCCGATGATCGCTCCCGTCTCGGTCGACCCGGTGAACGAGATCACGGGCACGTCCGGGTGCTCGACCATCGCCCGTCCCACCACCGACCCCTCTCCGTGCACGAGCTGCACGACCTCGGGTGGCAGGCCGGCCTCGAGCAGGAGCTCCACCAGCAGGTGGGCCGTGTGGGGCACGTCTTCGGCCGGCTTGAAGATCACCGCGTTGCCGCACAACAGCGCCGGGAACATCTTCCACGTCGGGATGGCGAGCGGGAAATTGAACGGCGTGATGAGTCCCGCGACGCCGATCGGCCGGCGGAAACTCATCGCCCACTTGTGGCGCAGCTCCGAGGGCACCGTGCGGCCGAACAGCCGCCGGCCCTCCGTGTGGGCGTAATGTGCGGTGTCGATCCCCTCCTGCACGTCGCCGCGGGTCTCGGCCACGACCTTTCCCATCTCGCGCGTCATGGCGCGCGCGATGGCCTCCTTGCGCTCGACCAGCAGATCACCCACGCGGTGCAGCACCTCGCCCCGGGCCGGCGCCGGCGTCCTGGACCATTGCGCGAACCCGCGCTGCGCCGACGCGACCGCGCGGGCCACGTCCTCGGGACCGGAGCGCGGGAAACAGCCGATGACGTCGTCCCGGTCAGCCGGGTTGCGGTTCTCGAAGTAGGCGCCGGTCGCGGGAGGGACCCACGCGCCGCCGATGAAATTCTTGAAATTGTCAGGCATGTGAGGGGTCAGGGTCAGGGGTCCGAGATCAGCGCTTCGGTGCTAGCGTGGGCGGCGGTACGTCGGGGCAGAGCCACACGGCCGAGGCGTTGCCGCCGACGCGGGGCAGCACTTCTCGCGTAAGCAGAAGGATACCCCAGATGATCAGCACCTGCGAGATGACGTGCGCCACACCGAGGCGCCGCTTCCAGGACGAGAGGCTGGACCACAGCCCCGCGGCGATCACCGTCGTGACGCCCGCGAGGTAGAAGATGAGATGGAGGCCGCAGCCATGCGTGTAGGGCCAGACCCCCGGCGCGACGCCGACCGCGACGAGCACGCCGAGCGTCACTTTGGCCCACGTGCCCAGTCGCCCGGAGCCGCTCGGAGGTGCGACGCCGCCGCGCGGCGTCACGGCGGAGAGCGATGGCTTTTTGGCGGTCGGCTCGTAGCCAGCCCCGCGGCCCAGCGTCGGGTCCGCGTTGGGGAGCTTCTTGAGCAGCCGGTCCACCTCCGCCATCTCTTTGTCCCAGTCCCGCTCCTTCTCGCTTCCCGCCACTACGCCTCCCGGGCCAGCCCGTACCGCTCGATTTTCTTGTAGAGATTGCTGCGCGGCATATCCAATGTGCGCGCCGTCTCGGACACATTCCAGTCGTTCTCCTGCAGCTTCGCCAGGATATAGGTCCGCTCCGCCACCTGCTTGAACTCCTCGAACGTCGCCGCCCGCATCCACGGCGCGCCCGCGACATCGGCCGGACCCGTCCCTCCTCCCCCGTCCCCCGTTCCCACACCCGCGATACGCTCGACATCGGATATGGTGACCGTGGGACCGGTGGACAGGATGAGCAGGCGCTCGACGGCGTTGCGCAGCTCGCGGATGTTCCCGGGCCAATCGTGCGCCGCGAGCCGTTTCAGGGCCTCGGGGTCGAAGCGCTTGGCCTGCAGCCCGCCGCGATCGGTCAAGCGGGCGGCGAAGTGATCGACGAGCTGCGGCACGTCGGCGCGGCGCGCGCGCAGCGGCGGCACCTCGATCGGCACGACGTTGAGCCGATAGAGCAGGTCCTCGCGAAACCGCCCCGCGGCGATCTCGGCGCGCAGGTCCTTGTTGGTAGCGGCGACGACGCGTACGTCCACCGAGAGCGTCTTGCCCGACCCGACGCGCGAGATGACGCCCTCCTCCAGGGCGCGCAGCACCTTGGCCTGGGCCGAGAGGCTCATGTCCCCGACCTCGTCGAGGAACAGCGTGCCCCCATCGGCCAGCTCGAACTTCCCCGCGCGGTCGGCGAACGCGCCGGTGAAGCTGCCCTTCATGTGCCCGAACAGCTCGCTCTCGATCAGCTCCGTCGGGATCGCCGCGCAGTTCACCTCCACGAACGGCTGCGGTGCACGGGGGGAGAGCGTGTGGATGGCCCGGGCCACCAGCTCCTTGCCGGTGCCGTTTTCGCCGGTGATGAGGACGCGTGCCGCCGTCGGCGCCACCTTCTCGATGCGCTCGATCACGCCCTTCACGGCCCGGCTCGTGCCCACGATCTCGTACTGGGCGTGCACCTCGGCCTTGAGCCGCACATTCTCGCTGGCGAGGTCCACGTGCTCGAGGGCGTTGCGCAGCGTCAGGAGGATGCGGTCCGTGTCGAGCGGCTTCTCGAGGAAGTCGTAGGCGCCGAGCTGGGTCGCTTCGACCGCGGTCTGGATGGTGCCGTGTCCCGAGATCATGACGACCTGCGCGCGCGGGTCGAGCTCGCGCAGCTTGCGCAGGGTCTCCAGGCCGTCCATCCCCTGCATCTTCACGTCGAGGAACACGAGGTGGGGCCGGAGCTCGGGGTAGAGGCTCAGCGCCTCGGAGCCCGAGGCGCACGCCTGCACCTCGATGTCCTCATACTCGAGCAGCTGGGTCAGGGCCTCACGGATGCCCTTTTCATCGTCGACGACCAGCACGCGCCGGGTCACGCCTTCCTCCGCTTGAAGCGGTACAGCACGACCCCCGTCGGATGGATGGCGACATCGGTGAACGCCGGCGAGACCCGCAGCGGCACGGCGCCGCTGGAGTCGGCGCCCGCCACGCGCTGCGCCAGCTGCTTCACCAGGGGTCCCGGAAACGGGAACCCGCGCAGCGACAGCTCGGCGACCGTAAAACGCCCGACCCCGGGGCGCTCGATCGCCAGCGGCCCGGCGATGCGCAGCGGCTCCCGGGGATTCAGCATGCCCGCCAGCGGCCCCAGCGCGTCCGGCGGAATCACCCGGGTATCGAGCCGGCAGTACACGGCGAGCGTGCCCTCGAGCAGCTCCACCCGCAGCGAATCGAAGCTCTTGCGGACGGACCAGTCGATCCCGCTGCCGATCATCGCCGCGATCTCGTTGGGCGAGAGCACCACCGAGTCGGGGCCTTCGTTGAGCTTGAGGCGGTCGACCTTGGTCTGACTGGAGGAGAGCGCCTTGGGCGTGGGCGCGCCGACGGCCGTATCGGCGACGGGCGGGAGCTTGGTCGAATGAGGCCCGAGCCAGCGGGAGGCGCTCCGCAGCAGTGGCTCGCGGAACCACCATGCCACGAGCGCGACCACGAGAGCGGCGGCGAAGAGCGCGAGCCGGAACAGTCCCCTAAGGCAGCCGTTCACTGTGTCTCACGTTGTACACCGCCCCTCCCGATCGGAGCGTGCTCTGCATCAGGTCGAGCGTGCTCACTACGGCGGTCTGCGCGAATTCGAGCTGCGCGAGCGCGGATTCGAGGCCCGCGAGGTCACGGGGTCGGGCCTCCTTCCGCGCCCGCCCCAGCGTCACGTGGGGACGAAACGGGCGCGCCTCGGTGGGAAACCCGAGCGGCGCGACTTCCTGCTCCACCCGATGCTGTAGGATCTCGAGCCCCGGCTCCGGCGCGATCCCGGCCCACACCACCCGCGGCCGGCGGAAGTCGGGAAACACGCCGAAGCCCCCCACCGCGAGGGGCAGGGCGCGCGCTCCCGCCGCCGCCCGCCCGAGCGCGGCCGCGACCTCCGCCTCCCGCTCGTCCGCCACGTCGCCGAGGAACTTGAGCGTCAGGTGGATGCCGTCGCCGCGGACCCAATTCACGGGGAGCCCCAGCTCCCGCAGCGGCGTCGTGGCGGTCCACAGGGCTTCGCGCACGGGGGGAGGAAGATTCAACGCGACGAACAGCCTCACGCGCCGGCGGCGCGCCGGGCGGGGGCGAGCAGGCTGCCGCGGCGGTAGCCGCGCGGATCGAGCTCGATGGCCGCGAACCCCAGCTCGCCCAGTCGCCGTTCGACCGCGGGCAGCCGCTCTGCAAGCCACGGGATCCAACGCGGCTCCACCTCGATGCGGGCGCGCTCACCGTGGTGGCGCACGCGCAGATCCCCCGTGACTCCCAGCTCGCGCAGGTACGCTTCCCCCCGCTCCACCTGCGCCAGGCGCCCCGGCGTGATGGCGATGCCGTACGCCACGCGGCTCGAGAGGCACGGCGCCGCGGGCGCATCCCAGATGGGGAGCCCCAGTGCGCGCGCCGCCCGGCGCACGTCCGTCTTGGTGAAGCCTGCTTCGGCGAGCGGGGAGCGTACGCCCGCGGCCGCGCCCGCCGCGTAGCCCGGCCGATGCTCGCCCAGGTCGTCCGCGTTGGTGCCGTCGCACACCACGGCCAGGCCGCGGGCCCGCGCCTCGGGGACCAGCCGGCGCCACAATTCCGTCTTACAGAAGAAGCAGCGGTTGGTGGGATTGGCGAGGTAGCTCGGGTCGTCCAGCTCGTGGGTGTCGAGCTCGACGAGCGGCACATCGAAGCGCCCGGCCACAGCCCGGGCAATGGCCCACTGGGCGGCGGGGTACGACGGGCTCCTCCCCACGGCCGCGAGCATGCGTTCCCGACCGAGCTCCTGGCGGAGAACGACCGCCAGGAGGGCGGAATCGACCCCCCCCGAGTACCCCACCAGCGCAGACGATAGGTCGCGCGCGAGGGCGCGCAGGGTGGGAAGGGAGCCGGACACGGCGGAATACTAATGACTTACACTGTCTCCATCAAAGGACATTTCCGGGGCAAGAATCGGATAGATCGTAGCCGCGGAACCGCTTATTCTTATCATACGTTGTCACCAACGTGGGATTGTCTACGTCTAGTAGGCGGATACCACCCCGAGGCTCCGAAATGGCACACAAGACCGAGCTGGATGCCGTGGATCGCAAGATCGTGCGGCAGCTGGCGACCGACGGCCGCGCCAGCTATCAGGCGATCGCCGACGAAGTGGGGTTGTCGCGGCCGGCCGTGATGGAGCGCGTCAAGCGGCTGGAGGAGGCGGGATACATCACCGGGTATGGCGCGCGACTGGACCGCGCCAAGGCCGGCTTTCCCGTGACCGCCTTCGTCGCCGTGCGTTACGCCAACTCCGACTACGTCGGCGACGAGCCGCGGATGCGCGACATGGAGAAGCATCCGGAAGTGCTCGAGTGTCACCACGTCGCCGGAGAGGACTGTTACATCCTCAAGGTTACGGCGCCCGATCTCGAGAGCCTGCAGGGCGTGCTGCGGGATCTGCGTGGCTCGTCCAAAACCCAGATGAGCACGCGCACGACCATCGTGCTGGGCACGGTGTTCGAGAAGCCGGGATTCATCCCCGTGGAGCCGGACTGATGCCCGGGCTGCGCGGCAAAGCGCTCGTGGCCTACCTGGTCGTCTGCGTGTTCTGGGGCTCGACCTACCTCGCGATCCGGGTCGGAGTGGGCGTCTTGCCGCCGTTCCTGTTCGCGGGTCTGCGGTTTCTCACTGCCGGCCTGCTGCTGCTCACCACGGTGCTGGCGCTGGGCGACACGCTGCCCAAACGACGCGTCGACTGGCGGACCCAGGCGATCGTGGGCGTCCTCCTGCTCGCCGGCGGCAATGCGTTCGTCGTCTGGGCCGAGCAGTACACGGCATCCGGCATCGCCAGCATTTTCGTCGTCACCGTCGCACTGTGGATGGCTTTCTTCGATGCGATCATTCCCGGCGGCTCAGGCGATCTGAACTGGCGCGTCGTGACGGGACTCCTGCTCGGCTTCGTCGGCACCGCCCTCCTGGTGGGTGCGAGCCCCGCCGAGATCTTGCGAGCCGATCTGCGCGGACCGATCGCCCTCACCTGCGCCAGCGCCTCCTGGTCGCTCGGGTCGGTGTACAGCAAACGCCACCGCACGGAGACGAGCCCTTACGTCGGGGCGGCGATCCAGATGATCGCCGGCGGCGCCGCGATCGCCCTCGTGGGCACGCTGCTCGGGGAGTGGAGTCGCTGGCACCTCACGCCCCGGGGCGCTGGCGCGCTCGCCTATCTCGTGGTGGTCGGTTCCATCCTGGGCTACAGCGCCTACACCTATGCGCTGCGTCACGCCTCGCCCACGATCGTGGGCACGTACGCGTACGTGAACCCCGTGATCGCGGTGCTGCTCGGCTGGGTCATTCTCCATGAGCCCGTGAGCGCGCGCACGTTCCTCGCGATGACGCTGATCCTCGGCGCCGTCGTGTGGATCCAGTTCTCGCACAAGATCGGGCGGTCAGCCGGTCGGGCGGACGGCCGGACGGAAACGACGAGACCAGTGCGTCAGGAGGCGTCCGAACATGCGTAGCGTGAACCTCGCCGAGAAATTCCGGCAGTTCAACGAACAGTGGAGCCCTAAGATCGTCGGCGAGCTCAACGACGCGTACGTCAAGCTCGTCAAGGTCAAGGGCGAGTTCGTGTGGCATCACCACGAGCTCGAGGACGAGCTGTTTCTCGTCGTGAAGGGGCGGCTGCTGCTCAAGTTCCGCGACCACGAGGTGTGGGTCGAGGAGGGTGAATTCGTCATCGTCCCGCGAGGCGTGGAACATCTCCCGGTTGCGCCCGACGAGACGCACGTGATGCTGCTCGAGCCGAAGTCCACCCTCAACACGGGGAACGTCCGCAATGAGCGCACGGTCAGCGAGCTCGACCGGATCTGAGCGCGGCCTGATCGCCCGGGTATGGCACGGCGCCGTCCCCGCCGCCAAGGGCGACGCCTATGCCGTCTACCTGCGCCGCACGGGCGTGACGGAGTGCCGGGCGACGCCCGGGAACGTCGGGGTCGAGGTGCTGCGCCACACCGCCCGCGGGGAGACGCATTTCCTGTTCATCTCGTTCTGGAAGTCGATGGAGGCGATCCGCACGTTCGCGGGCGACGACGTCGAGCGGGCGCACTACTACCCCGAGGACCACGAGTACCTCGTCGAGCTCGAGCCCACGGTCACGCACTACGAAGTACTGGAGCGGTAGCGTCAGTCGTCGTCGACGGGAATCTCGCTCGGCAGGGGCGTGATCGGCGGCGCCCGCAGCGCCGGTTTCCCTTCTTCGGTGTACTTGAATCCCCGCGTGGTGTGGTAGGCCAAATCGATGTCGGGTGCAGCGGCGAATTCGGTGAGGACCTCTTCCCAGATCGCGTGCTCGGTGCCGCGGCGCTTGCGGGGCTCGATCAAATAGCGGATGGTGAGCTGCACACCGTCGTTCACCACCTTCGTATACACGATGGGCGTGAGCTTGCGGTAGTTGATGAGGTATTGCTGGGAGGCCGCGAGCAGATCCTGCTCCGCCTGCGCGGTGAGGTGCTCCGCGTGCTTGACGGCGATCTTTCCGAGGATCTGCTTCGCCTTTCTCCAGTCGCTCTCGAACGTGACCACTACCGGCACTTCGTTCCAGATGTAACGGAATCCCTTGTTGTAGTTGGCTACGGGATCGCTGAACACCTTCCCGTTCGGGATATGAATGATGCGTCCGCTGGACTGGTCCGCGTCCACCCAGGCGCCGATCTCGTTGAGGGTGAATTGGAACAGCCCGAGGTCGATCACGTCTCCCGCGTGGGGTCCGATTTGCACGCGGTCGCCCACTTCGAACGGGCGGCGCCAGATGATGAATGCCCACGCGGCGATATTGGACACGGGCTCCTTGAGGGCGATCGCCAGCCCCGCGGACACCAGTCCCAGGTAGGTCGTGAGCGCGCCGGTTCCGGCGAACCACGTTTGGCTGACGAGGATCACGCCCACCGCGACCAGCGCGTAGGTCACGCCCTTGCGCCAGCGATACCGGCCCCACGGGTCCTGCACCCGGCGGTAGACGAACCCCAGGACGAAGTGACGGACGAACCAGAGTCCGGCAATCGTTCCCACGGTCACGAGCAGCTGCGTCCGGAGCTGGGGGCTCATGCCGAGGTGTGACTGAAGCCAGTCGATCATGCGGCGTGTGGTGAGATGGGGGGACAAGGTAGAAGGTCACGCGGCGCCGCGCCAGCGGGCGCGCTGTAGATTAGGTGGCCATGCGCGCGCCCGCCGCTGCCCTTCTCGTCGTCCTCGCCGTCACGGGCCTGGCGTGTCACCGCCCCGCCGCGGCACCGCTCAACCCCAGGGCCGAGGTCGCGGTGACGGTCAACAACCAGAATTTCCTCGACATGGACGTTTTCATTATCCGGGGCGGGCAGCGCCTCCGCCTTGGCATGGTGCCGGGCCTGTCGTCGCGCATTCTCATGGTCCGCCCGGAGCTGATCGGCTACGGCACGGAGGTGCAGTTCGAGGTGCATCCGATCGGCGGTCGGGGCAATCCCATCACCGAGACGATCTCGGTGCGGCCGGGGGACGTGATTCACCTGACCATACCGCCGAACTAGCGCCGGCTAAAAAGCAGGTCCTTCGCTCGCGCGCGTTCCGCGCGCTCGCTCAGGATGACAACGCCCGGCTGCTTCGGGGGGAAAGAAAGGATAATAGAGGTCGTTCTCCTCCTTACTCTTCGCGAGACGAGCGAGCGTGTCATCCTGAGCGCCGCAGGCGCGAAGGATCTGCTTTTACCGAGACTCTCAGGGGGTTAGAACGTCCGAACCCCCGCGCCCATGTCCGCGAGGGCGCCGTCCCGGCCCAGATCTTCCCCCAATTCGGTCCACGGATTGCCCGCGGGCGAGTACAGCGCCTGACCGATGACGGGCGCGGGAGCGCCGACGGGACACCAAGCGCATCGCGGGCTCAGTGCCGCCGAGGACAGCCAGCCGCCTGGAACTCTCGCGCGTGATCAGAGCCTCCAATGCGGCCCGCACGATCGCCGCCTTCCCTCGGAGGCCCGTGAGGCGCTGGGCCTCCTGTAGCAAACCGTCATCGACGTGCAGTGTCGTTCGCATATGCATGAAACTGCTCGATCTGGGTGTACGCTTCAACCCTCCGCTACCTATTTCCGGTGGTATACCGCGCCCCATGTGGGGCGCTCGGGATACTCCGGATGTCCGTCCCGTATCGCGGCCCAATTCAAGGTGTCGATGACGGCATCCCCATCGCAATCCAGGTAGGGACACATCTGAAATCCGCGCAACGTACGCCACTTGC
>Ga0209156_10000221_pt1 | contig 46739 bp, 47 predicted proteins | sample GraSoiAngelo_124_FD_185881 | JGI IMG/M metagenome (GOLD analysis project Ga0209156, IMG submission 185881) | Grasslands soil microbial communities from the Angelo Coastal Reserve, California, USA - 14_0927_05_20cm (SPAdes) (version 2) | ecosystem: Environmental > Terrestrial > Soil > Grasslands... | reverse complement strand
CCAGAGCCGGATCGTCACCGGCCGGGCGCTTCGAACCGGCTCGATCCGCTGGCTGCCCGACGGCTTGAAGTAGATCACGGTCATCCGGGTGATGCCACCCTCGGCCAGGTACTCATAGACGAGGTCGGCCTGCTGCAGGCCTGCCTGCGGCCGTGCCAGGATCGAATTTTCGATCTGAACCATCGCGGGGCCCAGCCGGCTTGGGGTGGGCGTCGGGGTGGCCAGTCCGCTGCTGCCGCATCCCGCGAGAACGACGAGCGCGACGCTCATGGCGAGCATCGTCAGCTCGCGCTTCACGGCCGTCAGCATGCGCGCTCAGTATAAGGAAACGCGATAGCGCCGGCGCACGCAATGGGGCCGGTGGTTAAGCGGCGATCCCGATCTTGCGCAGCGCGGGGCCGAGCTCGCGCAGGTTGCGCTTATGCCGCTCGCGCCAATCGAGGATGAGGTCGGCGAAGGCCGATTTGGAGAGCCGCTCGCGGCGAACGGCGTTCGTTTTGGTGTCGGTTATTTCGAGCTCGACCCAGACGACCCCAGCCTCGATCAGGCGCGCCGGGTAGTCGTTGTCTTCGATCAATCGAACGAGCTCACGTTCTCCGAGCACTGCGTTCACCCCCGAAGAAAACCGATTGCCGACTGCTCTTATTCATCCCCAACGGGGAATCCCAAAAAATCCGTCACATTTGAAAGCAGCTTGCGGCCGGATCCCGGAAGGCGGCCGCTAGACTGAGCGTCGTGCTGGCCGATCTCCACATGCACTCGACAGTCAGCGACGGCTGGCGCGACCCCGACGAGGTGGCCCACCTGGCCGCCGACCGCGGGGTGCGGGTCATGGCGCTGACCGATCACGACACCTTCCGCGGCGTCGACCGTGCCCGGTCGGTGGCGCATCGCCGGGGCCTCGGTTACGTGCGGGCCCTCGAGGTCACCACCTACCCGCCCAATCAGATGCGCCATATCCTCGGCCATGGGGTTGACCTCAACCATCCCCGCCTCCTGGCCCTGCTGGACCGGACCCAGGGGGTCTTCCGGCGCCAGACCGAGGCGTGGATCGAGGTCCTGCGCGAGCAGGGCATCGGTAACGACACTGACCTGGTCGCCGTTGCCAGCAGGCCGACCGTCATGCCGGGCGCCGTGCTCAAGCTCATCCTGCAGCAGGGCCTGATGACGGAAAAGGACGCCTGGGAGAGCGTTCGCAAGGCTGTCGATTTCATGCCACCCGAGTTCTATGCCCCGATCCCGTCTCCGAAGGAGGCGGTCGAGGCCATCCACGCGGCAGGCGGCCTGGCGGTCCACGCCCATCCGGGTTCGGTGCCCGACCAGGACCTGATGAAGGAGGTCTTGCCGCTGATCGATGGCCTCGAGGTCTACACCCGGCGCCACAAACCGGAACAGATCCCGTTTTATGAGGAGCTTGCCGGCCGGCACCGCTTGCTGATGACGGTAGGCTCCGATTACCACGGATTCAACGGGGATGATTACGAGGCTCCCAAAAAGCTGATCGACATTCGTTACCTGGAAAAGCTCGGGTCGCGGGTCGAGTGGCCGGTGGTCGAGAGAGCCGGTTGACCCCCACCCTGGTCAACCCGCTGGTCGCCGATGCCCGGGCCGCGCTCCTCGAGGTCGGCGGCCGGGAATCGACGGCGATCGCCGCCGCGATCGAGGAATTGCCGTCTCAGCCGCCCTTCCAGGTGATGGTCACCGCCTCCCAGGCGGCCCGCCCGCAGTGGGCCGGGCTGGTCGATGACCTCTTCGAGCGTCCTCTCCTGAAGAACGCCAGGGCCGGACTGCGCAACGCCCTGATGTCGACCCTGACCGGAGACACGCTCTACCGCAACGTCTTCTTCTCCTTTGCCGATGCCGTCGTCCTCTGGCACTACGGTCACACCCAGGAGCGAACCGGGTCGGCCCGGCTGGACGCCGCCTACGACGCGATGCGCCGGCTGCTCGCCGGTGCCGATCATTTCCTGGAGACCCGCCCGCCGGCGGAGCCGGATGTCCAATATTTCCACCGGCTGCGCCGGATCCGGCTCACCCGGGACAATGCCTACCCCATGCTTCGACGCGCCGGCCGGCTGCTGGGAGCGGTGGAGGCGGAGCTCACGAATCAGAAGCTGCACACCGTCCGGGGCAGCATCCTGACGAGTTACGTCACCTTCAGCGCCCAGGTCATGGCGATGGCACGGGCGCTCCGAGCGGACCGCGACGCCATCGACCGCGCCGATGTGCTGGCTGCCCTGGACGGCATCACGACTCTGCTGCGGACGGCGCCGTCTGTGCTTGCCGCCTGACCCCGATTTCGGGCAAGGTCGCTCCGAAGACGAGCATCGCGATGCCTCCGGCCACCATGGGCAGCAGGGCAAACCGGAATTGGCCGCTCCACCCTGGACGGCATCACGACTCTGCTGCGGACGGCGCCGTCTGTGCTTGCCGCCTGACCCAGATTTCGGGCAAGGTCGCTCCGAAGACGAGCATCGCGATGCCTCCGGCCACCATGGGCAGCAGGGCAAACCGGAATTGGCCGCTCCAATCCCAGGCAAAGCCACCCAGGGCAGGACCGAAGAATGCCGCGCCATAACCAACGGTGAACATGAACCCGCTGGTGCGCGCCACCTCCGACGGCGAGAGCAGAGCGGGAAGCCCAAGGTTGAGGATGAAGGCCAGACTGCTGGTGGCCCCGGCCATCCCCGCCCAGAAGGGAGCGGTCGAGGCCGGAGCCAGAACATAGCCGGTCACCGCCAGGACCGATCCCAGCCCGGCGACGACGTACGGCCAGCGACGCCCCAGCATGCGATCTCCGCGTAAGGTCAGCCAGAAGCTGACCGGGATTTGCATGGCGTTCAGGGTCCCGAGGGTGAGCGGGATTAAGGCATGAGCCTGCCGCGCATCGAGCGTGTCGGGGATCCAGCTGTTCATGCCGAAATAGACGAGGCTCGCTCCGCCCATCAAGAGCCCAACGCGGAGCATCTGCCCGCTCCGCCAGTCGGGTAGCCAGGCTCCGGCGGTTGCCGCCGCGCCCTCGGATGCCGGCGTGATGATCAGCCAGAGGGCGAGCACGATCGCGGCCGGCGCGGCCCAGGCCGTCAGCGCAACCTGCCAGCCGAACGGCGCCAGAAGGAGTGGCAGGGTGATGCTGGCCGCGATCACCTCACCCACGAGCAGTCCGTTGGAGTAGATCGCAATCGCCCGTCCGATCCGCAGCGGGAACCAGGCCTGCGCCAGGCTCGGCATGGCCGGCTGCGCCACCGCGATCCCGAGCCCGAGCACCACCGTAAAGGCGAACAGCGACAGCGCACTGGGAAGCGCGCCCCGCAGGGCGGCACCGAGCGCGACCAGGGCGAGGCCCACGGCGACAGCCCGGCGCGCGCCGACCCGGCTGACCAGGTAGGCGCCGGGGATCGCGCCCGCCGCCATCAAGAAGACCGGCAGCGAGGTCAGCAGGCCGGCCGCGCTGTAGGACAGGTTGAGCACCCGGTGCAGCGCCGGCAGCGTCGGCGGGACGCCCAGGATGACGGTGCGGAGGTTGACGCCGACCAGCCACAGCAGCAGCAGGGTAAGCACCAGCCGCGGGGCCGTCGGCCCTCGCGAGCGGCGCCGGGGCGTCGCCCCTCGCGAGTGGCGCTTTAGTGCCATATGAGCGATTGAGACGTTAGTGCCATGCGAGCGTTTGAGACGTCGGGACGGGTTTAGAGACCGCCGACGGGCAGCTCCTCGATCAGCACCGTCGGACTGCCGCAGAAACCGCCGGCAAACATGAATCGTAGGTCGCTCCCGACCGCCACCACCTTCTTCAGCAAGGCGATGACGTTGCCAGCGACCGTCAGCTCTTTGACCGGCGTGGTCAGCCGGCCATGCTCGATCCAGTGACCGGTCAACCCCAGCGAAAATTCGCCGGACACGGGGTTGACCGTGTTCAGTCCGGACAGCTGCGAGACGTGGAGGCCGTTGTCGACGCGCGCCAGGAGCGCGTCTTTAGTCAGCTCGCCTGGTTTCAGGACGAGATTTGACACGCCCACCTCGGGCACACTCTTGTACGAGCGCACGGCGCTGCCGGTCGACTGGCCACTCGTGCGAGCCGCAGTGTATGTGTTGTGCAGATAGCTCTTGAGGACACCATCGGCGATCAGCTCGTTGCGGCGCGAGGGCACCCCCTCGCCGTCAAACGGCCGGCTTGCCAGACCGTCCGGTAAGCGTGCGTCGTCGGTGATGTTGACGATCCCGGCGGCAACCTGCTCACCGAGCTTGCCGGCCAGCAGCGAGCGGCGCTTGATGACGGCGTCTGCGCTGAAGGAGCTGGCCAGCACACCCAGGATCATCGCGGCGGCGTGAGGGTGGAGTACCACCGGCACGGTGGCCGTCTTCACCGGGCGCGCCCCCAGCAGGCCGGCCGCGTTCTCGACCGCCTCCTGCACCACGCCGGCCAGGTCCAGCTCTTCCATATCGCGGCCGTGGGTAAACGCAAACCCGGACTGCATCTCGGAGTCCTGCTCCGCAATAGTCTCGAGAACGCCGTATGCGATGGTACGCGCGAAGGAGGCCTGCAGTCCGCGGCTGTTCACGATCTCGACCTCTCCCGTGCCGTCGCTGTACACCGCGTCGCTGACCCGCCGTACCCGGGGGTCGAGCGACGTTGCCCGGCGCTCCATTTCGAGCGCGAACTCGATCTTCCGCTGAGGCTCGACCCGGCTGAGGGCCGGCGACGCGAGGCCCGCCAGTGGATCGGCTGGTTGGGGTACGGGCAGAACGTTCGCCTCGTCGGCATGGTTATACCGCCCGTTGAGAAGCGCATCATCCACCAGGCTGTCGAGGGCGTCGGGCTCGGTCTCCGAGGTATAGGAAAAACCAACCCGGTGCTCGCGAAAGGTCCGAAGCCCGATGCCGCGGCTTTCGGCGGAGACGAGGGACTCGATCTCACGGTTGTACACGCGAACCGTAAATTCCGTTCCCCGCGAGAGATAGACCTCGGCATCCTCCGAGCCGAGCTTTTTGCAGCGTTCGAGGACGCGCTCGCCGATTGGATTCATTGCCGCATCGTGCCGGCCGCGACCACCCCGGTGCCACCTACCGTGAGCTCGCTGATGCGAATCGTCGGCTGGCCGACCGAGACCGGAACCCCCTGGCCTTCCTTGCCGCAGGTCCCCGGGGCGAGCTTCAAGTCGTTGGCGACCATATCGATCTTGTGCAAGGCACGCGGGCCGTTACCCACGATGGTGGCGCCCCGCACCGGACGGCCAATTTTTCCGCCCTCGACCAGGTAACCCTCGGTGACGGCGAAGACGAAGTCGCCGGTGGTGACATCGACCTGCCCGGCGCCGAGCTTTTTGGCGTAGAGCCCATTGGCGGTGGCGGCGATGATGTCCTCGACCGAGTGCGCCCCGGCCGCGATGAACGTGTTCGTCATGCGCGGAATGGGGAGGTGTTGATACGACTGTCGGCGCCCGTTTCCCGTGACCGGGTGGTTCTGCTGTCCGGCGCGCAGCCGGTCGTACATGTAGCTCATGAGCACGCCGTCCTGAATCAGCACGTTGCGGCGGGTCGGCACGCCCTCATCGTCGACAGCCAGCGTTCCCCAGCGGCTGGGCAAGGTGCCGTCGTCGATGGCGGTCACGATCGGGCTGGCGACCGCCTGCCCGATCTTCCCGGTGAAGACCGTTGAGCCCTTTCCCACGAAGTCGGCCTCGAGCCCATGGCCGCACGCCTCATGAAACAGGACCCCGCCAAACTCGTTGCCAATGATTACCGCCATCGAACCCGCGGGGGACGGCGCAGCATCGAGCAGGCTCACCGCTCGCTCAGCGGCGGTGCGCGCATACTCCGCCGCCGAGGTGTCATCGAAGAACTCGAAGCCGCGTTGCATGCCGGGCGCCTCCATGGCAGTCTGGATCTCACCGTTGCGCTCAGCCACGGCGTGAATCATCAGCCGTACCCGGGTGCGCGAATCCGAATGATGGATGCCCTCAGAGGTGGCCACCAGAACCTCCTGCGCGCTATGGCCATAACCCACCGCCACCTGCTTGATGGCTCCGCTCACCTCGCGGGCAGCCTGGTCGGCTTCGAGCAGCAGTTCGATCTTCGCCTCTGGCCCAACCGTGTGCGGCGGGACTTCGATGGGCTGCGGTGCCCGCGGCGCGCCGGTCAGGTCGCCGAACGCGAAGCGCCCACCACCGTGCCGGCCCACCTGCGCGGCCAGGTCGGCCGTCTTCAGCAGGCCGGCTTCGGAAAGGTCTTCCGTGTACACGTAGCTGACGGTGCCCTGGTGGATGATGCGAAGCCCAGCCCCCAGATCGTTGCCGGAGCTGACCCGCTGAACTTTGCTCTCTTCAACGCTGATCGACTGGTTGCGCTTCCGCTCGACAAAGAGCTCAACGAAATCAGCGCCGGATCGTAAGGCGCGTTTGATCACGCCATCCACGAGCGATTGGTCGAGCAGCGGCATCCTGTCGAGTGTAGAGGGTCAGGGTGGGGATACCGGTTCCCGGACCCGACCGATCACCCAGATCCCAAGCAGCGCCAGCACCGCCGACGTGGCGATGAACACCGATGGAAATCCGAGAGTCGCGGCGAGCGTCGATCCTAGCAGCGGACCCACCGCATTGCCCACCGCCGTCGCGCCACTGGTCAGCCCGTACGCCGACCCGCGCAACTCGGGCGGCGTAGATAGCCCGACGATGGCGTTGGTAGCCGGGATCAGGACGCCGAAGAAGATGCCGAGTCCGCCACGGAGCAACAAGAATTGACCGGCGTTCTGGACGAATGCCTGCGGCAGAAACAGCAGCGCCGCCCCGAAGCAGGCGAAGATCAGGATTCGCCGGTAACCGGTGCGGTCCACCAGCCGGCTGTAGGCCAACGCAGCCAGCGCGCTGAACACGGCGGTAGCCCCGAACGCCAGCCCGGCGTAGAGCTTGACGGGATCGCCGGCTTGGGAGATGCGCTCGACGAAGAGTGGAAGAATCGGGAAGACGATCGCGGTGCTCAGCTGGACCAGCAACAGCGTCACCATCAGCGGCATCAGGGTTCGCGAACGTAGGCCCAGCCGCAACGATTCGAAAAAACCTAGCGGTCGCCTGGTCGATGGCGGCGTGAAGTGCTCGTGGACGAATTGCCAAACGAAGACGCCGCCTATGGCGAGCATCGCGCCGGCGATGAAGAACGTCCCACGGATCCCGACCGCCTGGGCGATCACACCGCCCATCACCGGACCGGCCGCAATGCCAACGTAGACGCTGGTCTGCAACTGGCCCATGCTCGCGGCGAGGCGCTCGCGGGGGACGATGCTGGCCACCAGCGCGGTGGCGGCCGCGATCGTTCCGGTGAACATCCCCTGCAGGATGCGCAGGACGAGGAACTGGCCGACGTTTTGCACCAGCCCCATGAGGGCGATGATCAGCCCGCCAACCAGCAGCGCGCGCAGGACCATGACCTTTCGGCCGTAGCGGTCGGCAAGCGCGCCCCAGATGGGGCTGAAAATGGCCAGCGAGACGCCGGTGCTCGTCACCAGCGCCCCCGACCAGAAGACCACCGCGCTCTCCGGGGTGACCCCGATCTCTTTGAGGTAGAGCGGTAGGAATGGCAGCACGAAGCCGAAGGCCAGCATCGCCGCCGCCTGCGCAAAGCAGGTGACGTAAAGACTCGTCCGCCAACTCGGGCTGACCGCAGCCGACACGTGACTCGGGGGCGCCGGCCGAGGCCTGAACCTCACCTCAGCGCCCTACGCGCCGGCCTGTAGCCTCGCGATCCTGCTAGCCCGCGCCCTTCGCGTACGAGTGCAGGCCGACGATCCAGAGGTTCACGGCATAGAGCGTGATCAGGATGGACACGAAGCCCGCGGTCGCAATCAGCGCCGTACGCCGGCCGCGCCAGAGCCGCAATGTGTGGGCGTGAAGATAGATGGCGTAGACGATCCAGGTAATGGCGGCCCATGTTTCCTTCGGGTCCCATCCCCACCAGCGTCCCCAGGCGTGCTCGCCCCAGATGGCCCCCGCCATGGTCCCGAAGGTCCAGATCGGGAAGCCGAGCAGGATGGCACGGAAGGTCAGACGGTCCAGGGTTTCGAGCGATGGCAGCCGCGCGGCGATCGCTGACCCGTGTAACCACGACTTGACATTCGCGCTTCGGTCTTTCAACAGATACAGACCGGCGAAGACAAAGCTCGACACCAGGATCCCGGACGACGCCATCATGCTCGTCACGTGGATCTTGAGCCAGTAGCTCTGCAGAGCCGGCACCAACGGCTCGGGCGATTGATAGAGGCCATAGCCGATCCCCATCAACGCCACCACGACGAAGAGGGCCACGCCGCCGCCCAGCGACGCCACCGGCCACCGGAGGGTCATCAGTAAGAAGACCGTAACCGCCACCAGGGAGAGCATCGAGCTGTACTCGTACATGTTGGCTAGCGGGTAGTGGGAATCGGCGACGCCCCGAGCGACGATGGCGCCGAGGTGGATCAGGGCACCAGGGGCGACGAGCGCCACGCCCAGCCAGCGCAATGCCTGCTGACGGTACGCAAAGAAGGCGAAATAGGAGAACATGCCACCGACGTAGAGCACCATCGCGGCGAAGTAAAGGTGCAGCGAAAGGTCGGCGGCGGCGCCCGGTAGCCGGGTGAGATCACCGCGGATGAGCGCGAAGGCAAACAGATAGAACGCAAGAGGCACGAGCCGCCAGAGGGGCGGAAGGCGCCGTCCGGCAACGGTGACCGCGCCCGCGACCGGCTCCCGAACGGTGACGCGCGCCATCTCAGACGCCGGCCTTGGCGGAGAGCTTCCCGCCGGCGCTGACCGGAGTCAATGGGATCATTTGCATCGCGTCATCACGGAACCGAACGCGCTGGAACGTAATGCAGTTGACCGGGCAATGGTCCTCGCAAATCCGGCAGTTCGTGCACCGGTCGTAGTTGACGAGGATCTTGCCGGCCTTGCCGCCAAACTCCTCACCCAGGACCGTGTTGCAAATTTCGACGAAACCGCCGCTGGAGGTGTCGCGGTTCTCTCCATAGACGACCACGTCCAGGGCCTTCTCCGGACAGACATCGTCGCAGGCGCCGCACAGGATGCAGGTCGACTCGTCGACGTGGTGCACCGTGTCGCATTGGAAGCAGCGCAGCGCCGCCGTGATGGCCTGCTCGTCGTTCCAGGGCAACTCGACCGGCGTCATGTCCCTCCGCTTCTCCGCGGGAAGGATGGGCGGCTCTTCGCGGTTGTAGTAGTCGGCCTCGCGGTGATCGTCGGTTGACTCGATGACGGTCAGCGGCTTGGCATCCCGCGGCACCGCGGCGCCCAGCAATTCGTTGATCGACCGCGCGGTCCGATGGCCCCAGGCGACGGCATCGACGATGAACGACGGACCCTGGACGCAGTCCCCGCCGGCGAAGAGTTTTGTCAGCTTGGTGTGCCCACCCGTATCCGCCTCCATCAGCTTCCGCGGCGTGAGCGGCACCCCCTGGTCCTGGGAAAAGTCCATGATCTGACCTGAGGCGAAGATCGCATAGCGGCAGGGGATCACGTGCTCCGTCCCCGGCAGCTTCTGCACCGTGTTGATCAGCAGTTTGCCGCTTTCGGGGTCGAATTCGAGTTTTGTCTCATCCACCCGAATGAACTCCACCCCGTTGACGTGTCCGCTGCTATCGGCGGTGATGGCATTGACGATCACACCGGTGTGCAGCTGGAGTCCGATCTCGCGCGCCTCGACCAGCTCATTACCAAAGGCGGGCAGCCGATCGGCCGGTTCGATCGATACCATCCAGACTTTCCGGGCCCCCGTCTTGATCGAGGTCTGGGCCGCGTCGGTGGCGACCGCGCCGCCGCCGATGACGACCACGTCGCCGCCGCGCGGGAAGTTATCCGGGACGATGTCGTAGGACCGCACCCGTAGGAACTCCATCGCCGAGATGACTTCGGGGAGATCTGACCCCGGCACCGGCAGAATGCGACCGGTCATCATTCCCACCGAGAGAAAGACGGCGTCGTAGTCGCTGAGCAATTGCTCCAGCTTCGGATCCTTCCCAACATTCTTGTTGAGCAAGACGTTGACCCCCATGTCCACGATCATCTGGATCTCCCAGTTGAGCTGGTCGAGGTCGAACCTGAAGTGTGGGATGCTGGCAGAGAGCAGGCCACCGAGCTTCGCCTCGCGTTCGTAGAGGTCGACTTGATACCCCATCAGGCGGAGGTCCTGGGCGGCCGTCATGCCCGCTGGGCCGGAGCCCACGACAGCGACCCGCCTCCCATTCTCCGGCGCCCGTTGCCAGTCGATCTTCACCCGCCGGGCCCAGGCGTAATCGGTCGCGAACCGCTTCAGCGACTTGATCGACACCGCATTCTCCGGTCCCTGCACCCAGCCGCGTTTGCAATCGGTCTCGCAGGGATGGTTGCAGAGGCGGCCCAGCATTGAGGGGAACGGATTGGTCTCGTGGATCACGAGCCAGGAATCCAGGTAGCGTCCTTGCGATACGTAATCGACGTAGGCCGCGATGTCCTGATGGATCGGGCAGGCGCGCTGGCAGGGCGACACCGGCACGTTGAGACTCAGGTCCCTGCGCCCGGAAAACACCTTGTTCGAAGCCGTGTCGGTCGTCGTCTTTCCGATCTCCGTCAGGACCGCGTGGGCGCTGACGATGCCGACCGTCCTCGAGGTTTTCCTGAAGAGGGGCCCCTCGTCCTGTGTCATCAGGACCACCGGCGTGTCTTCCCGATACATGATGTCGGCTCCCGACTCCAGAGAGTCCGCGACATTCCGTCCGGGCAAGGGCCGGCGCATGTACGTCCCCACTGGCCCACTGCCATCGGCGAAAGCGGCGATCGCCTCCCGATGACCGAAGAGACCAACGATTCCGCCGTCCTTCTCGACGAGCAGCGCGTCCGCGCCGGATGCGTTCAGACGCTTCACCGCCTCGGCGGCGCTCAGGTCGGCGGGGCAGATTTCGCCGATCGGCTCGAGGACTTTGCTCAGGGTCGGCATTAGGCCGCCGCCATGGCGCGGCTGACGTCGCGCACCGTTAGGGCGCCGAGCGGCATCCCGGCCGGCGTGGTGACGAGGACCAGCTGCCTTCCACTCTCGCGCAGCAGCCGAACCGCTTCGCCCAGGGGCGCGTCCGGCCGAACTTCCGGGAGTGGCGTGCGAACGAGATCGGCCGTCCGGACGTCCAGCTGCGCCCGCACATAACGTTGCAGGATGTCGAGGTAGGAGACATAACCCAGGCAACGCTGATCCACGATCACGGGCAGTTCAATGACCCGGTTCTGGGCCATCATCCGGGCGGCCTGGGCCAGGCCGGTGCTCGGGAAGCAAAACGCGAACTGGCCGGACATGGCCTGCTCGACCGTGCGCGTGTCGCGTACGACAGCGGGCATCGAACGAAATTATAGGGAGCACCCGCTCTCTGTCATGCTCCCGGCAGTCGACTGTAACGGCCGCGTGACGGCTTAGATCGCCGCGGCTCGTTATATCAGACGGAGTTGGCCAAGAACCTCGCCCAATCGCCGAGCCCTGACCTCGAATTGCCCCGCGACCTGGGCGGCTTTCGCGCCCGGATCCATATCCCCTACCGCAGCGGATTCAACCGCCTGGTGCGGGTCGTCGGGATGCTGACCCTCCTCGCCTCATCCCTCGGGCTGCTGGCCGCCGTCGCCGGGTTCCCCCTCAACTGGCTGAGCATGCTTATCGGCTTGCTGATCAGCCTGATCCTGATCGGATTCAGCGTTCGTCCCAGTTTGCGCCGGCCGAAATTCTAACCACGAATCGAACGGCCTACTCCTGCAGCAGTCGCAACACCGCGGCCGTCATCACCCGGAAGCCGATGGAAAGGCATCGCTCATCGATCCGAAACTCCGGGGTGTGGTGGCCGACCCTCGGCCCTTCCGGCGCTCCACCCAGTAAAAAGAAGCACCCAGGGCGAGCCTGCAGGAAGTAGGCGAAGTCTTCGCCGACCATCAACGGCTCGAACGCGACCACGGCGCCTTCCCCCACCACCCCGCGGGCCGCATCAGCAACCATCGCGGCGACCGGGCCATCGTTGATCACGGGAGGGGCGGCCGATTCGAGCTTGAATTCACAGTGGCCCCGCATCGCGGTCGCAATGCCCTCAGCGAGCTCAGCAATTCTTCGCACCACGTGGGTGCGCAACGCGGGATCCAGGGTCCGCAGGGTGCCCTGGATGACCACCTCGCCGGCTACGATGTTGGCCGCCGTTCCGCCGTGGACGCTACCGAGCGTAATCACGATCGGCGCGGCCGGTGCCGTCTCGCGGCTGGCCAGTGTTTGGAGTGCGTTGACGATCTGAGCCGCGATCACTACGGCGTCGACAGCGAATTGCGGCTGGGCGCCGTGGCCGCCCAATCCGCGGATCGTCAGCGTGAACATGTCCGCCGCCGCCATCATGGCTCCGGCGCGCACCGAAACTTGTCCGACCGGCAGCTCCGACCAGACGTGCAGCCCGATCACCCGGTCGATGCCGTCGAGTACCCCCGCCTCGATCATGGGCGCGGCGCCCCCGGCGCGTTCCTCCGCGGGTTGGAACACGAACCGAACCATTCCGGACAGCTCCGCCCGGCGCTCCGCCAGCACCCGCGCCACCTCGAGCGCGATCGCCATGTGCACGTCATGACCGCAGGCGTGCATCACACCGCGGTGGGTCGAGCGAAACGCCAGCTCACCCGCCTCCTGGATGGGCAGACCGTCGATGTCCGCCCGGACCAGCACCGCTTGCCCGGGTCTGGCGCCCTTCACGTCGGCGACAATCCCGGTTCCGGCGACGCCGGCTTCCAGCCTGTCCGGCGACAGCGCATCGAGACGCTCCACGAGATAGCGCGAGGTCTCGAACTCTTTGAAAGACAATTCCGGCACGGCGTGCAGCTCGCGACGGTGGGTCAGCAGATGATCAGCCGTGACGGCATCGACCTCCGTCGAGGCACGACGGAGCTCTGATGCCATCGAATCATTCTGTCAAACTGAATTCGATGCCGCGCTCGCTTAGCGAGTACCAGCGAAAACGCGATTTCAGCAAGACTTCGGAGCCGAAGGGCGCGCCCGATGCCAGCGGCGGAAACCGCTTCGTCGTGCAGAAGCACTGGGCCACCCGGCTCCACTACGACTTCCGCCTCGAAATGGAGGGCGTGCTCGTCAGCTGGGCGATCCCGAAAGGTCCGACTTTGAACCCCGCGGAACGACGGCTGGCGGCGCATGTCGAAGACCATCCGGTGAGTTACTACGACTTCGAGGGCACCATCCCCAAAGGGGAGTACGGCGGCGGGACGGTGATGGTCTGGGACTGGGGGACCTACGCGCTGGAGGAGTCGACGCCCGCCGAATCGCTGCGCCGCGGCGAGGTCAAGTTCCGGCTCAACGGCGTCCGGCTGACTGGTCGGTACGCCCTGGTTCGCACCCGGTCGGACAAGGATTGGCTGCTGATCAAGAAGAAGGACGAGGCCGCCGATCCCAGCTTTGATATCCAGCATTTCGACACATCGGTCAAGACCGGCCGCACGAAAGAAGAGATCGAGCAGGGGCAGGATGCCGTCTGGTCGAGCCGCCGCGACGCGGGTGGGGGCGGCCTGATCAACCTCGCCAATGCCGAGAAGGGGCCGATGCCGAGGACCCTCGAACCGATGAAGGCGCAGCTCGTCGACGCGGCCTTCGACGATGATCGCTGGCTGTTCGAGGTGAAGTGGGACGGGATTCGACTGGTCAGCTTCATCGACAACGGAAAGGTCAGCCTGCAAACGCGCGCCGGGCGCATCGTCGATGACGAGTACCCGCAACTCCAGGCCGTCAGCCGTCTCGTGAAGGCGAAACAGGCCGTGCTCGACGGAGAGATCGTCGCGCTGGACGAGGAAGGGCGCCCCTCATTTCAGTTGCTGCAAAACCGGGGGAAAGAACCGCATCCCATGCAGTACGTCGTGTTTGACATCGTCTACCTGGACGGCCAGCGGCTCTTCCGGGTTCCGCTCGAGGATCGCAAGCGCCTGCTGCGCGACATCGTCCGAGATTCAGACCTGCTCAAGTACTCGGAGCATGTTCTCGGTGAAGGCAAGGCCTTTTTCAAGGCTGCGCAACAAAAACAGTTGGAAGGCATCGTCGCCAAACTTCGCGACAGCCCCTACCAGCCGGGAATGCGCAGTAGCGCGTGGCTCAAGATCAAGGCCGTCCGTCAGCAGGAGGTCGTCATCGGCGGCTTTACCGAGCCGCGTGGCGGCCGCAGACACTTCGGCGCGCTGATCGTGGGCGTCTACGAGGACGGCAAATTCGTCTACGCCGGGCACGTCGGCGGCGGGTTCGACGAGCGGAGCCTGGAGTCCCTAGCCAAACTCATGAAGCCGCTTATCGTCAAGACGTCACCGTTCAGCGGCGAGCCACCGCGTGGCAACGAGAAACCCACCTGGGTTCGGCCCAAGCTGGTGGCCGAAGTCAAGTTTGCGGAGTGGACGCGTGACGGCGTGATGCGGCAGCCGGTCTTCCTCGGCCTCCGTGACGACGTCGACCCGCGCGAGGTGCGCCGTGAACTACCCCACGATGCGGATCGCGAGATGGCGCAGGCCAAGCGCGCGCCGACCGCGCGGGGCAAGCGCCAGCAGGTTGCCCGCAAGACATCGACCCGGGTTGCGCGCTCCCGGGTGTCGGCGCCCAGCGAGGCCACCGCCACGGACATCCCCGACACATCGCTCAGTAAGGCGGCGGCCCAGGTCGCGAAAAAGCTGAGGACGGACATCCGCGGCGCCACGGCCAGCGAGCTCGATGCGCTCGACGCGATCAAGACCGAAGGCAATTGGGAGGTCGGGGGGCGCATCGTGCACCTCACCAACCTGCACAAGCTGCTCTTCCCGGAAGACCGCTACTCCAAGCGAGACCTGATCCGCTACTACGTCCAGGTCGCCCCGGTCATGATCCCGTACTACAAGGACCGCCCGCTCTCCATGAACCCGCATCCCGACGGCATCCACGGCAAGAGCTACTGGGTGAAGGACAAGCCGGATTACGCTCCTGAGTGGATTCCCACCTTCCGCTACCAGGACCAGAAAGGCCTCAAAGACTGGATCCTCATCGAGGAAGTCGCGACCCTGGCCTGGCTGGCGAACCACGCGGTGATCGACATGCATCCCTGGTACTCGCGCGTCGACAAGCCCGAGTATCCGGATTGGTCAGTGATCGACCTCGATCCGGCGGAGGGGGCGACCTTCAAGGACGTGGTCGCCGTGGCGAAGGTCATGAAGAGCGCGCTCGACCATCTCGAGCTGACAGGAGTGCTGAAGACGACCGGCCAGAGCGGGCTGCACATCTACATCCCGATCGAGCGCCGCTATACGCTGGAGGAGAGCCGTGGCTTCGTCGCCAAGCTGGCGCACATGATCGCGGAGCTGATGCCCGAAAAGGTCACCGAAGTGTGGGAGGTCAAGCGTCGCACCGGCAAGATCCGGATCGACTACACGCAGAACGTCATCAACAAGACGCTGGCCGGGCCTTACTCGGTCCGGCCCGCGCTGCGGGCCCCAGTCTCAACCCCAATTGCGTGGCGCGAGCTGGATGATTCCCGGCTCCGACCCGATAAGTGGACGATCAAAACCCTGGGCGACCGCCTGCTGGAGGTCGGTGATCTCTTCCACGACGCGCTGACGCTCCACCAGCGATTGCCGGCGCTTTAACGGTGGGCGACAGCACCCCGCTGCCCTCCGACCTCCCCGCGATCCAGGCCCTGATCGATGCCTGGATCAAGCAGCGTGGACGTTACTGGTCGCCGCTGTCGCAGTACGCACGATTAGCCGAGGAAGTCGGCGAGCTCGGCCGTGAGCTGAATTTTCGCTTCGGGGACAAACCGCGCACCCAAAAGGATGCCTCAGGTTCGTTAACTGATGAGCTCGGTGATGTGCTCTTTATCGTGGTGTTGCTCGCCAATGACCTCGGTATCGACCTGGTCACCGCCCTGTCGAACACGCTGCGAAAGTACGAGAAACGGGTTTGAGCAGGGCTCCTGCACCGCTTTTCCACAGGACTTTTGCACGCGCTGTTAGTAGCTGGTGGAAAAAGCCCCGCAACAAATGTTCCGTCTGGACGTGTGCATCGGCCGGTCGTATTCTCATGTCCCCGCTCGCCAGAGTTGGGCCCGCGTGGGAGGGAAGTCGTGAGGGAGAGAGGATTGGGAAAGGGTCGGTTCGTCAACGCTGCAATCGTTTGCGACGGCAATAGCCTTGACACTGGCCGAAGCCCGCGGTAGAATCGGCAAAACCTATATATGGTGTTGGACCTGATCATCAGCCCCCACATTTAGGGGAGGTAGTGTAACCAAGGCTCATGCGGAAATGGGGATCTACCGGCGGCGGCAGACGCCGGACGGCGCACAGTGTGCCGGCGCTCGTTATGTGAGCTAGGGGGAGACCATGCTCAGGAACACGCTCAGAATGATCAACCAGCAGGACCAGTGGTTCAATCAGTTGCGGCGGGAGGAGTCAGCCCGCCGGAGCCTTCGATACTCGCTCTATCAGGCCCTCGAACAGGTGGAACGGTTGCTCGAGAGCGACATGATGGAAGTTCCTTTGGAGATGCAGGCACGCCTGCGCCAGATCGTCGAAGCCGTCGATTCCCAACTCGCCTATCGCATGGACCAGTCGGGTCCCAGCGCCCTCGATATTCAGGACATCATCTTCGAAGCCCAGGACCGCCTCATCAAACAGGTGCGCACCTGACTCGCGCCTAACTTCGAACGCCTCGCCTCCTGCAGTGACGCCCGGGAGAGATCCCGGGTGTCATTGCGTCTGGAGATGCTAAAACATCCGCATGCCTGATGCCCTTGAAACCTGGGACCTCTGGTATCCCGGGCCAGGCGCCACGGGGCTCCCCTTTGCTCGGTCGCGGGTGAACGCGAATGACGTAAGGGATCGGGTGCTCGTCCATGCCGCCCCACAGAAACTGCAAGTGAAGGTCCTCGACGCCGCGGGGAATGTCGTCGCCAGGGGGGATGGGCTCGAGCGTCATCAGCCCGGCCCGATGAGCTTCCTCGTTCGTCGCGGAACCAGCATTACCCTGGAAGACGGCTGGCCCACCGAACAGGACATCGGTTTAGTCGTGATCCTCCCCGGAGGGGAGGCCGGCATTCTCAAGAGCTGGTGGAACGCCGACGATCGCAAGGAGTGGCGCTGGCAGGTCGAGTTTTATAACCAGAATCGGGGTTAGACGGCGCCGGCATCGGTCAGCGGTGTGCCAAGCGCGCACATCGGGCATTCGGCGGGCGCCCAGATCGCGGTAGGGAGGTCGACCAATCGTTCCAGTGGAATCGCCTTTTCTGCGGCAAAGGCCGCCGCCCCCGGCCCCATCACCAGCAAGGCGCCGATCATAACCGGCAGGCCTCCAAGCGCGACGAGGTCCGCGTGGGTGGAGCGCACGGCCGACCCGGCGCTGACCGCGTCATCAACGATCGCAATCCGTCGTCCCTTAACGTGGTCGCGCAGAGCCGTGGCAATCCGGTAATCCACCGGGAAGAGGCCCGCCCGGTCAGTGACTCGCCGCTCGGCAAACAGGAGCTCGAGCTCCAGCCGGTCCGCGATCATCCCCGCCAGCAGCGCGCCGCCGGTCAGGGGCCCACAGATCGCGTCGACGCCGTAGCCCGAGATCCGGCTCGCGAGGTCGCCGACGAACGGCCGCAATAGCGCCGGCCGAAGGAAAAATTGATCAAGCTCGAGCCACGAATCGCCGTGATGCCCGGACTCCAGCCGAAAGTGCCCGCGCTTGCCGGCGACCAGCCCGAGGAGCTCGGCGGTTGACGTGCGATCCGTGCCGTCAGCCTACGCTTGCACGAAGTAGGAGCGGCAGGCGAGGTCGATCAGATCCGGCTCCAGCCGTGGCGGGCGACCCAGGAAGTAGGCGACCTCATCCAACTGGTTGAGGATATCCCGCGGCTGGCACCCACGATATGGCCGCTTGAAGGGTTTGTAGTAGCGGTCGAGCACGTAGTTGTAGCCCGCCTCGCTGAAGACGATCTCGAACTCCTTGCAGGCTCGCTCGAAGATCTGTCGAAATTCCATAGCAGTCGGGTCCGGCACATGGATCTTGTAGCGAACACGCCGCAGGAACGCCTCATCTACCAGCGATCCCGGCTCCAGGTTCGTGCTGAACACGACCATCGCCTCGAAGGGTGCCCCCACCGCCATTCCCGCACCAGCCAAGGTCAGGTAATCGATCCGCCGCTCCAGGGCAACGATCAAGCGGTTGAGCAGGGCGCGCGGCGAGGAGTCCTGCCGGCCGAAGTCGTCCAGAAGGAAGATCCCGCCGTTGGCCTTCAGCTGGATCGGCGCCTCGTAGTAACGCATCAGCGGGTCGAAGGACGGGGACAGCTGGGCGGTGGTCAGTTCGCCGCCCGCCTTGACGAAGGGGCGCTTGATCAAGACCCAGCGCGCATCGAAGTTCATGGGCAGCTGCCGTTGGACGCGCTGGTGGTGCAGCGGATCGTAGAGCCGCATCACCTGGCCTTCGATGTCGATGGCGTAGGGGATGTAGATCGGCTCACCGAGCAGCTCCGCGCAGGCCTCCGCGATGGTGGTCTTGCCGTTTCCGGGCGCGCCGTACAGGAACAGCGGCGCTCGGGCATTGACTGGCGGCCCGAGTTGCACCAGCAGGTCGTTGCTCAAGGTCAGGTGCTGTAGGGCTCGCGTCAGCCACGCGGCCGTGACGTCAGCCTGGCTGACCTGGGCGCGAACCGACGTCTCGTACTGCAGAAACGGGACGGGCGCCGGCCCAACATAGTGGTCGCGCGCCAGCACGTCGCGGGCTCGGAGCCGTCCCGGATCGCTGATCAGGTATCCGAGCGACTCGCCAAAATCGTGGCTCATCGCCGGCCCGGCCATCCGGCCGATGGTCTGGCACCAGCCCTGCTCGACCAGGCTCTGGATGGCCGGTGTGACCGTGCTGTAGGGCAGACAGAGCGCCGCCGCCCAGTCCTTGGCTGACAGCGGCGACTTGAAGTAGATGTGTTTCAGGAGGAGGTCGGCCAGCCGGGCGACCGGCAGTCCAGAATCTTCGGTCCGCGCCGGCGCGATTGGCACGAATTCCGGGGTGGTGGCTTGGAGTGGTGGCTGAATGGCCATGGCAAGAAGTCCGCCGAGGCGGCTCTCCAGAGCAACCTGCGCGAAGCTGGCTTTCTTGCTCGGGCGGGTCAGGCCTCCAGTGCGGGACGGACGCCGAAATAGCGTTCCACGGTCAGGCCGTGGCGCTCCAGCTCGGCTCGCGCCAGGGGCTCAAACCGTCGCAGATACCAGTCCTCGGCCGGGTTTCTGGAATAGGCCAGCAGGCGCTGGTAGGGCAGCGTGTAGATGGCCCGTCCGGCCAGGATCTCCAGCATCTGCGGGGTTAGCTCCGGCCGGGCCAGCGCGCGCCGGAGCGTGACATGGACGCCCTGCATGTCGTAGATCAGCCGCACCCGCCGGGGCACGAAGATCAGCAGGGCGAACAACAGCGGGATCGAGGTGACGATGATGGCGAGGATCAGCGCCAGGAGGTGGATCCCACGGGAGCCCGCCTGCCCGGCGGAAATCAGCGGATCGCCCGAATGCGTCTTGAGGGCTTCGGCCGTCCGGTGCAGGAAATCCGACAGGTAGGGCACCCCGTTTGGGATCCCCTGGTTAAACGACAGGATCCAGCTGTCGAACGTCTTGCCGGCGCTGATCACGCCCTGGGCCAGCGCGTCGAGCTGCAGGACCAGGTTGTTGACCCAGAGTCCGGCCTGAACACACAAGTAGATCCAGCCCACCATCAGCAGGTCGGCCAGCATCCAGGCAAAGCGGCGGCTGTAGAGGTCGGGGTACAGGCGCATGTGTTCACCCCTTGAGGTACTGGAACTAAAACGTCAGCGACCGGCGCAGTCTAGCGCGGTTTGGCTAAAGAGCCTCGAGGAGCTCGATGACCTCGCGGGTTAACTGGGTTGGCGTCGACGCCCCGGATGTGACGCCAACCCGGTGCTTCCCTTGCAACCATTCGGGCTTGACGTCCTTCGCCGTGTCCACCAGGTAGGCGGGCTTGTGCGCCAGTTCGCGCACCACCTGCACCAGCCGCTTGGAGTTGGAGCTGCGCTCGCTGCCGACGACGATCACGACGTCGCATTCCTTTGCCGCCTCCACCGCCGCTTCCTGCCGGTCCTGGGTGGCCCGACAGATCTCGTTGTAGGCTTCGGTTTGCGGGTACTTATCGCGGACCCGCTTGATCATCGCCGCCGTGTCCCAGATGCTCAGCGTGGTCTGACAGGTGACCGCGATCTTGTCGTTCTTGATGTCGAGTGCGTCCACATCCCGTGGGTCCTGGACCAGGTGGACCTTGCCCGGGGCCTCGCCGATCACCCCTTCCGGCTCCGGGTGCCCCCGCCGGCCGATGTAGACGACGTCGTATCCGCGCTCGCACAGGTCCCGGACCAGGTCGTGCGTGACGACGACATCAGAGCAGGTGGCGTCGACCATGTTCAGTCCGCGCTCGGCAGCCCTGGCCTTGACCGCGGGCGAGACGCCGTGGGCCGTGAAGATCACGGTACCGCCGTCGATGGTTTCGAGCCCTTCGAGACGGTTGTCGCTGTCGACTAGCTCGATGCCGTTGTCCTGCAGTTCGTCGGTGACGTGCGTGTTATGGACGAGGTAACCCAGCATCCGGATCTTCTCCCCCGGATGGGCTTTCGCCGTCTGCTTGGCGGCGCGGATCGCCTCGACGACACCGTGGCAATAACCCCGCGGCGTGATCTTGAGGACGTCCATCGATTCGAGTCTACCCGGCCTTTTCGAGCTCGAACCGAGCGATCGGGTTACGAGAAAGTGACGGGTTCGGGCCCGCCGGCCCACGCGAGCCGCGCTTTTAGTGCGACGCGAGCGTTTGAGGCGGTCGTCCGGGAGGAGGCCGTTCCGGTGTTGGCGGCGCCGGCGGGGCCTGGGTGCCGGGAACCGGCTCGCCGGGCTGAGGCGGTCGGGGCGGAGGCTCCCTACCCAATCTTGATCGGGGAGGCCTGGACCGCAAAGATATGCAGGAAGGCGAGGATGCTGAGCGCGGCGAGCACCACCAGAAAGCCGCCGACCACAAGCGACGCAATGCGATGCCGGGTGAAGACGGCGAATCCCAGGAGCAAAAGGATGATGGCAACCAGGATGTTCGCGAAATTGATCTGAACTAACACTTCACACCTCCCTTACCGCTGAGCTTCACGCCTCGGCCAGCGCCCGGTCAAGGTCTGAGATCAGATCGGCAACGTCCTCGATACCGACCGACAGTCGGACCAGCCCATCTGCCACGCCGTGGGCTCTGCGGGTTTCCGTCGGGATGGACGAATGCGTCATCGCCGCCGGGAGCTCGATCAAGGACTCGACACCGCCGAGACTCTCCGCCAGGGTGAACAGCTGAGTCCGCTCGACGACCCGTCGTGCGGGTTCCAGGCCGCCCTTCACCTCGAACGAGATCATGCCGCCAAAGCCGGACATCTGGCGTCGCGCCAGCTCGCGTTGCGGATTGCTCGGCAGCCCCGGATAGAACACCCGCGCGACTTTTGGATGCTCGCTCAAGAACGCGGCCACCAGCCGGGCGTTTCGATCGTGCTCGCGCATCCGGACGGCGAGCGTTTTGAGTCCACGAAGCACGAGCCAGGCATCAAGTGGCCCCGGGACGCCGCCCAGCGCGTTTTGCAGGAAGGCCAGCTGCTCCAGCAGATCCTCGCGGTCGACCACGAGGGTTCCGCCAATGACGTCGCTATGCCCCCCAAGGTACTTCGTGGCGCTGTGCACGACGATGTCGGCGCCGAGCGAGAGCGGTCGTTGAAAGTACGGGCTCATGAAGGTGTTGTCGACCACTACCAGTGCCTTGTTGGCGTGTGCCAGTTTGCTGACCGCCTCGATGTCGACCAGCTTGAGCAGCGGATTGGTGGGTGACTCTACCCAGACCATCCGGGTCCGGTCCGTGAGCGCCCGCTCGACCGCCTGCAGGTCGGAGCCGTCGACGAACGAGAAACTGAGTCCCATCGGCTCGAGGACCCGGCGAAAAAGACGGTAGGTACCGCCGTAGAGGTCGTCGACGGCCACCGTGTGATCGTTGGGCTTGAGCAGCTGCATGATGGCGGCTTCCGCCGCCATGCCGGATGCAAAGGCCAGCCCATGGGCGCCGCCTTCCAGGGAGGCGATGCACTGTTCCAGGGCCGCCCGGGTGGGGTTCCCTGTGCGCGAGTACTCATAGCCGCGATGTTTGCCCACCGCCTCCTGGGCGAAGGTCGACGTCTGGTAAATCGGAACGACGACGGCGCCGGTCGACCGATCGGGCTCCTGCCCGGCGTGAACCGCGCGGGTCGAGAAACCCGGCATGCTCTCGCCGCTCACCGGGACGGGCGGGTGTGAGCCATGAACTCGAGCAGGTCGAGCCGTGTGATGATGCCGACCGGCCGGTCCTGATCCATGACGACCAGGGCGGTGGCGCCGCCGAGCAATGCGTTGAAGGCCTCGTCGACGTGCGCCCCGGCGGTGATCGTCGGGAAGGGCCCGTCCATGGCCGCCCCGACGGTGGTCTCGATCAGGCCCGGATCGCGATAGACCCGGTCCAGCAGGGTTCGTTCCTGGATACTGCCGACCAGCTTCTTGCTCCGGCCGCTACCATCCTCCGTGACGGGCATTTGCGAGATGCCGTACTCCTGCAGCAGATCGATCGCCCGGCCCACCTTTTCCCGCGACGATACAGTGATCAACTCGGGCATCTCACGCTCGCGCGAGGTGACCACGTCATGCACGAGCTGGCGCGGGAATCGCTCGACAAAACCGTTCTGCCGCATCCACTCGTCGTTGTAGATCTTGCTCAGGTTGTTGCGACCGGTATCCGGAAGGATGACGACCATCAGCGTTTTCTCGTCGAGTTCGCGGGCCACATCGACGGCCGCCTTCATCGCCGTGCCCGCCGAGCCGCCCACCAGGATGCCCTCCTCCCGGGTGATGCGCCGAGCCATCAGGAAGGAGTCGCGGTCGTTCACCGATATGATCCGATCGATCAGAGTCAGGTCGATCGTCCCCGGGATGAAGTCTTCACCGATGCCCTCGACCTTGTAAGGCTTCGCAACATCGCCAGAGTACAAGGACCCCTCCGGGTCGGCCCCCACCGTCATCACCGACGGTTTCTTCTCTTTCAGGAAGCGGGCGACACCGGTCATCGTGCCGCCAGTCCCGAGGCCGGCTACCACGACGTCGACCTTTCCCTCGGTCTGCGCCCAGATTTCCGGGCCGGTGGTTTCATAGTGGGCTTGCGGGTTGGCTTGGTTGAAGTACTGGTTCGGCTGAAAGGCCCCCGGGATCTCGTGGCTCAGCCGCTCGGCCACCGAGTAGTAGCTCTCCGGGGAGTCTCGGGGGACCGCCGTCGGGCAAACCACCACCTCGGCGCCGTAGGCGCGCAGCAACGCGATCTTTTCCGGTGACTGCTTGTCGGCCATCACGAAGATCATTCGGTAATCCTTGAGCGCCGCAGCGATGGCGAGCGCATGGCCGGTGTTTCCGGATGTCGGCTCGACGATGGTGCCCCCCGGCTTCAGCAGCCCGCGTCGCTCGGCATCCTCGATCATCCGGAGCCCGATCCGGTCCTTTACGCTGCCGCCCGGATTCAGGGTCTCGACTTTGGCCAGGATCGTCGGGCGAAGCCCGGCGGTGATGCGATGGAGCCGCACGAGCGGCGTGTGCCCGACGGCCTCCAGGATGCTGCCCAGGACCTGCACGGCCCCCATCATACGGTCGGTCGGGAACGCGTGCAGATCCGCGGGGCTGATCTCAGTTGATCGTGGTGCTTAACGGCTGCCAGGTCGCGCCGCTGTCCGTCGTCCGAGCTAGAAAACCAGGCTTGTCCTTGACCGGACCGCTGCTGATGAAGCCCGTCGTCTCATCGACGAAGTTCAGCTCGCGGGTAAATAGGTAGTCAACCTGTCCGGAGCGCAAGCGCCAGCTCTGGCCATCATCAACCGTGGCATAGAGCGAGAGATGCCCTAATTCGCCGTCCGGGCCGAGTCCGATCATCCAGCCGTGCTCCGAATCGATGAAGTCTGCGGCGAGCAGGGCGGCTGGAAGGCGGACGGCGTTCCATGATGCTCCAAGGTCGCGGCTTTTGTACATCGCTGAATCTTGAAGCCCATTCGCTCCCGTGGTAATCCCCCGGTGAACGAAGGCAACGAATTCGTTGGTTGACGGGTGCGACAGGAAGCCGACCCCATACTGCAGGTAGGCCGCCGGTGACACGGTGGATGCAGGTCCTGGAAAGGCTGGAAGGTTCTGCGGGGCCCAACTGAGGCCCCCGTCGCGCGTTGCATAGAGAAATACTCGGTCGCAAAAGCCACCAAGCCAGCCGGTCTGCGCATCCAAAAACACGGGCTCACTGATCGGACCGCCACCGGCGCAAGCCTCGGGTAGTGCGCCGCGAATATCCGGATTCTGTCGCACCTGGCTTGCGGGTTTCACCGCCTGCCAGCGCTGTCCGCCGTCGACGGTTCGGTAGAGCGTCGTGTCTTGCGCGCCGACCGCCCCGCCCGCGCTCGGCTGTGCAAACACCCACCCGTGCGAGGTGTCGACGAACTGGATTCGTGTGGCCACACCGTCGACCCCAAGCCGGGCTGTCCGCTGCCAGGTAGCGCCGGCGTCGGCAGTCGAGGCCACCACGACCGATTCGCGACTTGCCGTACTCTCGGAACCAATCACCAGGAGCACCCAGGCCCGCGCTGAGTCGTGGAAGTCGGCGGTCACGACGCCATCCGCCCGCAGAACAGTGGCCCAGTGGCGGCCGCCGTCCGCTGTCCGGACGACGGTGGTGCCGATGGCTAGCGCGGCACCCCCCGCCGAAGGCCCGGCAAGGCCCCATCCAACGAGGCGACACCCAGGCCCGCGCTGAGTCGTGGAAGTCGGCGGTCACGACGGCATCCGCCCGCAGAACAGTGGCCCAGTGGCGGCCGCCGTCCGCTGTCCGGACGACGGTGGTGCCGATGGCTAGCGCGGCACCCCCCGCCGAAGGCCCGACAAGGCCCCATCCAACGAGGCGACTGACCATCCGCACGCTGACCAGCGAGATGGTGGCCGCACCGGAGGATCTTGCCGGCGTACTTGGATGCATAGTCCCCGATCCGGGGGTGGCGCAGCTCGTAACGGCCAGGAGCATCAGGAAAGCGCCGATTCTCATAAGTGCATGGCGAGCCACCCCGATACAACGAACCAATGGCACCCGCCGTTACGTCAGGGCTCGAATGCCCGACGCACCCCGATAGAATCCACTCGAACCTCAGGAGGGTGTTTTACGTGCCTGTTTCCGTGGCGAACTCGCAGGTGGTCTACGACGCCATCAAGGGTGTGGGTGTCCGGATGGTCAGCGCTCTCCCAGAAACCTGGCTGGTGCACCTGATCCGAATGGCGGACGAGGATCCCGACATGACGCTCGTGCGGCTGGCCAAGGAGGAAGAAGGGGTCGGCGTGTCGGCCGGCGCGCACTTCGCCGGCGTGAAGTCGGCGATGCTGATGCAAAACCACGGATTCCTGCAGGCGATCAACGGCATCGTGGGCGTGTCTCTCCTCTACAAGATCCCTCTGCTGATGCTGATCACAGACCGCGGTGGCTTCGGAGAGAAGGATCCGTGGCAGACCGAGGGCGGCAAGCACACGCGTCCCGTCCTCGATGCGCTGCACATCGCCCGCGAAGACCTGACCCGGCCAGATGACGTCGAGCCCAGGCTGGCCAAGGCGATGACCCTGGCGCAGAGCTCCCTCTCGCCGGTTGCGTTGCTCCTCAGCCGCGACTTGATGTGGGAGGAGCCCCGTTGAAGCGGATCGACTGCCTGAAGGCCATTTATCCGGAGCTGGTGGATTGCGCCGTCGTGACCATCATGGGCGCGGTGGCAGCCGAGCTCTACTCGCTCGGACATCGGGCGAACTTCTTTTACCTGGAGCACGCGATGGGACTGGCCTCGTCCGTCGGGCTCGGTATCGCCCTGGCGCAGCCCGACCGTAAGGTGGTGGTGATCGACGGTGATGGGTCGGTCCTGATGAACCTGGGGGGACTCACCACCCTGGCCCGCTCCCGGCCCAACAATCTCGTCCACGTCATCTTCGACAACGAGACCTTACTGTCGGTGGGCGGCGGAGCGCCGGGCGGCTACAAATGGTTCACTACCGCAACCTCAACTGGCACCGACCTGGCTGGGATCGCCAAGGCGGCCGGCTTCCCGCACGCGCGGACCGTACGCGAGCTCGACGATTTCGAGGCAGCCGCCATCGACGCGCTCAACGTCGATGAGTTGAGCTGCATTGTCGCCAAGGTGGAGGCGGAGATGCCGAAGAGCTTCCTGATGGATATCCACATGCTGGAGAACCGCTTCGAATTTCCGCGGGCGCTGCAGCAACCGCCCCGTCACAAAGACCGGCTACGCCGTCCGACCCGCCTCACCAAGGAACAGCCGACGACGATTCCGGCGCTGAAATCAAGGGAGGAGTGACTTGAGTAAAGAAACCGCCTCAAACGCTCGTATGGCACGTTCCGACGTCTCAAACGCTCGCAACGCACTTGAGCGCGGCTCGCGTGGGGCGACGCCCCGGCCACTCGCGTCGGCCGGCGGGACCGGTGTCGACACCCTGGCGTCCTTCGTCGAGAGCCTGATGTCCGGTTCGATCGACGTCATCGACCTGACCCAGCCACTCTCAGAGGCGACGCCGATGATCCAGTTGCCGCCGCCCTTTGCGAACACCCCGAACTGGCGGACGCACGAGATCAGTCACTACGACGAGAAGGGACCCGCCTGGTACTGGAACTGGTTCGAAGGTGGTGAACACGCCGGCACCCATTTCGACGCGCCCATTCACTGGATAACCGGCAAAGACAGGGATGATGTGGCCCAGGTGCCGGTCAGGCGGCTGGTCGGCCCGGCGGTCGTGATCGACAAGTCACGGGAGGCGCAGGCCAACCCTGACTATCTGTTGACCATGAATGACATTCGGGCGTTCGAGCGACGGCATGGCTCGCTTCCGGAGGGCTGCTGGCTGCTCTACCGCACGGGCTGGGACACGCGGGCGAATGACCAGAAGGCATTCCTGAACGCCAACGAGACCGGACCCCATACGCCGGGGATTGATATCGATCTCGCCCGGTGGCTGGCGAGCGAGAGTCCGGTCGTCGGGGTCGGCGTCGAGACCGTGGGAACGGATGCCGGCGCGGCGCACTCGTTCAATCCCCCTTTCCCCTGCCATCAATTCCTGCTGGGCGCCAACAAATACGGCCTCACCCAACTGGCCAACCTGGCGAAGCTCCCACCGACTGGGGCCGTCCTGCTGGTCGCCCCGCTGAAACTGGTCAAAGGATCGGGAAGCCCCTGCCGCGCCCTGGCGCTGGTCCAGCGATAAGCGCGCCCCCGGGGCTTAAGCTCCGGCCGGTCAGACCGGAAGAGCAGCGCGCCTACTCGACGCTGATGCGTCGAGCCTTTGGCGCGTCGCTCCCGACCGACGAGGAGCTGGCGGTCTCCCGGGAGATCACCGAGTTCGACCGCACGCTGGCGTTTTTCGATGGCCCGGAGATCGTCGCCACAGCGGGCATCTTCTCCTACGAGATGACCGTGCCGGGAGGGACGTTGCCGTGCGGCGGGGTCACCCGGGTGAGCGTGCTGAGCACGCATCGCCGGCGGGGACTGCTGACGGCGATGATGCGGCGCCAGCTCGATGACATGCACGAGCGGGGTGAGCCGCTGGCGGCTCTGTATGCCTCCGAGGCACCGATCTACGGGCGTTTTGGTTACGGCCTGGCGACCTACCAGGCGGCCGTAGAGGTCGATCGGTCTCATGCGGGCTTTGCAAAAGCCCTCACCGGCAGCGGACGACTGGCCATGGTGGACGTGCCAACCGCGGTTGGGGCATTCACCCGCATCTGGGAGCAAGCCCGGCGCGACCAACCGGGCATGCTCCGACTTGATGAGCGCTGGATCCGCAGCGAGCTGGCTGACCTCGAGCTGCACCGGGAGGGCGCCAGCCCACACTATCGGGTGCTCTACCAGACCGACGACAACCCATCCGGCTTTGCGGTTTACCGGATCAAGCTGGCCTGGGACGCCTCGGGCCCGAACGGGGCGCTGCGCCTCGAAATGCTGGTCGCCACCTCGCCCGAGGCCTACGCGGCGCTCTGGCGCCACCTGCTGGACGTGGACTTGATGGCACGGGTGTCGGCGGAGATGCGGCCCGTGGATGAGCCGTTGAGATGCGGCCCGTGGATGAGCCGTTGCGCTTCCTGTTGGCCGACTCTCGGCAACCAAAGACCAGGATCGAAGATGGCCTCTGGTTACGCCTGGTGGACGTTCCTACGGCTCTGGCCGGACGCCGGTACGCCGCCGAGGGACGCCTCGGATTGCGCGTCCGCGACGCGTTCTGTCCCTGGAATGACGGCCATTTCGAGCTCAATGGCGGCCCCCACACGGCTGAATGCCGGCGGCACGACGGCAACCCCGATCTCGCCATCGACGTGGCCGACCTCGCCGCTGTCTACCTGGGCGGCAACCGCTTTCGCACCCTCATGGAAGCAGGCCGGGTCGAGGAGTTGCAACCGGGAGCGGTGGCGCGAGCCGACGCCATGTTCGCCACCGACCGGGCACCCTGGTGCCCAAGCCACTTCTAATCTCCCTTCCCCCTGTTGCAACCGGGAGCGGTGGCGCGAGCCGATGCCATGTTCGCCACCGACCGGGCACCCTGGTGCCCAAGCCACTTCTAATCTCCCTTCCCCCCTGTGGGGGGTCGTGGTGGGGGGCCGCATAATCGCACAGTGGACCGCGAGACCTGTCTGTCGTTCGATCGGCAGGATCCGCTGGCGGCCATTCGCGAGGAGTTCGTCGTTCCCGACGGGCTCATCTATCTCGACGGGAATTCCCTGGGCGCGCTACCGCGGCGGACCGTCTCCAGGCTGAATCAAGTCGTCGCCGAGGAGTGGGGCGACGGGTTGATCCGCAGCTGGAACGACGCCCACTGGATCGAGGCGCCCGTCCGGATCGGCGACAAAATCGCCCGGCTGATCGGCGCCCGGCCCGGTGAGGTGATCGTCGCCGATAGCACATCGGTGAACCTGTTCAAGCTGCTAGCCGGCGCGCTCCGACTGCAACCTGGACGCCACTTCATCCTGACCGATACCGCCAACTTTCCGACTGATCTCTACGTCGCGCAGGGGCTGACCGATCTCCTTGGAGGCAATCACGCGGTTCGGCTGGTGGAACGCGGCCAGCTTGACGCCGCGCTGGACGGCAGCGTCGCCGTGTTGATGCTGACCCACGTCGACTATGCCAGCGGCGCGATCCAGGACATGCGCCGGCTAACCGCGGCCGCCCACAAGTACGGCACCCTGGTGCTCTGGGATCTCTCGCACAGCGCCGGCGCCGTGCCGATCGACCTCAATGGCTGCGAGGTCGACCTCGCTGTGGGCTGCGGCTACAAATACCTCAACGGCGGACCGGGGGCACCTTCGTACCTCTTCATCGCGAGCGCATTGCAGGACGCGATGCGCTCACCCCTTTCTGGCTGGATGGGCCATGCCGCGCCCTTTGCCTTCGAGCGCGAATACCGACCCGCCGCCGGCATGGCGCGGCAGCTGGCCGGCACGCCGCCGGTCCTCAGCGTGATGGCGCTGGAAGTGGCGATCGACCTGTGGCTGGGCGTCGACCAAGGGGAGGCCCGCCGCAAGTCGATGGCGCTTGGCGACCTGTTTATCCGTCTGGTGGACGAGACCTGTCGCGACCTGGGGCTGGAGGTGGCATCGCCGCGGAATGCGGAGGCTCGCGGATCGCAGGTCTCGCTCCGGCACAATTGGCGACCTCTTTATCCGTCTGGTGGACGAGACCTGTCGCGACCTGGGGCTGGAGGTGGCATCGCCGCGGAATGCGGAGGCTCGCGGATCGCAGGTCTCGCTCCGGCACAAACAGGCCTACCGTGTGATCCGCGCCCTCATCGATCGCGGTGTCATCGGCGACTTTCGGACGCCGGACATCATGCGCTTCGGCTTCGCCGCGCTGTACACGCGATACGTCGACATTTTCGACGCGGTGCGTTGCCTGCGAGAGGTGCTCACCTCCCGCGCCTGGGAGCGGCCGGAATATGCCACACCCATGTCGGTGACCTGATGACAAGTCAGGGCGATCGCCTGTTGCGTGGTTACCTGAGTAGCCGAATCTTGCTGCTTGCCATCGGCATCATCACCCCGGTCGGCATCCTGGTCGTCAACGCCTCAGCGTTCGTAATGCAAAACCTGGTGCAGTTCCGGATTGGCATCGCGGTCTGTGCCCTGATCAGCTCGCTGGTTCTCAATGGACTGACCGCCACCTGGCTGCTTCGGCTGGCGGGCCGCCGGTCGATCTCGCTCTACGTGCAGCACCAGGAATGGGCCACGATCATCGCCACCATCGTCGTCCTGGCAACCTCGGTTGGCGCCGCCTTCTTCACCTACATCGGGATGAGCAACCCCAGCCACCTCCCGGATACCCTCTCGGTGCTGACGGCGCTGGGCGCGCTGTTGATCCCGATCGGGATCACGTACTTCAGCCGCCTCTTCGTCAGCAGCCGCTGAGGCTGCGCCGGTCTAGAGCTGGGAGCGGACTTCCCAGAGCTCGGGAAAGAAGCGCTTGCCGAGCGTGGACTGCAGGTAGCGCACGCCGGTCGATCCGCCGGTGCCGGGCTTGTCGCCGATCTGCCGCTCGACCATCTCGACGTGCCGGATGCGCCAGAGCCGGAAGCCCTCATCGTGGTCCAGCAGCGCTTCGGAAAGGTCGAGCAGGTCGGCGTGACGATCGCGCTGACTGTAGACGTCCTTGACGGTCACGCCCCGCCGGCGCAGCAGGGCATCGTAGGCGTCGAGCAGGGTCGGCTCCTTGAAGCGCTTCTCCAATCGCGCTCGGTCGACGGCGTCGCCGTTCAGAGCCTTCATGTAACCCGCGTCCTTGAGGCCGGACATGAACTCGATCTCGCGAAACTGTGCCGACTGGAAGCCACTCGCCGGGGCCAGCTCCGACCGGAAGGTGAGGAAATCCTGGGGCGCCATGGTTTCGAGCACCCCGACCTGCTCGACCAGCAAGGCCTCGATCACCTTGACGCGGTTGAGGTAATGGCGGGCGGCACGCAGGTTTTCCGTCTCGATGGCCACGCGCGCAGCTTCGAGCTCGTGGATCAGCACCTTGAACCAGAGTTCGTACACCTGGTGGACCACGATAAAGAGCAGCTCATCGTGTGCCTTTGTCAGACCGTCCTGAGCGGCGAGGAGCTCTGACAGATGAAGGTAGGACCCGTAGCTCAGCCGGCGCCCTGAGGCATCCTGGTAGCCCATCCCGCCAAGACGGTAGGGGGTGTCATCGCCCTGCTTCGGTTTTTTGGCCGTTGCCAAGCTGGGTTCAGCTTATTCCAAAAAGTGTTACAACGAGGGCGAGCAAAGGAGGGTCCGTGAAGGAGTCGCCCTACTGGAATCCGCGGCACGAGACGATGCCGCGCGACCAGATCGAGGCCCTTCAAGTCCGCAAGCTTAAAAACCTGGTCGCCTGGACGCAAGAGCGGGTGCCCTGGCATGCCGCCCGGCTCAAGGCCGCCGGCGTGACCGCCGATTCGATCAGGAGCCTTAAGGACCTGCGCCGGATCCCGATGATGACTCGCGACGAATGGATGCAGGCTCAGCTCGAAAAGCCGCCCTTCGGTCCGCTGCTGGCGACGCCCGAGGACGTGGCGATCCGATATCACCTCACCTCCGGAACGACCGGCCGGATACCACTGCAGGTGCTGGACGGCATGAAGGACTGGGAGTGGATCGCCGAAATGTGGTGCTACGGCTTCTGGGGCTTCGGCGTGCGCCCCGCGGACATCGTTTTCTTCGCCTTCAGCTACGGCACCTTCGTCGGCTTCTGGGGCGCGCACTACGCTAGCGAGAAAATCGGCTGCCTGGTGTTGCCGGGCGGAAACATGACGACCGAGGCGCGCGTCAAGCAGATCCTCAGCATGAAGGCGACCGTCGTCTGCTCGACCCCGACCTATGCGCTGCGGATGGCGCAGGAGGCGAGATCGATGGGCGTCGACCTCGCCGGCAGCCCGGTCAAGCGGCTGATCCTTTCCGGCGAGCCGGCCGGCTCGATCCCGGCAACCAAACGCCTGATCGAGGATGAGTGGGGCGCGAAGGCGGCAGACACCGCGGGCATGACCGAGGTCGGCACCATCATGATCTTCGAGTGCGAGAAGCAGCCGGGTGGCACCCACATCATCGAGGACCATTACATCGAAGAGGTTGTCGACCCGGCGACCGGCGACCCGGTGGGTTACGGTGAGTTGGGGGAGCGGCTGATCACCTCCTTCGGTCGGGGGATGATCCCGGTGTTGCGATATCGGACTCGCGACCTCGTCGTCCGCGTGCCGGCGAGCGCCTGCAGCTGCGGACGCACCTTCGATCTCTACGAAGGTGGCATCCGCGGACGGGTCGACGACATGAAGCTGGTGCGGGGTACGAACGTCTACCCGCGCGCTGTCGAATCGATCGTTCGCGAGTTCAAGGAGATCGACGAGTTCCGCATCCACCTCTACACCGCCGACGGCCGCCAGGACGAGATCGAGGTGCTGGTCGAGATTCCGGATCGCGACGGCGTCAACGCCGATCGCATCCTGGCCGAGCTCGCCACGTCGCTGTCGCAGGCCCACGAGGGGCTGCGCTTCGGGGTCAAGAAGGTTGAGAACGGCAGCCTGCCTCGGTTCGAGCTCAAGGCGAAACGCCTGCAGGACGATCGGATCGTGATCGGCACCGCCGGCGAACCGAGGGTCACGGCATGAAGAACGCGATGGGCCTAGAGCTGAGCGATTCCGAGCGCACCCTGGTCGAGTGCTACCAGGGCCTGGTCCGGGTCCTGCAGGAAAGCAAGGATCTCGCCCCGTTTGAGCGGCGCAATGCGTTGAAAGCCGTGGCGGCATTGTGGCAGGTCGTCAACGGTCTCGACCTTGATCCCGGCAACATCTACGAGATCGGCGCGTAGATATTTGACCGGATGACCGGATCGCGGCCATGCTGATCCGCGGCGGGCGCGTGGTCACCGCCCGCGGCGAGGAGGACGCCGACGTGCTGGTTCGTAACGGAACGATCGTCGACGTCCGGGCGGGGCTCCCGGCCGAAGACCCGGTGATCGATGCGAAAGGCCTCTTGGTGCTGCCCGGCGTCGTCGATCCACACACGCACCTGCTGCTCGATACCGGAACGGCCCGGACCGCTGACGACTTCACCAGCGGATCCGCATCGGCCGCCGCCGGCGGCGTCACCACCTATCTCGATTTCGCGCCCCAACTGCCCGGCCAGACCTTTGCCCAGGCCCTTAAGGCGCGGCGCGCGCTGATGGACGGGCGCTCCCACGTCGACTACGGCATCCACCTCAACATCACCCATCTGCCGGACGGCTGGGAGGGTGACCTGCATGAGCTCGTCGCTGCCGGCGTGACGAGCGCCAAGATCTACACCACCTACCGCGACACCATCTTCTACGCGGATGACTGGACCTGGTACCAGCTGATGCAGCGCTCCGGCAAGGCGGGTCTGTTGGTCCAGGTGCATGCCGAGAACGATGCGATCGTGGAGGGCCGCGCGCGCCAGCTGCTGGCGGCGGGATCGCGATCCCTCGCCTTCCACGCGCAATCCCGGCCCGCCGTGGCCGAAGCCGAAGCGGTCAGCCGCGGATTGGCCTTCAGCCGCGCCACCGGCAGCCCCGTCTACTTCGTTCACCTGTCCACCCCGCTGGCGGTGGACCTGATCGCGGAGGCTGGACAGCATCGTGTGCCCGCCCTGGCGGAAACGTGCCCCCATTATTTGGTCCTCGATGACTCGCTCTATTCGCGGCCCGACGCCGCGCGCTACCTGATGACACCACCGCTTCGCGACCGCGATTCGCAGGCAGCACTCTGGAGCCGCCTCGAGCGCGGGCTGATCCACAGCATCGGAAGCGATCATTGCGGATTCTCTCTGGCGGAGCGTCAGGGCGCCGACGACTTCACCAAGGTCAGCCCGGGAATTCCCGGCGTCGAGACGTCCCTCATGCTGATGTATACCTTCGGCGTCGTGCCGCAGCGGATCGCGTTGACCGACCTGGTCCGCTTGCTGTGCACCAATCCGGCAAAGATTTTTGGGCTCTGGCCCAGGAAGGGTGATCTGGCTCCTGGCGCCGACGCGGACATCGTTCTGTTCGACCCGCGGCCCGAGCGCGTACTCGCTGCCACCGAACTTCACAGCCGGGCGGGCTTTTCACCATACGAGGGGCTGACCGTGCGCGGCCGGGTGACCACGACCATCTGTCGTGGCCAGGTCGTCTATCGTGACGGCGAGGTCGTTGGACCGATCGGATTCGGCGAGTTCATGCCGTGCCGCCCATTCGACGCATCGATGAACCTCTCATGACCGATGTCAACCGCGACCGGCTGCTGGACGACCTCAGAGCGCTCTCGACCATCGGGGCACAACCGGACGGCGGCGTCGACCGGCTGGCCTGGTCAGATGCCGACCTGGCCGGCCGGCGCTGGTACGCCGAGCGGATCCGAGAGGCGGGGCTCGAGCCGCGCGTGGACGCGGCACTGAATGTCTTCGGCCACATAGCCGGCAGCGCCGGCCCGTGGCTGCTCACCGGCTCGCACCTCGATAGCGTCCCCGACGGAGGGCGGCTCGACGGCGCTTACGGTGCCGTGGCCGCCCTCGAAGTTCTGCGCACGCTGGCCGAGTCAGGCGATTCGATGGCGGAGCGAGTGGAGATCGTCGGGTTTTCCGACGAGGAAGGCGTTCGCTTCAAGGTCGGGCTCATCGGGAGCCTGGCCCTGGTGGGCGAGCTCGATGTCGGCCGGCTGCGCGGCGGTCAGGATTGGAAGGGCGTTCCCGTTCCACAGGTCCTGGCAACGGCGGGTCGGGACATCGATCGGCTCAATGAGGCGACGCAACACCTGCACTCGGTGAAGGCGTTCATCGAGCTGCACATCGAGCAGGGGCCGCGGATGGAAGCGGACGGCATCGACCTCGCCATCGTCTCCGGCATCGTCGGAGTCCACCGTCAGCGGATCCAGGTCATCGGAATGCAGAACCACGCCGGCACGACGCCATTCCGGCTGCGCCACGATGCTGGTCGGGCGGCGGCCCGAGCAGCCAGCGAGCTCCAGGACCTGGTCCTGGCTGCCGATCCTGAGGCCGTGGCCAACATCGGGATGATGCGTTTCGACCCCGGGGGCGTGAATGTGATTCCCGGTCGCGCCGAGTTCACGCTCGAGGTCCGCCATCTCGAAGAGCGGGTGGTCCGGCAGGCGGTCGACGCATTTGCGAGGCGACTGGAGGCTGTCTGCGCCGAGGAGGGATGCCGCGCCGAAGTCGAGCTGCTTTCCTGGGTGCCGCCGGCGCCGATGGACCCCTCGCTGACGGAGACGCTCGCGCAGGCCTGTCGGGAGCTGGGTCGACCACCCGGCAAATTGTGGAGCGGCGCCGGCCACGATGCCGCCGTCCTCTCCCGTCACGTCCCGGCTGGAATGCTATTCGTACCCAGTGCGGGTGGCATCAGCCACTCGCCTCGCGAGACCACATCGGATGAACACCTGGTACTGGGCACTCAGGCCCTGCTCCGGGCGGTGCGACACGCCGCGGCGTCGATAAAGTAAGCAGTCAGCCGTGGAAGTGCTGCTGCCCCGCTCGCTCGACGAGGCGCTGACGATGAAGGCCGAGCGTCCCGAGGCGATCCCGCTCGCCGGCGGGACCGATGTGATGGTCGACATGAATTTCGGCCGGCTTCGGCCGCCCGCCATCATCGATGTGAGCCGGCTTGGCGAGCTTACGTCCCACAGAGAGGACAACGGGAAGATCTACCTGGGCTCGGGCGTAACCTACGCCACCATCGTCAGGGAGATGGCGGCCTTCAAGCCACTGGTGCAGGCCTCGCGCTCGGTTGGCTCGCCCCAGATTCGCAATCGTGGCACCGTCGGTGGCAACCTGGGCACGGCCTCGCCGGCGGGCGACGCCTTGCCGGTGCTCGCCGCCTACGACGCCGAGGTCGTCCTGCGCAGCCGCGCCCGTGGGGAGCGATCGCTGCCGTGGCAGACGTTCCTCGTCGGACCGAAGAAGACGGCCATCGCCCCCGACGAACTGATCGTCGGCACCAGCTGGCGTCGGGTGCGCGGGCCCGGCAGCTTTTCGAAGATCGGCACCCGCAACGCCATGGTGATCGCCGTTGCCGGTCTCTGCCTGGTCGTGGATGAGGATCAGCGGCGGGTGCGAGTCGCCCTCGGATCGGTCGGGCCCGTCATTATCCGCGCGAGCGAGGCTGAGGAGAACGTTTCGGCCGCGCTGGCGACCGCCGGATCCTGGGACGATCCCGCCAAGCTCCTGGCCGATCAGTCGATCGAAGAATTTGCTGAGCTGGTCGCCGCCGCCGCCCGCCCGCTCGACGACGTGCGCGGCACTGCAAACTACCGGCGACACGGGTGCAAGGTCCTGGCCCGGCGGGCGATCAGCTGGGCACTCAGCGAGCGGAGGATGCCGTCGTGGTTGTGAGGACGAAAGTCAATGGTGAGTGGCTCGAAGCCGAGGTCTGGCCGGGCACCAGCCTGCTCGGTTTGCTGCGCGATGGCCTGAATCTCTACGGCTCGAAGAACGCGTGCGAGCAAGGCGAGTGCGGATCGTGTTCCGTCTGGCTCGATGGGCAGCTGGTCTGTAGCTGTCTGGTCCTCGCAGCCCAGGCGCACGAGCGCACCGTGCGCACTGTCGAAGGGCTGCGCGATGATAGCCGGCTTCATCCCGTTCAGGAGGCCTTTGTCGAGGCAGGTGCGGTGCAATGTGGCTTCTGTACTCCCGGATTTGTCGTCGCCGTTGCGGATCTGCTCCAGAGAGACCCGGACCCGAGTCCCGCCACCGTGCGCGAGGCGCTGAGCGGCAACCTGTGTCGCTGCACCGGTTACCAGAAGATTCTGGACGCGGTCAACCTGGCGGCGGCTCGGATGCGGGACCGGCCATGATCCTGCTGGATAGCTGCCGCGTCATCGCCACGATGGACGACGCGGGCACCGAGCTGGAGAACGGCTCGCTCCTCATCGATGGCGGAGTCATCAGTTGGGTCGGGACCGGACGGCCGCCGGCACGCGAGCAGCCCGAGGTCGTCGACGGACGAGGGCTGGTCGCGCTACCGGGCCTGATCAACACCCATCACCACCTGTACCAGACGCTGACTCGAGTGCGGGCTCAAGAGGGAGGTCTCTTCGATTGGCTGCGCGAGCTCTACCCCGTCTGGGCCACCATCGACGCGGACTGGCAGCGGGCCGCCGCCGAGGCAGGACTCGCCGAGCTCGCGCTGAGTGGCTGTTCCACCACCACCGATCACCACTATGTGTTTCCGTCCGGTGCCGGCGGATTGCTCGAGGCGGAAATCGAGGTCGCCGCTCGACTTGGCATCCGATTCCATCCATGCCGCGGCTCGATGGACCTCGGGCAGTCCGGCGGTGGCCTCCCGCCGGATTCTGTAGTGGAAGATGTCGATCGGATCCTCTCCGCGACTGACGATGCCATCGGGCGCTTCCATGATCCAGCCCCCGGGTCGATGCTCCGGATCGCTGTCGGTCCCTGCTCGCCCTTCTCGGTGTCGGAGCGGCTGATGCGCGAGTCAGCGGCACTCGCCCGACGGCGCAACGTACGGCTGCACACGCACATCGCCGAGACCCTCGATGAAGAGGCGTACTGTCTCAAGACCTTCAACCGGCGGCCGCTCGAGCTCCTTGAGGACCTCGAGTTCCTGGGCGCGGATGTCTGGCTTGCCCACTGCGTGCACCTGGCTCCGGCGGACATCAGCCGCATGGCCTCGACGCGGACCGCCGTCGCCTGGTGCCCCACATCGAACATGCGGCTGGGTTCGGGATTCGCCCCCGCCCGCGAACTCATCGATGCCGGCGTGGCCGTCGGTCTCGCTGTGGACGGCTCGGCCTCAAACGACAGCGGCAATCTGCTCGCCGAGACACGCCAGGCCTTGCTCACCACCAGGGGACGGAAGGGTGCCGCAGCCATGACGGCGCGCCAGGCCCTGCGGGTCGCCACCCGCGGCGGGGCCGCATGCCTGGGACGCGATGACATCGGCTCCGTCGAGGTCGGAAAGCGGGCCGACATCGCCCTCTTCGCCACCGACGACCTGGCCCATCGCGGCGCGGAATCCGATCCGGTGGCCGCCCTTGTGTTTTGCAACTCCGGCCCGGTGCGGCACCTCTTCGTCGAAGGGAAGCCGGTCGTCCGCGACGGCCAGCTTCAATCTTTCCCTCCCCCTCTGGGTCATTCTCCCTCCCCCCTTGCGGGGGAGGGTCGGGGTGGGGGGTCGATGTACCGATGAGCATCGAAATCCGTCGAAAGGGCGGGATCGGCGAGTCCGTGCGCCGGATCGATGGCATCCCCAAGGTGAAGGGCGAGTTCGAGTACGCCAGCGACTTGCGCCGCGACGGCATGCTCTGGGGCGCAACCCTCCGCAGCCCACATCCACATGCCCGGATCGTGAGCCTTGACGTCTCGGCCGCTGCCGCCGAACCCGGCGTCTGCGCCGTGCTGACCGCGGCCGATGTGCCCGGCAAGAAAACGTTCGGCCTCGACGTCCAGGACCAGCCCGTCCTGGCGAGCGACGTGGTGCGCTACGCCGGTGAGGCTGTCGCCATCGTCGCCGCCGAAGATCCGGAATTGGCCCGCTCTGCCTTGAAAAAGATCGCGGTCAACTACGCGGTGCTTACCCCGGTCACCGACATGGAGGAGGCGCTCGAGCCCACCGCGACGTCAATCCATCCGCAGGGCAACGTCGTCCGCACGCTCCAGATCGTCCACGGTGACCCAAACGCCCGCGCCGACGTGTGGGTGGAGGGCACGTATGAGACCGGCATGCAGGACCAGGCCCCCCTCGGCCCAGAATCCGGGCTCGCCGTGCCGGCCGCGGACGGCGGCGTCGACCTGTTCATCGCGACCCAGTGGCTCCACGCGGACCTGGAGCAACTTGCTCCCTGCCTCGAGCTGGCTCCAGAAAAAGTCAGGCTGCACCTATCGGGGGTTGGCGGCGCCTTCGGCGCGCGCGAGCCTATCGGGGGTTGGCGGCGCCTTCGGCGCGCGCGAGGATCTCAGTATGCAGATTCATGCGTGCATGCTGGCGCTGCGCACCAGGCGCCCCGTGAAGATGAGCTATGGCCGCCAGGAATCGTTTTACGGCCACGTCCACCGGCATCCGTCGCGGATCTGGATGCGACACGGCGCCCTGCGCGACGGCACGCTGGTCAACGTCCAGGCCCGCCTCCTGGTCGACGGGGGCGCCTATACGTCGACTTCCCCGGCGGTGATCGGCAACGCCACTACTTTTGCCGCCGGTCCGTACGAGGTCCCCAACGCCCGGCTGGTCGGCACGGCGGTTTTCACCAACAACCCTCCCTGCGGCGCGATGCGCGGATTCGGTGCAGTGCAGGCCTGCTTCGCGTACGAGGCCCAGATCGACCGGCTAGCGGCGGCGCTCAGCCTCGACCCGGTCCAGCTCCGGCTGAAGAATGCGTTGCGCTCCGGGTCGGTGCTGCCGACCGGGCAGCCCATCACCGGCGCAGCGCCGGTACGCGAATGCCTGCAGCGTCTGCAGGACCTGCCGCTGCCGGCGGAGGAGTCGCCGCTCGACCGCGATCCGATGCTACTTCCGGGTGGCACCGGGAATGTCGGTCACGGTGAAGCGATCAAACGCGGCGTCGGCGTGGCGGTCGGCTACAAGAACCTGGCGTACAGCGAAGGTTTCGACGATTCGTCGGAGGCATGGGTGCGGGTCTCGATTGACCGTGAGGGCCCGATCGCCGAGGTCAAGACCGCCGCCGTGGAGGTGGGCCAGGGCATCGATACCATCGTGACCCAAATCGTCCGGACGGAGCTCGGCATCGATCGGGTCGTGGTCCGCCAACCGGACACCACGATCGGATCGGCGGGTTCCAGCTCCGCCTCTCGGCAGACGATGATGACCGGCGGAGCCGTCCAACTCGCCTGCCAGGCAGTGCGCACCGAAATCGAACGCCACGGCGGACTTCAGGATCTGCGCCAGCCGGTCGAGGCCAGCCGCGTCTTCCACCACCGTCCGACCCGTAAGCTCGACGCCGAAGGCCAGGGCGATCCGCACGTCAGCTTTGCGTTTGGCGCCGCCCGCGCCGTCGTCGAGGTCGACACCGACCTCGGACTGGTCCGAGTCGTCCAGCTTGCCGTTGCGCAGGACGTCGGCCGAGCGCTCAATCCGCAGAGCGTTCTTGGTCAGATCGAGGGTGGCAGCGCCCGCAGAGCGTTCTTGGTCAGATCGAGGGTGGCAGCGCCCAGGGGCTGGGACTGGCGCTGATGGAGGAGGTGACGCTGGTCGACGGCCAGGTCAAGAACGCCTCATTCACCGACTACCTGATTCCCACCATCCTCGATATGCCGCCCGTGGTTTCCGAGATGATCGAGGAGCCGGAGCCGGGCTTGCCCTATGGCGCGAAGGGCGTCGGCGAGCCGTCGACGGTGGTGGTCCCCGCCGCGGTCGTTGCCGCGTTGCGCCAGGCTACCGGTCGCGACCTGCGACGGGCTCCCGTCAAGCCCGACGATCTGGTGGGCCTGTGAGCGAGCTGGCCACGGTCTCCACTCACGTACTCGACGTCGCCGCGGGAAAGCCGGCCTCCGGTGTCCGCGTCACGCTCGGTACCCGGACCCTGACGACCGATGCGCAGGGCCGGATCGCCGACCTCAGTGACGGTGGCATCAATCCCGGGTCGTACCGCCTGCTCTTCGAGGTGGGCGCCTACTTCGGCACCACGCCGCATCTGTTCGAAACCGTCGCGCTCGACCTTCGCCTGAGCGAGGGCCGCCATTATCACGTGCCGCTGCTGATCGCGCCCTATTCCTGCTCCACCTACCGCGGAACGTGATGACGACGGTTGAAGACGCGCTCGAGGGGACGACGCCGCTGGCCCAGAAGGTCCGGGCCGGCGGTCCCTATGGCTCCACCGAAGCGCTGGTCGCGCAAATGCGGGCCGTTCTCCCGGAGCTAACGGAAGAGGAAAAGGTGCAAACGCTCAACGCCCATCCCCGAATCGGCGAGGACCCGCGTCGCCTTTCCACCCGATCGCTCCGGGAGCAAGGGGGCGACACGCTTCCCGAACTCGAGCGGCTCAACGCCGACTACGAGCAGCGCTTCGGCTTCCGCTTCGTGGTCTTCGTCAACCGCCGGCCAAAATCCGAGATCGTGGAGGTACTCCGGCGGCGCCTCGGCCGTTCCCGCGCCGAGGAGATAGACGAGGGCCTGCAGGCGATCGTCGACATCGCCGAGGACCGGCTTCGGTCGTGAAGGCCGAGATCCGTTACGGGAAGCACGAGGTGTCCTTCTACCGGACGCATCCGACCCGAGGCTTGCTCGCCGGTCGGGTGAGCGTCGACGTCTTCGGCGACAACTTCATGCCCGCCTATACCGAAGGCGACAACCGCGACGTGGTGGCCACCGATACGATGAAGAACTTCGTCTATGCCGCAGCGCTGGAATACCCGGGCGCCAGCCACGAAGGTTTTGCCGCCTTCCTCGGTCGCCGTTTCCTTCGGACCTATCCCCAGATGCAATGGATGCGGCTCCTGCTGCGGGAGATCCCCTTTGCGGCGCACAGCCCCAAACTGTTGAGCCCGCTCGACGACGACTACGGCACCGTGGAAATCGAGATCGCACAATCCGGCCTTCGCGACTTGCGTTGCGGCCGCCGCAACCTGCGCCTCGTCAAGCTGACGGGCAGCGCCTTCAAAGACTTCGCCCGCGACGCCTACACGACCCTACCCGAGGTCTCGGACCGCCCGCTCTTCATCTATCTCGACGTGCACTGGCGTTACCGACGCATGGAGGATGGCGTCGACGATAGCGCGGCGCGCATCGATTCGGCGGCCGTGCGCGATGCCATAATGCGCCTTCAAAGACTTCGCCCGCGACGCCTACACGACCCTACCCGAGGTCTCGGACCGCCCGCTCTTCATCTATCTCGACGTGCACTGGCGTTACCGGCGCATGGAGGATGGCGTCGACGATAGCGCGGCGCGCATCGATTCGGCGGCCGTACGCGACGCCATAATCGCGACCTTCGACGAATTCGTCAGCATGTCCATCCAGCACCTGGTTCACGAGATGGGCACCCGGCTGCTGGCCCGCTTCGACGGGATGGCGGAGGTCAGCTTCGATGCCCAGAATCGCTTGTGGGATACGTCGAAGGTGTCAGAATCCGATCCTACCGTGAAGGTCTTCAGCGATCCCAAACCTGCCCACGGGATGATTGGCCTTACCCTAACCCGAGATGCTTGAGATCGTCGTCGGCTCGCTCCGATTCACGGCCCGCTGGGAGGTGGAGGCGGCCCCCGAGACCTGCGCCGCGGTTCGCCGGCTGCTGCCGCTCCGCGCCCGCCTGGTCCAGGCTCGCTGGAGCGGCGAATCCGCCTGGGTTCCGCTCGGCGACCTGGACACCGGGCTCGACTACGAGAACCACACGAGCTATCCCGGGGCGGGGCAGTTGCTCCTCTATCCCGGAGGCATCAGCGAGACCGAAATCCTGTTCCCGTACGGGTCAACATGTTTCGCCAGCAAGGCGGGGCAGCTGGCCGGGAACCACTTCGCCACCATCGAGGAGGGCCGCGAGCTGCTCACCGAGCTTGGCCGACGGGTCCTGTACGACGGGGCTCAGGAGGTCGTCTTCAGCGAAGGCTGATCGACAAAGCGGCGCAACGCGTCGAGGTGAGCCTGTTTCTTATCGTCCGGTAGAAACGACGCCTTGAACGAATTCCCGGCCAGCGTGACGAGGTCCGCGCGGCTCAACTGGAGGGCGATGGCGGCCGCCTGGAACGTGTCACCCACATACCCGCCGAAGTAGGCGGGATCATCGGAATTCACCGTGACCATTAGCCCTCGCTGCAACAGTTGTTTGAGGTTGTGCTGCTGGAGCGTCGGAAAGACCTGCAACTTGACGTTCGACAGCGGGCAGACGGTGAGCGGAATCTGTTCCTCGACCAGCCTGTCAACCAGTCGCTCGTCCTCGGCGCAGCGCACGCCGTGATCGATGCGGCGCGCCTGGAGCACGTCGAGCGCTTCCCAGATGTAGGCGGGCGGCCCCTCCTCGCCGGCATGGGCCACAGGAAGTAACCCGGCTTCACGACCGCGATCGTAGACAGCGCGGAACTTCGACGGAGGATGGCCCACCTCAGAGGAGTCGAGGCCGACGCCAAGGATCCATTCGCGGTACGGCATCGCGTCGGTGAGGGTTTGCATCGCCGCATCCGCGCTGAGGTGGCGGAGAAAGCACAGGATCAGCCCGCCGCTGATGCCAAGCCGATCGCGTCCGTCGTCGAGCGCCCGGTGGATGCCAGTGATCACCGTCTCGAAAGGAACCCCGCGATCCGTATGCGTTTGGGGATCGAAGAAGATCTCGGCGTGGCGCACGCCCTGGCCAGCGGCCCGAATCAGATAGGCCCAGGTCAGGTCATAGAAGTCTTGTTCCTTGAGAAGTACGCCGCAGCCCGCGTAATAGATGTCGAGGAAGGATTGCAGGTCGCTGAAAACATAAGCGTTGCGCACGTCCTCGACCGAGGCATAGGGCAGCGGAACAGCGTTTCGGCGTGCCAGCTCGAACATCAGCTCCGGCTCGAGTGTGCCCTCGATGTGGAGATGGAGCTCGGCCTTTGGTAGATCTCTGGCGAAATTCGGCGGGTCGCCAATCAAGCCCCGCATGATAGGCACCTCTACAGATCCAACAGGCAAAGGTCGGCGCGGCCGGCGGCCAGGATCGTGTTGACGTCGTCAGAGGTCGAAACGTAGCCGCTAGCGAGCGTTGGAATCCCAGCCTCATTCCGGATTCGATCACTCGCCGGAACGCCGAACAAACGGCGGTAATCGGCCCGACTTTCCCAGACGGTTTGGCCCATCACGGGATGGATCAGATCAGCGCCGTGCGCCTTCAGAAGCCGCGCGATCTCGACCGCTTCGTCTAGCTCGACGCCACCGAGGATCCAATCGCTCGCCGAGATTCGGAGCATCAACGGCCGTGGATACGCGCTTCGAACTGCGTCAACTACCTGCAACGGAAAACGCATCCGGTTTTCCAGGGCGCCCCCGTACTCATCGCTACGGTGATTCGTCAGAGGCGAGATGAAGCTTGCGAGTAAATAGCCATGCGCCAAGTTGAGCTCGAGGACGTCAACCGCACACGACACAGCGGCCTGGGCGCTTGCGGCGAAGACCTTCACGATGTGATCGATGTCGCGCGCCGCCATCTCGCGCGGCAACGCGGCGCGGGGCGTATACGCGATCGCAGAGGGCGCTATCAAACGCCAGCCACCGCGCAGGAGCGGTCGATCGACTCCGTCTGAGCGCGGACGCATCGAACCTCGGCGACCAGCGTGACCGAGCTGTAGCCCCACCTGGCTTCCCGACTGATGGATCCGCTCTGCGGCCCTCCGCAGGACCCCCTGGTATGAACGGTCGATCACCGGCGTCTCGGGGGTTATGCGTCCGTCTTCGGTGACACTGACGAACTCGGTGAGCACCAGGCCGGCGCCAGCGCGGGCAGCCGCATCCAGGTCGTGTCCAGCCGCGATGGCCACCCGATTCGGCAAGGAGAATTCCCCAATCCGGAATGGCGCGAACATCGGCGGCGGACTCAGCCGCATGGCACCGTCTGGAGACCCCGTTGCCGCTGCACTGAACCACGAGTCGACAGTGCGCACCAGCTCCGGATCGCGCTGAGTCAGGTTCACGTACGTAATTCGGCGGCTGCGAGTCAGTAGGTTGAATGCGAACTGCCTTGGATCGAAGCCGGCGTAGCGCGACACGTGCTCGAAATAGCTCGAGCTTTCGAGGGCCGCCTCCTGGAAGCGCTCGACCGCGGGCTGGCGTTCCATCTCGTAGTCGTTGAGGGCGGCATCGAGATCATGCTGCCGGCGCAGAGCATCGACCAGCGCGATGCTGTCCTCCATCGCCAGCTTCGTCCCCGAGCCGATGGAGAAGTGCGCCGTGTGGGCGGCGTCGCCAACGACGACGACGTTGCCCCTGTGCCAGCTTTCCTGCCGGAGGGTGGCGAAGTTGAGCCAGAGCGAACGGTTTGACATCAGCCGCCGGCCACGCAACTCGGGCTCGAATAAATCCTGGCAGTAGGCAATGCTGGCCGCTTCGCTGGCCGATTCCAACCCGGCGCGCCGCCAGGCATCCTCAGGACACTCGACGATGAAGGTGCAGGTGCGGGCGTCGAAGGGGTACGCATGCACCTGGAAGAGCCCGTGGTCGTTGCGGCGGAAGATGAAGGTGAAGGCATCGAGCGGCAGATCGCTGCCGAACCACACGTACTTCGTCGGATGGATGGCGATCTGCGGCTTGAAGAGCTCGGCATGGGTCCGCCTAACCAGACCGTTGATCCCGTCGGCACCGACGATCAGATCGGCGCTTGCGAATTCATTGATGTCAGTCACTTCTCGCTCGAAATCAATCCGGACCCCGAGCGCCTGGCAGCGCCGCTGCAGGATATTCAGTAACACCTTGCGCGAAATACCAGTGAAGGCATGGCCGCGCGAGCGGATCTTCGTGTCGCGGTAGTAGATGTCGATCGCGTTCCAGCGGGCAAAGTTGTCCGCGATCTCGTTATAGGTCTCATAATCCGCGTCGCGCAGGGCACCCAGCGTCTCCTCGGAGAAGACCACCCCCCAGCCGAAGGTGGCATCCGGCGGATTGCGTTCCGCAACCAGCACTTCGTCGGCGGGGTTGACCTTCTTGGCCAGCAGTGCGAAGTAGAGTCCCGCCGGCCCGCCGCCGATGACGGCGTAACGCACGGACTTAGTGGATCACCTCGGCCAGCCGGTCTATCTGGTCGAGTGCAGGCGCCGTGGGGAACAACATGAGCTCATCGCAGCCGGCATCTTCGTAGCCTCGGATGAAGTCCACGATCGCGCCCGGTGATGTCAGGTTTCCGGCCGCGATCTTCTCCGCGAACGGCCCGGTGAACGCGTAGTAGTGGCGCAGATAAGCCGCGCCGCTTTCGGCGGTCCCGTCCCCCAACGCGAAATAGCCCATGCCCCAGAGGGTGGGACGCCCCGGCCGGCCGAGGTCGGACCAGGCCGCCAGAGCTTTCGCCGCCGCGCCGGCGAAGGCGCGCGGCGGTCCGCCGCCATGCATGTAGCCGTCGCCGTAACGCGCCATCCGAGCCAGCGCTTCGCCACTCGATCCACCCACGAGCAGATCTGGGCCTCGTCCCTTCGGCGTGGGGCCGATCTTGCCCTCCTCCCAGATGTCACGGATCGTCTCGAGCTGCTCGGAAAATCGCCGGCCACGGCCTCTCGAGTCGACGTTCGCCACCTGGTAATCCTCGCCGCGCGCGCCTACGGCCAACCCAAGCGTCAACCTGCCGCCCGAGAGCGCATCGACCGAAGCCGCTTGCTTGGCCAGTAGCGCGGTGTTCCGCAGCGGCGCGATCACGATCATGGTGGCCAGCCGCACCCGCGCCGTTACCGCGGACGCCGCCGCCAGCGCGGTAAACGGCTCGTAATTCTGGTAGGCGATCCGATCGAGCACGCCCAGGCTGCTGAATGGGCCGGCGTCGGCGCGGCGCGCCCATTCGATCAGGAGATCACCGCTGACGCCGGCCATCGTCGTCGGAAGACCGAGCCCGATGTTCAACTGCGCCTCGCTCCTTTGGAGGAGATGATAAGTTCTTGCCGATGAGCGCGTTCCGCGGCTCGGCCTCGCCGACGCAATCGTGGAACCACTTCCGCTTCGCCGTCAA
>Ga0209156_10000218_pt1 | contig 46940 bp, 44 predicted proteins | sample GraSoiAngelo_124_FD_185881 | JGI IMG/M metagenome (GOLD analysis project Ga0209156, IMG submission 185881) | Grasslands soil microbial communities from the Angelo Coastal Reserve, California, USA - 14_0927_05_20cm (SPAdes) (version 2) | ecosystem: Environmental > Terrestrial > Soil > Grasslands... | reverse complement strand
GCCGATCCAGTTCGCCTTCAACCTGCTCACCCGGAGCCTGCGGATCACCCACGACAACTTGAAGCTCCGCGATCCCAGGTTCGTAGGGGAAGTGGACCGCTGGTTCGCCGCGCGGACCGCCGAGCAGAGCGGCGTAGACGTCCCCAGCAGTCCACCTCCGCCGCCCCTGTTCACGCCGTTTCGGTTGCGGGACCTGCTGTTGGTGAACCGCGTGGTCGTGTCCCCGATGTGCCAGTACTGCGCCGTGGACGGCACCCCCAATGATTGGCACCTGGTCCACCTCGGGGCGCGTGCCATGGGTGGCGCGGGCCTCGTCTTCACAGAGATGACCGACGTTTCTCGGGAGGGCCGGATTTCGCCGGGGTGCACCGGCATGTATAAGTCGGAGCACGTGCCGGCGTGGAAGCGGATCGTGGACTTCGTCCACGCCCACAGCCAGGCGAAGATCGGACTGCAGCTGGGCCATGCAGGCCGCAAGGGCTCGACCCGGCTCGCGTGGGAGGGGATGGACGAGCCGCTCCCGGAGGGCAACTGGGAGATCATCGCCGCCTCCCCCATCCCCTACTTTCCCCACAGCCAAGTCCCCCGCGCCATGGACCAGGCGGACATGGCCGCCGTGCGCGAGGACTTTGTGCGGGCGGCGCGCATGGCGGAGCAGGCGGGCTTCGACATCCTCGAGATCCATTTCGCGCACGGCTATCTCCTCGCGAGCTTCATCTCGCCGCTCACCAACCACCGTCGAGACGAGTACGGCGGATCGCTCGGAAACCGGATGCGATTTCCCCTGGAAGTGTTCGACGCGGTGCGCGCGGTGTGGCCGGAGCACAAGCCGATCTCGGTGCGCATCTCGGCCGTTGACTGGGCGCCCGGCGGCACGGAGCCCGCCGACGCGGTCGAGATCGCCAGGCTCCTCAAGACGCACGGCTGCGACATCGTGGACGTGTCGGCAGGCCAGACGGTGCCCGATGCGAAACCGGTCTACGGGCGCCAGTTTCAGACACCGTTCGCCGACCGCGTGCGCCATGAAGTGGGGATCCCCACGATGGCAGTGGGCAACATTTCGTCCTACACCGACGTGAACACGATTCTTGCGGCGGGGCGCGCCGATCTCTGCGTCCTGGCGCGCGCGCATCTCTGGGATCCCTACTGGACCCACCATGCCGCTCACGAGATGGGCTACGCGCTGCCCTGGCCGCCGCCGTATTCGACGCTCGATACCTACAAGCCGCGGTTCACCTGAGGGTCGCCCGATGGCCGTGAGTTATGCCAGCTACTTGAAGCTCGACGAGCTCCTGGCTCTGCAGCAGCCGCGCTCCGCCGGCCCCGAGCACGACGAGATGCTGTTCATCGTCATCCATCAGGTGTACGAGCTGTGGTTCAAGGAAATGCTTCATGAGCTCACCTACCTCGAAAAGTCGCTGCGCGACAACGCCACCCCGCGCGCGTTACACACCTTGAAGCGCGTCCTCACCGTGCTGAAGGTGATGGTCGCGCAGATCGACGTCCTCGAGACGATGACGCCGCTCGAGTTCCTGTCGTTCCGTGACCGGCTCGAGTCCGGAAGCGGGTTCCAGTCGTTCCAGTTCCGCGAGCTCGAATTCGTCCTCGGCACGAAGAACCCCGCAGCCCTGGCGCGCTACCCCGAGGGCAGCGAGGCCCGGCGTCGGCTCGAAGCGAGGTATCGTGAGTCGACGCTGTGGGACGCCTTTCTCGCCTATCTCGTGCGGAACGAGTACCCCGTTCCGACGTCGCTGCTCGGCCGCGACGTGACGCAGCCGGTGGAGCCGTCGCGCGAGATGCAGCAGGTCCTGATCGCGGTCTATCGGACGAACCCCACCGTCGCGTCGGTGTGCGAGCGCTTGGTGGACCTGGACGAGGGCGTCATGGAGTGGCGCTATCGACACGTGAAGATGGTGCAGCGGACCATCGGCACGAAGCCGGGCACCGGCGGATCCGCCGGTGCCGAGTATCTCGAGACTACGCTGAACAAGCCCGCCTTCCCCGACCTCTGGGCGATCCGCACCGAGCTGTGACCGACGTGACGCCGGAAGCGCTGTACGGGAGTCCGAACGCCCTCGCGCCTCATTATCGCCGCTTCCGCGTGGCGGACCGATTGCTGCTGACCGGCCACTCGCATCAGGCATGGCCCGACGTGGGGTTCGAGGCGCAGCAACGCGCCTGGCTCGACGCGGCCGAGTACGTGGACGACAAGTGGGAGCGCGCCTTCGCCATGGCGGACCGCGTGCAGCGCGGGTTTGCGCGGCTGCTCGACGACACCGATGGCGCGGTCGCTCTCGGCGCGAACACCCACGAGCTGGTCGTGCGGTGGCTCTCCGCTCTGCCCCTCGGCCGACGACCCCGCCTCGTCACGACCACCGGAGAGTTTCACACCATCCGGCGTCAGCTCGAACGTCTCGGTGAGGAAGCGATCGCCGTCGTCAAGGTCCCCGCGCTCCCGGCCACGACGCTCGCCGAGCGGCTCGCCCAGGCCGTGGACGACCGCACGGCGGCCGTGCTCGTCTCGGCGGTCCTGTACGAGAACGCCCACGTCGTGCCCCGCCTCGGTACCGTGCTCGATGCCTGCCGACGAGTGGGGGCGGAGCTGTTGGTGGACGCCTATCACGCGCTCGACGTCGTGCCGTTCTCGCTCCGGAGGGACCGGCTTCTGGAAGCCTGTGTAGTGGGCGGCGGCTACAAGTACTGCCAGCTGGGCGAGGGCAACTGCTTTCTGCGGATTCCCGCGGGCTGCACGCTGCGACCGGTGATCACCGGTTGGTTCAGCGAGTTCGCGTCGCTCGCGACCGGTGATCGAAATGGTCCCGTCACCTACGGCCCGGGCGCGGCGCGGTTCGCCGGCGCCACCTATGATCCCACGAGCCACTATCGCGCGGCGCGCGTATTCGATTTCTTCGAGGAGCAGGGGCTCACACCCGCGTTGCTGCGCCAGGTGAGCCAACACCAGGTGGGGTTGCTCGCCGAACTGTTCGACGCGCTCGACGCCGACCCGCGAGTCATCACCCGGGACCACGCCCTGACCCCTTCAGAGCTGGGGGGCTTCCTGGCCCTCCAGTCGCCCCGAGCCGCAGAGTTGTATCGGGGGTTGCGAGCGCGAGGAGTGCTCACCGACTACCGGGCGGACGTGCTGCGTCTGGGTCCGGCCCCGTATTTGTCGGATCACCAACTCCGGATGGCCATGGATGCGCTGGGCAGCGTCATCAGGGATCACTCGGACACTTAGCGCTTCTCACGGAAGAATGCCTGCAGCAGCTGGCCGCTCGCGTCCGCCTCGACGCCACCGACCACTTCCACTCGATGGTTCAGCTGGGGGTGGCGCAGCACGTCCCCCACGCTGCCTCCCATCCCCGCCTTCGGGTCGTACGCCCCGAAGACCACTCGCCCGACCTTCGCTAGCACAATCGCCCCCGCGCACTGGGCGCACGGCTCGAGCGTCACGTATAGGGTGCAGTCGTTCAGTCGATCGGTCCGCAGCAGGGAGAGCGCCTGTTGCAAGGCGAGCAGCTCGGCGTGGGCCGTCGGATCGCGGCGCGTGACGCTCTCGTTGTGCGCACGGACAACGACTGCGCCGTCCCGAAACACGACGGCGCCCACCGGAACTTCTCCGCTGGACGCCGCCTTACGAGCTTCCTCGAGCGCCGCCGCCATGCCTGCTTCGTCTGCGGGGGAGGCGGGGCGGGGCCGTTTCTCGCTTCCCGTTTCCCGTTTCCCGGCCTTCTTATGCACGCGCCGGCTCGGCCGCCGCGCCGGCGGCGATCCGCTCGAACGTCAAACGGTTCCCGTCCTTCGCGCGGTCCACGCGCACAGTGTCTCCCTCGGTGTATTGCCCTTGGAGCACGGCGAGCGCGAGCGGGTTCTGCAGCAGGCGCTGGATGGCCCGCTTCAAGGGCCGCGCGCCGTACACGGGGTCGTAGCCCTCCGCCACGATCAGCTGCTTCGCCGCCGGCGTCACCTCGAGCCGGAGCTTGCGCTCGGCCACGAGCCGCTCCACCCGCTTGATCTGCAGATCCACGATCTTGGCGATGTCCTGGCTCGAAAGCGGCCGGAAGATGATCACGTCGTCCACCCGGTTCAGGAACTCGGGCCGGAACGTCTGGCGCAACAGCTCGAGCACCTTGGTCTCCACCTGCTCCCAATTCTGCGTGCCCATCTCGAGGATGTAGGGCGACCCGATGTTCGACGTCATGATCAGCACGGTGTTGCGGAAATCGACGGTCCGGCCTTGCGAGTCGGTCAGCCGGCCCTCGTCGAGGATCTGGAGCAGCACATTGAACACGTCGGGGTGTGCCTTCTCGATCTCATCGAACAGCACGACCGCATACGGGCGGCGGCGGATCGCCTCCGTCAGCTGGCCGCCCTCTTCGTAGCCCACGTAGCCGGGGGGAGCCCCGATCATGCGGGCGACGGCGTGCTTCTCCATGTACTCGGACATGTCGAGTCGCACCATGGCCTTCTCGTCGTCGAACAGGAAGTCGGCGAGCGCGCGGGCGGTCTCGGTCTTGCCCACGCCGGTGGGGCCGAGGAAGATGAACGACCCGGTCGGCCGGTTCGGATCCTGCAGGCCGGCGCGCGCCCGGCGCACCGCGTTGGCGACGGCGGCGAGCGCCTCCGGTTGCCCCACCACGCGCCGCTCGAGCTCCGCTTCGAGCCGCGTGAGCCGCTCGCGCTCCGACTCGAGCATCTTCGTGACCGGGATCCCCGTCCACTTGGCGACGATCTCGGCGATGTCTTCCGCGTCGACTTCCTCCTTCAGGTACTTGCCCTTCTTCTGGATCTGGGCCAAGCGCTTTTCCGCCTCGGCGATCTCGCGCTCGAGAGCGGGAATCCGGCCGTAGCTGATCTCAGCAGCCTTCTGCAAGTCGCCGCGACGCGTCGCCTGCTCGGCCTCCGCGCGGAGCTGCTCCAACTGCGCCTTCTTGGACTGGAGCCCGGTGATGGCGTCCTTTTCCGCCTGCCACTGCGCTTTCATGACCTTGGAGCGCTCGCGCAGCTCCGCAAGCTCCTGCTCGACCTTCGCCCGCCGCTCCTTCGAGGCCTTGTCTTTCTCCTTGGCAAGCGCCGCCAGCTCGATCTCGTGCTGGACGGTCTTCCGCTCGACCTCGTCGATCTCCTGCGGCAGCGAGTCGATCTCGATCCGCAGGCGACTCGCAGCCTCGTCCACCAGGTCGATCGCCTTGTCGGGGAGGAAGCGGTCGCCAATGTAGCGATGGGACAGCGTTGCCGCCGCGACCAGCGCGTTGTCCGTGATCCGTACTCCGTGGTGCACCTCGTAGCGCTCCTTGAGGCCCCGGAGGATGGCGATCGTGTCTTCGACCGACGGCTCGCCCACGAACACGGGCTGGAAGCGTCGCTCGAGCGCGGCGTCTTTCTCGATGTGCTTACGATACTCGTCGAGTGTGGTGGCGCCCACCACGTGCAGCTCACCGCGCGCCAACGCCGGCTTGAGCATGTTCGAAGCATCGACCGCCCCTTCGGCGGCGCCGGCGCCGACCAGCGTGTGCAGCTCGTCGATGAAGACGATGAATTTCCCCTCCGCGCTCGTGATCTCCTTGAGCACGGCCTTGAGCCGCTCTTCGAACTCGCCGCGATACTTGGTGCCCGCGATCAGCGCGCCCAAATCGAGCGCCACGAGATGCTTGTTGCGCAGCGACTCGGGCACGTCCCCATTGACGATGCGCTGGGCCAGCCCTTCGACGATCGCCGTCTTGCCGACCCCCGGCTCGCCGATCAGGACGGGGTTGTTCTTGGTGCGCCGCGACAGCACCTGCATCACGCGGCGGATCTCCTCGTCCCGCCCGATCACCGGGTCGACCTTGCCCTTGCGGGCCTGCTCCGTGAGGTCGCGCGTGAAGCGCTCGAGCGCTTGATACTTCTGCTCGGGCTCCTGGTCGGTCACGCGGTGCGTGCCGCGCACGCCCTCGAGCGCCGCCATAAGGACGCTGCGATCCACGCTGGCGGCGGAGAGCAGCTGCTTCGCCGTCGTGCCCTTCTCCTCCACCAGGGCGAGGAGCAGATGCTCGGTCGACACATAGGCGTCACCCAACGCCTTGGCCTCCTCGTCGGCGCGGTCCAGCACGCGCGACAGCTCGCGCGACAGCGTGGGCTCGGCCGTCGTCCCCGACTGCTTCGGGAAGCGGTCGATTTCCCGCTCCGTCTCGGAGGTGAGCTGGGTGACGTTGAGCCCCGCCTTCTGGAGCAGAGGCACGACGATGCCGTCGTCCTGCGCGAGCAGGGCGAGGAACAGGTGGGCGTCATTGATGACGGGATTGCCGCGCGCGCGGGCCAACGTGGCGGCCTGCTGCAAAGCCTCGGCGGCCTTAACGGTCAAGCGTTCGGGTCTGATCATAGTCGTCTAAGGATGGTCGCCGACCCCGAAGGCAACGTCTGTGCCGGGGAAAAGTGCCGTTTTGGCAGAAACAAAAAGTCGTAGCACGAAACCGTAGCATAGAAACGTAACACAAAGGCGTAGCACGCATGCGTTTGCTCACGCCCTCGTGCTACGCCTCTGTGCTACGTCTTTGTGCTACGTCTTTAGTGTTACGTCTTTATTCGTTACTTGACGACTATTTTGCGCGTGACCCGCTTGCCGTCGATGACCAGCTGGTAGATGTACACGCCGGACCTCGCCAGTTGCCCGGTATTCCCCACGTACCCGTCCCAGTACGCGCTGTAGGCACAACCCATCGTGGTGGGACAGCTGAGGGCAAGACTATCGAGCGCCTTGCCCGAGCCCCGCAGTTTCGGGATGGCCACGAGCTGGGCGAGCACGTTGAAGATCCGCAGGGACACGACCGGCCGGTGACCCTTGAGGAACAACTCCCCGCTGACCCTGAACGGGATCGTGGTCGCCGGGTTAAACGGATTCGAGCGATTCTGCTGTGGCCCGATCGCGGGAGCCGGGGCCTGCCCCAATGCCCACCGCGTTCCCCCATCCACCCCCGCTACCCACAGCCCGAGCCCCAGAATTGCCCAGGCGTACGGCTTCATCTACCGCTCCTCTTCGCGAACGAGACGTGATCTCGGACGGCTCTCCTCGTTGCTGAGTGATACTCGTGTTTCCACGGTGCCGATCCAAACCTACGAACCGCCTTTCCCGGCTGTCAACCTCGCCAGCACGCGGGCATCGCCCGCGCGGCGGGTCACCCCGCGCCGATCCGCCCATTCGAGCAGCGGGATCAAGTACTTGCGGGTAAGCCCGAGGCGATCCCGCAGCGCCGCTGGGGTAGCCGAGCCAAGCTCGGCGAGCGCGGCCTCGAGGGCGGCGCGGAATTCGGCGAGGGCACCCTTCGCCGCGAAGCGCTCGGCGTCGATCGGCTCCGCGGTGCCGGTACGGGCGAAGTGCGACAGGAGTGCGCGCACCGGCGAGCCGGGAAACTCGCGCTCGAGCTCGGCTACGGTCGGTACCTGCCAGCGAGCATCGGCGAGGCGACGCGCGAGCTTCTCGCCGGCATCCGTGGCCCGGGCGTCGAGGGCCGGGTGCCAGCGCGGCCGGCGGGCCACGCTGCCCGCCACCTCCACCTCACCGCTCTTGACCCCGAACGCCAGCACGGCGTCCGTGACGGCGGACGGAGGCGCCGGCGTCCCCACCGCTGCCCGGAGGGCTTGCAGCGACATCCCTGGATCGAGCGGATGCTCCTCGTGGTAACGCCGGACCACCTCCGCCAGCCGGCCTGCCGCGGCCACGACCGCCTGCCGGTCGACGACGATGTCCGCCGACGTTAGCACCGTCTCCCCCGCCTCCGCGATGACTCTCGTCACACGGCCCGGCGACACGCCGAGCCGCACGGCGAGGCTGTCGGTGGCGAGTCCCATGAGCCCTGCCTCGACGGCGAAGACCCCGAGCCGCGCCGCCGGGCCCTGCTCGACAGCCACGCGGCGGCGCCGCAGGCGCGTGCGCGCCGGGGGAAACGGGTCGAGCACGACACCTCCACCGATGGTGGTGACGGGCGAGAACGAGCGCAGCACGAACCGGTCTCCGCCCCGCGCCACCAGGGGAGTTTCGAGCACGAGGCGCGCGAGGCCCCGCTGGCCAGGAGCGATCGCAGCCGTCTGTATCGCCCGGGCCAGGACCTCGGCGGTGCCGAGGTGCACGCGCACGCGCGTCCGCGAGGCGAGCGGCTTGCGGGCCGTGGGCAGAAGCTCCGCTGCAACGTCGAGGAGCCTGGTGGCGTCCCAGCCGGACCCGGTAACGGCTACGTGGCCGCGCGCCAGCTCGCTCTTGTCCACCCCCACGAGGGCCAGCGCCGTGCGTCGCCCGGGCGCCGCCCGCCCGGCCGTCTCGCCATGGATCTCGATCGACCGGACCCGCGCCTCGCGACCGAGCGGGAGCAGCCGGACCGCGTCTCCGACCGCCACGCTGCCGCTCCAGGTCGAGCCGGTCACCACCGTCCCGGCCCCGGCCACCGCGAACACCCGATCGATCGGCAGCCGAAACAGGTCGTCGGCCGGGCGCTCGACCAGGTCCCCGGCGACGCGCCGCAAGGCGTCGCGCAGCTCGGGCAGCCCTTCTCCCGTGACCACCGACGTGGCGATACTCTCGTCCCAGCGAACGCGGCTCGCGCTCAGGCGCGCGCTCACCTCACTGCGCACCAGCGCCAGCCACTCGGAATCCGCGAGGTCGCGCTTGGTGATCACGGGGATGCCGCGGCGGACACCGAGCAGCTCGACGATGGCGAGGTGCTCCTCGGTCTGCGGCATCAGCCCCTCGTCGGCGGCGATCACGAGCAGGGCGACGTCGATGCCGGTCGCGCCGGCCAGCATGTTCCGCACGAACCCTTCGTGGCCGGGAACGTCGACCACGCTCGCCTGGATCGCATCGCCCAGCGGGAGGGGCGCGAACCCCAGGTCGATGGTGATGCCCCGCCGCTTCTCCTCCTCCCAGCGGTCGGTATCCACGCCGGTGAGGGCTTTCACCAGGGCCGTCTTGCCGTGGTCGATGTGACCGGCGGTCCCGATTACGAAGCGGCGGATGGGATCGGAGTCCGAGTGGCCGGGGGAGGCACCCACGCGCGACGCTCCCAGAAGTCCAGGGCGGAAAGTGAGCCGGCCTCGGCGAGGTGGTAGCGGACAAATCGTGCGACGAGGCGGCGGTGAGCCGCGGCATGCGGCAGATCAAGCGCGGGGAGCTCCACCCGCGGGTCGTTCAGGGCGAGCAGATCGCGGTACGCTTGGGGCGGCAGACGACTCGGCGGCTCCGAGGGGGACGGCGCGCAGCGTGAGCAGAACACGCCGCCGTCGGCGACGCTGAACACCACCGCGCCCGCCGGCTCGATCGCCGCGCCATCATGCACGCACGCCGTGAGCGACGGCTCGAAGCCCAGCACCGCGACGAGCCGCCACATCGCCCGCACGGCGGTGGCGTCCACACGTTCGGGAGAGGCGGCCTCCAGGACATCGAGCGCGGCGGTGAGCGTGTCATACGCGAGCTGGAGCGGGGCCGGGGGCGCCATCTTGAGCATGACCTCGGCAAGTGCCGCGGCCCCCGCGAACCGGCCGACGTCGCCGGCCAGGTCGCGCCGCAGGTTGACGAGATCGAAGGCGCCGAGCGTGTGAAGCTCGCGCGTCTCGCGGAAGTAGAGCTGGGCCACGCCCTCGCTCAAGAGCTCGAGCCCCGCCCCGAAGCGGCTCTTCGGTCGCAACGCCCCCTTTGCAATGGCACTTTGGACTCCCAGGTCCCGCGTGGCGAGCCGCACGACCTTGGACGTCTCGCTGTAGCGATAGGTCTGCAACACGACGGCCGGGGTGGTGACGAGGCTCATGGCTACTGGGTCTCCGCCACGGCAGCGGTCGTGGGACAGCGGCCCACGCTCACCGCCGCGATCTCGCGGTAGTCGGGCGGCGCGGTCAGGACGTGGACGGTGCCGTTGGTGGCGCACGCTCCCGGGTCGACCGCATACACGTGCCCGCGCAGGTCGATCGCGAGCCCGGAAACGCCGTGGCCGCCGGGCTTGATGCCGTTTCCCGGCGCCCGGGTGACTGCGCGGATCGATGTGCTCACTTCCAGGATGCCCTCCGCCGCCGAAGCGATCAGGAGCCGGCCGCCGGTGGGGTGAAACGCCGCGGCCCCCGGCGACTCCCCCAGGCCGTTGAGCACGGCGCTCTCCGACCGGGTCTCGGGATCCACGACCGAGAGCTTGCCATCCGCCGCGCCTGCGTGGCCGGACGCGATGACGTACAGTATGCTGTCGTCCCCCACGACCGCGAACCGGGCATTCGTGCCGGTGAGCGGGATGGAATCCGGGGTCCTGACCGAACAGCACTCGAACGACGTCAACCAGCTCGGGCCGGCGGGCGTGGAGCCAACGAGATTGCTGTTGACGACGAACACCCGGGTTCCCACAACGGCGACGGCTTGCGGATAAACGCCGGCCGCGACACTTGCGGTGTCGCCGCTCACGTAATTGAGCCGTGTGACCGTGTTGAGGTGGGGGTTGGCGATCCACGCAATCGAGTCGTCTTGAATGCTGACCCCGGTCGCTCCCGATCCGGCGGCCAGCGGAAGCACGTAGTCGGGTTGCGCGCAGAGGGCTCCCGGGCCGCAGGGCCCGAGAAGGCGATCAAGGGCGACGGCGTCCGCCTGCCCGAGCGGGACCAGAAACACGTTCCCGCGGCCGTCGATCGTGCTCGGAGTCGCGCTGAGGCGCTGCCAGTCCCGTCCGGACACGGTGAAGTCTGTGGCGGAAATCAGGGAGAGCGTGCGGTCGCCCCCGTTCACGACCCCGATTACCTGTCCCGTCGAGCTCTTTTGCTCGAGCGCGTCGCTGCACCCGGTCGCGAGCGTGAGCGCCAGGAAGACAAGTCGTCTCATCGAGAAGCGGTCTCCACAAGGTCACAATATACGAAGCGGCCGTCTCGCACGACGAGCGGGCCACGCTCGTGCGACACGGGCTCGCGCAACCCGGGCCCCGCGTACACGAAGGTGTGGAACTCGCCGTTCTCGCCGCACGGATCCACGTCCGGCGGGAGGTCGCGCAGCAGGTCGGCGTCGAACTCCCGCCCCGCGAACTCGCCCGCGAGCTGGGCGGCGTCGACGCACACGAGCACGGCGCGGTAGCCCAGCCGGACGAACTCGTGCGCCAGACTCCGGGTGTCGCGCAACCACAGCGGAAAGAGCCCCCGCAGACCCAGGCGCGCGAGCATGCGCTCCCGATAGGCGCGAATATCCGCGAGAAACAAGTCTCCGAAGACGACGGTGTCGAGCCCCGAGATCCGCGTGCGAAGCGCGGCGAGGGCACCACCCATGTTCGTTTCATACTCGTCGTTCGTGGCGCCGGGCGAGATCACCACCTCTTCGAGCGGCAGGCCAAGCGACTCGGCCTGCCAGTGGAGCAGCGAGCGCCGAACGCCGTGCATGCTGATCCGGTCGTACTCGGCGGTCACGGTGGTCAGGAGCGCCGCCACCCGGTAGCGGGCGTCGCCGACGATCTCGCGCAACGCGAGTGCGCTGTCCTTGCCGCCGCTCCATGCCACGACCACGGGCTGTGACTGCTTCTCTATTTCCGCTAGGCCCACACGGTCGCTCTCCCCTCGAGCGGCGCGCCTGGGAACGTGTCGGGATGGAACAGCGCTCCCAGCAGCTCCACACCGTCCGCGACGCGCGGCCCGGGACGGCTGAAGTGCGCCGTGGCGTCGACGGCGTAGGCGCGCCCGGACCGAATGGCCCGTGGCGCCACGGCACCGAGCGGCGCCCGGCAGGCGTCCGCGTCGGCGCGAGCCGCAGCGAGCTCGAAGCCGCACGGCATCACGAGGAGGACGTCCGGGTCGAGGCCGACCAGCTCCGCCCACTGCACGGCGAACGACGGCCGCCCCGAGACTCCCCGGAGCAGCGTCCCGCCCGCCAGGGCGACCATTTCGGGCACCCAGTGGCCCGGCACGAACGGCGGGTCGAGCCACTCGAGCGCGAGGACGCGCGCCACCGGCCGGCCCTCGACGCGGGCGCGAACGGCTGCGATGCGCCGCTCGATGTCGCGCACACACCGCTCCGCGCGCTCCGGCACACCGCCCGCGTGCCCGACCAGGCGAATCGTGGCGAGCACGCCGGTGATGTCGTGGGCGTCCAACGCGAGGACGGTCGGGCAGGCGACGAGTGCAAGCGCGGCGGCCTCGGCGTCCCGGGTCGGCACCGCACACACCTCACACACTCCCTGTGTGAGGAGTAGATCGGGCGCGACGGCGGCCAGCCGCTCATTATCGACCTCGTAGACGCTGCCGAACTCTCTGAGCGCCTGACGCACCGCGGCGTCCATCTCGCCGCTCGAGAGCCCGTCGAGCGGAAACCGTGCCCGCGTGAGCCGTGGTTTGCTCCGAATCAGCGGAGGATGATCGCAGGAATGCGAGACCCCGACGAGGTGATGTGCGAGGCCGAGGGCGCACACGATCTCCGTCGCACTGGGAAGGAGCGAGACGATCCGATCGGCGACCGCCATCGGCTAGGGCTCCACACCGACCCGCGCACCGGCCAGAATCGTGCGGCCCCGCGGCAGGAAGCCTGCGATCTCGGGAGTACGATCGTTCAACAGGTTCTCGATCCGCGCGGTGAGTGCCACGAACCGACCGGCATCATGACCGAGCATGGTGTACTGGCCGGCGAGGCTCACGCGGGCGTAGGCGGGCAGCGAAACGCGTCGCTCGCCGGCCGGGCGTGAGAAGTCGAGGTCGTCACGCCGGCCTACCCACTGTGCGCCGAGCACCACGTGTCCGCGCCCGCCCAGCGCCGCGGCGATTTGCGGCGTGAGGGTGTGCGCCGGGCGCCGCAGCAGCGATTGACCGGCGGAGAAGAGGCCGTCCGGGCTCGAGTCGAGGCCGGGGTTGTCGACCCTCGTGTGGAGATAGGTATAGGCCAGCGTGGCGACTACGTCTCGAGCGAGCCGAACCTCGGCGCTCGCCTCGATCCCGCGGGCCAATGCTCCCGCGACATTGAAGTAATTGACGGTGTCGGGCGGCGCGGGGGTGAACGTGAACTCGATCAAGTCGCGGAATCGCTGATCGAAGTAGGTGAGTGCGACGCGCACCCGCCCGTCCCCCCAGCCGCGCTCGAGGCCTGCCTCCCAGCTCGTGGAGCGCTCGGGATCGAGGTTCGGGTTTCCGTGCACGGAGCCGCGCGCAAAGTTCTCGAAGAACGTCGGCTCCTTGTACCCGGTCCCCACCATCGCGCGAACGCGCGTGGTCGCGTCGATCCGGTAGGAGACGCCCGCGCGGAACGTGCCGTGCGGGCCGAACTGCGAGTTGTCGTCCACACGCCCGCCGAGCGTCAGGCTGAGCGGACTCGCTCCCGTAAACAGCGCCTGCGCGTAGTACCCCGTGTTCCAGCGCAGCACGTTGATCGAGTCGGGGAACGTCCCGAACGAGGCCGTGAACACGCTCCGCCCGGTTTGGCGCTCGTCTTCGTAGTCGATCCCGGCCGTCACGGCGGCGGCGGCGCGCCGCCAGGTCGCGAGCACTCCGCCGCTCGCCCGCCGCACGAAGTCCCGGCTCTCGAAGCTGCCGTCTTCGCCGGGCGAATCCGGCCGGTCCTCCGAGCGGAGCCGGAGCTCGCGCAGCGCCGCCACGCCCCGCACCTCGAGGCCGGCGCCGAACCGGCGGCCCGCGTCCACGCTCAGACTCGGCCCCCGGTCGGCGCTGAACTGGTTCGAGTCCACGGGCTGCCCCGCCCCGTTGGTCGGAAAGTGATAGGTATCGTCGCCCCAGCGGTACGTGAGGCTCGCGTCGGTCCGGTCGTCGGGCGCGACGCGGACCCGACTGCTCACCACCGTGTTCCGATACTGATTGTTGTAAGGGTAGAGACCGTCGGAGCGGAAGCGCGATACCGTGACCGAATAGCTCGCACGCGAGCCGCCTCCCGCGAGCCCGGTCTCGTACTCGGCCGAGCCGTAGGTCCCGGCGCGTGCCGCCGCGGTCACCCGCGGCGCGCCGCTTCCCGTGCGCGTGAAGATCTGGATCACGCCCGTGACCGCATCCGATCCGTAGAGCACGCTCGCGGGACCGCGCACGATTTCGATCCGGTCCACGTTGTCGGTCGTGAGGTCGGCGAAGTCGAACGCGCCACCGGGCTGGTTCTGCGGCACGCCGTCCACGAGAACCTTCACGTAGTCGCTCTCGCCGCCCCGCAGGAACAGCGAGGTCTGACCGCCGTACGACCCGGTTTCGACGACGGCGGCGCCGGGGACGGTGCGCAGGGCCTCCGCCACGGTCCGGATCCCACGCAGCTGGAGCTCGCGGCCCGAGACGATCGTGACCGCTGCCGTCACCGCGTCCGCCGGCGTAGGAACGCGGGTTGCGGTCACGACGACGGGATTCAGCACGACCGTGTCGGGCTCCTGGGCCGCGACAGCCACCGACGCAGCGAGCGAAGAGAGCACGCTCAGACGCAGCACGAAGGCGTAGTGCATGAGGGACTCCGGATCAGGAGGGGTGGCGACGTAGGGGGATCATCTGCGGGCGACCATCGAACGGCTCGATGGCGACCGGCCAGGAAAACACGCGCTCGACGGTCTCCCGCGTCAGCACCGCCGCAGGAGCGCCGCGCGCAACGGCGCGGCCCTCGGCGAGGATCAGAATCTGGTCGGCAAAGCGCGCCGCCAGGTTGACGTGGTGCGTAATCATGAGCGCGGCGAGCCCGAACCCATCCACAAGCGTGCGCACCAGCTCGAACAGCTCCATCTCGTGCCGCAGGTCGAGCGACACGGTGGGCTCGTCGAGGACGAGGAGCTTGGGCTCCTGCGCGAGGGCCCGCGCCAGCCGGACTCGCTGGTACTCCCCTCCGGAGAGCGTCCAGAGCCAGCGGTCTGCCAGGTCGGCCGCGTCGCACGCGACCAGCGCCCGCTCGACGGCGGCCCGGTCCGCCGCGCGCACGCCGCCGAAGAGCGAGAGGTGGGGATACCGGCCCAGGAGGACCGTCTCGTGCACCCGCTGCGGGAACAGGTTCTCCTCGCGCTGCGGCACGACGCCCACCACCCGCGCCAGATCCCGGCGGGACCAGTCGCCCGCCGGGCGTCCGAGGATCTCGGCACGCCCCTGGAGCGGTCGCACGAGGCCGAGCGCCGCGCGCAGCAGCGTGGTTTTCCCGCTGCCGTTCGGCCCGAGCAGGGCATGAAATTCGCTTGCCCGCACCTCCAGCGAGACGGCGCGGAGCGCGTCGCGCGGGGCACCCGCATAGCGGCAGGTGAGGTCGCTGACGGCGACGATCAGCTCACGGTCCATCGGCGGAGCAGAAAGGCGAACAGTGGCACACCCAGCAGCGCCGTCACGATGCCCACCGGCAGCTCGCGCGGCGCCACGACGGTGCGCGCCACCGTATCGGCCGCGGCCAGGAAGATTCCGCCGGTGAGGAATGCGGTCGGGAACAGGGTGTGGTGCAGCCGGCCCCAGACCAGCCGACAGATGTGCGGCACGATCAGTCCGACAAAGCCGATCACGCCCGCCACCGCGACCGCGGCGGCGGTCAGGAGCGAGGCGGACAGGTACACGAGTTGTTTGAGGCGCCGCACGTCCGCGCCGAGGTACTGGGCGGGCTCCTCGCCGAGCGCGAGCAGGTCGAGCGGTCGCGCGGCCGCCGCGAGGACGACGAGCGGCAGCGGCGCGTACACCAAGATCACCAGGACCGTCGTCCACGACGCACCCGAGAACCCGCCCCAGAGCCAGAGGAACGCGTTGCGGAGCTCGGTCGCCTCCGCGAGCGAGACGAGGGCGGTCATGATCGCCGCGGCGAACGCACCCACGGCCACGCCGCCCAGGAGCAGGATCCGGGGGTCGAGCTCGGCCCCCCCGATGAGCCCGAGGCGATACACCAGGGCCATCGCCCCCACCGCCCCGACGAACGCCGCGAGCGGCAGAGCCCACGGGCCCGGGAGATGGAGGGCGATGGCCACGACCGCGCCGAGTCCGGCGCCCCCCGAAAGGCCGAGCAGGAACGGATCCGCGAGCGGATTCCTGACCAGCGCCTGGAGTCCGACGCCCGAGACGCCGAGCGCCCCGCCCACGAGAAAGGCGAGCAGTGCGCGGGGCAACCTGAGCTGCCAGATGATCGGCGACGTGGTCAACTCTCCGAGCGGCACGTTCGCGGGCCCGAGGAGGAGCGCCGCCGCAAGGGTCGCGAGCGCGGCGGCGGCGAGGAGAACGAACTTCACCGCGCGGCCGCCTCGAGGCGCTGCCGGAACTCACGGATCGCGTCAGCGGCGCGGGGCCCCGGTCGTCCGAACAGCTGTCCGGGAAGAAAGAGGAACCGCCGCTCCCGCACCGCCCGTACGACGCGCCACTCGGGCCTTGATGCATACGCCGGCGGAAGCGCGCTGTCCGATAGGACCGCGAGGAAATCGGGGTCACGGGCGGCGATCGTTTCGATCGAGACCTGAGCGGAGGGCGAGCCGACATCGTGGAACACATTGCGCGCCCCCACGAGCGCGGCGAGGCGGTCGAGGTAGCTCCCCGCCCCGATGACGATCGGTGGGTTGTCCCAGACGATGAAAGCGAGGGACTGGGTGCTCGGGGCCGGGGGCTGGGACACAACGCGGTCCACGGCCGCCGCCAGCGACTCGGCCGGTACTTGCCGCCCGGTGAGCGTGCCGAGGCGCCGTGTCGCCGCACCCAGCTCCTCGAGCAGGTTGAGGTCGAGGAGCACCGTCGGGATGCCGAGCCGCTCGAGCTGCTCCGCCGCCGTGACGTTCGGACCCGACCGGTAGAGGACGACGAGATCCGGCCGCCGGGCAGCTACGGCCTCGACGCTCGGGGGCATAGCGTCGCCGACGCTGGGCACGGCGAGCGCCGCGGGCGGATAGTCACACCAGGTCGTGCGGCCCACGAGCCGGTCGCCCGCGCCGATCGCAAAGAGGATCTCCGTGAACGAAGGCAGGAGCGACACGATGCGCCGCGCGGGCGCGGCGAGCGTCACCCGCCGACCGGCGTCGTCGGTGACGGCGACGCCCCCCCGGACGGGAACCCGTTCTCCCCGCGCGCAGGCCGCGACTGCGAACGCGATCAAGCCCGCGAGGTGGGTGCGCGGTGCCCAGCGGCGCATAACGAAAACGCCCACCCCCGACGGAGCGGAGATGGGCTAGCGCCTGCGCCTTGTGCGCAGCGCCACCATCCCTCCCGCGAGGGATCTGCAGGTGGCGCGAACGGAGACCGTCTCCTGGCTTCGGGCGGGCGGCTCGCCTTCCCGGGTGATGAGACCCAGTGGCGTTTGAGCCGCTACGACGTGCCCGTCACAGTGGCGGGGCCGCGCCGGACTCTCACCGGCTTCCGTGAATCCCCGTTCGCTTGTAACGACGGGGCTAGTCTATCGAATCGACGTCAGGGATGCAATGGGCGGGAGAAGTCGGTAGAGGGCGGTAGAGGTCGCGCCCGAGCCACCTCTACCGTCTTTTACCGTCCTCTACCGTCCTCTACGTCGGCCTCCTTCGAAGCGCAACCACGAAGCCGATCGCGAGGACCACACCCGCGGCCCCGACGATCAACGGGACCAGCGACTCGGGCGCGAACCGTCGCTCGGTGAACGCGATCGTGACCCCGGCACGGGGCGCCAGCGGTGGCGTCCGGTACCGCGCGAAGCGACGCCCGCCGATATCCTCCAGCCCGAGGGAATCGAGCTTCCCCGCGGTGACGACCGCGGTCGTGTCCTCGAGCAGCAGGTCCACCTCGTTCGTCGGCTGGTCGATCGGCAGGCTCACGCGACGCACCGTGGCGGAGAGAACGTACGTATAGCTCAGCTGCTTGCGCTCGCCGGGCGGGAGCGGTCCGTACACGGCAACCGAGTCGCCCCGCCGGGTCACGACCTGGGGAGAGACGTCGCCCTGTCCGACCCGGAACTGGATCGCGACCGGCGGTATGGCGCCCGCCCAGGTGGGACGCACCGTGTCCCGGGCCACGCGTGTCGCGACACCCGGGTTCTCGAGCTCCACTAGCTCGAGCACGTCCCGCGAGCCGTCCCGCTTCTCCTTGGCGACGGTGACCAGGCGGCGTGTCACCCGCACTGCCGGCCCGGTGGAGGTCGTGTCGTAGACGTAGAGCGGGCGGAGGCTGGAGGTGGACCGGCCGGGCGCGATCGGCTCCGAGAAGTAGGCGATCCCGGCGTGCCAGGTCGACACCACATAGATCGCCGCCGAGTCTGGCCGCCGGATGGCCAGGGCGTACGCACCGCGAGCGTCGCTGCGGATCGAGTCGATTGCCTGACCGCCGCCGCCCATGGACACCTGATGCAGCACCACCCAGGTGCGTGCCACGGGCCGTCCGGCCGGCCCATACAGGACCCGACCCGTGATCACCACTTGTTGTGCCCGGAGCGCGCCGGCCAGGCACAGCAGCAGCAACGCCGTGCTACGGAGTGAATTTCCCGAAATCTTCAGGGTCGAGGTTCTGGAGGTAGGTCTTCAGCTCGTCGGGCCCGAGCGGGGTGGGACCGCCCTCGCCGCCGGGTTCGCCGGTCTCCACCGATGTGAGCGCCAGCAGGCTCTCGCTCGTGAAAATCGGCGCCTTGAGGCGCAGGGCGACGGCGATCGAATCGGACGGCCGGGCGTCGATCTGGATCACCGCATCGTCGCGGTAGATGTGCAACTCGGCGTAATACGTGTTGTCCTTGACCTGGGTGATGATGACCTTCCGGAGGTCGGCGCCCAGGCCGAGGATCACCTGCTTCAAGAGATCATGGGTGAGCGGCCGCGCGAACTTGACGCCCGCGAGCTCCATCGCGATGGCGCTCGCCTCGGCGGGACCGATCCAGATCGGGAGTACCCGCTCCCCTTCCTGCTCCTGGAGGATGACCACCGGCGTGTTGGTCGTGCGATCGAGTCCCAGATGCGCGACCCGAACCTGGATCTGGTTCGCGCTCAGGTCCCCATCTCCCACGATGTGAGATACTTCTGCTGCTCGGGCGTGAGCGTATCGATGGCGACTCCCATCGCGGCGAGCTTCAGCTTGGCGACTCCCTCGTCCAGCTCCCGCGGGATCCGGTGCACATCCTTCGTGAGCTCCCGCGCGTGCTTGACGACATGCTCGGCGGCGAGCGCCTGATTCGCGAACGACATGTCCATCACGCTGGCCGGGTGACCCTCTGCCGCCGCCAGGTTGATGAGCCGGCCGTCGGCGAGAACGAAGATCCGCCGGCCGCCCAGCCGCCACTCGTCGACGAACTCCCGGACCCGGGTCGGGCCCTGAGCCGCCTGCTTGAGGCCGTCCAGGTCGATCTCGACATTGAAGTGTCCCGAGTTCGCGAGCACGGCTCCGTCCTTCATCGCGCGCATGTGCTCCACGCGGATCACGTGCGTGTTCCCGGTCAGGGTCACGAAGACATCGCCGACCCGTGCAGCCTCCGCTATCGGCAACACCCGATAGCCGTCCATCTGCGCCTCGAGCGCCTTGAGCGGGTCGATCTCCGTGACGATCACGTTGGCCCCCGCCCCCCGCACCCGCAGGGCGAAACCACGCCCGCACCACCCGTACCCCGCGACCACCACGGTGCTCCCGGCCACGAGCAGGTTCGTCGCCCGCAGGATCCCGTCGAGCGTCGACTGCCCTGTCCCATAGCGATTGTCGAACAGATGCTTCGTGTCGGAATCGTTCACGGCGATGACGGGGAACTGGAGCACGCCGTCGCGCGCCATCGCCTTCAGCCGGATGACTCCGGTCGTGGTCTCCTCGGTCGACCCTGCCACGCCGGCGACGAGCGCCTGGCGGTCGGCCCCGGAGAGGGTCTCCACCCACTGTCGGACCGGCGGTGCCAGGTCGTCGAGCCGGTTGAGCGCAACCATGTGCAGCGCGCCGACCAAGTCCGCGCCGTCGTCCATCGTGATGTCGGGCCGATGTGCCAGCGCCGCCCGGATATGCTCATAGTAGGTGGCGTGGTCTTCACCCTTGATCGCGAAGACCTTGATCCCGTGGTCCTTGACGAGATGAGCCGCGACGTCGTCCTGCGTCGACAAGGGGTTCGACCCGCACAACGCCACATCCGCGCCGCCCGCCTGGAGCGTGACGGCGAGGTTGGCGGTCTCCGTGGTGACGTGGAGACAGGCGGAAAGGCGTCGTCCGGCAAGGGGGCGTTCCCGGGTGAAGCGCTCCCGGATGAGGCGCAGCACCGGCATGGAGCGCTCGGCCCACTCGGTGCGGCGGCGTCCCTCGGCCGCCAGGCTCAGGTCTTTGATGTCGGAAGCCGCGGAGCGGGCCGTCGTGGTCATGCATTCGCTTTCTTGGAGGAGTAGTGCCGGGACCGCTGCACGGCGAGCCGCAGGTCCTCGACGCGGTTCGTATGCTCCCAGGTGAACAGGTCGACTTCCCGGTCTACGTCCTTGTCCACGTAGCGGCGTCGCTCGGGCGTGCGGCCGAAGTGACCGTACGCCGCGGTCGCGCGATAGATCGGGTGGCGGAGATTCAGGGCCTTGTTGATACCGAGGGGCGTGAGGTCGAACACTTCACGGACGGCCTCCTCGATGGCCTCGTCGGCCACGAGGCCGGTGCCGAACGTATCGATCATCACCGAAACGGGCTGCGCGACCCCGATGGCGTACGCCACCTGCGCCTCGCAGCGGGTGGCGAGCGTCGCGGCCACCACGTTCTTGGCCACCCAGCGCATCGCGTAGCAGGCCGAGCGGTCGACCTTCGAGGGGTCCTTGCCGCTGAAGGCGCCGCCCCCGTGCCGCGCCATGCCGCCGTAGGTGTCCACAATGATCTTGCGGCCGGTCAGCCCCGCGTCGCCCTGCGGGCCCCCGACCACGAATCGGCCGGTCGGATTGATGAGGATGTCGGGGTCGCGGACCTCGAAGCCGGCGTCCGCGAGCACCGGTCGAACCACGAGTGCAATCACACCCTCCCGTAGCTCCACGTTGTCGATCTTGTCGGAGTGCTGCGTGGACACCACCACCTTGCTGATCCCGATCGGCCGCGCCGCCTCGTACACGACGCTGACCTGCGTCTTGCCGTCGGGGCGGAGCCACGGGAGATCCCCGGCCTTGCGGACCGTGGAGAGCCGCTCGGCGAAACGATGGGCGAGCACGATCGGGAGCGGCATGAGCGAGGGCGTTTCGTCCGAGGCGTAGCCGAACATCATCCCCTGATCGCCCGCCCCGCCGCGGTCCACGCCCATCGCGATGTCACCCGACTGGCGGTCGATGGTGGTGAGGATGGCGCAGGTCTGGGCGTCGAAGCCGAAGCTCGCGTCGGTGTAGCCGATCGCGCTGATCGTGCCCCGCACGATGTCGGGGATGTGGACGTAGGTGGAGGTGGTGATCTCCCCCGCCACCACCGCCATGCCGGTGGTGACCAGGGTCTCGCATGCCACGCGGGCGGCGGGGTCCTTGGCGATGATGGCGTCGAGGACCGCGTCCGAGATCTGGTCGGCGATCTTGTCGGGATGGCCTTCCGTCACGGATTCGGAGGTGAACACGTGGCGCTGCGCTGGCATGTGCCTGTCCGAGCGTGGTTTAGACGTTCAAGCTAGCGGCGCGCCGTCCGGCGGGCAACCGGCCGCCGGGGTCGAGCAGCTTCAAGTCGACGGCTTCGGCGAGCGCCAGCCGCAACACGTCGAGGACATCGGCCGCGGTGCGCGCGCCGAGCGCCTGGTCGGCCGCGGTACGCGCGCGCGCGGCGCTGACCTGCCGCACGGTCCACTTCACCCGCGGCAGCGCCGCCGGCGCGACCGACAACGTCTCGTACCCGAGTCCGATCAAGAGAAACGCCGACAGCGGCTCGGAAGCCATCTCGCCACACACGCTCGCCGCCTTCCCGGCGGCACGCGCCGCGTCGGCCACCATCTTGAGGAGTCGCAGCACGCTGGGATCGTGTGGGTTGAAGCGGTCGGCAAGCCGGGCGTTGCCGCGGTCGACAGCCAGCGTGTACTGGGTGAGGTCGTTCGTGCCGACGCTCAAGAAGTCGCTCGCCTTGGCGAGCTGGTCCGCCATCACCGCGGCGGCAGGGGTCTCCACCATCACGCCCACGGGGACCGAGGTCGCCGCCGCCACACCGTCGCGCGCGAGGTTCGTCGCCTCTTCCGCCACGATCGCGCGCGTGCGATCGAGCTCGTCCAGTCGCGTCACCAGCGGGATCATGAGCTGGATGTCCGCGTGGCGCGCGGCGCGGAGGGCGGCCCGGATCTGCGTTCGGAAGATCTCGGGGCGGTCGAGGCACACCCGGATCGCCCGCCAGCCGAGCTGGGGGTTGGCCTCGGCCTGCACACGGAACGGGCCGGGCAGCTTGTCACCGCCCAAATCGTAGGTGCGAATCACCACCGGGTGTCCGGGAAACGCCTTCCCCACGCGCGTGAAGTACGCGGCCTGCTCCTCTTCGTCCGGCAGGGTGGTGTGGCTCGTGATGAGGAACTCGGTACGCAACAGCCCCACGCCCTCGGCCCGGTGATCCTGAGCCGCTTTGATCTCGTCGGGGAGGTCGACGTTCCCGCGGAGCGCCACCCGCACGCCGTCGGTCGTGATCGCGGGCTGCGCCACGACCTCCTCCAGCTGACCCGCGAGCTCGCGATCCCAGAGCTCGTGCGTCTTCGCCTCGGCGATCTCCTGGGACGTGGGAGACAGGAGCACCGTGCCCCGCGTGCCGTCCATCACCAGCATGGTGCCCGGGTGGATCCGCTCGAGCGCACCCGTCACGCCGAACACCGCCGGAATCCCGATCGAGTGGGCGAGAATCGCGGCGTGCGACGTGCGCGTACCTTCCTCGCTCACGAGGCCCACCACGTGCTCGCGGTCGAGCTGGACCGTCAGCCCCGGGGAGAGCTCCTTGGCCACGACAATCGACGGCTGGGTGATGCCCTCCCACAGCTCGTCCGACCCGCGGTGCATGAGGTGCTCGATCACCCGGACCGCGACGCCCGAGAGGTCCGCCAGTCGATCTTTGAGGCGCGGGCTCCCCGTGGCCGCCCACAGGTCGCGCACCTCGAGCGCCTTGAACTCGTACGCTTTCTCGGCGGCGAGGTGGTTCTCGCGAATCAGGTCCGCGACGCCGGACAGGAACTCCTTGTCCTCGAGGATGAGGATCTGGGCGTCGAAGATGCGGGCTTCGTCGACGCCGGCGCGATCTTCGGCTTTCGCGCGCATATCCTGGAGGTAGCGCTTCACATCCTTCACCGCGGCGCGCAGCCGGCGCACCTCTTTCTCGACCTGGGTGCGCGGCACGACGCGGTGCGGGACCTCGGGCATGGTCCAGCGCACGACGATCGCGGCGCCGACGCCGATCCCGGGGGAGACGCCGATCCCCTTGAGCTGCCGGTCGCTCATTCGCGCCCCTCGTTTTCCCGCTGCTCCGCGTCCCGCATCTCGGCCTCGCGCACCTCTTGCGTCAGGTGCATCTCGTGGAACCCGTCGGCGACGAGGGCGAGCAGCGCGTCCATCGCCGATTCCGCATCCTCTCCGTCGGTCTTGATCGACAACGACGATCCACACTCCGCCGCGAGCATCATCACGCCCATGATGCTCTTCCCGTTCACGGCGAGGTCGTCCTTGCGCACCTCGACCGCCGATTTGAAGCGGCTGGCGAGCTTAACGAACTCCGCCGCCGGGCGCGCATGCATGCCGAGCGGGTTCACGATCTTGGCGTCGCGCTCGATCACGGCCATAACCACCCTGCCAGCGCCGCGACGGCGAGCAGCGCGAGGCCGAGTCGCAGCCCGGTGAGCCGCCGGCGCTGCCACCACAACAGCGCAAACCCGCCCGCGACCACCCCGGCGAGGGCCAGCCGCGCCCAGCCGAACAGCGCGCCGCTCAGGTACTGCGCGACGAGCGGCAGCGCCGCGCCGACGCCGAGCGCCATCGCCGGACCGGACAACGCCGTGGCGCGCTGCAGCAGCGGCTCGCGCAGCGCCTGCGCCACGCGTGCCCCATAGGTCCAGCCGGCCCGCAGGGCCCACCAGCGCAACGCCACGTGACCGACGTTGTAGACGACGACGAAGCCCAGGACGGCCGGGAGCCCGAGACCGAGCGCCACCCCGATGAGGGCGAGCGCCGAGGTGAGCGGCAGCCACCCCGCCCACACGAGCCGGTCGCCGAGCGAGCCGAGCGGCCCGCACAGCGCCGTGCGCAAGCGCTCCACCTGCTCGGGCGGTACACCGTCGTGCTCCGCGCGCGCCGCCGCGCCGACCGCGAGGCCGCACAGGTACGGGTGCGCGTTGAAGAAATGCGCCCCCCGCGCCACCGCGGCGCGGTACGCGACACCGTCGTCGCCGACCTCGGCCCGCAGGTCCCGGAGCAGCGGCTCCTCGGCGACGCCGATGCCGACACCCTGCATCCGCTCGTAGTTCCAGGACCCCTGCACCGTGAACAGGCGGAGCAGACTGCGCACGAGCCCGGGGCGGGCATGGACCGCGGGACGGCTCATCGCAGCCACGCCACGATCGCACCGCCGGCCACGCCGGCTGCGAACCACCGCAAGCCGGGTCCGCGTCCCACGAGGCGCAGCGTTCCCGCCGTTCCCGCCGCGAGCGCCGCGCCCACCGCCGCCACGTTGAGCAGGGCGACCCCGTGCGGCGGGAGAGCGCCGGCCAGATAGGCACGCGCCACCTGCGCGAGGACGAGGCCCAGCGCCGTCACGACGGCCGCTCGCCCCGCGTCGCGCACGATACTCGCCGCGTGCAACCGCTCGAGCCGGCGGGCGTCGCCGCCGTCGAGCGCCGCCGCGGCGCGCCGCACGGCCCGGGTGTTCAGCTGCCGCAGGGCATGCAGGCTCAGTCCGCCGGCCATCCCCGTGATCAGCCCGACCAAGGCACCGAGCCCCAGCCCCAGCGTTCCGGCCGCCGCGTGGGCCGCGCTGACGGCCGCGACGGTGGCAGGTCCGTACTCGGGATAGCGGGTCGCCCCCATCGGCAGGATGTCGTACTGGAACAGCTCGAACAACACGCCGAGCTGGAGTCCCGTGCCGACGTCGCCGAGTATCGCGCCCGCGATCGGTCCCGCGACGAGGGGCCGCGCGATCATCATCTGGGGCACGCTCACGAGATCCAATCCCACGAGCGTTCCCCACAGGAGCAACCAGACCTGCAGCTCGAGGCTCACGTGAAGTCCTCGAGCGGGACGGGGGGAGTCGTCGGGACGTCCTGGGCCGTCACCTCGACTCCTCGAGCGGCGAGCGTCCTCAGCTGCGAGGCCTCCGCGTCGCTCAAGTAGACGTAGCGCAACCGCTCCGAACGCCCAGGGCGGTGGTGCAGGCCGCCCACATTGACGCGGCTCACGGGGTGCCGGTTGACAGTGAGCGCCGCGAGCGTGTCGATGTCGCCGGCGACGAGAATGCCGACGCGGGGATCGTGCTCCCACTCGGTGAGGCGCTCCAAGGCTTCCTTGGTCGAGGCGAACACGACCTCGATCTCGGAGGGTACGCCCATGCGGTAGAGCTCCTGCTCCCAGGCGCTGGCCCGCACGGCGTCGTCGACCAGCACGATGAACGCGACATTCAGCGGCTTGCCCCAGCCCACGACCACCTGGCCGTGAATCAGGCGATCGTCGATGCGGTACAGGGCGATGCTCATGCCGCAGGCGTGCGGATGGCGCGGCTGCCCGCCTCGGCCGCACGTCGCGCCGCGTCGCCGGGGGGGAGATCCCGGTGGAACACGAAATCGAGCAGCATCGCGAGGTTCACGCCGGTCACTACGGCGACGTTGGCCTTGCCGCGCGCCAGCCGCACGGAGCTCGTCAAGCAGGAGCCGCCGGGCAGATCGACGAACAGGATGGCCGGCTTGTCGTCGATCGCCCGGGTGAGGCGCTCGGCGAGGGCTCCCGTGTCGCAGCCGTCGTTCGACACCGGAACGAGCGCGTCGTGGACGCCGGTGATCGCGGCGACCGCCGCGAGCAAGGCCTGGGCGACGGCCGCGTGCGACACGATCACTCCGCGCAGTGGCTCACTCATTGTCTTCCTCGAGATACTCCTGGAGCTGGCGGCGCTCGGCGAGACGCTTGAGCAACCGGTCGTTGAACAAGCGCGCCGAATCCACGCCGCTGTACCGCAACAAGTGGTTCATCGCAACGACCTCACAGACCACGGTCAGGTTCTTCCCCGGGTTGAGCGGTACGGTGACGAGCGGCAGAGTCACCTCGAGCACCTGAGTCGTCTGGCCGTCGATCCCGGTGCGGTCATATTCGCGCGTCGCCTCCCAGTCTTCGAGCTGGACGACGACCTCGATCCGCTTCTGCTGGCGCACGGCACGGATGCCGAACAGCGCGCGGATGTCGATCAGCCCCACGCCGCGGATCTCCATGTAGTGCTGGGACAGTTCGTGCCCGCGCCCGATCAGGACGTCGTTGCCCCGGCGCGTAATGTGAACCACGTCGTCCGCGACCAGCCGGTGGCCGCGCTCCACCAGATCGAGGACGCATTCGCTTTTCCCGATCCCCGAGCGGCCGAAGAACAGCAGGCCCACACCGAACACATCGGCGAGCGACGCGTGCACGGTGGTCGCGGGCGCGAAGGCCTCGTCGAGAAAGGGCTTGAGGCGGCGGTAGAACTCCGCGGTCTTGAGTCGCGTCCGGATCACCGCGACACCCTTGGCGCGCGCCAGCTCGAGCAAGTCGGCCGGCGGGTCCTGCCCCTTCGAGATGACGATGCACGGCAGATCGAACTGGAAGAGCGTCTCGAGGGCCCGGCGGCGCGCCGTGGCGTCCAGTGACGCGAGGTAGGTGACCTCGGTTTCGCCGAGGATGTGGAGGCGATGGGCGGCGAAGCGCTTCGTGTACCCGGCGAGCACGAGCCCCGGGCTCGACGCTTCGGACGTTGGGATCTCGCGATCGAGCCCCACGTCGCCCGTCAATGCTTCGAGCTGCAGCGGATCACCCTTGCGCTCGAGCAGGTCCCGCACTTTGGGCTTCGTCACCGGGGCTCGCGCTCCAGGGTCCGGCGGGTCGCCGCGCCCCGCCGCCGGGTGGAGGCCTTGTCGAGCTGCCGCCGCACCTTAGCCACCGCGAGGTCGAGCGCGGTGCGGTGGTCCGCTCCGCGCGCCGTGCCCACGTGCACGGCGCCGCGCGCGGTGTGCAACCGCACCTCCACGGTCGGACGCCCGTGGTCGGCCACGAACACGACTCGCCCATCATGGGGCCGCGGCGCGATCCGCGCGAGGCGCTCGAGCCGCGCCCGCGCGCGCCCGCGCAGCTCGTCAGGAATCTCGCAGTGGCGTGCCGTGATGGTGATCCGCATCGCTCAGCCTCCCTGCGCGAGGACCCGGTGGAGATGCGCTTCCGTCGCCCGGGCGGCCCGCTCCCAGGAGAACTGCTCTGCGAAGGCGCGAGCGCCGCTCCCCAGCCGCGTCACCAGCCCCGGATCGGCGGCGAGCGCGAGCATCCGGTCCGCGAGCGCGCGCGCGTCGCCGTGCGGCACCAGGAAGCCGGTCTCGGCCTGCCGAACCGACTCCCGAAGGCCGGGACTGTCGGACGCGAGCGCGGGGGTAGCGCACGCCGCCGCCTCCATGTTCGAGATGCCCCAGCCTTCCTTCGGGCTCGCCAGCACCACCGCCCACGCCCGGCGCAGCAGCCGCCGCTTCTCCGCCTCGGTCACGAACCCGAGGAACCGCGCGACGTCGCCCAGGCCCAGCGCGCGTGCCAGGCGCTCGAGGCGCCCACGATCGTCCCCCCCTCCGGCGATCTCGAGGACCAGGTCGGAGCGCGCCTGGCGTGCGAGCGCCACCGCCCGGAGCGCGATCTCCACTCCTTTATAACGCTTGAGACGGCCCACGTACAAGAACGTCGGTTCGCGGGCCCGCGGTTCGGCGGCGTCGGGGGCGTACCAGACCGTATCGACGCCCGGATAAATGACTTCGATCCGCTCGCGGGGTACGCCCCGCCACACCAGGTCGTCGCGCGTGCTCTGCGAAATCGCGTGAAACCAGGCGCGGCGATACGCCCACGGGATGGGCCGCTCGGCCGCCCAGACCACGCCGGCGATTGGCCAGCTCGCCTCGTGGAAGGCCGTCGTGCCGAAGAGGTGTGGCACCACGGCGCAGAACGGCCGGTCGGTGAGCGTCGGCAGGAACAGCGGAAGCTTGTTGATGTCCTCGACCACCACGTCGTAGCGGTTCGCCCGCAGCAGCCGACGCACCACGCCGCGGGCGCGCAGCGCGAAGCTGTGTCGCCCGCCCGCGCGATGCACCCGCAGGCCATCGAGCTGCGCTTCGCGCGCGGCCCCCGGCCACCCGCTCGCCACCAGGTCGATCGTGTGGCCGCCGCGCGCCAGGCGACCGAAGATCTCGTGCAGGTGCGTCTCGGCACCGCCGGCGTGCGGGTTTTCGCGGTCGTTCCAGTTGACAAGCAGGATTCTCACAGCGCGCCGGATTCCCGCGCCACCGCGTCGAGCACGCCGTTCACGAACGCGGGGGCCTTGGCGCCTGCGAACCAGTGGGCCAGTTTCACGGCTTCGTCGATGACCACCCGCGGCGGGGTCGAGCCCTCGGCCAGCTCCGCGAGGGCGAGGCGCAGGATATTGCGCTCGACCACGCCGACGCGCTCGAGCCGCCAGTGCTCGGCGGCATCCGCCACTCGGGCATCGAACTCGGGGAGGCCGGCGATCGCCTGGGCTGCGAGATCGGCCCCGCGGTCGTAACCGGCCGGCGGGCGGCCGTACGCCGCCGCGAGCCGGCCCACGACGGTTTCGATCGACGGGCGGCCGGACAAGTCCCAAGCGTAGAGCAGTTGCAGCGCGCGGGCGCGGGCCTTAGTCTCGGGGCGCTGCACGCGTGAGCTGGCCCAGGACGTCGGCCGTCGTGAGGGCCGCGTCGACCGCCTCGTAGCCCTTGTTGCCGGCCGCTCCCCCGGCCCGGGCCAGCGCCTGCTCCAGCGTATCGGTGGTGAGGACGCCGAAGCCGACCGGGAGCCGGTGTGCCAGTGCGACGTTACCGAGCCCGCGCGTGGCTTCCCCCGCCACGTACTCGAAATGGGGCGTCTCGCCCCGCACCACGCACCCCAGCGCGACCAGCGCCGCATAGCGCCCGCTCGCCGCCGCGGCCTCGGCCGCGACCGGCAGCTCAAACGCCCCCGGCACCCAGATCACGTCCACGCGCGCCTCCGGCACCCCCTTGTCGCGGAGGCACTCCCGCGCGCCGTCCAACAGGCGCGCGGTCACGAGCTCATTGTAGCGGCTGACGAGGACGGCCACGCGAGCTTCTCGCGGCGCGCGCGGCGAACCCTGAAACTCGGCCACGGTCAGTGGGTGAGCAGGTGGCCGAGCTTGTCGCGCTTGACGTCCAGGTAGGACCGGTTCTCGTCGGAGGGCGTCATCACGATCGGCACGCGCTCGACGATCTCCAGGCCGTAGCCCTCGAGCCCGACGAGTTTCATCGGGTTGTTGGTGAGCACGCGGATCGCGGAGAGACCCAGGTCCAGGAGGATCTGCGCCCCGATGCCGTAGTTGCGCAGGTCGGGCTTGAAGCCGAGCTCGCGGTTCGCTTCGACGGTGTCGTGCCCCGCGTCCTGGAGCTCGTACGCCTTCAGCTTGTTGAGGAGCCCGATGCCGCGCCCCTCTTGGTCGAGGTACACCACCACGCCACGGCTTTCGGCGGCGATCATGCGCATCGCCGAATGCAGTTGCCAACCGCAGTCGCACCGTCCCGAGCCGAACACGTCGCCGGTGAGGCACTTGGAGTGCATTCGCACCAGCACGTTCTTCCGGTCCTGTACCTCCCCGCAGACCAGCGCCACGTGCTCGGCCGCGTCCACATCGTTGCGGTAGCCCACGATGCGGAACTCACCGAACGGTGTCGGCAGGCGGGCTTCGGCCACACGATGCACCAGGCGCTCGTGGGCCAGCCGGTACGCCACCAACTCGGCAACCGTGATGAACGTGAGCCCATGTCGCGCGGCGAACTGCTCCAGGTCCGGCTGCCGCGCCATCGAGCCGTCCGGGTTCAGGATCTCGCAGATCACTCCCGCCGGGTACAGCCCTGCGAGTCGGGCGAGATCCAGGCTCGCTTCCGTCTGCCCCACCCGCTGCAGCACGCCGCCCGGACGCGCCCGCAGGGGGAACACGTGCCCGGGGCGCCGCAGATCGGCCGGCACGCTGGCCGGATCGACCGCGACCCGAATCGTGGCCGCGCGATCCGCCGCCGAGATGCCGGTGGTGACGCCGAACCGCGCGGCCGCGTCGATCGACACGGTGAAGGCGGTTTCGTGCGCCTCGGTGTTGTGCTCGGCCATCTGGGTGAGGCCCAGAGCCTGACACCGCTCGGGCAGGAGGGTCAGGCAGATCAACCCGCGCGCGTGCGTCGCCATGAAATTGATCATCTCGGGCGTGACCCGCTCGGCCGCGCCGACCAGGTCTCCCTCGTTCTCTCGGGTTTCGTCGTCGGCCACGATCACCAGCTTGCCGGCGCGAATGTCCGCGATCGCCTGCTTTATTTTGCGGTGCTGCATAGTTGCCTCACGTACTTCCCGAGCACGTCGCCCTCCACGTGCACCCGGTCCCCCACGCCCAGCGCTCCGAGCGTGGTGTGCTCGCGCGTGAACGGGATCAGCGCGATCTGCACGCTGTCCTTTCCCGGCAGGTCGTTGATGGTGAGACTGACGCCGTCCACCGTAATCGCGCCGCGCGGAATCGACACCTCCCGCACCGCTTCGGGGACACGCAGGTCGTACACCCACGCGTCCCCGCGCCGCTCGACGCGCTGCACCACCGCCACGCCGTCCACATGCCCCTGGACGATGTGACCGCCCAGCCGATCCGCCGCGCGCAGCGCGCGCTCCAAGTTCACACGTCGCCCCGCCGCGTACTCGCCGAACAGGGTGCGTCCCTCGGTCGTCGCCACCACGTGCACCGAGAATCTACCCTTCACCGCCCGCTCGACCGTGAGGCATACCCCGTTCACCGCGATGCTCTCACCCTTCCTGATACCCTTGAAGGGAGCACGGATTGTGAGCGCGAGCCCGGGCGTCGTCCGGTTTCCGTTTTCCGTCGTCCGTACGACGCGGTCGATCCGACCCACCGCGCTCACGATTCCGGTAAACATAGCCGCCTGTCCAATACCAATAATGTATCAGAGCCCAGCGCGCGCCGCTCCACCGGCGTCCAGCGCGGCGCGGCCGCGAGGGGGTGCGGCGGCACCCCGGGAAAGGCCGGAACGGCGCCTTCACCGAGCCACACCGGTGCCTGCACCCAGTAGAACCGGTCCACCAGACCGTCGGCGAGGAGGCGCGCGCCCAGCGCCCCTCCCCCTTCGCACAGGAGCGACTCGACGGCGGCCTCGCGCAGCATGCGGAGTCCGTCCCGCAAGGTCGTGGGGCGGAACACGCGCACGCCGCTGCGCTCGAGCTGGGTGACGCTGGACGACGGCGCGTCGAGCGACGACATGACCCAGGTCGGCACCTCGCGCGCGGTGCTCACGAGCCGCACGCCGAGGTTGAGCATCGCGCGTCGGTCGAACACGACGCGCACCGGCGGCCGTCGCGGCGTGACCGGACCGCGCACCGTGAGCTGCGGGTCGTCGCGCAAGGCGGTCGTGCCGCCGACCGCGATCGCGTCGAACCCGGCGCGCAGCCAGTGCACGTGCTCGCGCGCCGCTTCCCCCGAGACCCACTGCGAGCTGCCGGCGGCATCGGCGATCCGGCCGTCGATCGACGTCGCGAGCTTGAGCGCGACGAAGGGTCGCTCCGCCTGCTCCCGCGCGAACAGGAACGGCGCGTTCAACGCCGCCCCCGCCTCGGCGAGCAGGCCGATCGACACGCTCACGCCTCGGCCACGCAACACGGCGGCGCCGCCCCGCGCCTGCGGGTCCGGGTCGGGGACCGCGGCCACGACGCGCGCCACGCCCGCCGCCACGATCGCGTCGGTGCAGGGCGGCGTCTTGCCGTGGTGCGCGCACGGCTCGAGGTTCACGACGAGGGTGGCGCCGCGCGCCCGCTCGCGCGCGGCCTGGAGGGCGACGACTTCGGCATGCGGCCCGCCATACTCCGCGTGGTAGCCCTCGGCCACCACGATGTCGCCCGCGAGGATGACGGCACCGACCATGGGGTTTGGAGCAACGCGCCCCCAACCCCGGCGAGCGAGGTCGAGGGCGCGTTCCATGGCCGCCCGCTCCGCGGGCGGTCGCTCAGAATCCGAACCGAATGCCGATACCTCCGAAGGCATGGGCCGCCTTGGGATCGAAGCCGGAGAACGACGTCGCGAACGCTTGGTCCTTGCCTGCCTGCAAGCCAATCTCGCCTACCAGCTTGACGGCCGCGAGGGAGAGGCCGCCGTTCACGAAGACCAAGGCGCGGGTGTTGGTCGGGTTGATCACCACCGTCCGGATGTTGGTCGGGCTGTCATAGAACCGGATGTTAGTATCGGTCGACTTGTAGCGGTCGATCCCGATTCCGGCGGCGACATCTACGAGGACGAACCTCCACCCCGCCACTGCGCGATAGCTGTCGCTCTTCAGATCCATGGTGAACTCGAAGTCGTCCCCCGTGCCGGGGGCGGTGCCCAGCGTCCCGTACCGAAGGCGTGGCACGGTGCGATGCATCCAGCTCACCGATACGGACGGGATCGGGAAGCTGCCGTTGAGCACGCCGACCCGCGCCCCGTATCCGAACCCCAGAGCCGCGTCGCTGATGTGGGTGGCATTCGAGTCCACGGTGAGATTCTGGATTCCCGTGGGCAGGATGAGCGCGGAGCCGAGCACGTCGACCGAGAGGAGCCCGCCGCCCAAGCCCTTCACGAGGCCCAGCGCCCCTTCGACCATCGGTGCCGGGACGGCACCGTTGAAGCTCGACGGCACCGGTGACTGGTTGGCGGCCGTCGGGTCGGGGAGCGCCGCCTTGATGGCGTTCACCCGCGCGGTGAGCGCGACGTGCCCCAGCCCGCCGAGCGTGCGGGCGGTGCCGAGCACGGGGTTGCCCCCGCTGACGATCATTCCAGCGAGGGGATAGAACGCCCGCACCGCGTCCACGGCCGTATTGCAGGCCGTCGTGGCGCCGGGGAACGGAATGTTGTTGCATTGCGGCTCCTGCGCGGTCACGAGCGCAGGGGTCAAGCACAAGACCGTGATCATGACCGTCGCGATTCTCGGCATCATACCTCCTAGTTACCGTTCTGCGAACTTCACGCCCCGTGTCCCCTCCCGGACCTCTCCGATAATCCACGCGGCAACGCCGGCGCGCTTGGCCGTGGCGATCACCGCCTCGGTGTCGCCGCGCGCGGCAACGGCGATCATCCCGACGCCCAGATTGAAGACGCGGCGCATCTCCCCGAGCGAGACTTCACCCGCGCGCATCAGCACGCGGAACACGGGCGGCCACGGCCAGGCGCGCGCGTCGACGACCGCTTCACACCCCGCGGGCAGCACCCGCACCAGGTTGCCGGGGATGCCGCCGCCCGTGATGTGCGCCAGCGCGTGCAGGCGCGGCAGGACGGGCGTGACGGCCGCGAAGTAGCTCCGGTGCACCTCCAGCAACACCTGGGCCACGGTGCGGCCGGTGTCGGGAAACGGGTCCTGCACGTCGAGCCGCAGGCGATCGAATACGATGCGCCGTGCCAGGGTGTACCCGTTGGTGTGCAGTCCGTTCGACGCGTAGCCGATCAACACATCGCCCGCGCGCACCAGGTCCCCGTGCAACGCGGCGGATTCCTCCACCACGCCGAGGATGGTCCCCGCCAGATCGTACTGCCCCCGCTGGTACAGGTCGGGCAGCTGGGCGGTCTCACCGCCGGCGAGGACCATGTCGTGGGCGCGGCAGCCGCGCGCCACGCCCGAGACGATCGCCGCGGCGGTCTCGGGCTCGAGCTCGGCGGTCGCGAGGTAGTCGAGGAACGCGAGGGGACGGGCGCCGTGCGCCAGGATGTCGTTCACACCGTGGTTCACGAGGTCCTCCCCCACCGTGTCGTGGATCCCGGCGCGCGCGGCGACGAGCACCTTGGTGCCGACTCCGTCGGTCGAGAGGACCAGCACCGGGCGCTCGTACCCGGACGGCATTCGCACCATTCCGCCGAAGGCGCCGATCTCGCCGACCGCGAGCGCCGTGCGCGTTGTCCCCACCAGCGCGGCGATCCGGCGCTTCGCGTCGTCGGCCGCGTCGAACCGCACGCCGGCGGCGGCATAGCGGTCGGTCATCCGGCGCCGGCCTCGTCGATGTCGAAGTGGACGAGCTCCTTGAACGCGCGCACGCGGGCACGGACATCGGCGCGGGTGACATGCTCGAGGCCCTGCACGCCGAACGCCTCCACCGCGAACGAGCCCAGGGCGGCGCCATAGACCATGGCGCGCCGCAGGTTCGGCGCCGTGACATCATCGCTCGCGGCGAGGTAGGCCATGAAGCCCCCCGCGAACGCGTCACCGGCGCCGGTGGGATCGAACACCTCCTGGAGCGGGTAGGCGGGGACCTTGAACGTGGTGTCGTGGTTCACGAGCAGGGCGCCGTGCTCGCCCTGCTTGATGACGGTCATCTTGGGCCCGTGCTCGAGCACCCAGCGTGCCGCGCGGTAGATGTTCCAATCGCCCGAGAGCTCGCGCGCCTCGGAGTCGTTCACCATCAGGATATCGATGTGGCGCAGCAGCTCGAGCAGCAGGTCCCGCTTGGAGTGGATCCAGTAGTTCATGGTATCGCAGGCGACGAGCGTCGGCTGCTTCACCTGGTCGAGCACGCCGAGCTGCAGCTCGGGATCGATGTTGCCGAGGAACAGGTAGCGCGCGTCGCGGAACTTCGGCGGTAGCTTGGGGCGGAACTCGGCGAAGACGCCGAGGCGGGTCTCGAGCGTTTCGCGGCTCGCGAGGTCGTAGGAATACTTCGCCTTCCAGCGGAACGACTCGCCCGGCGCCTGCTCGACGCCCGAGAGGTCCACGCCGCGCGCCTCCAGCGCCTTGAGGGCGCCGAGCGGATAGTCCGTCCCGACCACCCCGACGACCTGGACCGGGTGCAGGATCACGCCGGCGGCGCTGAAGAACACCGCCGACCCGCCAGGCGCGTCCGCCGTCTCGCCGAACGGCGTGTACACCGAGTCGAGCGCGATCGAGCCCACCACGAGGAGACTCACGTCACATCCGATCCGGGGCGCTGATCCCCAAGAGGTGGAGGCCGTTGGCGAGCACCCGGCGCACGGCCGCCGCCAGCACCAGGCGCGCCGCCTCCTGGGGCTCGCCGAGCACGCGGTACTTGTGGTACCAGGCGTGCGCCGCGCGGGCGACCCCCTCGAGGTAGCTCGTGACGCGATGCGGCTCGAGCGCGGCCGCGGCGCCCGCCACGACGTGCGGGAAGTCGGCGAGCTCCTTCAGCAGCTCCGTCTCCTCAGGCTGCGTCAGTGTTCCCAAGTCCGCTCCCTCGGGCGGCACCGACGCCGGCTCGCGGCCCGCGACCCGGAAGATGCCGCTCATCCGCGCGTGCGCCATCTGCACATAGAAGACGGGGTTTTCCTCGGTCTGGCTCTTGGCGAGGTCCACGTCGAAGACGAGGTGCGAGTCCCCCCGGCGCATCAGGAAGAAGTAGCGCACGGCGTCGCGCCCCACCTCGTCGACAAGCTCACGCACCGTCATGTAACTCCCGGCGCGCTTGGAGATCTTCATCTCCGCGCCGCCCTTCATCACGGTCACCATCTGGTGCAGCACGTACTCGGGGTACCCCGGCGAGATACCCATCTCGAGCGCTTGAAGCCCGATGCGCACGCGGGTCACGGTGCTATGGTGGTCCGCGCCCTGCACGTTGATGGCCCGCGTGAACCCTCGCTCCCATTTGTCGACGTGATACGCGACATCCGGCAGGAAGTAGGTGTAGTCCCCGCCCTTTTCCGCCCGCTTGCGCATCACGCGATCTTTGTCGTCGCCGAAGTCGGTCGTTCTGAGCCAGAGCGCGCCGTCCTTCTCGTACGTGTGGCCCGCGGCCACGAGCCGGCGCATCGTCTCCTCGACCTTACTGGTCGCGTACAGCGACGACTCGAGGAAATAAACGTCGAACTTGACGCCGAAGGCGTGCAGGTCCGCGTCCTGCTCCTTGCGGAGCTCCTGCACCGCAAACCGCCGCACCGCGTCGAGGTCGGCGCCCTCTGGATCGTTCGGGTGTGCGGCGACGTAGTGCTCGGCGATGTCCCGGATGTACTCGCCGTGGTAGCCGCCTTCCGGAAGCGCCACCGGCCGGCCGCGCAGCTCCTGGATCCGTGTCTGCACGCTCCGGGCCAGATTCATGATCTGGCCGCCGCCATCGTTGTAGTAGAACTCGCGCGTCACGCGCCACCCTGTCCACTCGAGCAGCGACGCGATCGCGTCGCCCAGGGCCGCCTGGCGTCCGTGGCCGACGTGCAGCGGGCCGGTCGGGTTGGCGGAGACGAACTCGACGTTCACCGGCCTGCCCTGCCCCACCTCGCTCCGCCCGTAGCGGTCGCCGCCGGCCAGCACCGCCCCGAGAACACCTGCGAGCTGCGCTTCGGCGAGAAAGAAGTTGATGAACCCGGGGCCCGCGATCTCGATCCGACGGACCAGACCCTGCGGCAGCTGCACGGTCGCGACCAGCCGCTCGGCGACGGCCCGGGGCTTCTGCTTGAGCGCCTTGGCGAGCGTGAGCGCGAGGTTCGTCGCCACGTCGCCGTGCGCGGGATCGCGCGGCCGCTCGAGCTCGACCGCGGATGGCGACAGAGACACCTCCAGCCGCGCCGCGGCATCCGCCAGCGCCGCGCGGATCACTTCGTGTGCCTTCACTTGTCGCCGGAGTCTGTTTTCTTCTTGGCGCGCTCAGCGGGCTTGGTGTCGGCCGCGGGCTTCGATTCGGGGCCGGGCTTCGCCTCCGTCGCGGGCTTCGCCCCCTCCGTGGGTTCCGGCTTCTCACCAGCGCGCTTGTAGTCGGTGATGTAGAAGCCGGAGCCCTTGAACACCAGTCCGGCGCCGCCCGAGATCTGCCGCTCCGCCATCTTGCCACAGGTGGGGCACTTCACGCGGCGATGGTCGTTCATCGTCGGGTAGAACTTCTCGAACACATGCCCGGCCGGGCATTTGAACTCGTAGGTCGGCATCGCACAACAACTTAGCCGGTCGACCCCGACAGGTCAACTCACGCGGAGTGCGAGCCACGCCGCGAGCGTCGCGGCCTTCTCATCGGCGCGCCACGGCCCACGGCGCGCGCCGCCCAAGTCCGTCACCGCGCGCCGGAGCGCGCCCGGCGGCCGCTTGAGGCGCGCCGCCGCAGTCTCGTACAGGGAGCGCTCGACCAGCGTGGTGCACGGCAACCGGGCGGCGCGCGCCGCACCCTCCAACGCGGTCCGGAACAGCCGGCCTTCGAGGGCGTGCGCGCGGATGTGATCGTTGCCGATTCTGGCGGGATCGATGAGGCTCCCGACCACCAGCGCGACTCGGCGGACCCGGCGTCCCTGCCGGCGATACTCCTCGAGCAGCGCGCCGAGCGACCGCTTGGTGATGCGCTCGACCAACCGGCGGAGGTGCCGCTCCAGCTTCGCGGCCTCGCTGGGTCGGGCGTCCCGCACCGCGTGGTACGGTTGCCGAGACGTCGGTATGCGGGCATCGCTCAGGTCGATCACCCGGCGGTCGAGCACGCGTGGCGCGCGCGGAGGACCCTCCACGAGCACCGCCGTGGCCCAGCCGGACTTGACCCGGCAGCCGAGCACTAGAATTCGCGCTTCTTCATCTCCGAGAAGAAGTCGCGTAACTCGAGATCTTCTTCCCGTTCCGGCGGCAGGGTGTCGTCGTACTGGCGGCGCTTGTTGGGTTTCACCTTCGCGGCCTTGGCCGCGTTCTTCTTGGCCAAGGCGGCCAGCTTGCGCTCCTCACCTTTGGGCATGGCTCGAGGCTCCTGACGGAAATAGTCGTACCCTAAAGGTGCGCGGTCCGAGGCGCCCCGCGCAACGCCTCCGTGGCGGTGCGGGACAGGTCGAGGAGAACCCAGTAGGGGGGTGGGTACCCCTGCTGCCGGGTGAATCGGGCCGCCGCCTCTGCCACGCGGGCCGCGACCCAGCGTTGGCGGTCCGAAAACGCGCGGTTACGGAGTGCCGCCCGGGCGGACATGCCCTGAGGCACGGGACCTTGACCCCCGAAGCCTCCGAGCAGCCAGCTGTACGCCTTGGCCAACCGGGCCAGCGGCAGCTCATACCAGGGGTAGAAGAGCGCATCCCCCGCTTCCGCTCCTTCGAGCATCGCGTCGATGGCGGCGTTGTCGATGTGGTCCTGCATGAGCGCTCCGGCGTCGCGCCATTCCGCCACGACGACCAGCTGGGGATCGTACTCCAGATCGGACGGCTCCTGCGTCTCGAAGTGGCGCACGCCAAACGCCGACAACCAGCGACGTAGCCCGGCACCCGAGATCGTCGACAACCCCGTCCACAGCCGCACGCCCAGCTCGCCATATACCGACGAGGCCACCTCCGAGCAGAACAGCCGCGAGGGGTCCGTGTAGTCCATGTCGAAGTCGTACGCGATGTGTCCCGACTGCGCGCGCTCGAGCGCGAGCGACGCTGCCCGGTGTGGCAGCAACGGGTCCACGAGGAGCGGCGCCAGGTCCGCCCGCAGGCGCAGCACCATGATCCGAAGCTTCTTGTCCCGCAGGTACGCATCGGCGGTCGAGACGGCCACGCCGCGCTCGATGTGGGCCTCGATCACGGAGGCCACGTGTGAAACGCCGTCGACGTGCACGAGCCCCACGTGCGAGAAGTTGCCCGGGTAGTCGTTCCCGCGGGCGATGAGCGCCGACGTCGGGTAGCCGCCGCGCGATACGAGGATGTCGCCCGAGTGGATCTCCACGCCGTGCACGGTCGCCGCCGGCGTCGCCGAGGGCTCGCGGCGGCCCTCGAGGAGGGAAAGACTCGTGTCGGGATGTTGCAGCATGGCCTCTTCCACGGCGCCTCGGAACCCGTAGAGGGAGCGGTACAGCCGCACGCGCGCGCCATCGCCGGCAACGTCCCAGCGACGCGACTGCCACTTGATCGCCTCCCGCAAGCGCCCGGAGAGGCGCACATAGTCCCGGAGATAACGCGGGCACGCGGCGACGAGGGGCGCGAGCGCGAAGAACCGGCGCTCGACCGAATCCAGGGCCGCGGCGTCGGATGGCATCGGCGCGCGCCCCAGCCGCTCCGCGGTGACGGCGAGGCCCGAGAGCCCCGCCGCGGCCGCGCGGTCCGCCGTCCGACACCCGGCGAGGCGCTTCTCGACATACGCCGTCTCGAGGGAGCGCCACAGGGTGTCCTGGTTCCACGCGAAGCCGCGCCCGCGCTCCGGCGCGGGCGCGACGAATGGCTCCGCGCCCGGAATGGCCAACAGCAGCCACAGGCCCACGAGCGACCCGGCGACGGCGCCCGCGACCTGCCAGCGGCGTGGGTTCAGCAAGCGTCGCATACCGAAAGGTACGCGCACGACGGCAGTGGCGGACTAATGTGGGCCGATCCGCAGGTTCGCCGTTGCGATGAAGATCTCCCGCAGGAAGAATAGCAAGCCTGCGAAGAACGCGACCATGGCCGCGACGAAGAACAGGGCCACCGGCACCGACGCGTCGAAGCGTGCGAAGGCGCCCAGGAACAGCGTCGCGATGACCGTACAGACGAGCAGGGCCGTGACCGTGCAGAGCGTGATGGCGCGCCCGATCAGCTGCGCCCGGCGGGAGAGCGTCGCGAGCTCGACCTGAAATTTCGCCGCCCGGTCCGGCGGGCTGGTGGCCAGCTGCGCCTCGAGCGTTCGGCCGCGATCGATGATGCGGGAGAGACGATTGGTCAGCACCGCCAGCACGGCGCCGATGCCCGAGAGGAGAAACACGGGCGCCACGGCGAGCTGAATCGCATGGGCGACCGCCGTGATGCCGGGGGATTGCTGCACGAGGGGGCTCAGGCCGCGCCGATCGTCGTCTCGAAGTATTCCCGCACCCGAACCGCCCCCTTCGCGTCGATCACCTTGCCGGGTTGATACTGCGCACCGGTGCTCGACGTCGCCAGTAGCCGCATCACCGGTGCAAGCACGCCGCCGTTCTGTTTATCTTGCCTACCCGCTACCCCAAGGAGCCGCGATGCCGTACCACGCCTGGCGACCGGTCCCATACATGGCCCTGGCCCTCGTCGCCGCTTGCCAGCGCGGCGAGCGACCGAGTGCCGCCAACTCGGTCACGGCCGACAAGCCGTCCTTCGCGAACCCGGCGAGCGCCGCCCTGCGGGAGCGGGCCCCCGCGACGTTCCGGGCCCGCTTGGAAACGAGCAAGGGCGACGTCGTGATCGAGGTCCAGCGCGACTGGGCACCGCTCGGCGCGGACCGGTTCTACAACCTCGTGCGGAGCGGCTACTTCGATGGCGTGCGATTCTTCCGCGTGATCCCGGGATTCATGGCGCAGTTCGGCATCCATGGTGATCCACAGGTGGCCGCGGCCTGGCGCGATGCCACGATTCCGGACGACCCGGTGCGGGAGCACAATGCGCGCGGCACGGTGAGCTTCGCGACGGCCGGTCCCGGGACGCGGACCACCCAGCTCTTCATCAACTACGGCGACAACAGCCGGCTCGATGGCATGGGGTTCTCGCCGTTCGGCCGAGTGGTGGAGGGCATGGACGTGGTGGACCGCCTCTATGGGGGATACGGCGAAGGCGCGCCCCGCGGCCGTGGCCCCGACCAGAGCACCATCCAGGCGCAGGGCAACGCCTACCTCGAGCGGGCGTTCCCCGAGCTCGACTACGTCAAACGGGCCGGGATCGTCACGCGGTAGATTGTGAGGCGATCACCGCCATGACCACCTCCCCCGTCGCCGCGACTGTTCCGCTTCCGCCGCCCGTCGCTCGGCCCCATGACGCGCAGCTCCGCCAGGACGTGCGTTGGCTGGCCGCAACGCTCGGCCGGGTCGTCCGCCGGCTGGCCGGGGAAGAAACATTCCGCGCCGTCGAGGAGCTGCGCCGGGCGTGCCGCGCCCGACGCCTCGGCGTCCCCGGGGCACCCGACCTGGACGCCCTGCTCGCGCGGACCCGATCCCTCCCACCGGAGACGGCGCGTCTCACGGCCCGCGCGTTCACGGTGTTTTTCATTCTGATCAACGCCGCGGAACAGGCTCATCGGGTGCGACGGTCGCGGCAGGACGACCTGGCCGCGGCACAGCGCGGATCGGTGCGCTGGTCGCTGCGGCGCCTGCGTGAGGCGGGCCAGGGCGCCGAGCAGGTCACGCGCGCGCTGCTCACGCTCGACGTCCGACCGGTCCTTACCGCGCATCCCACCGAGTCCGCCCGCCGCACGATCCTCGATCTCCAGGCGCGTCTGGCGGAGGGTCTCCTGGCCCGCGACGGTGCACCGGAGCCCCAGCGCCGGGCGATCGAGGGGCGTCTCGAGGGCGAAGTGGAGCTCCTCTGGCTCACGGAGGAGGTGCGCCGCGACCGCCCCTCCGTCATGGACGAGGTGTCGAACGCCCTTTGGTACCTGGAGGACCGCCTCCTCGAGGCTGCGTCGCGCGTGCGCGAGCGGCTGGTTCAGGCGTTTGAGGACGAGTTTGGCTGCGCGCTCGCTGCTGTCACCCCGCTGACCATGGGGAGCTGGGTCGGGGGCGACCGGGACGGCAACCCGTTCGTCACGGCGGAGATCACGCTCGCCGCCGCGCGCAGCGCCCGCCGCGCCGTACTCGGCCACTACGCGCGGAGCCTCGCCGACCTTACCGCGCGTCTCTCCGTATCCGAACGGCTCGCCGCGATGTCGCCCGAGCTCGAGTCCTCGCTCGAGCGGGACCGCCAGGAGCTCCCGGGTGTGTGGGAGCACAATCGCCGCCGCAACGCTGACGAGCCCCTCCGCTTGAAGGTCAGCTTCATGCGGGCCCGGGTCGAGGCCGATCCGCCGCGCTACGGCGCTCCCGAGGAGCTGGAGCGCGATCTGCGCCTCATCGCGGACAGCCTCGACGCCGTCGGTGCGGCGCACGCGAGGCGTGCGCTGGTGGAGCCGCTCCTGGCCCAGGTACGCACCCACGGTTTCCACGGTTACCGCCTGGACGTACGGGAGGACGCCGCGGTCCACACCCGGGCGCTCCGCGACCTCGCGGCGGCGGTGGGACTGGGCGAGCTGGACGGCGAGGCCATCCGGCGCGAGCTGGTCGGCCGGCGCCCGCTGCACGCTCCGCACGTCTCCCTCCCCGGGCCGACCGAGGGGGCCCTGCAGGTGTTTCGGGTGATGCGGGCGATCCAGGACGAGATCGGCGCCGCCGCGGCCTCGACGTACGTCGTCTCGCGCACGCGCTCCGCCGACGACCTGCTGCGGGTGCTGCTCCTGGCGCGTGAAGAAGGGCTCGTGGACCTGTCGCGCGAGCCCGCACTCTCCCGCGTCGACATCGTGCCGCTGTTCGAGACGCTGGAAGATCTCGAGCAGGCGCCGCTCGTCGTGCGTTCCCTGCTCGGCGACCCGATCTGGCAGCGACACCTCGCGGCCCGCGGGCGACACCAGGAAGTGATGCTGGGCTACTCCGACTCCGCCAAGGACGCGGGGCTCTTCCCTTCAGCGTGGGCCCTGTACCGGGTACAGGAGGACGTGGCGCGCGCGTGCGCGGACGCCGGCGTGTCGTGGACGCTGTTCCACGGCCGCGGCGGCACGGTGGGACGCGGGGGAGGCTCGCCGGTGGCGCGGGCGCTCACCGCGTTGCCCCCGGGCACCGTGCACGGGGGGATCAAGATCACCGAGCAGGGTGAGATCGTCTCCCAGAACTTCGGCCTCCTGTCCGTGGCCGAGCGCAGCCTCGAGCTGATGCTCAGCGGCGTGTTGCTGCATCGGTTCGAGGACTGGCGCAACGGCCTCGAGCCGGGCGAGGAAGCGCGGTTCCGAGAGGTCATGGATCGCCTTGCGGCGGAGGCGTTGCCTTGCTACCGCACCCTGGTGTACGACAGTGGGGATCTGTTCCGGCTCTTCCTCGAGACGACCCCCGTCCGGGAGCTCGCCGACGTGCGTTTCGGGTCGCGACCGGCATACCGCGCGCCGGGTGAAGAAACGATGGAGGGGATTCGGGCTATTCCCTGGGTGTTCGGATGGACTCAAACGCGACTCATGCTTCCGGGATGGTTGGGCGTGGGCACCGCCCTCGAGGCCGTCGGGAGCGAGCCCGGCGGGCTCGCGGTGTTGCGCCGCATGGCCGGCGCCTGGCCGTTCTTCGACGACCTGCTCGCCAAGGTAGAGATGGTGTGTGCGAAGGCCGACCTCGCCATCGCTCGCATGTACGTGCAGGAGCTCGGCGGCGACCTCGCGCTGTTCGACCACCTGGAAACCGAGTTCCGCCGCACGATCGCCGCGCTGCTTCGCATCCGGGAGAGCGACTACCTCATGCGCGACAATCCCATGCTCCAGACGGCGATCGGGCTCCGGAACCCGTACGTGGATGCGTTGTCGCTGCTCCAGGTGACCCTGTTGCGGCGGAAACGTGACGCCGCGTCCGCGTCCGTGGATTCGGGCATGGCGCCCTTGACGGCCGCCTTGGCCTCGACGCTGAACGGCATCGCGCAGGGGCTGCGAAATACCGGCTAGCCACCATGCGACTCCCCTACTCCCTGGTCCTCCTCGCCGGTGCGACGCTGTCGGCGCAAGCCCCCACGCCTGCGGACTGGCCGGTCTACGGTGGCGGCCCCGAGAGCATGCGATACTCGGCCCTGCAACAGATCACGCGCCAGAACGTCACGCATCTCAAAGTGGCGTGGACGTTCGACGCCAGCGACGGGATCCCGAGTTCCGAGCTGGAGGTCAATCCCATCGTGGTGAACGGGGTCCTGTACGCCACGACGGTGCGCCTCACTACCGTGGCCCTCAAGGCCGCTACCGGCGAGCTGTTGTGGCGCTTCGACCCGTACCGGGGGCGAAAGGTGCGGGGCGAGGGTGGTCGCACACGCGGAGTCGTCCACTGGGGCGACGGCCCGGACCAGCGGATCTTCGTCGCGGTGCAACAGTTTCTCTATGCCTTGGACGCCACGACGGGACGCCCCATTCCGTCGTTCGGCAAGGGCGGGCGGATCGACATGCGGGACGGCCTCCGGCCCGGCGAGAAGCTGATGGTCTCGCTCGGGACGCCAGGGATCGTCTACAGGAACCTGCTCATCATCGGCAGCCGGACGGCGGAGAGCCTCCCGACGCCGCCGGGCGACGTGCGGGCGTACGACGTGAGAACCGGGGCGTTGCGCTGGACCTTCCACACGATTCCCCGGCCAGGAGAGTTCGGGTACGAAACCTGGCCGAAAGACGCGTGGACGTATTCCGGCGCCGCCAATAACTGGGCCGGGATGTCGCTCGACGTGGACCGGGGCCTCGTGTTCGTGCCCACGGGCTCGGCGGCGGACGACTACTATGGGGCCAACCGCCGCGGGGACGACCTGTTCGCCAACTCCCTCATCGCACTCAAGGCGGAAACCGGCGCGCGCGTCTGGCATTTTCAGTTCGTCCGGCACGACATCTGGGATCGGGACCTGCCCGCACCCCCGAACCTCGTCACCGTGCGCCGCGACAGCCGGTCGGTCGACGCGGTCGCCCAGATCACCAAGTCGGGTCACGTGTTCTTGTTCGACCGCACGAGCGGGGCGCCGCTCTTCCCGATCGCATACCGGAAGTACCCGCCCTCGGATGTCGATGGCGAAGTCGCGGCTGATTCGCAGCCGTTCCCGCTCCTGCCCGAGCCGTTCGCCCGCCAGCGGCTGACCGAGGGCATGCTTACCGATCGCACGCCCGAGGCGCATCGCGCCGTGCTCGACCGATTCCGCACGCTACGCAGCGGGGGCCAGTTCGTCCCGGCCAGCCTTCAGGGCACGATCGTCTTCCCCGGTCTCGACGGCGGGGCCGAATGGGGCGGCGCGGCCGTCGATCCCGAGACGGCGATCCTGTACGTCAACGCGAACGAGATGCCGTGGACGGTGGCCCTGGTCGAGCGCGCGCCCGCGGCGGAAGCGGCCGGCGGCAAGGAGCTGTACGCGACGCAGTGCGCCGCCTGCCACGGCGCCGACCGGAAGGGATCGCCTCCCACCGTTCCGTCGCTTGTCGATCTCGGCGACCGCCTGACGACGCCGGAGATCCGGGCCGTGATGTCGGACGGGAGCGGCAGGATGCCGGGATTCGCGCGGCTCGGCTCGGAAGCGTTGTCGGCAATCCAGAGCTACATCCTCTCCGGCGAGATCTCGCCCCCGCGTCCCCTCTCTCCCGAAGGGAGAGGGGGCCGGGGAGTGAGGTCCCCGATGGACCAGAAGTACCGCGTGGAGTACGGGAGATTCCTGGACCCGGATGGATACCCGGCAGTAGCGCCGCCCTGGGGCACGCTCAGCGCCATCGACTTGAACACCGGTCGCTACGTCTGGAAGGTCCCGCTGGGCGAGTATCGCGAGCTCGCGGCGAACGGCATGACGGCGACGGGCTGCGAGAACTATGGAGGTCCGCTCGTCACCGCGGGCGGCTTGGTCTTCATCGGGGCGACGAGCTACGACGGCAAGTTCCGCGCCTTCGACAAGGGCACGGGCGCACTGCTGTGGGAGACGACGCTCCCCGCTGCCGGGAACGCAACGCCCGCCACCTACGAGGTCGACGGACGGCAATTCGTCGTGATCGCGACCAGCAGCGGCAAGTCGAGAGCCCAGGCACCGGCGAGCTACGTCGCGTTTGCACTCGACCAGCCCTGACGGCGAGCCTTGCCAAGCCACAGCGTGCAGCTCACCTTGGGGCGTGCATCGGCGAACGTTCGTCCACGCCCTCGGTGCGTCGCTCGCGACCGGATCGTGGGCGTCCGGCGTCAGACACTCCCCTCGCCGCCTCGACCGTATCGGGCTCGAGCTCTACTCGGTGCGGGACGCGATGGGCCGGGACCCCGAGCGCACACTCGCCGCCGTGCGCGCCATGGGGTACCGTGACGTCGAGCTGCTCTGGTCCTTCGGCAACTTCGGCCGCACGCCCGAGCAGGTTCGGGCGGCTCTCGATCGCGAAGGATTACGCGCGCCCTCGGCGCACGTCTCGGCCGCCGTCGTGCTCGTCGGGTGGGAGCGGAGCCTCGCCATCGCCAAGCGGCTGGGCCACGAGTACCTGATCGTGCCGAGCTTCACAGCGGACACGGCGCGGTCGCTGGACGATTGGCGCGAGTGGGCCGATCGCTTCAACACGGCCGGCGCCGCCGCGCGGCGCGCCGGCATGTGGCTCGCGTTCCACAACGAGCCCGATCACCTGAAGCCGATCGACGGCACCGTGCCGTACGACCTGTTCCTGGAGCGAACGGACCCGACTGTCGTCCGTCACCAGCTCGACGTCGGCAATTTGGCGATGGGAGGCGGCGATCCGCTCGCTTATCTCGAGCGCTACCGCGACCGCTATTGGAGCTTCCATCTCAAGGACGTCGTGAAAGACCGCTCTCGAGACACGGAGCTCGGCACCGGAATGCTCGATTTCCGACGCCTGCTGGCGGGCATTCCGGACATCGATCGCAAGCCCTGTTACGTCGAGCAGGAGGGCGTCGAGCATCCGCTCGATAGCGCGCGCCGGAACTACGAGTTTCTGAGGGCGCTGGACTTTTAGGGCGTAGCGCCTCGCCGGCGGTTACTTGGGAAGCTGATAGGAGCCGGTGCACTCCCAGGCGCTGACGCCGCTGGCGATCCACGTCGCCCGGCACGATCCGCTTCCCCTGAGACCCTGCAGCTTCCCCGTACCACTCACGAACAGCCAGTTCCACAGCGCGCTTTGCGGCGCCCCGTCCTTCAACGTGGTCGTCCCCACGTAGCGGTAGTGCGCCTGGTTTCCGTCCGACATCGTGTCCAGGAAATAGCCGTGAAACTGCGACGTGTTGTCGCTCAGCTCGTCCGACTGCACGCCCGTGCCCCCTTTGGACCGGAGCCCCACGATCGTAAAGGGCTTGGTCCATCGGCACTTGGTTTGACTGATCGTGAAAGAATGGTTGGGGCGATCTCCGATCGCGATCGTGTGTACGACGTCGGGCTTGGCGCATGTTCCGGCACCGGACAGCTTGGTCTGTGCCCCGAGCGTCTGCGCGCATCCTGGTGGCGTCCGTCACGTGGCATCGTAGCCGGCGAATTCGCCGCGCTGGTACACGTTTCCTTTGTATTCCTGGTCGAGGTGGATACCGATCTTGGAGGTGTAGTAGCTGCGCGCGGTCCACCCT
>Ga0209156_10000217_pt1 | contig 46996 bp, 38 predicted proteins | sample GraSoiAngelo_124_FD_185881 | JGI IMG/M metagenome (GOLD analysis project Ga0209156, IMG submission 185881) | Grasslands soil microbial communities from the Angelo Coastal Reserve, California, USA - 14_0927_05_20cm (SPAdes) (version 2) | ecosystem: Environmental > Terrestrial > Soil > Grasslands... | reverse complement strand
GTACAGCACGCAGCCGAGGCTGTAGATGTCGCTCCGCCCGTCCAGCTGGTCGGCGGTCGCCTGTTCGGGACTCATGTAGGTGGCGGTCCCCAGTGTCACGCCGGTCTCCGTCAGGTTCCCGCCTTCGGCCGCCTGTAGCGCCCGCGCGATGCCGAAGTCGGCCACGACCGCTTGACCCTCTTCCAGCAGAATGTTCTCGGGCTTGATGTCCCGATGGACGATCTGGTGCCGGTGCGCGTAATCGAGCGCCCCGGCTACTTCGCTGGAAAGGCGGAGCGCCTCGTCCACCGGCAATAGCTTCTCCCGATTGAGACGACTGCGGAGCGACTCTCCCTCGACGTACGGCGTGACGTAGTAGAGGAACTCGTCAGCCCGTCCCGAATCGAGCAGCGGGAGAATGTTGGGATGGGTGAGGTGTGCCGTGACCTGGATCTCACGGAGGAATCGCTCGGCTCCCACGCTCGCAGCAAGCTGCGGGTGAAGCACCTTGAGCGCGACGGGGCGGTCGTGCTTCAGGTCCCGAGCGAGATAGACCGCGGCCATCCCGCCGCGGCCGAGCTCACGCTCGATCGTGTAACGACCCGCGAGGGACGCCCGCACGCGCTCTAGAAGGTCGGCCATGTGGCCCGAGACCTGGCGTCCCAACAATACGACAGTGGGACAGAGCTGGCGAGGGAGCCGGGGGAGGCCTCGCGCCGATGCAGGGGGAGGCCGTTTACAGCGTCGCGCTCTGAGAGCGGGTTCGCGCCGACCCTGCGGCATCGCACGCCTGCATGCGCTGCTCGAGAAACTGCCGCTCCATGCGGTTGCGCGCCAGGGCGAGCGCCGCCCCGAAGTGCCCGCGCGCCGTCTCGCCCCTGCCCCGGCGCAGCTCCAGCTCACCGAGCGCCGCATGGTAGAACGGATAGGCGTCGAGCCGCTCGCGGTCGGCGATCGCGGCGATCTCCTCGAGCCCGCGCGCGGGGCCGTCGCGCTGCGCGACGGCGATCGCCCGATTGAGCGCGACGACCGGGGACGGCCGCAAGACCAGCAGCGTGTCGTACAGTGTCACGATCTGCGCCCAATTCGTGTCCTCCACCCGCCGCGCCGACGCGTGCACCGCCGCGATGGCGGCCTCGACGTGATACTCGGTCAGCAGGGGGCCGCTGGCGGAGAGCTCGAGCAGCCGTTGCCCTTCGGCCATCAGGTAATTATCCCAGCGTGACCGATCCTGGTCGGCGAACACGCTCAAATGGCCCGCCCCGTCGAGGCGCGCTGGGAGGCGCGCCGCGTGCAGGCACATCAGCGCCGCCAGCGCGTAGGTGGCCGGCGTCGCCGCCACGGGATGCTCGAGCAGCAGGCCGGTGAGCCGCTGCGCCTCCCGGCACAATTCGCCCCGCACCGCCGACTCGGGGCTCGCCCCGTGATACCCTTCGTTGAAGAGCAGGTAGAGCGCCCGGTGTACGGCCGGCAGCCGCGCGGCGAAGTCGGCGGCGTCCGTGATCTCGAACAACCGCTGCGACTCGGCCAGCACCCTCTTGGCGCGCGCCAGGCGCTTCTCGACGCCCGCGTGTGTGCTGACGAAAGCGCCGGCGACCTCGTCCACGCTGAAGCCGCACAGGATGTGCAGCATCAGCGCCACCTGCGCCGCTTCGGAGAGGCGCGGATGGCAGCAGGAAAACATCATGCGCAGCTGATCGTCCCTGATGGCGTCTTCCGTGGGCAACGGCTCGTCGGACTCGAGCAGCCGCGCCAGCTCCGGCGCGAGGGTCCGCGCGGTGCGCTCGCGCCGCAGCACGTCGAGCGCCCGATGCTTCGCGGTGGCCATGAGCCAGGCGGAAGGATTGTCCGGCACACCCCGAAATGGCCACACCTCGAGGGCGCGGCAGAAGGCGTCCTGCACGACGTCTTCCGCCAGCGCCAGGTGCTCGACCCCGAAGATGCGCGTGAGCGTGGCGACCAGCCGCCCCGCCTCCCGCCGGAACAGATGCTCGTGCAGGTCCGTCACATGCCGGTCTTCAGCACGGGACGGACCTCCACCACGCCGCCGCCCTCCAGGATGGGGCAGCCCTTCGAGAGCTCCACGGCTTCCCCCAGATCCTTCGCCTCGATCAGCGTGTAGCCGCCGATGATGTCCTTGGACTCGGCGTACGGTCCGTCGGTGATCGTTCGCTGCTTGCCCTTGACCAGCTTGCCCGTCCGCTCGAGCGGATGACCGGGGTTCTTGATATGGCCCTTGTCGGCCAGCTGCTGCATCCAGGCCATCCAGGTCTGCATGCTCTTCTGCATCTGCTCCGGTGACCCCATCGCGGCGCGACTGGCCTCGTTGGTGCTGCGGTACAGGTAGATGAACTCGCTCATGGTGACTCCTCTCGGGGCTCGCCCCATCGGTTCGTTCGTTCAGCTGGGCTTCCGACCGTTAGGACGTTTCAGGGGCGCCGCCGCGGACGTGCACGGAACCCTCACCTCGGCAACATGATACATGACGGCTCGTGGCCCCGTCAGCGGCACGCCGGCCCCGAGCGCCTGAGATCGGTGGTAGCTTACCCCGTTCCGCCCCATCCCCGCACCGAGGAGCGCCCCGATGACGACGGTGGCCAGGCCCGCCTTCCAGCTGACGGCCGACACGCGCCCCGACCACGTCTTTCCCACCCTCACGCCGGCGCAGGTCGCGCGCGTCGCCGCGCATGGGCGGGTCCGCCGCGTGGACCAGGGCGAGGTGCTGGTCGAAGCCGGCGAGCAGACGGCGCGCTTCTTCGTGGTCACCGAGGGCCTGATCGAGATCGTCCGACCGGTCGGCACGGCCGAGGACTCGGTGGCCCTGTTTCGACCGGGGCAGTTCACCGGCGAGGTCAGCATGCTGTCGGGCCGTCGCGGCTTCGGGCGCATCCGCGCCGCCGAGCCCGGCGAGGTGATCGAGGTCGATCGCGACAATCTCCTCACGCTCGTGCAGACCGACGGCGAGCTGAGTGAAGTCCTGATGCGCGCCTTCCTGCTGCGCCGGGTGCAGCTGATCGCGCGCGGCTTGGGGGACGTGGTGCTCGTGGGATCGACGCACTGCGCGGGGACGCTGCGGATCAAGGAGTTCCTCACGCGCAACGGCCATCCGCACACGTATGTCGACTTGGACCGCGACGGCGGGGTCCAGGACCTGCTCGATCGCTTCCAGGTCGGCATCGGCGATATCCCGGTGGTCATCTGCCGTTGCACGGTCGTGCTGCGCAATCCGACCAATCAGCAGATCGCCGACTGCCTGGGCTTCAACGACGCGATCGATCGCACTCAGCTGCGCGACCTGGTGGTCGTCGGCGCGGGACCCGCGGGGCTCGCGGCGGCGGTGTACGGCGCGTCGGAGGGACTGGACGTGCTGGTGCTCGAGTCCACCGCCCCCGGAGGCCAGGCGGGCGCGAGCTCCCGCATCGAGAACTACCTCGGCTTCCCCACCGGGATCTCCGGCCAGGAGCTGGCGGCGCGTGCCTACAACCAGGCGCAGAAGTTCGGGGCCCAGCTGATGGTCGGGAACGACGCCAAGCGCCTGACCTGCGACCGCAAGCCGTACACCATCGAGCTCGACGACGGACCGCGCCTACCGGCGCGGGCGGTGATCATCGCCAGCGGGGCCGAATACCGCCGGCTGTCCATCACCAACCTGGCGCAGTTCGAGGGCACGGGCGTGTATTACGCCGCGACGTTCATGGAAGCACAGCTGTGCGGAGGCGACGAGGTGGTGGTCGTGGGCGCGGGCAACTCGGCCGGCCAGGCGGCCGTGTTCCTGGCCCAAACCGCCCGACGCGTCCACATGGTCGTCCGGTCGGACGGGCTGGCGGACACGATGTCCCGCTACCTCATCCGTCGCATCGAGGACCACCCGGCGATCGTGCTCCATGTCCGCACCGAAATCGTGGGTCTCGAGGGGGACCATCATCTCGAGCGGGTGACCTGGCGGGACAGCCGGTCGGGCCGGGAGGAGACGCAGGGCATCCGCCACGTCTTCTCCATGACGGGCGCCAGACCCAGTACCGCGTGGCTCCAGGGCTGCCTCGCGCTCGATGCCCGCGGCTTCATCAAGACGGGCCCGGATCTGTCCCCGGAGGATCTGGCCGCCGCGCACTGGCCGCTGGCCCGGTCTCCGCATCTCTTGGAAACCAGCCTGCCCGGCGTGTTCGCGGTGGGCGACGTCCGGAGCGGGAGCGTCAAGCGGGCGGCGTCCGCCGTCGGGGAGGGATCGATCGCGATCGCCGCCGTCCACCAGGTGCTGCACGAATAAGCGAGGCGCACGATGCCCGACGCGAGCTGCGTTCATCTCGAGGCGATCACCACGGTGCGACACGGCAAGCGCCGGGAGTGCGCCGAGTGCGTGAAGATCCACGCGCAGTGGGTGCATCTGCGCACCTGCCAGCAGTGCGGCGCCACGTTGTGCTGCGACAGCTCGCCCAACCAGCATGCCTCCAAGCATGCGCGGGCGACCGGACACCCCGTGGTCGCTTCCGAGGAGCCGGGGGAGCGGTGGCTGTATTGTTATCCGGACGACGGTTTCGCGGAATATTGAGGGGAGGAGGAACATCGGCATGGCGAAGGACGAGGCCCAAAGGGAGCGCGCCGCCGCGGCGGCTGAGGTGGCGGCCAGGCTGCGGAGCCGTGGCATTACGGTCACGGGCGGCGAGAATCCCGAAGATCTCGTGGATCTGTTGTCGGCGGTGGAGCGCTTCGAAGCGGCGGTCGAGGCGCACGGGGGAGACCTGATGGTCGATGACTTGAAGAGCTCCCGCCCCGACGACCGCCACTTCGTGGTGCCCCGACGCGCCCCGCGCGAGGCCGTGCGGGCCTATATCAGTCGCGTCGACGCGGCGACCGCCGGGCTGCGCCGGCATCCGCGACAGCGCGACTAGGGAGGCGCTCATGCAGAAGATCGTCCCGTTCCTGTGGTTCGATGGCAGGGCCGAAGAAGCGATGAATTTCTACGTCTCGATCTTCAAGAACTCCAAAGTGGGGCGCGTGTCGCGCTATGGCGACGCGGGGCCCGGGCCGAAGGGGTCGGTCATGTCCTGCACCTTCCAGCTCGAGGGTCAGGACTTCTACGCCCTGAACGGCGGGCCGCAGTTCCAGTTCACGCCGGCGATCTCGCTCTTCGTGAACTGCGAGACGCAGCAGGAAGTCGACGAGCTGTGGGAGAAGCTGTCCACCGGCGGATCCAAAGACCAATGCGGCTGGCTCAAAGACAAGTTCGGTGTGTCGTGGCAGATCGTGCCCACCGTGCTGGGGAAGCTGTTGGGAGACAAGGATCCCAAGAAGGCGAACCGGGTCATGCAGGCGATGATGCAGATGAAAAAGCTCGACATCAAAGGCTTGCAGCAGGCCTCCGACGGGGGTTAGCCAGCTACTCCGCTCGCTCCGGCGCGGACACGAATGCGCGGTACAGTAACAGGTCGTAGACGATCTTCAACGTGCCGGCGATGAAAAACGGCAGGCTGATCAACGAGGGTCGGGCAAACATCCACCCGGCAAACACGGGCGCGATGGCTGCGCCGGTCGTGCGGGCCACGCCGGTGATCCCGGCCGCGGCCGATCGTTCGTCGGGACCCACCACGGTCATCACGTAAGACTGCCTGGTCGGCACATCCATCTGGCTGATGCTGAAGCGGGCCAGCAGCACCAGAATGGCGAGTGGGAGATTCGGCATCAGCGGCACGAGCACGAGCAGCACGTTCGACGGCAGATGCGTGAACACCATGGTCCTGACGAGGCCGAAGCGCGCGGCGAGCCGCGAGGCGAGCAACGCCGAGACGCCGGCGAGCACGTTCGCCCAGAAGAAGATCATGCCGAGCGTGGCGGGATTCACGCCGAACCGGAGAAAGAACCAGTACGCCGCGAAGCTCTGGATGACGAAGCCGCCGGCGAACGCGTCCAGGGCGAACAGCCCCGACAGGCGAAGCACCACCACGCGCGAGCGGCCGATGCCAAAGCGAGTAGGCGTGGCGTCCGGTGCAGCGACCTCGGTCGCGGGGGAGAGCCGCGTGAACAGGAAGGCCAACACGGCGCCCAACCCGGCGTACAGCAGCACGACGACTCGATAGCTCGCGAGCGGTGTGGCGGCCGTCCGCTGCAGCCCCTGGGACACAACGCCGCCACACAGCGAGCCGGCGGCGGTCGCGAGCGAGCCCGCGAGCGTGTACCAGGCGAACACGGTCGTTCTCGAGTCGCGCGGCACGACGTGGGCGAGCGCGGCCTGCTCGATCGGCAAGAACGGCCCGACTTCGTTGCCGCTGGGACTGATCACCCCGATCGTCCCCGCCACGACGAGGAGCCGGAAGTCGCGCGTCCAGGCGAACGTCACGCCGGCCGCCACCATGAGGATCGCGCCGACGATCAACATGCGCCGCCGCCCCAGCCGGTCGGCGCGGGTCGTCAAGTACAGCGACACCGCGGTGTCGCCGACCAGCGTGAGCGTCAGGAGCAGGCCGGTCTGCGATGGGCTGAACCCGGAGCTCGTCAGGTAGACCACCAGGACGACGGCGAGCGCGCCGTACGCGAACAAGCGCACGGAACGCGTGATGAACAGCAGCCTGCCGTCGCGGGTCAGAGCCGGTAGCCGACCAGCGTCCCCGCTGCGGTCTTGAGGAACAGCATCCCGGCCACGTCGTCCACCGCGTACACCGGCTCGCGCTCCTTGCCGAGATCGACGCGCGAGCGCGGCAGCCCCGTGTCCTTGTCGATCTGCAGCAGGACGTTGCCGTTCCCCTCAGGCGCGCGGGTCAGCATGAACACCGACCCGGGCACGGCGAGCGAGGCCTTGAAGCGCTTCGACGCGAGGCTCGCCGCCTGGTGCGAATAGCCCGCCAGTTGGGCGCCGCCCTGCGAGTAGGCCGTCGCCAGCTGCCCGGTGATGCGGCGCGCGGTCGTGTCCGTGGCATTGCGCGACGCCTGGGCGAACGCGTCGCCGTATGCCGACGCGGCCGCCCCGTACAGGCCGGCGCGCACCGCGTTGAGCCGGTAAAGCGCCCGCAACAGGCCAGGCAGTTGAGGCGCGGGATAGTAGACCTGTTGCTTCACCTGCCCATCCCGCGCCACCACCACGAGATTCTGCGGCGCGATCAGGACGATTCCCCCCGGTCGGATCTCCATGTCGACCGGATCTTCGTCGCCCTGGAGCTTGATCTCACCGCCCAGCGCTCGGAAGCTGCCGGCATTGCGATCCACGGCGTACAGCCGGTGGTCGTGGCTCGCAAACACGTAGAGCGTCGTCCCCTCCACCGCGTGGTGCAGCGCGTAGCGTGCGGCATTGTAGTCGCCCGAGCCGAGCGGTTTGCCGCTCTCGATCGCGTCCTTGAACTTGGGCTCTCCCGACGCGAGATCGATCACGTTCACTTCGGCGTTGGTGGACGCGTCGGGCCGCGAGATGTACAGCAGGCCAGCCGGAGTCAGCTCGGCGTAATCGAGCTGGCCCTTGATCTTCACGTCCTTTTTCAGCCGCACGCTCGCCGTGGCCACGTCCAGCACGTTCACGAACGTGCGCGACTCCGCGTCCACGGCGAGCACGGCGGAGCCGCCGGTGATCAGCGCGTCGGTCACCGTCCCGCGCATGCGCAGCGGTTTGTCGGCGATGGTCGCGCCATCGTCGTAGCGGACCACGTTCAGGCCCGTTTGCACCACACCGTTCACGATGCGCACGTTACCCGTCGCCTCTTTGGCGGGGGGCGATTCCGGCAGGATGATGATCCCGTTGGGATGCTGCACGATGCCGTGCACCCAGCCGTCGATCGTCGGGGGCTTGGACCAGAGCGCCTGACCGTCGGCCAGGCGGTAGGCCATGAGGCGATCGTCGAACCCGACGTAGATGCGGTCGGTCTTGTCGAGCGACGGAAACAGCCGCACGTGGCGCGCGGGGTTGCCGGCGCGGGCGGTGGGGAGCGTGGCGGACCAGCGCACCGCGCCCGACCGGGCGTCCAGCGCCCGCAGACCCATCAGCGTGTGGACGACGATCATGTCGGACCCCGCCTGGAGCACCTCCAGCGCCGTCGCTTCGGAGGCGGCGGTCACCAGGCGCTGCATCAGACCGCCCAGCCCCTTCTTCTGGGGCTCGGTCTGCTGGAATAGCGCCTCGTTGGCCCAGCGTTGATCACCCGTCACCAGGTCGTACAGCGCCACGACGGGCGGGCCGGCCGCGCGCCGCCCGTGCACGAGCAGCGTGCCGCTCTGCGGCAGCACGCGGCGGGTGACGACTTGGGCGAGGCTCAGGCGCCGGGAATCGAATACCACAGCGCCAGTGACCGGATCGAACACGATGAGCAGACCGGCCCGCGCGGCTTCCATGAGCAGGGAGCCCTCGACCATGCGGACGCTGTCGGGCGGCAACCCGCCCAGCTCGGGTTTCTCCCACGTGACCTGACCGCGCTCGATATCCACGCCGGCGAGCTCGGCGTCGGTCGAGATGAGGAGCGCGCCCGCCGGCGTGACCTGCTGCCAGCGGATGTCTCCCTTGGGCTTGATCGTCCACGCCGCGGTCGCGCCGGTCGGAGCGGGCGCGGCGGTTTGCGCGTGCGAGGTCGCGCACAGCGCGACCACGAGGGGCAGCGAGAGGAGCGTGCGACGAGGCGACAGGGGAACCATGGCCATCCTCCGGTGGCCCCCTATATCCCCCCAGGAGGGTCCGGAGCGCAATAGCCGTGACCCCTTGTGGAGCTTGAACCGGCTCGCCACCCAGGGGGTTGTCACTCTAGATTCTGTTTCCCCGGGCGAGTGTCGAGACTCGGTTGAGCGGATCGATATGCATCGTCGCATCTGGCAAGTGACGTTCGGTGGAATCTCCGTCGCCGCGATCGTGACCGCGTGTGGCGACGGCCCGACGGAATCGCGCCCGGGTGACCGCGGTATCCACGTCGCCAGAGCGACGCTCGTCGATACCGTGCTCGTCACACACTCCCTCATCGTGCGCGTACAGGATAGCGCCGGCCGTCCCGCGGCGGGGGTGGTGGTCCGATTCGAGGCGCAGCCGGTCGCGAACCCGGACTACTCGGGGTTCTTCGACTACCCGGTGTTGGTCGCCGCGGTCGACTCCCAGCGGTTCACGATTCTCGCGACGGCCACGACCGACGGGCGGGGCGGCGCGTCGGTGCAGACGCGGTTCGGAATACGGGCGGGCCCCGCGGACCTGCTACTCAGGGTGCCCGAGCTGGGATTCGTCGACTCCGTTCGGTTCACGATCACCCCCGGTGCCGCGGCGGGCGTCACCGTCGCGCCGAGGGATACCGCCATCTACGCGACTCACGGGTACACGCTCCGCGCGCATGCCCGCGATCAGTACGGCAACGCACGGGACGACCCCGTCGCATTTACGCTCGTGTACGGGCCGGTCTCCGCGGATCGGACCACCGGTGCGGTGGTCGCGTCCGCCATCGGTCGTGCGGCCATCGTCGCCCGGTCACAGGCACGGAGCGACACCGCATACGTGAGTGTGGTCCCACCGGGCTGGGTGGCGAGTCAGGAGTTCGACCCCGGCAACGGCGGCCCGATCGGGCTGTTCCTGATGCAGCTCGATGGCTCCGGCCGGCAGCGGCTCGCGCCCGGCCTCGACAACAGCTTCATTCCGCAAGGGTTCGGATGGTCGCCCGACGGGCAGGAGCTCGCGCTCGTCCGCGGCACGTTCGTGAACCTGCTGACACCGGGCGGAGTCGAGCATGCGCTCGTCGAGATGAGCAACGCCGTCAGCATCGCCACCCGCTTCTCGCGCGATGGGCACTGGCTTTATTTCGCGCTCGCGTATGGCTCCTCCACGCAGCCGCAGGGACTCTATCGGGTGGCCGTCGATGGCACCGGCCTCGAGCATCTCGGCCAGGCCGGGACGGACTATTTCCCGGCGCCATCACACGATGGACAGAGCGTCGCCTACGTGAGCTATCGGTCGCCGTGCGGAGTCGATACTTGCATTCGCGTGCTGGACCTGTCGACCAACCAGGACCGCGCCTACGGCGCGCAGGATTTCCTCACCCGTGGCAGTCACGTCGCGTGGTCACCCACGGCCGACCTCATCGCCTACGTCTCGGGCCCGCACCTCATGCTCGTCCGATCGGACGGCACGCAGCCACGGGCGCTCGCCGACAACCTGTCCTACGTCAAATGGATGGACTGGAGTCCGGACGGGCGCTGGCTCCTGGTTGCCGAAACCGGAGTCACGCTGTTCGACATCCAGACGGGCCTCAGGCTGCCGCTGGCGCAATTTCTCAGCTACGGCGCAACGGCGTGGCGACCCTGACGCGTTGCCCGATTCGCCGCGTCACGTGGTGCCTCGCCGTGGTGACCGCCACGTCCTGCGCGAACGAGACGGGACCCGCCGATGTCGGGCCACCCGGGCTGCGTCTCGTCGCCGGCGCCGGCGTCGAGGACACGATCACCGCCGTGCTGCCACAGGCCCTTGTCGTCGAGGTGCGGGACGAGTCGGGTCGGGCGCTGCCGCATGTCGAGATGCGGGTCGCGGCCGCCAGCCCGGGCGGCATCCCCAACGTCGCGGTCGCGTCAGTGACGTCGCTGTTCTTCCAGTGGTTGCTCGTCGACACGACGGACGCGCGGGGACGCGTCGTGCTGCTGGTGCGACTGGGCGGAAAGCCCGGGCCCGCCACGCTTGCGATCGCGGCTCCCGCCCTGGGGCTGCAGGCGACCGCGACCTACACGGTGCGTGAGGGCGCACCCGCCAAAGTGGAGGCTCAGCCCGCCGACACCGCACTATATGTGGGAAGCACGTACGCGCTGCGCGGCGTCGTGGAGGACCGACTCGGCAACCCGCGGGCGGAGGCCGTCGATTACGCGATCCCCGCCGGCGGGCAGGTCGTGTCGGAAAACGGTGCCAACGTGCGCGGCGAGCGGATCGGTCGCGGCTACGTGGTCGCACGCTTTGGAGCGATCGTAGACACGGTACGGGTGAGCGTCGTGCCGCAGGGTCTCATCGCCGCCTACGAGCCGCCGATCTATTACAACAGTGACGGGCTCGACGTGAGACAGGCCCCGCGCATCGTGCTGCTCCAGCTCGACGGCTCCGGATTCCGCGTGCTCTACGAGCAGAGCCCGCCCGAAATCCCGTTCGGCTACGGCGACGGCCTGCTGCCGCGCTGGTCCCCGGCCGGCGACCAGATCGCCTTCGTGTCGTGGGGAGAGCTCTGGACGGTGGACCCGCTCGGGGTCACCCGGCGTCTCCACGCCGGCTCGCCGAGCGTGAGCCGCGATTACGCGCCGGAGTATTCGCCTGATGGTCAATGGATCTACGTGACGCAGACGACCGACAGTACCGGGATCTGGCGGGTCCGCACCGACGGCTCGAGCATCGAGAAGACGGCGGCCCAATGGCCGGGGGCCGCGTCGCCCTCACCGGCGCCCACGGGCGATCGGGTCGCATACCAGAAGCAGGGCGCGCTCGCCATCCTCGATCTGCCCAGCGACACGACCGCCATCCTCCCCGTCCCCGGGCAGTACCCGCGGTGGTCACCGACGGGAGAGTGGATCGCCTACCTCGATGACGCCAACCGGGTGCGCGTGGTGCGCCCCGACGGGACCGATCGCCGGCTCGTGGGCACCGGAGTAGCGGCACACACCGCGTATTCGTGGTCGCCCGATGGGCAGTGGCTGATCTTCAGCGGAAGCCAGGCCACGCCCAGCGACCAGTTTGCCGTGGGCCTGTCGCTCGTGAACGTCGCCTCAGGCGAGGTGTTGCCACTGCACTTCAGCCACCGGTTAGTGCAACCCTCGTGGCACAGATAGGCTACCGAGCCCGACATGACTGCTCCGCTCGCCGCCTTCATCGAAGCCGCCTGCGTCCCGCTCGACTCCGGGCATGTGACGGGGGTCCTCGAGCGCGCCGAGGCCATTCTCGCCGCGCACCCTGAGGTCGCGAGCGCCACCATTCATGCGGCGGCGATCCTCGGCGACGACGCGGCAGTGCGCCGGTTCCTCGAGCTCGACCCCGCGAACGCCACGGCCAAGGGAGGACCGCGCGGCTGGGATGCGCTCACCCACCTCTGCTTCTCCCGCTACCTGCGGCTCGATCGCGCCCGCTCGGCCGGGTTCGTAAGGGCGGCGACGACACTGCTCGACGCCGGTGCGAGCGCGAATACCGGGTGGTACGAGATGAATCATCGGCCGGGTCCCGAGTGGGAGAGCGCGCTGTACGGCGCCGCCGGCGTCGCGCACCACGCAGAGCTGACCCGCCTCCTGCTCCAGCGCGGCGCCGACCCCAACGACGGGGAGACGCCCTACCACGCGCCCGAGACCCACGACAACGGCGCCGTGCAGGCGCTCTTGGACAGCGGGAAGCTCAGCGACGACAGCCTCGCCACGATGTTGCTGCGCAAGGCCGACTGGCACGATTACGACGGCAGCAAACTCCTGCTCGAGCACGGCGCCGATCCCAACCGCATGACCCGCTGGCACTACACGGCCCTGCACCAGGCTGTACGGCGCGATAATGCGCTCAAAAACATCCAGCTATTGCTCGATCATGGGGCCGACGCGACTCTGGCCAATCGCGCAGACGGCAGGTCCGCCGTCGCGCTCGCCGCGCGTCGCGGGCGGGGGGATGTGCTCGCCCTGCTCGAGCGACGCGGCGTGGCCGCGGAGCCCGCGGGCGTCGATCGCCTGATCGCCGCCTGCGCCCGGAACGACGTGGCCGGTGTGCGGTCTATCGTCCGGGGCGAGCCCTCGCTCGCGCGCCAGCTGCTGGCGGAGGGAGGCCGGCTGCTCGCGCAGTTCGCGGGAAACGGGAACGCCGACGGCGTCCGCCACCTGCTCGACCTCGGCGTGGACGTCGGGGCGCTATACGAGGAAGGGGACGGCTATTGGGACGTCGCACCGGGCAGCACGGCACTGCACGTCGCGGCCTGGCGCGCGCAGCACGCGACCGTGAAACTGCTGCTCGAGCGTGGAGCCACGGTCAACGGGCCGGACGGCCGGGGACGTAGCCCGCTCGCGCTTGCCGTGCGCGCCTGCGTGGACTCCTACTGGACCGAGCGGCGCTCGCCCGAGTCGGTCGAGGCGCTGCTCGAGGCCGGCGCGTCGTTGGGCGGCGTGACGGTTCCATCGGGGTACGCGGCCGTCGACGCCCTACTGCTCCGTCACCCAGCCTTGTGAGGTCGCATCGGGCCCGCAGGCGGCAACTCCGCTCCCCCACCGCGCGTCTCCAGAAATCCCCGATACCCGCAGGCGCAGGACTCGATGGTGCGACCCTGACGGTCGGTGCCGAACTGGAGCAGCTCGTGGCATCCCGGGCAGCGTGGCGCGCCGCCGTCCGTCACCAGCCCGGCGCGCCCCAGCTCCCGCCGCGAGCGGTTCACTTGTGGCGAAACGTGATGCGTCCGCGGGTGAGGTCGTAGGGCGACACGGCGAGCGTGACGCGGTCGCCCGCCAGCACGCGGATGCGGAACCGCCGCATCTTGCCGGCGATGGTGGCGAGCACGTAGTGACCGTTCGTCAACAGCACCCGAAACGTCGTGTTGGGCAGCACGTTCTCGACGATGCCGTCGATCTCGATGGCTTCTTCTTTGGGCATCTCTTTACCTCAAATCACACCGGAGCGCGAGGCGGGTGGTCGGGAGACCGCTCCTCCGCTTCGAGCTCGTTGAGCGCCGTGCCGACCGCGTCCGCCTGGAGCCGCTCGGCGCTGCGGTAGACGTCCTGGACGCTCGTGCCCCGCACCACGCGGTATTCCCGCGCGCCCGCTCCTCCGCGGGCCACGTACTGCCGCACGTCCCAGGGCCCCTTTCCGCCGCACCGCGGGTAGGAGTCGGCCATCTGGGACAGCTCGTCGTCCGTGAGCACCGCGCCCCGCAGCCCCAGGAGGGTGCGCAGCCGACCCTGAAAGTCCTCCGGCGCGACCGCCACGTCGTTCCTCACTAGGGATATGTACAGGGTTTGAACCTTCGAAGATAGCCCTGCCGCTGTGGCAGGACGGATGTTGCCCGTGTCCGGGCCGTCGTGCAGCTTAGTTCATGCGCCACACTACACTCTTTCTCTCTTCCGGACTCGTGCGCGGTTCGAGTTTCGCCCCAGCGGTCTCCGCGCATGCCACGGGCGGGCGAACCGCCGAGCAGTGATGAAGACGTCGCGAGCGCTGCTCACGCCGCCCGTCGGCCCGCAGGACCATGTCTTGGGACCCGCGGACGCGCGCGTGACCCTGGTGGAGTTCGGTGATTTCGAGTGTCCGTTTTGCGGCGCTGCCTACCCCGAGCTGCAGCGTGTGTTGCGGGAGCTCGGGCCCAAGGTGCGTTTCGTGTTCCGGCATTTTCCGCTGGGCGAGCAGCACCCCCATGCGCCCCACGCCGCGGAGGTGGCCGAAGCTGCCGGCGCGCAGGGCAAGTTCTGGCAGATGCACGATCTCTTGTACCAGCGGCAGGCGGCGCTCGGCGACGAAGACCTGGTCAGGTACGCGCGCGAGCTCGGGCTCGACGCGGACCGCGTGCGGCGCGAGCTCGCCGCCCACACGCACGCGGCGCGCGTGCACGCAGACTTCCTGAGCGGCGTGCGGAGCGGTGTGAGCGGCACGCCCAGGTTCTTCATCAATGGCCGCCCGCACGAGGAGCCGGGAGATGCCAGGACGCTCGCCGCCGCGCTACGGCACGCCCTGTAGATTCATCTTCTCTAGGAGCGCCCGAAACCTCGGGTGCCGTCGCAGCGGCGCGAACAGGAAGCCGCCTTTGACGCCGTAAACCGCGCCGGCGCGCTCCTCGAAGGCCCGCTCCAGCAGGTCCATCGCCCGATCGTGCTCGCCGAGCCCCGTGTAGACATAGGCGACGTGGTACGGCGACACGTAGGTCTCCCGCGCGCGCTCCTCCAGCCGTCGCAGCACGTCCCGAGCCCGGTCGGCTTTGCCGGCCAGCGCGTACGCCTGGCCCAACTGCGCCAACCACTGCGTATTCCCCGGGGTGAGCGCGACGGCTCGCTCCAGGTTGGCCAACCCCTCGTCGGTCTTCCCCTGATTGAACAGCGCCCACCCCAGCGTGGCGAGGGCCCGCTCGTGCTCGGGATCGAACTCCAATGCCCGCGCGGCCCCGCGGGCCGCCTCGACGTACCGGCCGGCGCGGAGCTGCGTCGTCGCCACATCGAGTCGGTGCGCCAACGGGTCCAGCTCCTGCGCCCGCTCTTGCAGCGTGATGGCCTCGTCGTAACGCGCCAGCCCCGAGCACATCCGGCCATACAGGTCGTACGTGTCGGCGCTGTTGGGGCTCAACTCGAGCGCCCGCTTGAACTCCGCCTCGGCGCCCGCCCAATCGAAATCCCATATGGTCTTGAGGTACGCCACGGTGCAGTGGGCCTCGCCCAGCTGCGGGTCGATCCGGACCGCGTGCGCCGCGGCTTCCTTGGCCTCCCGGGCCGCCGTGTCCGGCGCCATCGCGCCGCTTTCCGCCAGCTCCGCGTACGCCATGGCCACGGATGCGTACGCCAGGGCGTACGCCGGGTCTTTGGCGATGGCGCCCCGGAAATGCTCGATGGCCCGCTGCAGCGCCACCGGGGTGTAGCGCACCAGCCAATGCCGGCCCAGGAGATAGAGCTGATAGGCCCGGAGGTCGTTCGTCGGCTCCTTGCGGATGCGCGTCCGCTCGTCCACGGACAGCTCGGCCTTGAGCGCTTCCGCGATGTGCAGCGCCACGTCGGTCTGGATCCCGAACAGGTCGGTCAGCTGTCGGTCGTACGTCTCGGCCCAGAGGTGCCGGTCGGTCTCGGCGTCGACGAGCTGGGCGACGATGCGCACGCGATCGCCCGCGCGCCGGACGCTCCCGTCCAGCAGGGTCCCGGCCTCGAGCCGCGCCGCGATCTCCTTGAGACTCTGCTCCCGCTGTTTGAACGGCATCACCGACGTGCGGGAGATCACCTTCAGGGCGCGGATCTTCGACAGGTGCGCGATGACGTCTTCGGTGATCCCGTCCGCGAAATACTCGTTCTCCGGGTCGGCGCTCAGATTCCGGAACGGCAAGACGGCGACGGACGGCGGGCGGGGCTGCGCCGGCGCGGTGAGGGCGTCCGTGAACGCCGCCATCGAGGCGAAGCGGTCGGCCGGGGCCTTCGCCAGGGCCCTGAGCAGCGCCTGGTCGACGCCCGGTGGCACGGTCGGGCGCAGCCGGCGCACCGCCGGCACGGGATCGACCATCACCTTTGCGATCAGGGCCTGGGCGGTCGGCCCGGTGTAGGGCGGCTCGCCGGCGAGCATCTCGTACAGCACGCAGCCGAGGCTGTACACGTCGCTCCGGGCATCGAGCGTCCGCTCGCCCGCTCCCTGCTCCGGACTCATGTACTCCGGCGTCCCCACGGCGAATCCCGTCTGGGTGGCCCGCTGGCCCGCCGCCGCGTTGACCGCGAGGGCGATCCCGAAATCGGCCACCATCGCTTCGCCCTCGTGCAGCAGGATGTTCTCCGGCTTGACGTCGCGGTGGACCACCTGGTGGGCATGCGCGTGGCTCAGGGCCGAAGCGACCTGGCGCGTGATGGCCAGGGCCTCATCCACCGGCAGCTGTTTCTCCCGCTCGAGCTTGCGGCGCAGCGACTCACCCTTGATGTACGGCATGACGTAAAACAGGAAGCCGTCCGCCTCGCCGGAGTCGTATAGCCCAAGGATGTGCGGATGATTGAGCCGCGCTGCGATCTCGACCTCACGCAGGAAGCGCTCGGGACCGAGCACCGCCGCCAGCTCGGGGCGCAGCACTTTGACGGCGACGGTGCGGTGGTGCTTGACGTCGTCCGCGAGGTAGACGGTCGCCATTCCGCCGCGGCCCAGCTCGCGCCCGATTCCGTAGCGACCCGCGAGCGCCGTCTTGAGGCGCGCATCGGCACCGGCCACCACACGCTCCCGGGGTCGCCCGTTCAGCTGGACCAGATTTCTTTGAACAGCTTCAGCATCGCCGCCCACGACCCGCGGTCCGCCGCGGCATCGTAGGCGAGCTGGGGCATGCCGTATTTGCCCGCGTCCGGGTTGGTGAACCCATGCTTGGCGCCCGGGTAGGTGATCACCTCGAACCGCGCGCCCGCGGCCTCCATCTCCCGCTTGAACGCGTCCACCTGCTCGGGCGGCACGAACGGATCTGCGCCGCCCGCGAGGACGAGGATACGGGCTTTGACCTTGCCGGGCTGCGCGGGCGAGGTAGTGGCGAGAGCGCCGTGGAACGTCACGACCGCCGCCAGGTCCGCGCCCGAGCGCGCCATGCCCAGCACGACCGCGCCGCCGAAGCAATACCCTACGCCCGCAATCCGCGTGGTGTCCACGTGCGGGTCCCGCTTCAGCTGGTCCAGCGCGGCGTTGAACCGCGCCGCGAGCACGGCGGGGTCCTTGGTCGCTTCGCTAACGAACGCCTGCGCCTCCTGGGGATGGCTGGTGACTTTGCCCTTGCCGTACATGTCGAGGGCGAAGCCGACATAGCCCGCCTCGGCCAGGCGCCGCGCCTGGTTGCGCGCGTGCTCGTTGTGACCCCACCACTCGTGGACGACGAGCACGCCGGGCTTCCGACCGCGCGCGGCGTCGTCCCACGCGACAAATCCCTGCAGAACGGTTTCCCCCTGCCGGTACTCGATCTCCCGTGTCTTGACGTTGGCATTCGTCGGCGGGTTGGGCGAGAGCGCAAGCAGCACGACGGCAGTCGCCGGTCCGTACCAGGTCCGCATGCGTTGATCTCCTGATGTCGTGTGCTAGAACGCTAGATCGCCGGGAAACACGCCGCCAGGGCCGCGACTCCGCGCGGCCGGGAACTTCCGGCACGATCCTGCGGTTTGGGCTATGTTCTTACCACGTTCAGGAGGCATTGTGTCCATCCGGCCGATCAAGCGGGTCGTTCAGTCCCAACCCACCCTGGAAGGTGCCGGCGTCAGGCTGCGCCGGGCTTTCGGGTTCGGGAACACGGGCGACTTCGACCCCTTCCTTTTATTAGACGACTTCCGTAACGAGCACCCGCAGGATTACCTCGCCGGGTTCCCCTGGCACCCGCACCGGGGGATCGAAACCATCACCTACGTGCTGGCGGGGAGTGTGAACCACGGAGACAGCCTGGGCAACCGTGGCACGCTGGGCTCGGGTGACGTGCAATGGATGACCGCCGGGAGCGGCATTCTCCACCAGGAGATGCCTCAGGGAGACCCCCGGGGACGGATGCACGGGTTTCAGCTGTGGGCCAACCTGCCGTCGTCTCTGAAAATGACCGCGCCGCGCTACCAGGACATCGCGGCGGCCGACATCCCGGAAGTCGTGGACGACGACGGCACGCGCGTGCGTGTGGTGTGCGGCAGCTTCTGGGGTAAGGCGGGCCCCGTGGACGGCGTCGCCGCCAATCCGCGCTACCTCGATGTGTGGGTGCCGCCGCGGGTCCGCAAGACCTTGCCCGTCGAGGCGTCGAGCCATGCCTTCGCCTACGTCTTCGAGGGCAGCGGGAGCTTTCGTGACGCATCCTCGCCCCGTCCCGTCCGCACCGAATGGGTGGGCGATGCCGCGGGCGCGCCGGAGCTCACAGGCAATCGCTCCCTCGTGCTATTCGATTCAGGGGACGACATCACCGTCCAGGCGGGCGATGAGGGCATCCGGTTCCTGCTCGTCTCCGGCCGGCCGATCGCAGAGCCGGTCGCGTGGCAGGGGCCCATCGTCATGAATACCGAGGCGGAGCTGCGGCGCGCGTACGCCGAGCTGCGCGACGGGACGTTCATCAAGCAACGCTGATCGTACACTTTCACACCCGGAGCGCACCATGGCTGGCGCCACGCACCCGACCCTCAACGATCTCCCCGAATCCACCCGCGGCCAGGTGATCGATCTCTTGAACCAGCGGCTGGCCGACGCCATCGACCTCGAGCTGCAGGCCAAGCAAGCTCACTGGAACGTGAAGGGGCCGCAGTTCATCGCGCTCCACAAGCTGTTCGACGAGATTCACGCGGCGGCCGACGAGTACGTCGACCTGCTCGCAGAGCGCATCGTCCAGCTGGGCGGCGTCGCCGAGGGGGTTACCGCGATCGTGGCCGAGCGCTCCGAGTTGCCGCAGTACCCGATCAACATCGCGAGCGGCGAGGAGCACGTGTGGGCGCTGTCCAACGCGCTGGCGAGCTTCGGCGAGCGTATCCGTCGCGCGATCGACGAGACGGACGAGCTGGGGGACACGGACGCGACCGACATCTGCACCGAGATCTCGCGCGGCGTCGACAAGTGGCTCTGGTTCGTCGAGGCCCACGCCGACGGCGCGACCGCCGCCGCGGCCAGTTCTGCGACCCGTCAGACATCCAGGGCGAGATAGCCTGAGCATGCACGTCCCCGTTCCCGCCCTGCTGAGGCTGGGCGACGTCGGGTTGTTGCTGTTGCGGCTCATGGTGGCCCTAGTGTTCTTCGACAGCGGGCGGAACCATCTCGCGAACCCCGCCGAGCGGTCGAAGAGCATCGGGGCGAGTACCCAGTTCACGGTGTTTCTCGGCACGGCCGAGGTGCTCGGCAGCGTGGGCGTGGCGCTCGGGATCCTCACCCAGCTCGCGGCCATCGGCTTGAGCCTGATCATGCTCGGCGCGATCCAGAAGAAGATCTTCGTGTGGAAGATCGGGTTTTGGGGCGGGCGCGCGTACGGCTGGCATTACGACCTGATGCTGCTCGTGATGAACCTCGTCATCGCGACGACCGGGGGCGGCAGGCTGGTGCTCTACTAGCGAGGAGGATCGATGCGACCAGCGGCGTGCATCGTCGGCACCCTGCTCTTCGTCCCCGCCGCTCGGGCGCAGCAGCCGCCGCCGCCCGCGTTCACGTTCCAGGAAGTCATGGTCCCGATGCGCGACGGCGTGCGTCTGCAAACCGTGATCCTGACGCCCACCGACAAGTCCGCGCCACTGCCGATCCTGTTCCGCCGCACCCCTTACGGTGTCCCCGACGGACCGGTCACCCAGGTCCCCGCGAGTCTCAAGGAGCTCGCCCAGGACGGCTACATCCTGGTGATCCAGAACCTGCGGGGACGGTTCAAGTCCGAAGGCGTGTTCAAGCTGACCTCGCAGGTCGACCTGACGGACTCGACGGCCACGAACGAGACGACCGACGCGTATGACAGCATCGACTGGCTCGTCCAGCACGTACCGAGTAACGGCAAAGTCGGCATGTTCGGCGTGTCGTACGACGGGCTGACGACCGCCCTCGCCCTGCTTCACCCGCACCCCGCCCTCAAGGCGATCAGCGAGCAGGCGGCTCCGGTGGACCAATGGATGAACGACGACGACCACCGCTACGGCGCGCTGCGCGAGAGCTACGCCTTCGAGTACGCCGTGCTCGAGCAGGCCGACAAGTACAAGAACACCCACTTCGCCTTCGAGACCTACGACACCTACTCCTGGTACCTGGCGCTGGGCCCGCTGTCGAACATCAACGCCAGGTACCTCCACGGCTCCATCCCCTACTGGAACGACGTCGTGGCGCACCCTGACTACGACGACTTCTGGAAAAAGGAAGCCTGGGTGAGCCAGCTCCACGCCTCCACCGTGCCCAACCTGAACGTCGCCGGGTTCTGGGACCAGGAGGATCCGTGGGGGCCGTGGCAGATCTTCCGCCACGCCGCGGAGCACGACCCCGACCACACGAACTTCATGGTGGCGGGCCCGTGGTACCACGGCCAGTGGCGCGCACCCAAGGCGGACAGCATCGGGCTCGTCGCCCTGGGCGGCCACGAAACGGCGCGCGAGTACCGCGAGACCATCGAGGCGCCCTTCTTCCGCTATTACCTGCACGGGCGGGGGGAGAAACCCGGCTGGCGGGCGACCACGTTCCAGTCGGGCGCGAACCGCTGGCGGACCTACGCCGTGTGGCCGCCCCCGGAGGCCCACCCGACGAACCTGTACCTGCACGCCGACGGCACGCTGTCGTTCGAGCGCCCGCGTGCCGGAGGGAGCGCGTTCCGCGAGTATGTCTCAGACCCGGCCAACCCGGTGCCGTACCGGCAGCGGCCCATCTCGCCCACCTACCCGGGCGGCGATTGGCGAACGTGGGAGGTCCAGGACCAGCGGTTCGTCGACGGGCGGCCGGACGTGCTCACGTTCGTGAGCACTCCCCTCGAGCACGATCTCACGATCACCGGGGAAGTATCGGGAGATCTGTACGCCTCGACGTCGGGCAGCGACGCCGACTTCGTGGTCAAGCTGATCGACGTGTATCCGGAGGATGCCCAGCCGAACGCGTGGGACGCCGAGGCGGGCCCGCGGCCCGGCGCGTACGCCCAATCGATGAATGGGTACGAGCTGCCGATCGCGCTGGAGGTGCGTCGCGGCCGCTACCTCGCGAGCTACGAGCACCCGCGGCCGCTCGCGCCCAACACGCCGATCCAGTGGCGGATCCCGTTACGCGACCGCGATCACGTGTTTCTGAAGGGGCACCGCTTGATGGTGCAGGTGCAATCGACCTGGTTCCCGCTGATCGACCGCAATCCGCAGAAATTCGTCCCCAGCATCTACCAGGCGACCGCGGCCGACTTCACCCGGGCGACCCACCGCCTCTATTGCTCTCCGGCGCTGGCGTCGCATCTCGTGCTGCCCATCGTGCCGTAACGCCCCGCGCTCGACGCATCACCGGTCCGCTTTGCGTCGCCCCTTCTTTTCCGGGTCCGGTAACGGGCCGCCCACCGCCACCATCACGCGGTCCCGGCCTTCACTCTTGGCTCGGTACATCGCGGCGTCGGCGCTCGCGATCAGCTCCTCCGGCGTGTCGCCGTTGGCCGGGTACTCCGCGGCGCCGATGCTCACCGACATCTTGCCGCCCTGGAACGCCTCGGACGCGATCCGGGCGCGGATGCGCTCGGCCACCGTGGCCGCGATCGCGATCGGCGCTTCGATCAGCATCACGACGAACTCCTCGCCGCCGTAGCGCGCCACCGAGTCCACGGCCCGCGTCATTTTCCGAAAAATTTCCGCGACCTTCACGAGCACCGCGTCCCCCGCCAGGTGGCCGTGCGTGTCGTTGTACTGCTTGAAGTGGTCGACGTCCGCGAGCAGTACCGAGAACGTGCGCCGCAGGCGCCGTGACCGCTGCACCTCGTTGGCGAGCGTGCCCATCAGATGGCGCCGGTTGTACAGCCCGGTGAGCCCATCGGTGATGGAGAGGCGCTCCAGCTCCCCCTGCGCCTCCCGCTCCCGCAGTCGGACCACCATGTTGTTGAACACGCGCATCAAGTCGCCCACCTCACCGCCGGTGCCGGTCGGCAGCTCGACCGAGAGGTCTCCGGCGGCGACCTTGGCGGCGGCCCGGGTGAGACGCCCCAGTGGGCGCACCACGAGCAGGCCCACAGCCCCGGCCATCACTCCCACTGCCGCGAGCAGGGCCGTGAGGATCACCCCGGCGCCGTGACGCGGCTGGCCAACCGGTCGGATGGCCGCCGCCCGCGGCAGCTCCGCCACCGCCGCCACCCGGAGCTGCGGCGCGCGCCGCAAGGTCCCGACGGCGTCTTGCCCGTCCAAGCGCTTGTACTCGACGATTTGCCCTTCCTTGTCGAGCAGGGTCTGCACCATCCCCTTGGGAAGGCGCGTCCGCATGAGTTCGGCCGAGCTGCCCCGGGTGCCGATCACCAGCTTCCCCTCGTCGGTCATGAGATAGACGTTCTTCGGATCGTCGGCGGCGAGCCGCTGCAGCATGTCGCCCACCGAGCGCAGGTTGACCTTGGCGACCATGGCGCCGAGGAACCGCCCGTCCGCCTCGCGCACCGGCACCGCCAGCACGACCGCGGCCTTCCCGACCCCCGCGTCCCAATAGGGGTCGCCCACGAACGCGTCGCCCGTACGGAGCCCGTTCAGCCGCTCGAGCGGCAACTGCATCCCGGCGGTTCGGCCGACACTCGTCGCCCCCGTGCGTCCGCGCGCGTCGGCGACCAGGAGGGCCTCGCACCCGGTGCACCGCTCGCGAACCGAGTTGAGATAGTCGCGCAACCGGCCCTCCGAACCCGACCGGATCCTGGCCAGATTTTCCGAGAGCACAAAGGAGCCCGCGGCAACGCGCAGTTCGGACAGCCGCTCATCGAGCCACACGTCCGCCTGCCGGGCCGCCTCCAAGCTCACGCTGCGAAGCTCCTGGGCCACCGTGTCGCTGAGCGACGGCTGTTCGTGACGGTAGGAGGAGAGGATCGCGACGGTGGGAATGAGCGTCGCGAGCAGGGCGAGCGCCAGGAGCCTGCTGCGGAGGCTGTTCAGGTGCAGGGCGCGTAGCGAACGGGCGATAGTCTCTTGCCAGGGGCTCACGGTCGGGGCCGGTTTTGAGTACTGCAAGATTCACCTGTGGCGGCCACACCTCGCAAGTGAGGCGGCCGGGGACCCCGGAGCATGTGACGATCCGAGCCCCCTTAGGGGTATTTCTCTTTAAAAGCCTTCCTCATGCTCGAGCGAGGTCCCCGATGACCGTCCCTGGCCCCGTGGCGCGGTGTGGTAGCGCCTGCGCGCTTGCTCTCTCGACCCTGATCCTTATGACCGCCCGGCCGCTCGACGGCCAGCTGATCTCGATAAAGACGGTCCCCATCGCGCAGGGGGATCAGTTCGACATCTTCCCGTCCCAGCATCAAGGCATGGGCGGCGTATCCATCGCCCTCGCCGACACGCTGCTCGACCCGTTCCGCAATCCGGCAAGGGGCGCCCGGCTCGCCGTGCCCCGCTTGTTCGCCTCTCCCACCTTTTACGGCGTCTCCAAGGGGACCGGCGGCGGGCGCACGCTGCCGCTCGCCACGTTCGCGCAGCGCGGCGCGTGGTACGGGGGCCCGCTCGCGGTCCAAGAGGTCGACCCGAGCCGGACCCCGAGTTCGTCCAACGACGTGGTCTTCGGTCCGCCCCCGCTCCCGAGCGGGTTCGTGGGCGTGGTGAACCCCGGGCCCCCGCCCCTACCACCCCAGTCCCACGGCAATGCCTACGCGTCCGCGCTGCTGGGCACGACGCTCGCGGGACCCCGGGTGTCGCTCGCCGCCAGCTTCTCCTGGGCGCGCCTCAAAGCGGTTGACGGAGTCGAGGTGCTGTACCCGGGGAGCCAGGGCATCGACCAATTCGGACACGTCGTGGACGTGCGCCTCGGACTGCAGAAAGAGTGGCCGGGAGAGCGCTCGCTCGACGCGGTCCTGCTGCACAACCGGTTCGCCATGTCGCAGGACGTGACCTACGCCGACCTGTTCTGGGACCCGAGCACGCAGCGCGCGCTCGAGCGCTCGCGCCTGGATCGTGAGCTCGAGCGCACCGAGACCTGGGGCCTGCATCTCCAGTACGAGCGCCCGCTGGCAGCGTCCGGCTGGCGGATCGGCTGGATCGCCACGGGCAATCTGATGTCGCACCCCAAGATCCCCGACTACGAGATCATGAGCATCCCGCGCGATCCGGGGCGTTCGCACGCCTACCAGCTGGGCATCGGCGTATCGCGCATCAACGGCCCGGCGATGTTCGGCCTCGATGCCGTGTACGAGCCGATCTGGAGTCACACGTACGCGACGGCCGCGGTGCCGGCCGAGACCGCGCGGGGCGACACGATCCCGGTCGGCGGCAAGACGATCGAGAACCGGTTCCGATTCTCGAACGCCCTGTTCCGCATGGGCGTCGGTCGCGAGCTCCCGATCGGCAGCCGCCCCCGTGCCGCCGACTGGCAGCTCGGCATCGCGGTGCACGCCATCCACTACTGGCTGAGTCAGGAGGACCACGTGCAGGACGCGAGCCGGGCACGTGAGGATTGGTGGGTGGAGTGGACTCCCACCTGGGGCCTCACGCTGCGCTTCCCGGAGCTCGAGCTGCGTTACAGCGGGCGCGTCACCACCGGCACGGGCCGCCCGAGGACGCAAACCGATGGCTTCGTGCTCAACGACCCGGCGGCCCTCCGCGCCGGCGGGCTGCTCGTGGCCCCCAACGGCCCGCTGACGCTCGAGGGCGTCAGCGTCGTGACCCATCAGTTCTCCCTATCGCTCCCGCTGCACTGAGAAAGGAGGCGCGCCGTGGTCCGCCTGCTCGAGAGGATCTGCTTCGCCCTCCTGCTGTTCGGGGCCGCGTGCGAGCGCAGCGACACGTTCGCCGAGCCGTCGCTCGACGCCGGACTGCGACAGGACCTGTCCCGGTGGGGCGTGATCCCTATCGGGCCGATGGCGGTCCAGGACCCGGCGCTGGTCGACCTCGGTCGGGCCCTCATGTTCGACCCGATCTTGAGCGGCAACCGCGACGTCGCGTGCGCCACGTGTCATCATCCCGCGACCCACGAGGCCGACGGCCTGTCGCTCGCGATCGGCACGGGCGGGTCGGGACTCGGGCCGGGGCGCACGCTGGGCCCGGGGCGCCAGTTCGTACCGCGCAACGCGCCGTCGCTCCTGAACGACGGACTTGGCCTCTTCTACCTGTTCTGGGACGGCCGGCTCCCGAACGTCCTCGGGGGCCCACCCCCGTCGTTCCTGACCGCGAGCGTGGCGCCCGGCGTGTCCAACCTCCTCGCCACGCAGGCGATGCTTCCCGTGGTCAATCGCCAGGAGATGCGCGGCGAGCCCGGCGACCGCGACGTGTTCGGCGCCCCCAACGAGCTGGCGCAATTCGCCGACAGCGACTCCACCGCGATCCGCCAGGCGATCATGCGGCGGCTACTCGCGATTCCGGAATACGTGGCGAAGTTCACCGCGGCCTACCCGGGCACGGCCGCCGGCCAGCTCCGCTTCGAGCACGCCGCGACGGCGCTGGCGGCGTTCCAGATGCAGGCCCTCACGAAGACCGACTCCCCGTTCGACCGCTACCTGAGCCGGGACGACGCGGCGTTGACCACGCAGCAGAAGCGCGGCGGGCGGCTGTTCTTCGGCAAGGCGCAGTGCTCCACCTGCCACAACGGGCCGCTGCTCGGCGCCAACGGGTTCGCCAACGCGGGCGTGCCGCAGCTCGGGCCGGGGAGCCCGACGACGCCGCCGCTCGACCGCGGGCGCGCCGATCTGGCCAACCAGCAGTTCTACGAGTTTGCGTTCCGGGTGGCGCCGCTGCGCAACGTCGAGCTCACGGCGCCGTACATGCACGACGGCGCCTTCCCGACGCTCGAGGCCGTGGTGCGTCACTACAACGACGTGCCCCTCGCCCTCCAGACGTACGATCCGTCGCAGCTCGCGCCGGCGCTGCGCACCGCGTATCACGGCGACGCGGCGACCGTCGATTCAGTGGCCAAGAGCGTGGACTTCCGGTTGCGGACGCCGCTCCACCTGACGGACGGCGAGATGGGCGACCTCGTGGCGTTTCTGAAATCGCTGACGGATCCGTCGGCCCGGGACTTGAGCGCCCTCGTTCCGGCCGCGGTGCCGAGCGGGCTGCCGGTGCCGCGCTGAGCCGGCGTCAGTGCCAGAGGTGCCAGACCGCGTAGATCAGCAGCCCGACCAGCCCCCCCACGAGCGTACCATTGATGCGGACGAACTGGAGGTCCCGGCCGACGGCCAGCTCGAACCGCCGCGCCGTCGCCTCGGGGTCCCAGCCGGCGACGGTCTGGGCGATTAAATCGCCGATTTCGTGTCGGTAGCGCTCCACCACCGAGGCCGTGAGGTCGATGACCAGGTCGTCCAGCTCGGCGAGGAGGGCGTCGTTCGCCAGGAGCGCCGTCCCGAACTCGCTGAGGCCGCGCTCCAGCGGTCCGGGCGCAGCGCCGTCCGCCCGCGTGGCATAGGCGACGATGGCGCGCCGCACCGCTTCCCACAGGCGGGCGGACAAGTCGGCGATCGCGGGATCCGCCAGCCATTCCTCTTTCAGCGCTTCCGCCCGGGCGATGACGTCGGGTGCGTGCTGCAGGCGGTCGACGAAGTCCCGTAGCGCCGTGTCGAACGCCGCGCGTAGCGGGTGATCCGGCCGGGCGCCGATGTCCCGGAGCAGTCCCTCGACGGTCACGATGATGCGCTGGTAGATCTGGTCGTCCACCACGCCCGGCACCCACCAGGGACTCTCGGCCCGCACCCTTTCGCGGATCACGTCGCGGTTGTCGTGCACCGCCTGGGCGGCGAACCGGACCGCCTCGTTGAGCAGGCCCTGGTGGCGGTCGTCCGCCAGCACCAGCGCCAGGGTCTTGCCGAGGGTGGGCGCCACGCGGGTGGCCTGCAGGCGCGCGCTCACGACCTGGTGCACCAGGGCGCGCACGTCCGCGTCGGGCAGCGTGTCCAGCGTCTTCGCCACGCCGCTCGCGACCTGGCGGGCGATGCGCCGGCCGTGCTCCGGGTCGGCGAGCCAGCGAGCGGCGCGCTCCGCGGGACGCACCGCGCGGAGGTTGGCGGCGACCACGTCGCGCGACAGGAAATGATTCTGCACGAACGTTCCCAGGATCCGGCCGATCCGCTCCTTGCGCGTGGCCACGATCGCGGTGTGCGGGATCGGGAGCCCCAGAGGATGGCGGAACAGGGCGGTGACCGCGAACCAGTCCGCGAGGCCGCCGACGAGCGACGCTTCCGCCGTGGCGCGCACGTAGCCGAGCCACGGATAGCGTCCCTCGTACAGGCTCGCTCCGACGAACACCACCGCCGCGAGCGCGAGCAGGCCGGTGGCCTGTCGCTTCATCGCGTCGAGCTGCGCCTGCCGGACCGCATCGTCCGGCCGCGACCAGGGCGGCGTCACGGCGCGCTCCGCGGCCCGCGGGGCGTCGGGGTTGGGGAGCATGGTGTGAAAGGTGCGAACTGCGGCGCAAACGGCAATACGGCGCCGGCGTGAGCGCGACCGCTCAGGCACCCATCTCGCTCGCGATCGAATCCGCGAGCGCGGGCGGCGCGGGCACGGACACGCGCGCCCGACGCGCCGCGGCGGCAAAGCCCCGCACCGCGTCGGCGATCTCGGCCACGCTCAGGGCGAGCGGCGTGGCGTAGCCCTCCGCGAACGGCACGGGACTCGGCGCCGCACGATGCGCGCGAGAGGCTCCACGTGCGCGTCGCTCCAAATCCCCAGGTCTTGGGGACTGATACGTCCGGCGGTGCGCATGTGACGCCCGCGCGACAGTCGTCCGTGTGACAACACGCTGTAGAGTCCGATCCTCAGATTGACACGCCGCGAATGCATCTCGACTTTGCGGGCGACACGATCTGCGACGGCGCATGGGACAGTCGCTCCACGATCCTCACTCCAGATGGGCTCGCTTGCGCGTGGATGTCAACTGCGGGCTGCGCCGGGGTGCGTGGTACCCGGTTGTGCGGTTTGTGAAAGATCGCGTCGTGCTCGACGTGACCGACGACCGTGTCCCGGTGCCGCGTCGCCTGCTGCAGACCACGTTCTCGCGCCCGTTTCACTGGTCGATCGTGCCGCTCCCCGATGACGCCATCAACGTGCCCAGCGCCTGGGGCACGCGCTACGTCGTGTGCCCCGCCTGCCAGGCACGGGCGCCGATCAGCGGTCATCCCATGGACCTGCCCTGCCCGAAGTGCGAGGGCGTGTTCCGGATCGCCTGGGACGAGCACTACCTGAGAAAGAAGCGCTGACCGTACAATCGGGCAGATCCTTCGCGCCTTCGGCGCTCCGGAGGACGGCTCCGCGCGCTCGCGAAGTCCTCACCCCCTGTCCCCTCTCCCTTCAGGAGAGGGGGAACGACGGACGGGTTGAGTCTCCCCTCTCCCGAAGGGAGAGGGGATCAAAGGGGTGAGGATCGAGCGCGCGGAACGCGCGCGAGCGAAGGATCTGCTTTACGCCCGACCCGGCCGACGGGCCACCCGCCCGCTGGTGGGCTCGGTCACCGATCCACCCTGCCCCCTTCCCGCAGGTTACTCGTGCCGCCGATCCAATTCGCGCCCCTTGCAGTTTCCGGCGATGTGGGCCCACACCAAGCGTGAGCCACGCGCGCCGCCCTAGGGTCCGTTTCCCGAATCGAGACCGCGCTCTCGTGGCGCACGGCCAGTGCACGGAGGCACCATGCACCAGGACAGTCGCGCCCGCCCTCTGTTGCGCCCACCGCGCGTTCCACTCGTGGCGGTGTTGCTCGCCTGTATCGCCGCCTGCGACGCTCAGCCGTCGACGGGACCGGCGCCGCGCGGTGCCGCCACCCTCTTGAGCCCTGTTCTCGAACCGGGCGCCCCGCTTCCGGGGTTGACGCTCGAGCAGCGAGCCCTGTTCGAGCGGGGCCGCGGCCTGTTCCAGACCGAGTTCACTCCGGAGACGGGCCTGGGCCCGCTGTTCAACAACAACGCCTGCAGCCAGTGCCACGAAGACCCCGTCGTGGGTGGCGTTGGCGAAGAAGTCGAGCGACACGCGACCGCCTTCCGCGCCCCCGCCTGCGACGACCTCGCCGCGCACGGCGGGCCGGTGATTCAGGACAGCGTGACGCCCGCGCTCCACGCCGCCCTGGGAATCGACCGAGAGCCGGTGCCGGCCGCGGCCACGGACACGGCCGTGCGGACCACGGCGAGCCTCCTCGGGTTCGGACTGCTGGACGCCGTGCCGGACGCCGAGATCCTCGCGTTGGCCGACCCGGTGGACCGCAACGGGGATGGCATCTCGGGACGGCCCAACCGGACGGCCGACGGCCGGGTGGGACGGTTCGGTCGCAAGGCGCAGGTTGCGACGCTCCGCGAGTTCACCGCCGGAGCGTTCGTCAACGAGTTGGGGATCACCAGTCCCGCAGAGCCCCAGGAGCAGACGATCGACGGCGCGCCGCTGCCCGCGGGAGTCGATCCGACCCCCGACCCCGAGCTGACGCAAGATGCGGTGGACGCGACCACGGCTTTCATACGGCTGCTCGCCCCGCCCGCGCCGCCGCCGCGCACGTTCGTGGAGGAGCGGGGGCGCGTGACCTTCGTGTTTATCGGGTGCGCCGGATGCCATGTGCCAGCACTGGTCACGGGGTTCAACCGCGTGCCTGCCCTGAATCTCAAGATCGTGCAGGCGTACACCGATCTCCTGCTCCACGACATGGGGCCCGGCCTGGCGGACATCTGCCTAGGGCAGGCGAGACGGGCCGAGTTCCGTACCGAGCCGCTGATGGGCCTGCGGTTCAAGACGGCGTTCTTGCACGATGGTCGAGCGCCCACCATCGCGGCGGCGATCAGGCTCCACGCGGGCGAGGCCGCGCGGGCCCGCAACCGTTTCCTGGCGCTCTCGTGGTTCGAACGCTCGGCGCTGGTGCGGTTCCTCCAGGGTCTGTAGCGCGGTCACAGGTCCAGCTCCCAGGTCTCCGACACGAGCGCCTTGCCGAAGCTGTGGTTGCGCTGCTTGCGGACGACCCGAAATCCCGCCGCCTCGTACAGGCGCCGGGCGGCGCGTAGCTCGCTCTGTGTCCACAGCATGAGCTTGCGGTAGCCCACCCGGCGGGCGAACCGGACGCACTCGTCCACCAGGCGGGTTCCGAGGCCCGACCCCCGTGCCTGGGGCTCGACCAGGAGCAGACGCAGTTGCGCCGCGGTGCGCGATCGCGCGACGAGGAACACCGACCCTACCACGGCGCCGTCCTGTTCCGCGATCCAGCAACGCTCCCGTGTCTGGTCGAACCGCTGGACGAACCGCGCCACGATCTCCGCGACCAGGGCTTCGAACTGCGCGTCGTAGCCGTACTCGCGGGCGTACACCACGCCGTGGCGGTGGACCACCCAGCCCATGTCGCCCGGCTGCGGCGCGCGGAGCAGATACGCGGCGGAAGGCTGGGGCCGCTCGGGGCGGAGCAGCCGCTCGATGGTCTGCATCGCGGCGACGACGTCGACCTGTGCGGCGGGGGCCAGGCCGCTCAACAACGCGGCCACCTCGTGGTGCGAGCGGGCGTCGAGCGGGGCGAACACCTTGCGCCCCAGCGCCGTGAGGGCAAGATGGCTGCGGCGCCCGTCCGCCGTGGAGCGGGTGCGGGTGACGAGGGTGCGCCTCTCGAAGCCGCGCAGGATGCGGCTCAGGTAGCCCGCATCGAGTCCCAGGTCGCGGCCCAGCTCCGTGGCCGTCGGCTTCTCGCGGTGCGCCAGCTCGTACAGGACGCGCACCTCCGTCAGCGAGAACGGACTGTCGTACGCGCCGCGGCGCAGCACGCCGATCTGCCGGGTGTAGAACCGGTTGAAGCGGCGCGCCGCCTCCACCCGCCGCTCGAGCTCCCGCGACCCCATGCCGCCAATGTCCGATCAATACTTGACTGTGTCAAGTACTTCCTTCCTTCCCCGGCCTGCGTAGATTCCGGTCACGTCCATGGCCGATTCCCAGACCCGACCGCCCAAGCCGACGATCACCCCGGGCGCCTGGCAGGAGGCGCGCAGTCTCATCTACGCCCATCGCGGCCGCCTTGCCCTAGGCCTCGCGCTGTTGCTGGTCAACCGCCTCGCCGGCCTCGTCCTGCCGTCGTCGTCCAAGTGGGTGATCGACCGGGTCATCGGGCAGCACCACCCCGAGCTGCTGCTCCCCCTCGCTCTCGCGGCCGGCGGCGCCACCCTGGTGCAGGCGCTGACCGGATTCGCCCTGTCGCAGGTGCTCGGCGTCGCCGCCCAGCGGGCGATCACCGACATGCGGCGTACGGTGCAGGCGTACGTGCTGCGGTTGCCCGTCAGCTACTTCGACTCGACCAAGAGCGGCATCCTCATCTCGCGCATCATGAGCGACGCCGAGGGCATTCGGAACCTGGTCGGCACCGGCCTGGTGCAGCTGGTGGGCGGCCTGGTGACGGGCGCGATCGCGCTGGGCGTCCTGTTCTACTTGAACTGGCGGCTCACCCTGATCGCGATCCTCCTCCTCGCCTGCTTCGGCGGGGGTATGGCGTACGCGTTCACCAAGCTGCGTCCCCTGTTCCGCGAGCGCGGCAAGCTCAACGCCGACGTCACCGGGCGGCTGGGCGAAACACTTGGCGGCATTCGCATCGTCAAGGCGTACCGGGCCGAGCGCGGCGAGCGCCTCGTGTTCACGCGTGGGGCGCACACCCTGTTCCGCAACATCGCCACCACGATGACCGGAATCTCCGGGGTCGGCGCGTTCGCGACGCTCATCGTCGGGGCCATCGGCATCCTCATGATCCTCGAGGGCGGGCACGCCATTCTCTCCGGCACGATGACGCTGGGCGACTTCTTCATGTACGGCGTCTTCATCGGCCTCGTGGCGCTGCCGCTCATCAACATCGCGTCGATCGGTACCCAGATCACGGAAGCGTTCGCGGGCCTGGACCGGATCCGCGAGATTCGACGGCTCACCACCGAGGACGCCGCCGACGGCGCCCGCCCACCGCTGGGCGAGGTCGTGGGCGACGTGCGCTTCGAGGAGGTGAGCTTCGAGTACGTCCCCGACCGGGACGTGCTGAAGCACGTGTCGTTCCACGCGCCCGCCGGCTCCACCACGGCCCTCGTCGGCTCGTCCGGCGCCGGCAAGAGCACGCTCATCAGTCTCGTGCTCACCTTCAGCCGACCGAGGGCGGGACGGATTCTCGTGGATGGGCGCGATCTCGACCAGGTCCGGCTCGCCGACTACCGGCGCCAGCTGGGCGTCGTGCTGCAGGACAACTTCCTGTTCGACGGAACGATCGCCGAAAACATCGCGTTCGCCCGCCCGCACGCCACCCGCGCCGAGATCGAGGCGGCGGCGCGGATCGCCCACTGCGACGATTTTGTCCGCCGCTTCGAGCGCGGCTACGACACGGTCGTGGGGGAGCGGGGGGTGAAGCTCTCGGGCGGCGAGCGCCAGCGCGTGTCGATCGCTCGCGCGATTCTCGCCGACCCCCGGATCCTCATCCTCGACGAAGCCACCTCGAGCCTCGATTCGGAGAGCGAGGCCGCCATCCAGGACGGGCTCCGCACGCTGCGGCGCGGTCGCACGACGTTCGTGATCGCTCACCGCCTTTCCACGATCCGCAGCGCGGACCAGATCCTCGTGATGGAAGGCGGCGAGATCGTCGAGCGCGGTACCCATCCCGAGCTCCTCGCCAGGCACGGGCGCTATCGTCAGCTGTACGACAAACAGTACCGGTTCGAGCAAGACCGGTTCGTCAACCCGGGCGAGGACTTCACGCCCGAGCCCGAGGCGCCGGTGGCGGCGCCTCCGCTCGCGCCCCCCACTCGCCTCTGAGCACCGGCGCCATCTGGCGCCCGCGCCGGGACGGTCCTACACTAGCGCATGCCCCTGATCGACACGAATCACCAGCGCGCCGCGCTGCTCGTGCTGCTGCTCGGCATCGCCCTGATCATCGCCCTCACGCCGTACGCCACGGGCCTGCTCGGCATCCCCGTCTTGTACGCCATTTTCGCCCCGCTGCACGTGTGGCTGGGCATGCGGGTGCGCCCCCAGCTCGCGGCCAGCCTCGTGGTCGCGGTCGCGCTCTTCCTGATCGTCGTGCCCGGCGTCTCCTTCGCCGGCCTCATCGTCGCCCAGGCCCAGGAAATCGCCGCCGGCGTCATGCGCAATCCCCTACTCGGTCGCCTCCGTGAGCTGCGGCTGGGCGGCATCGATCTCGGGCCGCGGCTCGCCGACTTGGGGGCGAACGTCGTCGCGTGGGTCGGGTCGTCCGCGTTCGGGCTGGTCGGCACCGCCACGCGGCTCGCCCTCAATCTCACGATCTCGCTGTTCGGTCTGTTCTACCTGCTGCTGCAACCGGACGCGACCTGGGAAGCCGTCCGGCCCTACATCCCCTTCTCCGCCAAGAACACGGAGAAGCTGCGTCAGCGGTTCCGGGACGTGACCACGGCGACGATCATCGGCACGGGTCTCACGGCGGCGATCCAGGGGAGCCTCGTGGGGCTCGGCTTCTGGTTGACCGGATTGCCGAACGCGGTGTTCTGGGGGGTGGTCACGATGGTGTTCGCCATCCTGCCGGTCGTGGGCAGCGGTTTAGTGTGGGCGCCGGGCGCGCTCGCGCTGATGCTCGGGCACCATGCCCTGGCCGGGATGCTGCTGGCGCTGGGTGGGATCGGCGTCGTCGGGAACGTGGACTACGTGATCCGGCCGCGCGTGTTCCGCCGCTGGGCCAACATCCATCCGCTCGTCACGCTCATCGGCGCGCTGGCGGGCGTGCCCTACTTCGGCATCCTCGGGTTGTTGATCGGACCGCTGGCCCTGTCGTACTTCTTCGAATTGATCAAGATGTACGGCGAGGAGTATCTCGGGTAACCGGACTCCACCGGAACGTCCCGCCCCACACTGTCGCCCGCCCGCCACGCACGGACGCGATCGTTTCCCGACGGCCGCGCGCGCACCCCGCGCGCTTCGAGCGGAACCACGGCTCGCGCCACCGGGGTATACGGGTTGAGCTACGAACGCCTTCGTAATAGTATCACGACGAGCCGAGTACCGACCGTGCCCAAGCGACCCTTCACGCGGCCCGCGCCGCCCCGTCCGACCAACGCGGAGCTCGAGATCCTCCGTGTGCTGTGGCGGCGGGGTCCCTGCACGGTTCGCGCCGTCCACGCGTCGTTCGAGCGCGCAGACCCCATCGGCTACACCACGGTGCTCAAGCTGCTCCAGATCATGACCGAAAAAGGTCTGGTGCGGCGCGACGCATCGCTGCGCTCGCACGTGTACTCGGCCGCGGTGTCGGAGGCGTCGACCCAGCGGCGCATGGTGGCCGATTTGGTGAAGCGGGCCTTCGGGGGCTCGACCCTGCGCCTGCTGCTGCACGCCCTCGCCACCAGGCCCGCTACCCCGCGGGAAGTCTACCAGATCCGCAGGCTCTTGAATCACCAGAAGAATGGAGCACGCGCATGAACGTGACCCAAGCACTCGGCTGGGCCCTGCTGCATTCGCTGTGGCAGTGCGCGCTCGCCGCGGCGGCGCTCGCATCCCTCCTCGCGATCGTTCCGCTGCGCGCAGCGCGCACTCGCTACGCCCTCGCCGTCACCACCTTGATCCTCATGCTCGCCGCCCCGGTCGGCACCACCGTGCGACTGCGCGCGGAGGCGCCGTGGGTCGCCGCCCTGGTCGCGCCCGCGCCGCGCGTCGTCGCGACCCCGCCGGGCACGGAGCTCGTGACCCCGTCCGCCGCCCGGCCCGGCCCGTCGCTCCAGGCCCGCATCCGCGCGGAGCTGGAGCCGGCGCTGCCGTGGATCGTGGTCGCGTGGCTCGTCGGCGTGATGATCCTCTCGATGCGGCTGGCCTCCGGCTGGCTGGTCACGCGGAGGCTGAGCACCGTGGGCACGCGGCCGGTGCCACAGGCCTGCCGCGATGCCCTCTCCCGCCTGGTGATGCGCCTCGGGGTCACACGGCCCGTGCGGCTGCTCGAGTCGGCGATGGTCCAGGTCCCCGCGGTCATCGGGTGGCTCCGGCCGGTGGTGTTGCTTCCGGCCAGCGCCCTGACCGGCCTGACCCCGCTGCAGCTCGACGCCCTGCTGGCGCACGAGCTGGCCCATGTCCGTCGCTACGACTACCTCGTGAATCTGCTCCAGTCCGCGATCGAGACCCTGCTGTTCTACCATCCGGCCGTGTGGTGGGTGTCGCGGCGCGTGCGAGAGGAGCGCGAGCACTGCTGCGACGATATGGCGGTCGCCGCGTGCGGTGACGCGCATTTCTACGCGACCGCGCTGCTCGGCATGGAGCGGCTGCGCAGCCCCCTCCCCACCCTCTCCGTGGCGGCGGCGGGCGGCTCCCTGGTGGAACGCGTCCGGCGCCTCATGGCGCCCGTGCCGGCGGAGATGTTCCCGCGCGAGCTCGCCGGCGCCCTCGCGGTGATGCTCGCGCTGGTGCTGACGGTCGGCGGCTCCCTGGTGGCGGGGTCCGCGGACTCCTGGCCGTTCGGAGCGCCGGCGGACCGGGCCGCGGCACTCGCCCCACGGGAAGGGCCGCACGCCCGGCGCGACCTCATGCGCGCGCTGCGCCGCCGCGGCGACGACGAGGCGGTGGCGGGTCTGCTCGCCATGGCCCGCAACGACCCGGACGTCGACATCCAGCAAGATGCCCTCGACGCCCTGGGGAAAATACCGAGCGCTGCCGCCGTGGCGGCGGTCATCGACATCGCCCGCACCCATCCGAACGACGACGTGCGCCGCGAGGCGGTGGAGGCCGTGAGTCGGATCGCGCCCCGGGCCGTGGCGCTGAAAGTGCTGCCGGAAATCGCCCGCACCGACCGCGACCATCACGTGCAGCACGAGGCGGTGGAGGAGCTCGGGGAGCTGCACGACCGCCGCGCGTTCCCGGTGCTGCTGGACTTCGCGTATCACCACCCCGCGTCCGACGTGCGGCGCAAGGCGGTGACGGCACTGGGTGAGGTGGGCGCACCCGACAGCGCGGCGGACGTGCTCGAGCAGATAGTGCTGTACGACTCCAGCGCCGATCTGCAACACGAGGCGGTCGAGGCGCTCGGGCATCTGGACGATCCCCGCGCGCTCGCGCGCGTGCGGCGGCTGGCGCGCACGCACCCCAGCCCGGACGTGCGGGACGAGGCGACCGAGCAGTACGCCAAGCACGCGCCGCCGGGCGCGGCGCTGGCGCTTCTGACCGACCGCGTGGCGCATGATGCCGAGCCCGAGGTGCAGGCCGAGGCGGTGGAGCTCCTGGCGGCGCTGCCGCGCGGCGCGGGCATTCCCGCGGTGATCGAGGCGGCCCAGGGCCACTCGAGCCTCGAGGTTCGCAGCGAGGCGTGGCGACGGTTACGCCAGAGCGACGATCCCCGCGCCCGCGCCTTCCTCCGCGGGAAAGCGCGACCTTAGAACTGCAGCAGGTAGCTCAGCTTCAGGAACACTTGCCGGCCGGTCGAGGTGGTGGGATCGGCGGTCCACGAGAGCGTGGGCGGCGTGCCCGGGAGGATGGCGACGTTCTCGTATCCGTCCCGGTACCCGACGTAGAGCGCGGTCCCCGGGTTGACGAGGTACGTCAGCAGCAGGTCCACGGCCCAGCGGCGTTCCGGGTCCACGCGCGACAGCGTCGAATCCCGATCCACCGTCGAGTAATCGACGATCGCCCGTAGCGAGAGGGCGCGGCTGAACTGATAGTTGACCTTCTCCCGCAGGATGCGATCGGTGTAGACGCGCGCCGCCGGGCCCGAGCCCCCAGGCCGGGTCATCAAGCGCTCGTACAGCAGCGTGTGATCGAGTCGCAGTCGCGCCGCCGGCCTGAAGGTGAAGGCCAACTCGCCCTCGAGTGCGTCACCGAGGAACGGAGCCACCCCGGCGGCCGGCTTATGATTCACCGCCGATCCGATCTTGAGCTTGCTTTCCACCGCCAGCCACTTGAGCCACTCGCTCTCGAGCGTCAGGCCGGTCTGGTGCGTGTCGAACGGCAGGTCCTTGTACAGCTCGAACGCCTCTGTGCGCTTGAGCTCGAGTTTCGTCTCGCCCACGAGCTTCACCTCGAAGGCGAGCTGCACCTCGCGGTCGAGGAGTACGCCGTCGCGGTCCCAGTCGAACGTGGTCGAGAGCGTCGGGCCGACCTTCACGACCGCACCGCTGGGCCGCCGCACCAGCTCGAGCGACTGGTCGAACTGTCGGATGCCGACGCGCGGCACGTACCCGAGCTGTGTCTCGAACGCCGGGCTCAGGTCCAGATACGTGGCGGCATAGTCCACGTTGCGGCCGTCCCGTGTGAGCTGGGCGTAGAAGCCCGTACCTGACCGGCGGCTCGTCCCCCCGGAATCCGCGGCATCGGTCGCGATCGCCTGTCCGGCGAGCGTCCACGTCTTGGTCAGGCGCAGCCGGGCGTCGGCGGAGGCCACCCGATTCCAACCGCCGCCCAGCGTCCAGTCGCTCGCCAGGACGCCGAGCGACGACTCGCGCCCGATCAGCCGTTGCAGCCGGATCGCGCCGACACCGGCGCGCCGCCCCCCCGCCGGCTCCCCGGTCGGCAGCTCGCCGGGAGCACGGTCATCGATGCCGATCGCGCCCAGCGCCCACCGGCCCGCCTTGCCGGTCATCCGCAGCCCCATGCCCGGATCGGCGATGCGGCGTGAGAAAAACAGGTTCACCGGCGTCTGGAAGTACCCCGCGTTCTCGATGAAGAAGGGTCGCTTCTCGGGGTAGAACGTCTCGAACCGCTCGTTGATGGTCACCTGCGGCTCGTCGGACTCCACCTGGCTGAAGTCCGGGTTCGCGGTCGCGTCGAGGGTGAGCGCGTCGCGCAGCACCGCCTTGAAGTCGAGGCCGAGCCGGTGGTCGTTAGCGGTGCGAAAGGCGGGTGCCTCGGTGTCCAGGAAGCGCGCACCGGCGAACGTTCCGTACGGGATGGCCTGCAGGTTGCGGCCCGGGGAGATGTCGGTCAATCCCTGGAGCGTCGCGAACTGGGGGACGAACCCCGCGACTCGCTTGGTCAGGTAGGGCCAGTAGGAGTCTTCGTTGTTGCGACGGATGTGGCGGGCCAGCGCGATGCCCCAGGTTTGCGTCGGCGCCCGGGGGAAGCGCAGGCTCTTGAACGGAATCGCCATGCGCACGATGTAGCCGTTGGGCGTGAGGCGCCCGTCCGACTGCCACACGGCGTCGAAGCTGAGGTCGTCGTCCTGCCCTTCGGTGACGAGACCGTCGAGCTGCACGCCGAGCGGGTTCGTCTGGAACAGATAGGCATGGGTGCGGTCGTGAAACGTGTCCAGGTACACGGCCACGCCGTCGTCGACCACGATGTCTTCCCGCTTGGCCAGGCCGGCGCGCACCAGCCGGGGATCGCTGCGACACACGAAGACCACATACAGGTTCGCGTCGTCATAGCTCAGGTAGGCCGCGGTCGAGTCGCTCACCGGCACGCCGTCGCCGGGCTCGAACTGGCGGAAGTCCCAGACGCTGAGGGTCGAGTCCGGCGGATCGCCGGCCACGAAGTCCTCGATCGTCGGCGGTCGGTGCGTGCGGCTGATGCGCACGACGCCCTCTTTGGGCGGCCCCTGCGCGCACAGCGACGCGACTGTGGGGCCGAGGACGCCCAGCATCGCGGCGACGAGTGCGACTGCCCCGGCTCTTGTGCGCATGGACTTTTCTCCGGGCGCGGCAATCGCCGTACCAGCGGCCGGCCGAGCCCCCGCGAGGGTGGAGCGATGCGTTCGCGCCACGTCGCGTGCGAGCGGTGCCGGCACGCAACAGCCGGGCGTGCCCGGGGTGCGGTCCGCGACTTTATCTTGCGGAGACCCGCATGAGGCTCTCCCTTCGGTTCGTGCTTCCCCTGTTCCTCGCGCTCGGCGCCTTCGCGTACGCGGCGGTGCCCCTCGTGGACAAGCTCACGCTCCAATGGTTCATGCGAGACCTGGACATCCGGGCCAGCCTGATCGCCAACACCGTTCAGGAGCCCCTCCAAGATCTGATTCAGACGGGCAACCGGACCCGGATGCTGCAGTTCTTCAATCGGATCACGCAGGATGAGCGCCTCTTCGCCATGGGGTTCTGCCCCTCGGCCCCCGGGCAACCCGTGATCACGCCGACACTGCCGACCCAGATCCGGTGCACGGAGCTGGCCCCATTCTCGGCGGGCCCGGGGCACCTGCTGCGCAGCGCGAACGGCCCGCTGCTCGTCTCCGTGCGGCCGCTGGAAGCCGCCGGCGTTCCGGTCGGGAACCTGGTCGTCGTCCACGACATGAGCTTCATCGCGCGTCGCAGCGCGGAGACCCGCAAGTACTTGTTTCTGTTCTTCGTCGGCCTCGGGGCCACGGTCGCGCTCATCACGGTCGTCATCGCCCAGCTGAGCTGGCGCGGCTGGGTCCAAGGACTCCGGGCGCTGCTGCGGGGCGAGGGGCTGGTGCGTCCGACCGAGGGACGCGACCTGAGCGAGATGCCGGAGCTACGGCCCATCGCCAGCGACCTGCGCGCCCTGATCCGGGACCTCGAGGCGGATCACCGGTCGCGCGACGAGGACCAACTCGCCTGGACCCCCGACACGCTGCGGGCGATCCTCCGGACCGACCTATCCGGACACGAGGTGCTGGTCGTCTCCAACCGCGAGCCGTACATCCACGTCCGGCGAGGCGACATCATCGCGCTGTGGCGGCCCGCGAGCGGCCTGGTGACCGCCATGGAGCCGATCATGCGCGCCTGTTCGGGCACCTGGATCGCCCACGGAGGCGGCTCCGCCGACCGGGAAGTGGTGGACGAGCACGCCCACGTGGCGGTGCCGCCCGAGCAGCCGGCCTATCAACTGCGCCGTGTCTGGCTGACAGCCGAGCAGGAAGCGGGCTACTACTATGGCTTCGCGAACGAGGGCCTGTGGCCGCTGTGCCACATCGCGCACGTGCGTCCGATCTTCCGGACGTCCGATTGGGAGCAATATGTGACGGTGAATCGCACGTTCGCCCAGGCCGTGGTCGAGGAAGCGAAGTCGCCCGACCCCATCGTGCTGGTGCAGGACTACCACTTCGCGCTTTTGCCGAGGATGATACAGGAGGCGCTGCCGGCCGCGACCATCGTTTCCTTCTGGCACATTCCCTGGCCGAACCCGGAGGCGTTCGCGATCTGTCCCTGGCGGGAAGAGCTGCTCGACGGCCTGCTCGGCTCGAGCATCCTCGGGTTCCACACCCAATTTCACTGCAACAACTTCGTCGACACCGTGGACCGCCTGCTGGAAGCGAGGGTGGACCGGGAGATGTTCACCGTCTCGTACCGGGGCAAGCTGACGGCGGTCAAGCGCTACCCGATTTCGATCGAGTGGCCGCCGTCGCCCGCCCTGCTCAGCAAGCCGGTCGAGCGCTGTCGCCTGGACGTACGGCAACGTCACGGGCTGCCCGCGGAGCAGGCGATCGGTGTCGGCGTCGATCGCCTCGACTATACCAAGGGCATCGAGGAGCGGCTGCGTGCCGTGGAGCGGCTGCTGGAGATGGAGCCGCAGTGGGTCGGCAAGTTCAGCTTCATCCAGATCGCCGCGCCGACGCGCAACCGGATCGAGCAGTATCAGGAATACGAAACGCGCGTGCGGGCCATGGCGACGCGGATCAACGAGCGCTTCGCCGGCGCTCCCCATCCGCCGATCGTGCTGCTCGTGGAGCACCACCAGCCGCTGGACATCTATGAGTACTATCGTGCCGCGGAGGTGTGCATGGTCACGAGCCTGCACGACGGTATGAACCTCGTGGCGAAGGAGTTTGTGTCGGCACGCGACGACGAGCGCGGCGTGCTGATCCTGAGCCAGTTCACCGGCGCCGCACGGGAGCTGCCGGAAGCGATCATCGTCAACCCGTACGACACGGATCAATGCGCCGCGGCACTGCACATGGCGCTGTCGATGCCCGCGACGGGGCAGCGTGCCCGCAGCCGCCTGATGCGCGGCCTGATTCAGGAGTTCAACGTGTACCGCTGGGCCGGGCGCATGCTGATCGACGCGGCGGGCATGCGGCGCCGCGGTCGTCTGCTGGAGCGGGCGGCGACTCCGGAGCGGCAGTCGCGCCGTGCCGCCGGCCGCGAGACGAGCCGCGCAAAATGAAGCTGCCCGCGCCCCGGCCGGACTGGGCATACTTCTTCGACGTCGACGGCACCCTCGTGGACATCGCGGACGCACCCGGCGGGGCCGGCGCCGACGGCGACGTGCAGCGGCTCATCGTGGAGCTGTATCGGGCGACGGGGGGCGCGGTCGCGCTCATCAGCGGCCGCTCCCTCGCGGACATCGACCGGCTGGTGCCCGATCTCCGCTTGCCCGCGGCGGGACAGCACGGCATCGAGCGCCGCGACGCCGCCGGCCGAGTCTCGCACCACGCGTTGCCGTCGCCCGAGCTCGATGCCGTACGCCGCGGGCTCGCCGCCGCCGTGGCCCGTCATCCCGGCTTGTTGCTCGAAGACAAGGGCCTCTCCCTGGCGCTGCATTACCGCCGGGCGCCGCGCCTGGCTGGCTACGCCCACCGGCTGGTCCGCTCCCTGCTGGTCGGATCCGATGGGACGTACGGCGTCCAGGCCGGGAAGCGCGTCGTCGAGATCAAGCCTGCCGGCAAGGACAAGGGGATAGCGGTGCTCGAGTTCCTCCAGGAGGAGCCGTTCCGCGGGCGGACGCCGGTGTTCGTGGGCGATGATTCCACCGACGAGCACGCCTTCGTGACGGTCAACCGCCTGCACGGACATTCGGTGAAGGTGGGACCCGGGCGGACGGCGGCGCGCGGGCGGCTGCCGGACGTCCGCGCCGTACGCGCCTGGTTGGAGCAAGGCGCGGCGGAGCGCGCCCGATGACGTCGCTCGATCTCGCCCTCGTCGGCAACGGTACGATCGGCGTCCTGGTGAATCCGCTGAGCGAAGTCGTGTGGGGATGTTTTCCCCATTTCGACGGCGACCCGGCGTTCTGCTCTCTGCTGCGCGAGCGGACGCGCGACTCGGATTTCGGGTTCTTCGTGGTCGAGCTGACCGATATCGCGCGCGCCGAACAGGAGTATCTCGTCAACACACCGGTCCTCGTGACCCGGCTGTACGACCGCACCGGGGCCGGGGTCGAGATCACCGATTTCGCGCCCCGCTTCCATCAGTACGGCCGGATGTTCTCTCCCATGATGCTGGTGCGGCAGATCAGACGGATCGCCGGGAACCCGCGTATCCGCGTGCGCCTGCGTCCGGCCCAGCGCTACGGCCACGCCCCCGCGGAGACCACGTGCGGCTCGAATCACATCCGGTACGCGGGGACCGATCTCGTCCTGCGCCTGACCACGGACGCGTCGATTACGACCCTGATGGAGGAGAATCCCTTCTACCTGGAGGATGCCGTCACCCTGCTGCTCGGGCCGGACGAAACGGTGCAGGGCGCCGTCGCGGACGTCGGGCGGCGCTTCCTCGAAGAAACCGCCGCCCACTGGCGGGAGTGGGTGCGCTCGCTCGGCATCCCGTTCGAGTGGCAGGACGCCGTGATCCGGTCGGCGATCACGCTGCAGCTCAACGTGTTCGAAGACACCGGGGCGATCATCGCGGCGATGACCACCTCGATTCCCGAAGCGCCGGGCAGCGGCAGGAACTGGGACTACCGCCATTGCTGGCTGCGCGACGCGTACTTCGTGGTCAATGCCCTCAATCGGCTCGGGGCCACCCGCACCATGGAGCGCTATCTCGGCTACATCGTCAACGTGGTGGCCGGCTCGGCCGATGGCCGCCTGCAGCCCGTCTACGGCCTCACCGGCCGCGCGGTCCCCGACGAGCAGGCCATCGATTCCCTGCCCGGATATCGCGGCATGGGCCCGGTGCGGGTCGGCAATCAGGCTTACCGGCAGGTGCAGCACGACGTGTACGGCGCGGCCATCCTCGCCGCGACCCACGTGTTCTTCGACCGCCGCCTGGTCCGCCGGGGCGACGAGGTCCTGTTCCGCCGGCTCGAAACGCTCGGGCACCAGGCCGCCCGGCTGTTCGACCAGCCGGACGCGGGACTGTGGGAGCTGCGCGGCAAACCGCGGGTGCACACTTTCTCGAGCGTGATGTGCTGGGCGGGGTGCGACCGCCTGGCGAGGATCGCCGGGCATCTGGGCTTGAGCGACCGGGCGGCGCACTGGACGGAGCAGGCCGCGCGCATCCATCGCGCCGTGTGCGAGCGGTGCTGGAGCGCCACGCGGGGCAGCTTCGTCGCCACGATGGACGGCGACACGCTGGACGCGAGCCTGCTGCGCCTGAACGAGCTCGGCTTCCTGGCGGACGATGACCCGCGCTTCGCCGGCACCGTGGCTGCGATCGAGCGCGAATTGCGCCGCGGTGATTTCATTTTGCGGTATGTCGAGCAGGACGACTTCGGAACGCCCGAGAACGCGTTTCTGGTCTGCACCTTCTGGTACATCAACGCGCTCGCCGCCATCGGACGCCGCGACGAGGCACGGGCGCTGTTCGAGAACGTGCTCGCCTGCTGCAACCGCCACGGCCTGCTCGCCGAGCACGTCGATCCGCGCACGCGGGAGCAGTGGGGCAACTTCGTCCAGACCTACAGCATGGTCGGCCTCATCGGCTCGGCGATCCGGCTGTCGCGGCGCTGGGACCAGGCGTTTTGAGGCGCTGCGCGACGAGCGCCAGCGCCACCCCGTTCGTCCACCCGAAGCCATCCTGCGTGGGGTACTCACCCCCGCCGGCGCGGCGGTGCAGGTCGACGACGTCGTACTTCTCCGTCATTTTGCCCGTCGCCTGATAGGTGCGGCGGTTGAGGGCGAGCCAACGGTCGCGCGCGCGGTTGGCGAGGTCGGCGCGCCCGTAGCGGCGCACCCCCTCGATCGCCAGCCACTCGAGCGGGGCCCATCCGTTCGGGGCATCCCACTGCTGCCCGGAGGCGATCAGCGTCGGCACGAACCCGCCCGGCTTCAGGAAATCCCGCGCCAGCCGCGCCGCCACCGCGCGCCCTTGCTTAGGGGTGGCGAGCCCGAAGTACAGCGGGGCCGCCGCCGCGATGCTCGGGCGATCCGTCACCCGCGCACCAGTCCGCCAGCGGACGTCGTAGAAAAATCCGGTGGTGGAGTCATATGCTGCCGTGAGCAGCGCCCGGCGCCGGGACTCCGCCGCACGGGCGAATCGCTCCGCGACCGCTCCGTCGCCGGTCCGTCCGCGCACGCGCCGCAGCGCCGCGATCGTCACCTCGGCATGATAGAGGAGACTGTTCAGATCGACCGGGACGAGCTGCGTCGTTTCGAGCGTCCGCAGATCCTTTGGGTCGCGCATCCAGCGGCTCGAGAAGTCCCAGCCGCTCTCCGCCGTAGCCCGGACGTTCCGGTAGAACGCCTCGCGTTGCGCTCCCGGGAGCGCCTGCGCCAGCTCGTAGTCCGGGCGATACGACTCGGGCCTCGGCTCGGCGCGATCGTCCCAGTAGCGATTCAAGAGCGATCCGTCGGGCAGCCGCACCACTCGGGCGTAGGCCTCCCCGGGGGCGAGACGCTCCGCGCCATCCATCCAGAACGCGTGCTCCGCCTCGAGCGCGTCGAGGTAGCGCAGCGCCTGGGTGGTATCGGTGGCCGTCGCGTAAAGCCCGACCATAGCGGCGAAGAAGGGCGGCTGGCTGCGGCTGAGATAGTAGGTCCGGTTGCCGTTGGGGATGTGTCCGATCGTCTCGACCAGATACGCGAAGTTGTCGAGCATGCTGCGGACCAGGTCGGTGCGACCACTCGCGACGAGGCCGAGCATGGTGAAGTACGAGTCCCAGTAGTAGACCTCGCGAAAACGTCCGCCGGGCACGACGTACGGGTGTGGCAGCGGAATCAAGGACGACTGCGCGTCGGCGCTGTCGGGCTGGCGCGTGAGGATGGGCCAGAGCGCCCGGATATGGTCTTCCATGGTCCGGGCCCGCGAGACGCTCAACGCTACGCCCTCCCCGACCGGCCGCGGCAGCTCGAACTGCCGCGCCACGAACGCCTGCAGGTCGAAGCCCGGCGCGTGACGCGCCGAGTCGTAGCGCGCGGCGATCACGCTCGGCGGGAAAAGCGGCCGCGCGTCGACGAACGTCTTCGAGTCCGGGAAGACGCCCGACAGCTGGACGGCCTGGAATAGCGATCCCAGATCGTGGGCGGGGTCGTAAAAGGCAGGTTGGGGGAGGTTAGAGGAGGTTTGGGAGGTTGTGCAGGTGGTCGCGGTGCACGCGACCGACACCGCGAAGAGCAACCTCCCCCAACCTCCCCAACCTCCCCCAACCTCCCCCAACCTTGCCGTTCTCATCTAAAGACGATCCATAGAACGCCGATCGTCGCGACGAGCACCACCGAGAGCACGATGTTGAGCTGACGCGGCCCCGCCGGGACCGGAATCGCAGTGATCTCCGGTGTTCCGTACGTCAGGCCCGCGGTCTTGACCAGTGGAGGGGGCGGAGTGGCATAGCTGACCGCGATCAGGATGCCCGCGCACAGCACGAACAACAACGCGGCGAAATGGAGGAAGTTGACGCCCGCGAACCAGGCCCAGACCGAGCCGCTCGCGAGATGCGTCTTGGCGAGCTCGAGGATGAGGCGCGCCGTCCCGAGCACCAACCCGGTCCACAGCGCCGACACTGCACCGGTGCCGTTCAGCCTCGGATACAGCACGCCGAGCAGGAAGCAGGCGGCGATCGGCGGCGCGATGTAGGCCTGCACGCTCTGCAGATAGATGTAGATCTGCGGCGAGATGTACTTCATGAACGGGATCCACAAGAGCCCCAGGCCCACCAGCAGGACCGTGGTGAGGCGCCCCACCGCGACGAGCCGCTGCTCGCTCGCGTTGGGGCGGAGCTTGCGGTACACGTCCCAGGTGAGCAGGGTCGAGCAGGAGTTGAACGCCGACGCGAGCGAGCTCATCAAGGCCGCCAGCATCCCGGCGAGCACGAGGCCCTTGAACCCGGCCGGCAAGAGCCTGGTCACGAGCGCCGGGTAAGCCGAGTCCGCCGCGCCGCCGCGGATGTCCGGGTACAGGGCCGACGCGATGATTCCCGGCAGCACGAAAATGAACACCGGCAGGATCTTCAGGAAGCCGGCCAGCACCGTGCCCGTGCGGGCCTCGCTTACGTTCCGGGCCGCGAGCACCCGCTGCACGATGTGCTGGTCGGTGCACCAGTACCACACGCCCAGGATCGGCGCGCCGAACACGATCCCGGTCCAGGGAAAGTTGGGATGATCGATGGGCTTCCACATGGAGAAGAAATCCGCCGGCACGCGCGCCTCGAGCCCGCTCCAGCCACCGACCGCGTTCAGCCCCACCAGCGCCATCGTGGCCGACCCGATGATCAGCACGACCGCCTGCATCACTTCGGTGTAGATCACCGCCCGCAAACCCCCCAGCACCGTGTACAGCCCCGTGATGACGATCAGGATGACGGCGCTGGTCCAGACCGAATACCCCGTGACTTCGCGCATCACCACTCCGCCCGCGAACAGCGTGACGCTGATCTTGGTGAGGACGTAGCCGATGATCGACACCCAGGTGAAGTAGCCCCGCGCCGCCGGGTTGAAGCGGCGCTCGAGAAACTCGGGCATGGTGTACACGCCGCTCCGCAGATAGAACGGCACGAACAGCCAACCCAGGAGCAGCAGGATCAGGCACGCCAGCCACTCGAAGTGCCCGACCGCGAGTCCGCTCGCGGCGCCGGTACCCGCGAGACCCACCAGATGCTCGCTCCCGATGTTCGACGCGAACAGGCTGGCCCCCACCGCGAACCAACCCACGTCCCGGCTCGCGAGGAAGTAGTCGGCGCTCACGTTCTTCTCGCGGCGCGCCGCCCAGTATCCGATGCCGAGCAGGATGAGGAAGTAGCCGGCGATGACGAGGAGGTCGAACAAGTGGAGGTTGCTCATAGGGAGGTTGGTGGAGGTTGTGGAGGTTAGTGGAGGTTGAGGAGGTATTGGACGGCGAGGTCGGTGAGGCTCCACAGCTGCACGTCCGAGCTGGTG
>Ga0209156_10000215_pt1 | contig 47150 bp, 40 predicted proteins | sample GraSoiAngelo_124_FD_185881 | JGI IMG/M metagenome (GOLD analysis project Ga0209156, IMG submission 185881) | Grasslands soil microbial communities from the Angelo Coastal Reserve, California, USA - 14_0927_05_20cm (SPAdes) (version 2) | ecosystem: Environmental > Terrestrial > Soil > Grasslands... | reverse complement strand
AACGCATACGGATGATGTGCTCTTCGCGCGGGCTCAAATGCTTCAACATGGAAGCGACATTCCTCTGAAGGCTGAGGCGGATGGCGGTGTCCGAGGGAGAGGCCACGGCTTTATCTTCAATAAAGTCCCCGAGGTGGGATTCTTCCTCTTCGCCGATTGGCGTCTCGAAGGAGATGGGAGTCTGAGCAATTTTGCGGGTGCTGCGGACTTTCTCGATGGTGACGTCCATGCGCATGGCCAACTCTTCCGAGGTAGGCTCGCGGCCAAGTTCTTGAACGAGCTGCCGCGTGCAGCGAGTGAGCTTGTTTATGACCTCGATCATGTGGACGGGAACGCGGATTGTGCGCGCCTGGTCGGCAATGGCGCGAGTGATGGCCTGGCGAATCCACCAGGTGGCATAAGTGGAGAATTTATATCCGCGGCGCCAATCGAACTTGTCGGCGCCTTTCATCAGGCCGAGATTGCCTTCCTGGATGAGATCGAGGAACTGCAGGCCATGATGGGTATATTTTTTGGCAATGGAGACCACGAGGCGAAGGTTGGCTGAAGTGAGTTCCTGCTTGGCCTGCTGGGCTTGGGCTTCGCCGCGCTGAATAACAGTGAGCGTGCGCTTCAGAGCGATCAAATCTGTATGACTAGATAGAGCCATTTCGTTGAGAGCGGCGCGATTGGAACGAAGCTGTTTGCGCGCTTCCGCGGCAACTTCTCCGTGGGCGAGGTCGACGCGGCGCTGAAGCCGTCGAACGTCGCGCTCCAGGGTGTGCAGGCGCTCAAGGAACGCGCGAAAGTGATCCACCAGGCGCTTGCGTTCGTGCCAATGGAAAGGGATTCCGCGGATTGCGAGAGAAATCCGGACGCGACTGCGGGCCAGCGCCCACTTGGCGCGAACGTAGGATTGCCTTTTCGATTTAGGGGTTGCCGCGAATTTTTCTGCCTGGCGGAGGGCGGTTTCATAGAGCAGAGCTATGGCATCGATTTGGCGGAGAGTTTGACTGGTCTTGCGGGCAATTTTCTCTTCCGTGATCTCCTCATCAGGGAATTGCACCACTTCCTTGATGGAGCGGTCACCTTGCCGCAAAGCGGCCGCGACGGAAATAAGTTCCTTGACGACGATGGGCGAGCGTGTGACGGACTTCATCACGCGGACATTGCCTTGCTCGATGCGCTTGGCGAGAGCCACTTCGCCTTCGCGAGTGAGCAAAGGCACGGAACCCATTTCGCGGAGATAGAGGCGGACGGGATCCTGGGACTTGGAGTCCTCGCCGACGCTGAGATCGAGGTCGGAGTCCGCAGCGAATTCCTCTTTGTGGCCGGCCTCAGGAGCATCCCCAGCGGTTGCGGCGCGCGCAGCATTTGCTGCGGTCAGGTCGTCGTGTATTTCGATTCCCTGGCGCTCCAAGAGTGCTAACAGGTCGTCGATTTCCTGGGACGAAAGCACGTCGGGCGGAAGGCTGTCGTTGATCTCATCATAGAGGAGATAGCCGCGCTCTTTGCCGATGACCAGGAGTTGCTGGAAATAGCCGAACTCGTCTTCAATGGGACGTGCCAAGAACGCTCCTCTGCTTGCTTGAAGGGAGTGTTGCAAGCGAGATCAAAAGTTTTCGTTTTCCGCGGACTTCCAGGGACCGCGCTTGGCCTTGGGGGTGTGCGCTTCCTTGTAGTCGGCTAGCTCTTCATCGGTTACCGAGAACGTGGAGGACGGAGGGAGATCGACCTGGGATGCAAATTCGCGGTGAAGCCTGATGGAGCAGATCGCGGGCGCATCCTGATAGCGTGCGCGGTGTGCCGAAAACGCCTCGTTCGCGATGGTCACGAAGTAGTTGGACGATGCGCCGCCGAGCCCGCGAAGACTAAAGGCATATTCGCGGAGTGCCCCCTTGGTCTCAAATCCGAGGTATTGCAGGACAATGGGTTGATCCACGAAAGCCGCCATTTCTTACCGAAAGGCAGCCGCAAGTTGGACTTAGGAGCCTCGCGGAAATGAGAGGTGTCGAAAGGCAACGAACGCGGCCACAACTTATGATGACACACTTATGGCGTCCGGTATACGTAGTTCTTAAAAAGTTAATTCATGGGGTGCTAAGTAGCCTTGCCTAGCTACCTGACATAGGCGAAGTCAGAAGTAGTCAGATAGAACTTGTTCGGCATCTCCCGCGTCGTGGCGGACCGAGCCTTGACAGTGATCTGCACCCTGGAAACAATTTACGCAACCTCGTGTATGCCTGACACCCCAATCATGGGTGACTACGGCTGAAACTACGGACGAAAACTTTTCTGATTCTTCCGCCGCGCCATTTCCAGGTCGTCCGTTTGTTTTTTCCGACGTTCGGCTCTCTTTTTGGGCCCTCTTGCTCGTCAAGTTTGACGGCTTCGGCAATGGCGAGTTCGGCTTGTGCATTGGCCCGTTTCGAAAAAACGACCAGCCCCAACACATCGCTGAAAGAGGAACGGATCAGTTTCAGGGAGTACTGCGCATCCTCCCACGACGCGATTTGTCTGCAAGTGAGGGTGTGGAACTTCCTAGGTTGCTGATTCTCAACGGTTCCTATACGTCAACCAAGGTTGCTGCCCAGCTGTGTTCGGCAAGAAATCTCATCGTTCTGAATATTTGCCCACTTTTCCTGCCGCCACCTTCTCCAGTCGGTATTCGTGATGCAGGCCGCCAAGAACAGGTCTTCGGTGACGTTGCGGTGAGCGATCCAGCGCGTTCCCACTTCCATGATCACGAAAACGTACAGCACCCGAAAGCTGGCTGTTACACCGACGAAGAAATCACTTCAGACCAGCTTAGATCACACCTTCGTTACGGAGATCTCGGATTTCCTGAGGGGCGTATCCGAGTTTGCGCAACCACGTCTCGGTATGTTCAGAAAGCCGCGGCGCGGGAGCCGATGGGACTGCGGGATGATCTGAGAACGTGAAACCAGCGCGGGTAATGGTCTGTTTCCCAGCCGCGCAGTCAAAGCTAGTGACGAATTGCCGTCCGGTCAAATGGGGATGAGACAGGACCTCAGGAACACTCATCACGCGACCTGCGGGAACGCCTTCTTTGGTTAACAGGACTTCCCATTCGGCCGCGTTGCGGGAGGTTAAACCTTGCTCAATTTCGCGATTGATGGCGGCGCGATTTTTCTTGCGAATGTCGCGATCGCTAAAACGAGGATCGGTCTTCAAATCGGGCCGCCCGACGAGATCGCAAAGCTTCTCGAACTGATAGGTTTCATTTGCAGCGATATTGAGAAGGCCGTTCGCTGTTTGAAAAGTGCCCGAAGGAGCGGCGGTGAAATTTTCATTGCCCATGGGCACTGGAACAGTTCCTGCATTCAGAAAATTGGAAACAATCCAGCCCAGGGAGGCAAGCGCGGATTCCAGCATGGAAACATCAATGAAGCAGCCCTGCCCAGTGGCGCGGGCACTCACGAGAGCAGCGCAGATGGCGAGCGCCGCGGTGAGACCGCCGACGGTGTCGCAGACGGGATAGCCGACGCGCAAGGGCGCGGTTTGTTCGCTGCCAGTTACGCTCATGATTCCCGACATGCCTTGAATAATTTGATCGTAAGCAGGCCGCATGGCCAAAGGTCCATCCTGGCCAAAGCCGGAGAGAGAACAATACACGATACCGTGATTGATTTGAGAAAGGACGGGGTAGTCCAGTTGAAGGCGCTTCATCACGTCCGGCCGGAAATTCTCGATAACGGCATGCGAGATCGCAGCAAATTTTTTGAATATTTCTTTACCTTTCAAGGTCTTCAGGTTCAGCGTGACGGACTGTTTGCCTGCGTTGACCGCCACGAAGGAAGCGCCCATCAACTTCGTTGCAGCCTCAGGATCAGCGCCAAGCATTCGCGCCAGATCGCCGCGCCCGGGCTGTTCGATCTTGATCACCTCGGCGCCAAGCAAAGCAAGTTGATAGCTGCAGAATGGCCCGGCGAGGACATTGGTGACGTCTAACACCCGGATGCCGGCCAAGGGAAGTGTCATCGTTCCTCAGCTTCGCGAAGTGTTCGGCTGAACCGCTTCAAAGCTACGACACCTCGGCTTTCGCCGCAGTTGGCGTAACGCCGCAAGCGCCAGCCCTTTTTGCACGGAGCAAATGCCCCTGGTACGGCCTGGAAGAAAAACGGCTGGCGAACTGGGCGGCATCCAGCAATTTTTCGAGGTCAATTCCTGTTTCATACCCCATTCCATCGAGGAAGGCGACCAAGTCTTCCGTAGCCACGTTGCCGCTGGCGCCCGGGCAATAGGGACACCCGCCCAGCCCGGCGGCGGTGGCATCGAACTCACGAACTCCTTCCTTGAGACCGGCGAGGGTGTTGGCAAGCGCGCGCCCGTAAGTGTCGTGAAAATGTAGAGCCAACTCGCCCGGCGCAAGTTTCAGCTCTTCCTTCAGGAGCACTAAGGCTTCCGTGATTTGATCGGGAAAGGCCATGCCGTCGGTGTCACAGAGAGCCGCGCGCCAGGTTCCCAGCTCACGTGAGGAGCGAACAGCACTCAGGAGCGCGCGAGCGGAGATTCTTCCTTCAAACGGGCAATGAAAGCAGGTGGAGAACCCGACGCGAAGCACAACACTATCTCTTTCGGCTTTTTTGCCTACATCGGCGAGCAGTTGTAAGGATTCGCTCTTGCTGCGATTTAAGTTCTTGCGATTGAACGTGTCACTCGCAGCGACGACGAACTCCAGATGACGGATCCCGGCGGCGACCGCCCGCTCGTAGCCCCTTAGATTCGGAATCAGAGCGGAAAACTGGACGCCAGGGAACCGGTGGAGCTGGGCGGAGACGGCTTCGGCATCCGCCAGTTGCGGGACCCACTTGGGGTGAACGAAACTCGTCGCTTGAATGTGTTTGATGCCGGAAGCGACGAGCTTTTGGATCAGAACAAGCTTGTCTTGCGTTGAAACAGGGTTCGGCTCGTTCTGAAGCCCGTCGCGCGGCGTTACATCAACAATACGGACGCTTTCACTCATGGAAGGCACTTTCTGCCTGCGATGAAGGACCAACTGTTCGTCCGGCACCGAGCAGAATCGAACCGCAGAGATAATGCGGTCCAGATGAACAGTTTACAGCTTTGCTAGTCTTCCGCCTCATAGGTCCAGACCTGGGCAGGTTCGCTGCCTTTGGCAGGTACGCCTACGTAAAAGCGATCGCGCTTCACGAAAAAATAGCCCGTTCGAACGCCGACTCCGGATGGCACGTTGGCAAGCAGTTCGTAATGGTCAGGATCATTCTGTTGAACGACGCTGATGAACCCCTCGGCGCCGATCACGTAAATGCGCTTGCGCGATGCGTCAAAGTAAACGTCGTCGCACTCACCCGCGACACGCATCCGGGCGACCTCGCTTCCTGTTTCGGTATTCAGGACGACCATCATGGGAGTCTTGCGAGTTATGGTAAAAAGCCGGTGATCCTGTTCATTCAACGCCATAGCATAATTTCCCCGCAATCCCTTGAGCGGCCACTTGGTCACGGCGCCGCTTTTGCGGTCAATGGATTCCACAACAAAGCCCGCGTCGGGCACGTTTACAAAGATGTGGCCGCCGGAAGCTTCCACTTGAAACGACTCGGGATGCCCGTCGGTTTTGTAAACCCGGCCGGTGCGTTCGTCGATCTTGGGATCGATCATGGCGATCCCACCGTCATCTTCGCCGAACCCGACAAAGACAGTTTTGGAAGCTTCGTCATAGCGCATGTTGTCCGGGTCCTTGCCAAAGTCGATGGTCTTGCGAGGAGTGTACGTTGCGCCGTCGTAGACCCGCACCTTGCCGTCCTCGGCATTCGCGACGTAGAGTTTGTCGACATCCGGGACATACAGGGGGCCCTGCGGCTGGGCGAGCCCTTTGATGCTGTGGATCACCCTCCCCGCAAATACGTCGATCACTTCCAAGGTGTTGTTGCCCAGCGCGGAAACAAACAGTCTGCGCCGTTTGGCGTCCGCAGTGAAGTGATCCAGCCGGCCCGCAACGCCCGGGACGGGAATCTGTTCTTCCAACTGCAGCGGGAGAAGCTCACGACCCTGCGTTTGCGCTACGGCACTTTTTGGGTGCCTTATCGTCAGTATGCTCAAACCAGCCAGCGCAATCACGCCAACGTATAACAACCTCTTCATGGTTCCTCCTAAAAGTGGATTGTCAGTGCATTCCTTGGCACCAGGAGCGCTACAGCGATTGGACAAGTCTCAAGGTACTGGTTCGAACACGAGAATTGCCGCCTCCTCGTTATCATGAGCAGGCGCAGCGACGTAGTAGCGATTGAGCTCCGGCGACCAGAAGGATGTGCCCGCTCCCGGCCTGGTGGGGATTTTTCCGAGGGTTTGATAGCGGTCCGGATCCGTTTGCTGATAACAAAACACGTACCCAACATCAAAGCCCCTGCCGCCGGAAACGTAGATTCGCTTGCGCGCTGCGTCGAAATAGACGCCATCCATTCCTTCCACAGTTGGGAGATGAGCGATTTCCTTCCCTGAACTCGAGTCCATGGCGATCATTTCCGGCGGAGTTCGCGTTCCAAGAAACAGGCGGTGAGTCGATTCATCAAAAGCGCCATCGCCGTTGCGTTGACTGCTGACCGGCCAAGTGGATACAACCTTGCCTCTCTTGGTATCGATTATCTGGACCTTGCTCTCCGCGGAAACGAAGACGAAAAGAGTGTTACCGGATTTGTCCAGCAAGAGCTCAGCCGGATGGGCGGCAACTTGCACATCGCCAATGTGCCTGTCCGTTTTTGCGTCGATGATCCCAACTTCGCCATAGTCCTTGCCGGCGTCTTTGCCACCGTAGCCGACGTACAACAATTTCGTGTGCGGATCATAGGCCACGCGGTTGGGGCCGAGATCCAGCTTGATGGAGTCCAGCAACTCGAGAGTGCCGCCCCGGAAAACGCGGAGCATGCCGTCGTCGCCGCTGGCTACAAACACTTTGTCAAGAGATTGCACGAAGGCGATGCCCTGCGGCTTTTGAAAACCGGGAACACTCTTGGTCCACTTGCCGGCTTTCAGATCCACGATTTCGAGCGAGCCATTCTCAAGTCCCGCGACGAACAGCCGCTTTCCCTCGACGTCCACGTCCATGTGGTCGATGCGGCCCTTTACGTTGGGCAGGGGAATCGTTTGCGCGAGCCGAAGCACTTGTGTCTCTTGCGCAACGGATCTGGCTGGCATCATTGGCAGGAGAAGAAGTGCGTTGACTAGGATGATTGCAAGCCCAATTTTCATTTCGTCTGCTCCGACTCGGAAAATATTTGCTTCCCGCGGTCCCGCTGCTCCATCAGCCCGACCGCGACGCTTCTTCAATGGTCCGGCCTGCGTTCACAGCCGAAAAGAGCAGCCCGGAGCCGACGGTGACCAGCGCCGCAACGTCCAATGCGCGGCTCCATCCTTGATGGACCGCCAGATACGCCGTTGCAGTAGAAGAAATCGCTCCGCCTATGTTGCCAACGGTGTTCATAAGCCCGGATAGGGAAGCCGAAAACTCAGGGGCAAGGTCGATGCACGACGCCCAGAAATTTGAAGTGGCAAAGTAATTAAACCCAGCGGCGAGAGCAATCATTGGGAGTGCAACTACGGTAATGGAAAGATGGCTTCCCAGAATCAGCAGAACGGCGGAAACGCCCATGCCGAGCCAAACCGCCCAGATGCGTCCCTGGCGCCTGCCGGAACGGCGCGACAGTCGATCGGAGAACCAACCACCGACGGGAGAGAGCAGAGCCATCGCCAAGAATGGCGCTGACGTCCACGCCGCGGCTTGCATCATTTGCAAGCCGCGAACCTTCACTGCATAAAAATAAAACCAATTGTAGTAGACATAGAAAGCGTAACCCTGGCAGCCATAAGCAAGAATCAGACCCCACACGGACAGGCTAGAAAGCATTTTTAGCCAGGGCACGGTCTTGGCGTTCATCATTAGACGGCGCTGGTCACTCCCGGCGCGAACTGCGGGGTGAATTTCAGCGAGTTCGGCGGCGTTGACTTTCTTATGCTGCTCCGGCCAATCGGTTGCATTCGCGCGCCAAATCACTACAGTAAGAAGCGCAAAGGCGGAACACAAATAAAAGGAAATACGCCAGCCGTAGTGGATGGTCGCCCAGGCGATGAAAGTCGGCGTGAGCGTTCCGCCAAGGCCAAGACCCGCACTCTGCAAGCCGCTCGCAAAGCCTCTCTCCCTAGCGCTGGTCCACGAAGCAATCACGCGAACACAACCGGGGGAAATGGCCGCTTCGCCTACGCCCGTAAAGAAACGGATGACCTGGAAGGCCAGCAGGACGCTGAATCCAGTGCTCACGGCAAGCTGCGGCGCGATCCCCATCAGCCCTGCACCGAGGCCGAAGCACAACATCGAGGCCGTTAATGTGCGCAGTGGGCCAAGGCGGTCGCAAATGTATCCCCACGGTATCTGGAAGAGGGCGTATCCCCACAGGAAAGAACCAAAGATGCGGCCCATTTTGATGGTGTCGAAGGCGAACTCTTCCTCGATGGTCTTGCCGGCGATGCTCAAGTTGAGGCGATTCAATGCCGTCACCGCCATGATCAGCATGACGATGCCCATGACGCGCCAGCGGAAGGTGGTTGCGGCGCTGGAGTCGGTATGGCCGGTCGCCGGAACTGCGAAAGTGTCTGGCCGAGAACTGAAGAGGTTGTTTGCTTCCGTTTTCACGATTGCGGCCTCGACGATACTATCAATCGAAATTCATGAGACCAAACTCAAAGCCACGCATAAACCGGGCAAGCGTGTCGCCTCACGAGGGTGGAGCTCTACCGGAAGAGGACGGTTCCGCGCGAGCCAAAACTCTCGCCTAGGATCGGAGAGAAAACTCGAATCCATAGACGGCACCGAGAAAGGGCGCACAGGTCGCCCCGACCTTGCGGCTCTCTCTCGCGGAGCTATTCGCTACCAAATGACCTTCGCGCCCAACTGAATCTGGCGCGAGGTGGTCGTGGTTGCATCAATCTGACCCAGACTGCCCCCCAACGTGTTGTTATCTAACGGGGCTTGGAAGTTGGTGTGATTAAAGAGATTGAAGAATTCGAACCGCAATTGCACGGCGAAGGACTCCGAAATTCGCGGGACGTGTGTGTTCTTGATCACGGAGAAGTCGACATCCACGAGCTTGGGACCGTATAGCTGATTGCGGCCGTTATCGCCCAACCTGATACCGCTGCTTAGAGTGGACAGCGCGAGCCCGAAACAACTCGCGTTTAGATATGTGAGGTTGGCGGTACTCTTGAAATTTGAGTTGATGGGATTACAACCAGACGCGCGGTCGGGATAGTCGAATTGGTCCGAACTATTTTGTCCGAGCGGGTCGCCCCCAGTAATAACGGTGAACGGCACGCCTGTGCTGGCGGTGATGATGCCGCCTACTTGCCAGCCGGCAGCAACCCATCTCAACGCCGAGTCGCCGTGCGGGCCGGGAAGGTCATAAAGATAGTTTAGGGAAAGATTCTGGCGAATGTCGAAATCACACGGGCCGTGCCGGCTGCCGTGTTTGGCAAAGAAGATCAACGAGCTAAGTGAATTCTGATATGGGTCGCCCAACTGCGCCCCATCACCGTCCGACAGACATTTGCCCCAGGTATAGGCTGCCTGAGCCTGGAAGCCGTGAATGTCCCTCACGGCAAGCTGGCTTTGGAGACCATTGTAGCTGGAGGTGTCGTCAAAAAAGATCGGACGAATAAAGGCGGAATTGGGGTTGGCGATAGGGTTTGATGTGAATGGGACGCACTGAGTCGTTACGCCGGGATCGCAGGGCCATATTGGGACGCCGTTAACGAAATTTGGTATTACCTGATTGCTGTCGTCCGTGGTGAACGCATTATGCAGGACATGCGAGCCGACGTAACCAACTTGTGCGGAAACCTTGGAAGCGATCTGACGCTGGACGTTCAAATTCCAGTTCATCGAGTAACTGCGGTGCGGATGTGGATCAAAATAACGTGTTCCCGGAGCCGTGGGATTGATAAAGGGCAAAACGTCCGGGAAGGAACCCGCAGGGAGCCCCTGCTGGCTGAACGAAAGTGAGAAGGGATACGTCAGGGAATCTCCAATGGTGTAGACATACGGCAGAGGCAGGACATCGAAGATACCGAACCCGCCGCGAACTGCCGTTTTACCTCCACCAAAAGGATCCCAGGAGAAGCCAATCCTCGGATCGAAGTTGCGAGGCGTAGGATTCGATTTCCACATGCTGCTGACGGGCACGGTGCAACCAGGAACGTTGGTCGGCCCGAAAGCATTCGGGAATACGTTGGGGCAGGGCCCGGAACCTGGCGGGGCAGTAAAGGAATTCAAAAGGCCAAACTTGCCATGCGCTTCACTCGGATCGGTCAACATTTCATAACGCAAGCCGATATTAAAGGTCAGATTTGACCTGAAGCGCCAGTCGTCCTGAACATAGCCGCCAAAAAGGCTGTCTCGGCTGCCTACTTCGCCCCGTACAGAAGGTGAGAGGAGCAGGGCTTGCGCAGGATGGTTTGTCAAAAAGTTCTCAAGAGGCGTCACACTAGTTGCGTTGAAGCGAAAGTCTCCGTTTTGTCTAACTTTCGATAAAACGTCGTATTGCATTCGTTCGAAGGCAAACCCGAACTTTAGCGAATGCTTTCCCCTTGTCCAGAAAAGGTCCTCGTCCGCTTGGAACGAATTATAATGGTGTCCAAAGAAAGACAGGTTTCCCAGGCCCCCCGCGGAAGTGATCTCACCCGAAACTTCGATGAGGGGCGCAAAGAGCCCGGGACTAATTCCCAAACTAGAGTTTCCGGCCGCAGGATTAATCGCCTTTAACGGCTCGTTCACCAACCCAACCACACGGTTGAATGCAAACCTGGCGGTGTTCACCAATGCGTTACTGAAGATGTGATTCTCCGTGAGGCCGAACATCTGACGCTTTGTAAAAACCTGATGAATGTTGTTGTCCAGGTTGTCGGGAGTCAGTTGCGGTGCCTTATCGAAGAAATAACTTCCGTTGAGCGCGTCACTGGCCGATATTCTGTGATCAACCCTAATGGTGAAATAGTTCTCGTTAAGAACTTTGAGCCCAGAAGTCCTAATATTGCTTGTGTCGCCGTTGCTGCTGGTCCCGGTGATTATCGCGGTCGCGGGATCTGGCCAGAGCGCAAGATAGGGCGCAACTTTAGAATCGATCGTGACCGTGTGCGGTGTGCATGTTGCCGAAGGGACAGGAGCGGAGCAGAGATTACCGGCACGAGCCGCTGCGGAGGGAATTAGGTCGCTAAAGCTCAAAGTCTGACCCTGGCGAACGCCTTCGTAATCACCGAAGATAAACGTCTTATCCTTCATGATCGGACCGCCGGCGGAGCCGCCAAACTGTGTACGGCGGAACGGAGGAATCGTTGGACCGTCGAAGAAGTTGCGCGCGTCAAACACCTTGTCACGATCGAAGAAATACCCGGAGCCGTGAAACCGATTGGTGCCCGACTTGGTAATGGCGTTAATTACCGCGCCTGACGTGCGGCCGTATTCCGCGGTGTAGTTGGTTGTTACGACAGAAAACTCCTGGATCGCGTCAACGCCCAAGCTGGCCCCCAAGACACTGCCAGGCGCTCCATTCGAATAATCATTGATATTGATGCCGTCGACGCGATAAGTATTTTCATTGGGGCGATGGCCGCTGTCGGCAAGCTGGTCGCCAAATCCGCGATTGCCACGATTCGCCGTGGCGCCCGTCGACGCCTGAGCTCGTACGCTGATGACGCCCGGCTGGAGAGTCGCCAACTGGGTCCAGTCACGTCCGTTCAAGGGCAACTCAACAACGGTCCTCTGTTCGACCGTGGCACTCAGCGTGGAGCTTGTCGTGTCGACAGAGGGAGGAACCTCACTCACGGTAACCGTTTGGTTCAATTGCCCGACTTTCAAGCCAAAGTTCAGAGCGTGTTCAGCACCTACGGTGAGGGTGATTCCTTTTTGCACCAAGGTCTGAAAGCCAGTGGCCGTGACCGTTACTTCATAATTGCCCGGCAAGAGGTTCGGCGCGGAATACAGGCCATCCGCGTTGGTGGTCACCTCTCGTACGTCGCCCGTCGCCACGTTTTTGATGGCGACCTTTGCCCCCGCGACGGCTCCTCCGGATTCATCGGACACCACTCCAGAAAGCGTTGCTCCCGCCAGCTGGGCGTTTATTCGTACGCCGGACAATAAGGGGATAAGCAAGAAGCAGCAGGCAGCTAGCGCCATTCCCCCAGACCTCTGGCAATTGTGTTTCCTCATCGTCTCCCCCTAGACGTAAGTTTTGCCAACCCCGGACCAGGCAACGCGCCACCTTCCTCGCAGGCTTTGCATTGCAGTAATAGGACTCGCAGCATAATGATCAGACAGACCGACTCACCCTTAGCGGATGGATACGGCTCCCCGTGCCGGGCACTGTGTTTCCAGTGGGGGTCGATTGCAATGCTTTCCGAGTCACATCAAAAACATTTCTAGGTCACGAGCTGAGCCACAGAAAAATCACGGGTTAGGACTCTTTGTAACAAACCTTTGACCTGCGATTCTTCGGGGGTATACTCCTCGCACAGTTCGGCGAAACCCGATGAACCTATTCCCTCATCCGTCGAAACTGTTCCGCTTCGGCGTCTTTGAGATAGACCCGCAGGCAGGGGAGCTCCGCAAACAGGGCCGACGAATCAAGTTGCAGGAGCAGCCTTTTCAAATTCTTGTCCTTCTGCTGCAGCATCACGGAGAAATCGTCAGCCGGGATGAACTTCGGCATCAACTCTGGCCTGAGGACACCTTTGTCGATTTTGACCACAGCCTGAACACGGCAATCATGAGGCTGCGCGAAACGCTGGGGGACTCTTCGGAGAATCCGCTGTTCATCGAGACGGTCCCAAAGCGTGGATACCGGTTTATTGCTCCGACCGTGGCGGTGAGCGCTAAACCATCTGAGGACCAAGAAGGGAGACTGGCTGAGGAACCTTTAACGGGTGTTCCGTTTGCAGCCATGGCGTCATCGGGGCACCGTCCCATGTACGCTGAAGCACAACCAGCAGCTTCCACAGTGGCGGCAAATCACAGGAAAGGTTTCAAGCTCAGCGCAATTGTCGCAGCCAGCGCGGCAATTCTTTTCGGCCTCATGGCGTTATATATTCATAAAGTTAGTGCCGGTAAACCCAGTTCCCGACAGATTGCTTCGCTGGTGGTCTTGCCCCTTGAAAATGTGTCGGGCGACAGGGAGCAAGACTATTTTGCCGATGGCATGACCGACGAACTGATCGCTCACCTTGCCAAGATTCGGTCGCTCCGCGTCATTTCCCGGACCACCGCCATGGCTTACAGGGACAGTCGCAAACCGCTCTCTCAAATTGCTCGTGAGCTTAACGTGGATGCGGTCGTCGAAGGCACAGTACTGCGTGCGGGGAATCGCGTGCGCATCACCGCCGAGCTGGTGCAGGTTTCCACCGACCGGCATCTGTGGGCGGAAACGTATGAGAGCCCGGTTGGAGACATCCTCACGCTGCAAGCGCAGGTTGCCTCCGCCATCGTGAACCAAATTAGCGTCAAGCTGACTCCCGAGGATCAAACCCGCCTTGCAAACACTGCTACTGCACGCGTTGACCCCGAAGCATACGAAGACCTGCTGAAAGGCCGCTACTACTGGAACAAGCGGTCAGACGATGGGCTGGCAAAGGCGATTGAATACTTTGAAGCCGCCACAACGAAGGACTCCAACTATGCTCTTGCGTACGCCAGCCTGGCGGATTGCTATAGTGTCTTTGGCTCCGCAATTGTCGGCACCATGCCGTCTTCCGAGGCCGCACCGAAGGCCAAGGCTGCGGCTCAGAAAGCGCTGGAAATCGACAATTCCCTCGGAGAAGCGGAAACCTCGCTGGCGAGCGTGCGGTTCAACTATGACTGGGATTGGCCCGCTGCTGCCAGCGGATTCCAACGCGCCATCGAGTTGAATCCTAGCTACGCGACTGGCTACCAACGCTATTCCCTGTACTTAATCGCCATGGGCCAGGCCCGGGAGAGCCTTGAACAAATCAACGTCGCGCGCCGACTGGATCCCCTGTCGCTCAGCATTAATTTCAGCTACGGTTGGCGCCTTTACATGGCGCGGCAATATGATCAGGCCGCCGAGCAATTGCGCAATACGCTCGAGATGGACCCAAACTTTGCGCTCGCTCACCTGGTTCTTGGCGAGACCTACGAACAAAAGGGCGATATTCCGCGAGCAATCGCCGAACTCGAGAAAGCGACGGCCACCTCTCCTAATACGCCGCTGATGACCGCCGGCCTCGGCCACGGTTACGCTGTGGCTAAGAAAACTTCGGAAGCGCACGCTGTTCTCAACAAACTTCTCGAACAATCGAAGCGCCAGTACGTTTCGCCGTTTTACATCGCGCTCATTCACGCCGGTCTAGGAGAAAATGACAAAGCCATGGATTGGATGGAAAAAGCTTATGCCGACCGCTCGAACGGGCTGGTTTTTCTCAAGGTCGATCCGGAATTGGACTCGCTGCGTTCGAATCCGCGATTCAAGGAGCTCCTGGTCAAGATGCGCTTTTCCGACTGACTGTAGTCCTTGATTGCGAAGGTCTGCGTCTCTCCGCGGTTCTGCAAAGATGTGCTCGTCGGATTTAGGCTCTGTTTAGATTTGTTAAGTTAGGTTCATCGGCGCTCTTTTGTTCAAACTTATGATGACCGGCTTGCCACTGCTCCAGCGCCGACGAGGATGAAACCATGATGAGACGCGATCTGTTGAAGGCATCTTTGGTCACGGGCGCGGCTACTCTGTTCAACAAGTCAGGCGGCGAAATAGCCGTTGCGGGACAGAATCCTTTTCCCGAGACGACTGGTCTCACAAAATACGTCGCGCAATTCGTCCTGAATACAAAATACGAGGACATTCCGTCTGGCGTCGTCGCACTCGGGAAGAAATCGATTCTGGACGGTTTTGGCTTGGCCCTCGCCGGCTCCCTCGCGGAATCCGGTCCAATCAGCCGCAAATACATTCAGAGCCTGGGCCTTTGCGAGGGAAAATCTACGGTCATTGGCTCCTCTCTGAAGTCGGTGCCGCGATTCGCAGCTTTCGTGAACGGGGTTTCCATTCACGCGGATGATTTTGACGACACACAGCTGGCCGTGGCCAAAGATCGCGTCTATGGTTTACTTACGCATCCGACTGCTCCCGTGTTGCCGCCTTCCTTTGCCATTGCCGAACTCGAGAAGGTCTCGGGCAAGGATTTCCTGCTCGCCTACCACCTCGGGGTTGAAGTGGAAACCAAGCTCGCCGAAGCAAGTTCTCCACGCCATTATGAAGACGGATTTCATTCCACCGGCACGTTTGGGACGCTTGGTTCCGCGACAGCGTGCGCGAAGATGCGGGCGCTTCCTCTTGAGAAAATTTTAGTCACGTATGGAATTGCTGCCGCCGAAGCAGGGGGTTTGCGCGAAAACTTTGGCACCATGACAAAACCGTTTCACGCAGGGCACGCAGCGGAAAGCGGAGTTGTCGCGGCGGATCTCGCAAGTCTCGGTTGGACTGCGGCCGAGCAGATACTCGAAGCCCCGCGGGGCTTCTTTCACGCCTACAGTGGAACCTACGATCCCTCTGCAATCATGAATAGGTTGGGCAATCCATGGACCCTTGCGAATCCCGGTGTTTCTTTGAAGCCTTATCCCTCGGGCTCCCTCACCCATCCCGCAATGACGGCTCTCCTGCGATTAATCCAGAAATACCATATCGCGCCTGCGGATGTCGAAAAGGTGGATGTCGGCACAAACCACAATATGCCCAACGCGCTGATTCATCACCACCCGCAAACTGGTCTGCAGGGGAAATTCAGCATGGAATTTTGCCTTTCTGTTCTGCTCCTGGAACGCAGAGCCGTCCTGAGCCAGTTCACGGATGAATATGTGCGGCGCCCCGAAGTGCAGGACATGATCCGCCGCATCAATTTTTATGTCGACCCAATCGCCGAAAAAGCCGGGTATGACAAAATGACTTCGCTCATTACCGTCCACCTCAAGGACGGAAGAATTTTGAAAGATCAAGCAGATTTCGCAAAGGGCAGCCCCGCCGATCCCATGACCTTCGAAGAAGCAGCAGAGAAATTCCGAGGCTGCGCCGAATACGCGAAGTGGCCAAAATCGAAGACGGAAGAAATCATTGATTTCGTAAAGGCTCTGGAATCGGCACGGGATATGGGCGCATTGTCACCCTTGCTGTCATCGGAAAAAGGATAGAAAGCTCTATCCATGCGAACGGTCAACCTAAATTGAGCGATTTTTTTGCTTGTTGCTCAGTTTTTGGCCAGAGGGGCGAGAACTCAGGGTCGTTGTGGTGATCTCCGCCTTCCCAACTACGAACCAGAAGGTCGGGACTAAAGCCTTGCAGGTGTCGCACTTACGAGCCGCACCCTCTTCAAAAATCCTGCCTTCAGTTGGTATAAAAGTTGGTACACATACTTTCATTTTCATGAAGGCAAGTGTGGTTTTTGTCGAGCGAACCCGTCGCTCCGGTGTCTAAGAGCGCGAGAATCAACCCGATTTATCAGCAGCCTGTTAACTCTTCGTGAGTTTTTGCAAATCATATTGAGAGCCACTGAACCGGTCGCAATCAACATTTCCAGGTACGCCGTCGACGACGCCGGTCTCCGAATACTGCCAGAATGTCCATGACGTCCAGCTTGGAGGAATGGAAGGTTGAGGCACCTTGTAATGCGCAATCCACAACGCGCAGGCCGCCAGCGCCGAGACATTGTTTTCAAGCAGGGACTCGATGAAATTCTGACGCGTATAGATCATCGGCTGCATGCCCAACTCCTGCCCAACTTGAGCTAGCCAGTTTTGAATCATCGGGAGACGCTGGTCGGCGGGGATGTCCTTCCAAGCATCTCTTTTCAGGGGGTCGCTCTTTGGAACGGCCTCCTCCAGGTCCAAAACAGGGGGCAAATCGCCTTCGTTCAGCGCACCAACCGTCCTTATGAAGTTCGCTGCCTGGTCCTGCCACGGCGTCAAGGGCCAGAAAAAGTGGTACGCCCCGCGCAGGATGCCTGCATCGCTCATACTCTGCCAGTTTGCTGAGAATTGTGCGTCTGCTTGATGTCCTCCAATCGTTGCCCGGGCGAACCCGAATGCCTTACCTGCTTCGATCACGGAATCCCAGTCCACCTGTCCTTGGTTTGACGAAACATCGATTCCTTCCATGAATTCGTCCGCCATGCATCCTCCTATTCAAGTGAGGCAGCCTGTCACCTGCAACCCAAGCTCCAACTGCGGATAGCTGGCCCGAAGAAAGAACGGCCATGAGCTAACCGACCGGTACTTGGCTCAACACCTTAAACCACAACACCGCCCAAGGTGCCGATGTGTCAAGCGTTGAGGAGCAGAATACTGCTTTTTCAAGCAACCAAGAACCATCCACTGCAGATGAGAGTACCAATTAGGATTAGCACTGTCTTGCCTTGCCAACCGAACGCTTCCGGCAGGTACTCTTTGCGCATCTTCTCGCCGAACATGAAGATGTCCACGACCATGACGATGGTGATAAGGATCATTCTTACGGAAAGTTGAAGGAGGGACAGGTGGCCGAGGACTGCGGCCGCCCTCTGGTCGGCAAACAGCTTGGCGATTGCAAACGCTCCGCCGTTCACCGAAAAGAGCAGATTGTATCGCCTGTGCTTTCCGTCTTCATAGGACCTGAAGCTTTCGGGAACCCGGTGTTCTTCAGGCGACATAGCTGGCACCTCTTGTTGTAATCACGCATTACGTAGTTCATAAGGAAAAGTACGCGACGGGAATTCATCCGCTTGTCCCTTCATGATCCCAGCGTCACCGCGGCCCCGCATTCTGCAGGCATCCAGCGGCCATTTGACTAGCGTTCTACGGCTGGCTGTCTAGGTCGATCCATGTTCCGTCGGATTGCACCTCGATTTTCGTGATCGGGTGGACTTCCCAAACCGTCGCTCTCTGTGCACCGATTGCACCAACGTGCTCAGATTCGTACATCAGCCAGCCACTGATTCGAACCTGCGTCTGTGAGTTGACAAGCGCGTTTAGCAGATCCGTCGTCCACTTGTGTTGCGGCCGCGTTCGCGGCGTGGTTTCAACGATGATCGCTTGACTGATCGGCTGTGCCGGCGAGTGGGTGAGGTATATGTGCCAATCGACTTCGCTGTCCCCCAGCAGATGGCAGTTTGTGGACTCTCCACTGCCTGTGTTTTCAACGTTGATCTTGTGTGAAAGAAATCCGACCACTCTCACTGGAACGCCCACGAAATCGTTGGCGCGGTCGGAAGGCAGATTCGCGAGGTCGCTCCAGCCGATATCAATATAGTCCGAGTCGCCGGGCACGTCAGTCCGGTTCTTGCTGTTGTTGAGGGCGATGGCGGTCGAATTCGTGGCGTCTCCGGTTGGGCCGCAGACTTCGCTCCCGCTTTCAATGAGTGGCTGGCCAGACCCCGGCTTCCTTGCGCTCATGAGCTGCGAGGAGAAATCTGCTTGCGGAGTTGATGTCGGCGTGGACGTGGGAGAAGGGGTTGACTCTAGGAGTTTAACGTAGTGACTCCAGACCCACCCATCCTGCCCATCGGGAGCCGTGACGTTGTAAAACCCGTTTGTCTTGTCAGGCTCGACCAATTGAAGCTGGGTTCCGGACTTGAGCTTTTCGACTACTTCGCTGCTGGTCGATGCATCTGAACGAAGATTCACATTGCGCGTGACGGTGGCCTGGGCCATCGCGTGGGCTGTCAAAAGCAGGGAGAAGGCAAAAGGGCGAAGAACATGCTTCATGGCTGGGCATTCCTCCTGCCCAAATAGTGAGTGCGCGTGCCGGAGCGTATCCAGAAGGTTCGGAAAATGTGGCTGCATACGGGAACCGCATTCTTTCAAAAACTGGCTCCTTGCGCTGTTTCGGTTTCGCAGCTCGAAAGACGTTCCAAGTGAAACGATATGAGGCGACGAACCACTATTATACTGGTCCAGAAGCGTTCGCGCGTGCCTGGAGACCAGGGGAGAGTGTGGCAAGGGAGTTGTTGCAGATCGCCGAGGCGCGCCGCATCACTGCGATTCGCTTCTGACTAAAGCAGGAGGTAGGCGCCAGGCCCGTAAGACTGAGTAAAGTGCTATGCCAACACCTGCGACGTTGTACCTACCATCGACTTTAGTCGAGCCCTGAATTCCCATCCAGGAGGGCAAACATGAGAGTTCCTGCTCGGCTCGATGCCGGCCGATAGCTACTCTCAACATCACCGACGGAGAACAGCGCGGAGCAATGAGACGTATGCCGAAGAACATAGTTATCTGCTGCGACGGGACGGGCAACGAATTTGGAGACCATAACTCCAATGTCGTCAAGCTGTATGGCACATTGGTCGTGGATGGGAAGCGGCAAGTTGCTTATTACCATCCCGGCGTCGGCACAATGGGCGCTCCGACTGCCCGTAACCGCATCAGCAAGCTGTGGTCAACCGCGACCGGACTGGCGTTCGGGGCTGGGATGCTGGCAAACGTCGGCGACGCCTACCGTTACTTGATGAATGCATTCGAGGAGGGCGACCAAGTCTTCCTCTTTGGCTTCAGTCGGGGAGCGTACACCGTGCGGGCACTTGCGGGTGTGCTGCATATGTTCGGACTTTTGTATCCGGGAAACGAGGGCCTGATTCCGTACATAATCCGGATGTTCGCCAAGCGAAGCAAGAAAGCCGGCGGAATGACGCACACCTTCGAGGTCGCGAAGGGGTTCAAAGGAACATTTTGCCGCCACTGTCAACTTCATTTTGTTGGAGTGTGGGATACGGTGAGCTCAGTGGGATGGATATGGGACCCATTGAAGCTGCCGTATACGGCGCAGAACCCTGACATGGCGAAGGGCCGTCATGCGGTTTCAATTGATGAGCGTCGCTGCTATTTTCGAAATAACCTGTGGGGTCCGCCACTGGCCGGCCAGGACATCAAGCAGGTGTGGTTTGCAGGTGTGCATTCTGATGTCGGGGGTTCCTATCCTTATTTGGAGAGCGGGTTGTCGCAAATCAGCCTGGAATGGATGTTGTGTGAAGCGCTCTCCTCAGGTCTTATAATCGATCCACAGAAAGCAGATGTCGCGCTTGGCAGGATTCCCCCACCGCCGCCAGTGGCACCTGATCCGCGAGGGCAAACACACAACTCTCTAACTTTTTGGTGGTGGCTCCTCGAATTCCTTCCACACTCCTACTATGATCCGGTGTCGAAAACGGCCAAATGGCGGATTCCTCTCGGCGCCAGACGCTACATTCCTGACCGGTCGATCCTGCATTCCACTGTAAAGGAAAAGCTGCGCGTCGATCCAAATTACAGGCCTTCGAATCTTCCCGCAGATCCGGAGGAAGAAACTAGAAATCTGTGCTCGTTTGGATGATGGTTCAGTGGTTCTCTTTCATCGTGGAGCCTGAAGTATCTTCCTGACTCCTTGCCGCGTCCTAAGTGTCATCGGTTGGCTCGATTGCGCCGGCGGTTGCCATTCAGAAGGCCTAGTTCTATGCGTGTGCGGAGACTTTCCGGGCCGCCGAGATCAGACAGCGTCTGGCCGATTCAGAGCAAGCTGGGAAGCCCTGCGTGGAAGGCACCTTGGTGGGCAACCGAACATCCTCTTGCTCCCAAGACAGATCCGCCAGCTCTGCTATCCGAGACAGGATGATCTCAAATTGTTTTAATCGCTGCAGGCTTCCCGTCTACAGACGTCTTTGGGAAGCGTAGACCTATGTGATCGTGTAAGGGGGGTTAAACTCGGGCACTCCGGCACGCCGTCCGGCGATCCATCGCAACACGTAGACGTTTTTCGGGTCAGTCAGACTGCCGCTCAAGGCGTTCGCAATGACCTCCAATAGGGCGTGGGCTGCCAGATCCTTGTAGTAGTCAATGTCTGGCTCGACCACGATGCACTCTGTGCCATCGATTATTTGCGTGTCACCCTCGTGAAACGTCAGCTGGACGTTTGCTTCTCCGAACTGGACTTGCTTGTAGCTGCTCGTAGCTCCCTTATGGAAGGCTGCGGGGTCCAACTCAGGCGCGAATTCGTTTTGCTGAGCGGCTAGCTGGACTTGGTTGACGAGGGCTTTGTCAGCATAAGCGTAGAACCGGTCCTGCTTGGGAGCGAAGATGTTGCGGTCAGGCATATCCACCCAAATCAGCTGTTTCAGATAAGTGAGTGGCGTCCCCGAGGGCAGATCAATGTCCCTCATTGCGGTCATCAAATTCCACAGGCAGGCCAGGGTCGCTGGATCCTTTTCCATCAAATTCTCGTAGCGAGCCTGCGCGTCGTCTTCCATCGCAGCTCCTCGCGCAAGAATAGAGTGAATTTCGGGGTACTTCTGCGGGAGATCGCTCCACTTGGCATTCGCAAACTGGAAGGTCGCGTTCTCATCCAAAAGCATGAGTTCGACAGTTTGCGGGACTGTCCGCTGAACGTTCACGGGCGTCACGCCAGCTTGCTTATAACGGTCTCCCGAGGCAATCACTGTATAGCGATCACCGAAATTGTCATAGAAAGGGACTTGAAATTGAAAACTGGAACCGCTGCGAAAGTCGCTAAACAACTGTTTCTGATTTCCGTCGATGATTCGCACAAGGAGATTCTTGACTCCCGGTCCGATTGGTTGACGCGATCCGTCGAAGATGTTCAACAAGATTGTGCCCTGCCCGTTTGATCCCATCGATTGGGTTGCCATGGTTCTCCTTTCACCAAGAAACTTGCTGTCGTGCGACGACTCTGAACTCGGAAGGCATTCCTCAAGCGATCGATTTGACCGCTCTCGCCGCCATGGATACGATGCGCAACGTTGGATTCACCGCTACCGCTCCAGGAATGATCGAAGCGTCCGAGACGTAAAGCCCGTCATGCACCTGTGGGTCATCAAAATGCCATCACGGATCAAAATCAGGCGGTTGGAGCGGTACCATTCTACCTGTTACTTACGGGGTGCCCCCGCTAAGATCGAACCATGGTTACCTTTGCCTGTGCGGTGGTGGCTTACCTGCGGTCGCTTTTTCTGCCACGTCACAAACTCGCCCTGGAAGCTGTCGCTCTTCGCCAGCAACTCGCCGTCTTCCAGCGGAAGCAGCCCCGGCCCAAACTAGATCGCCTCGATCGGCTGTTCTGGATTGTCCTCCGCCGGCTGTGGGAGGGCTTTTGTCGGGCGAACCTGTCGCTCCGGTGCGTCACGTGCGTCATGTCAAAGATTGACATGAACAGATCCCGTGGCTAAGCTTGGTGCGAAGACGGTTCGGAGGGAGAACGCTGTCCATGGACCAAATGAACGTCTCGATTACCGATGAGCTTGCCCACTACGTTCGAAAGAAAGTGAAAAGTGGCCGCTACAACAACGCCAGCGAAGTCGTCCGCGAAGCGTTGCGGCGCATGGAAGACGAAGACAACCGCGCATTGCGCCTAGCAAAACCGACAGCGGAGGACCTTCTCACCGATCTTACTGAAGAGCAGCTTGACGGCATCCGCCGGCACGTGCGTGCCAGCATTGAGGATATCGAGGCAGGCAAGTTCGTCGAATACGAGGGACGTGAAGGGCTGAAGAAGCTTGCGGCTGGGGTGAAGGCCAGAGGGCGCAAGCTCGTAGGTGGAGAAAGCTCTGGCCGGTAATGCGGTACCGTGTCTCGGAGCATGCTGAGCGGGATTTAGATGAGATCTTCGTATATTGGGCCACGCGAGTGAATCTGGAAGCTGCAGACCGGGTCGTTGACCGGATCACCGAGCGTTTCTGGCTGCTCGGAGAGCACCCAGGTGTGGGTAAGCTCGCACGCGACATGGCCCCGGGAATGAGGTGCTTTCCTGCTGGGAAATATCTAATCTATTATCGCAAGACCAGCCGCGGGACAGACATCCTCCATGTTTTTCACGGTGCTCGGGATCAAGTGAGAGCCTTCAAAGCGGCCCAAAAAAGCGGATAAGGTGAACCCCCGGCCTTCTGGTTCACAGGCGCATTTTGCACACTACACCAAGCGACAGCCAGCCTACAGCAGCCAAAAGGATCGACGAAAAGCGCTCTCTGTTTTCGGCTGGTTTATAACACGCTATTGTGCGGATTTAATCCCGCAGTTAGCTCCTCGGCGATGAGAGCCATGCGGTCGGCGATTCGGGAATTGAAACTTAACCATCAAACACAGCTATCGTTGCAGGACATCGCCCGGCAGCTCAATCCACTCCTGCGGGGGGTTGCATCGAGTACTACGGACGATATGCCCCATCGGCGAATGCCTGAACCGCTGCGGTTGCCGCCACCGTTGAGGCAACTTCCCTGGGACATCGCGCAATGCGAGTTTGAGGGCCGAGGCACTGATTTCATTGGAGTTCTGGGCGCACTCCTGCTGCGGAGAGCGCAATCCCTGTGCTCCGCAAGAATTTCATGGACGACATAGAAACCCGCATGCGGATGCTCTGCCTTTGCAGTCTGCACGCTGGCGGATTACTCGTCCGGACCCCGGCGTGAAGTTGCCTCATCGACCCAGTCTTCCTCCGTGTAACTCATTCCATGTCGGCCGGGGACCTTGCGCGCCGGGCCGGACCGGTAGAGAGGACAGGAGCGAGGGCCGTAGCAGAAAGTCTCCGTGCGGTAGCGGCGCTTGCTCGGGTTCCAGTGATCGGTAATCATCTCCACCGCCATTTGGCATCCCCAAATGCAAGGGGTGCACTTCTCCTCGTCTGGCCCGCTGCTGGCCGGACCGTAAGTCGGGATGCCTGGACCGAGACTCGTATGTGGCCGGCCCCGATTGTAGTGTGTGACCCGTGGAGTCCAAATGACGAGAGATTCGTCACGGCTTGCGGGGTCAACCGCCGCGCAGATTCTGCGCTACGTAGTCCTAGACGGCTTAAACAGCTTCAGAGTCTTCCTGGTAGAGCCAAGGAGAGATTTCCAGCGCGCGAAATCCCTGGCATTCTCCGTCACGAGTGTGGCTCCTGCCCGTACTGCCTCCAGCGCTATCAGAAGATCGCGAAAGTGGCGCACGAAATCCATTTGCCCGAAGGCACTCCGCGCGCGGCGCAGCAGAATGCCGGCATCAATCCATGTCGCTTCGGGAGGAGACGAGAAGTGGCCGAGAGCTCGGTGCGCCCGGCAAAGTTCATCCAAAACTCGCTTCTCCCGATGGTCGTGGGTACCCGCGTAAAGTTCAGAGGCGACAACTGCGGTCAGGATGGTGCGCTGGAAGACCCGAGCATCCTCGCCTAGCCAGAGGTAGTTCTCTCCCCGGGTGAACCGGATGTAAATGCCAGTATCGAACAGAAGCGGTCCGGCCGGTAGTGCGGTCATCCCCTCTTTGTTGGAGCGCGCCTGAAGACGTCCTCCGGACCTCCGAGCTTTCGCAGATTCTGCAGGGCCTGAAGTCCCGCCTCTACCGCCAGGCGCTCGTCGATTACGCGTCGCACGGCCTCGGAATTACTGCGTGACTGAAGAGCCTTGCGAAGCCGCCGGACTTTCCCGACCTCCAGCAAAAGATTGGTACGTGTGAGTGCTGCCCTGCTCATAGCTCCCTCGAGTGTGTAGGTTCAAATGAAATTATACACAACGGTCGGAGGACTTGCCATCGATAAGCATTCATACCGCGTAATTCTGCGTTTCACTCGTCGGGACCCCGGCGTGAAGTTGCCTCGTCATCGACCCAGTCTTCCTCCGTGTAACTCATTCCATGTCGGCCGGGGACCTTGCGCGCCGGGCCGGACCGGTAGAGAGGACAGGAGCGAGGGCCGTAGCAGAAAGTCTCCGTGCGGTAGCGGCGCTTGCTCGGGTTCCAGTGATCGGTAATCATCTCCACCGCCATTTGGCATCCCCAAATGCAAGGGGTGCACTTCTCCTCGTAGGTTCGTGCCGCCAGTCGCCGGTGACCGCGTTCGCGGTAGGCCGAAAGCGGCGGTGGAACGCCACGCCACGGAGGCGGCGGTGTCTCTTCCGCAAACTCACGTACAGTATCTTTCAGATTGGCGAACGATGAACCGATGAACAGCACCAGTTAGGCGGAACATCCGACCTCCATCCATCTTCTGCCTTTATCAGGTCGTCCTGCTCGTGCTATCTTCTCTGCCCGTCTAGTGACGTCCACTCGACATAACTAGAACCAAATCCTCGGCGGTTTGTCGCCTGAGCCATGTCTCTTCGCTCCAGGAAGGTGCCCCGTGCCCTCTCTGCCAACTCTCGACTCTTCGATTTTCCATACCGAATTTGACTGGATCCGCTCCTCTCGCCAAGCTCGCCTCAACACGATGCTCACCGCGCTCCCGGAAGACAGTCTCATCGGTCTCGCCTTTTCTGGAGGCGGCATCCGCAGCGCCACCTTCAACCTCGGCGTGATCCAAGGACTGGCCAACTCCAAGCTCCTTCACAAATTCGATTACATCTCATCCGTCTCCGGCGGTGGTTACATCTCCAGTTGGCTACTCGGCTGGATGGAACACCAGCAACTTGGTTCCCGCGAAGTCCAAAGCCAGCTCAGAAACGAGCAGATCCCTCTCACTACCGTCAGTGAGCTTCCAGAAATTCGCTTCCTGCGCAATTTCAGCAATTACCTCACCCCTCGCAAGGGCCTTTTCTCCGCCGATTTCTGGACTTTCTTGGCCATCTATCTCCGCAACACCACCCTCAACCTCCTGATCCTCTTCTCCGCCTTTCTCGCCTTTATTTTTCTCCCTCGGGTTGTGGTCTGGATCTTCCATGCGCTGGAAGTGCTCGAAAACGGCTTCAAACCGCTTTCGAACCCTTCTGTTCCTTGGTTTCTGACTTCTCAATTTTTCGCCCTGGGACTTGGCGTTCTCTCCAGCATTCGCGCGGTCAACTATATCGGCCTGAATATGACTTGGTTTGAGCCCGACTCGCCGAGCATCGACAAAACCAGTTACGACGGATTCAGCATCCCCCAGCGCGTTCAATCACGCATCGTCCTGCCACTCCTCTTCTCCTCCGCTTGCCTCAGTTACGCCTTTCTCTGGTTCTTTGAAGATCTTTATCTCAGCACCGACCTCTGGTGGGAAGCTCCCCTGCTCGGTCTAATTCTCTATACCTTGCAGTGGGCATCCGCCCTAGTCGTACGCGCTTACAAACTCCGGAAAATTACTCGCGACGGCCGTCCCGCTCCCCGCACCGGTCCCAAAACCTGGGAGCTCCTTCCCTGCGCCATGTTCAGCGGAGCCATGACTGGCTTTTTGTTTCTACCTTTCGGCCATCTTCTCCACCACGGCGGCCTGCCTATCCAAGACCAACAGCACAGCCTTTGGTTTGTCCTCACCTTCGGCCCTCCCGCCTTGATCGGCATGATGCTCGTCGCTGGCATCCTCCACATCGGCCTGCTCGGGCGCGCCATGAGCGATGACCGTCGCGAATGGTGGGCTCGCCTCGGCGCATGTTTGTTTCTTTACGCCGCCGCGTGGCTCGCCCTGTTTTCTGTGGCCATCTATTTCCCAGGTTGGCTATCCCGCTTCCTCAACGGCGCCAATTGGACGCGTCACCCGATAACGCTCAGCGGCATGTCCCTCTGGGTCGCTTCCACCACCTACGGCGTGCTCTTCGGCAACAGCTCCAAGACAGCTCACTGGATCCCCAATGCGCCCTGGTCCAAGAAAGTTCTCCACTATCTCGGCATCCTCACGCCCTACATCTTTGTCGCCGGTTTTCTTTTGGGTCTCTCCGTTTTGGCGGCCGAGATCTTCAACGTCGTTGTCGGCGAACGTTTCGCGCTCGACCCTACCCTCGACGTTTACGATCTCTCCTGGCGGCTTTTGCCAGTTTTTGGCGCATCCCTTGCCGCCACTTTGCTGCTCGCCTGGCGTGTCGACGTCAATGAATTCTCCTCCCATCTCCCCTATCGTAACCGCCTCGTACGCTGCTTCCTTGGCGCCAGCGTCCCGACGCCCCGACCCTTCCAACCCTTCACCGGCTTTTCCTCCAAAGACGATCTCTCCCTTGCCGACATCTCCCCCACCGTCACCACCGCTTCTTCCGCCACCGATGGCCGACCCTTCCCGATCCTCAACACCACTCTCAACGTCGTCCGCGGCCGTCAACTCGCCCTGCAAATGCGCAAAGCCCTTTCCTTCACCTTCACCCCTCTCCATTCCGGCTTCGCCAGGTCACAGCCCGGCGAGGCTAATTGGGACATGAATTACCAACTGACTTCCGACGCCGGACCTCCACGGTTCGCCAAACCGCTCCGCGCCATGATAAAACGCTTGCTAAAGCAACAATCGGAAGCCTCCATCCGCGGCATTTCCCTCGGCACTGCCTTGGCCATTTCGGGTGCCGCTGCCAGCCCCAACATGGGTTTCTACTCCGAGCCTGCTGTGGGCTTCTTGCTCACTGTCTTCGACGTGCGCTTGGGCTGGTGGATTGGCAATCCTCAAGACCCAGCCGCCTGGAAGCAGGGCCGCCCTCGATTCGGTTTCGCTTGGCTCGTTCGCGAACTTCTCGGGCTCACCGATGACGATCAACGCTTCATCTATCTGTCGGACGGAGGTCACTTCGAGAATTTAGGAATCTATGAACTGGTTCGCAGGCGCTGCAAGGTCATCGTCGCTTCCGATGTTTCGCAAGACCCGCTCTATGGTGGCGCTGAGCTTCGCAATGCCATCGAACGGTGCCGCGTCGATTTTGGCGTGGAAATCTACATCGACCTCAGCAATTTCAAACCGGTCGGCGATCCTCCGCGCTCCGGCTGTCACTACGCCATCGGCAATATCTCCTATCCTGCAAACCCCTCGGGCGAAGGTGGGCACCAACGCAACGGCACCCTCATTCTTCTCAAGCCCGCCATCGCCACTGCGGATCCCTTCGAACTGCGCGGCTACCCCCAGACCAATCCCCAGTTTCCCCACGACCCCACCTTCAATCAGTGGTTCGACGAAGCTCACTTTGAGAATTACCGCGCCCTCGGAGAGACCACAGCCCTAGCGGCGTCGCGCGACATCGCCGCGATCATAGACGATGTCCTCCGCTGACCGCCCTGAAGTGCGGCGAAGTGGCGATAAAATAAAGTGAGCTGTTTATAGGGATCACGCCCTGCGTCGGTTTAGCCGGGATTCCTGGCATCGCTTGCAATGAGAAAGAAATGTCGTTACGCGAAACGGTTTGAAGCTTACTCGCACTTTGCAACAAGAGTGATTCGCAACCCGGATCGAGGAATAGCGACCGCGCTGCCCACGGACCGACCCAGGTCTCGGGCAAGCGGGGAATGAGCCGAAAAACTCAGACCGGGATGCGCGAATTCGCCAAGGATTGTGGAGGCGAACGATGTGAGTTCCGGCTTCAAAACAAACTGCACGCAGGGGAGTGCCATCCTTTCATATTCGCAGAACTGCTGGACTTGGCCTCGTGGCAGCCATCGGTCTTGTCCTGTTGGGCTTCGTAGCGGGCTGTCCGCCGCCACAACCACCGCTTGGACAAAGACGGCAAAGTGATTGCGGCGCAGCACACGGGGGTCGCAAGCCCAGCGCTTGCTCAGAAGGAGTTGAGCAACGCGCTGATTGTTCGATTGTTCAGGGGTTCTTGATCGATGGCTTCCCGATTTTCGTGGATCCATCGCTGGCCGTGATCGACGTCGAGCACCCGCATTTCCAACAAGATCCGTAAATTTCCATCACTGGCTCTTCAATTTCGAGGCGACCATTATGCGGCGGTCAAGGGATACTGACCCTGACGATCGATTCCCTCGCCTGAACAGCCCAGTTGGATTAAATCATTTGGATTCAAAGAGTGGCGCGCCCTGAGAGATTCGAACTCCCGACCTTCTGGTTCGTAGCCGCGGGACCGAACTTACAAGAACTTGCCGGACCCGAGAAAAATGCAGCAAAATCTGCAAATTGCTGCAAGCCAGCGCTAACCATTTACCCTTCCCTTTTCACTTTTTCTTTTCGATTTTGCAGCGTTTTGCCAAGACTTGTATGACACTTTCATGACACTCGCTACCGCCGGACAATCACCCTACAAGAACATTTCGGCCGGAGCAGCAGAAACATACTGAAGAGCTTGCCGATCGGCCGCCGGCGCCTCACTCGTGCCGCAATGCGACTAACGGATCAATGGCCGTCGCGCGCCGCGCCGGTAAATAACACGCCGCCAGTGCCGCCATCGCCAACAGCGCAGCAATCACTCCATACGTCAGCGGATCGCTCGGCCGCACTTCAAACAGCAGCGCCGTCATAGCCCGCGTCGCCACTAGCGCGCCCAAAATCCCGGCCACCAGCCCCGTCGCCGCGACCTTCATTCCATGCCCCACCACCAGTCGCAGCACGTCGCGCGCCTGCGCTCCCACCGCGACGCGCACGCCAATCTCGTGCAGCCGCTCCGTCACTGAATAGCTCATCACGCCGTAAATTCCCACAAACGCCAGCACCAGCGCCAAGGCCGCGAATCCGCCCACCAGCCATAGTGTCAACCGCTGCGACCCCATCGTTTCCGCTACGACCTGTGACATCGGCCGCATATCGTGCACCGGCAACTGCGGATCAATATCACTCAGCAGGCTCCGCACCGCCGAATACACCGCCGTCGGGTCGCCCTTCGCGCGGATCGCCAAACATACGTACGCCCAAGGATTCTGCGCAAAGGGCACGTAGCTCTCTGCCGTCACCGGCTCCGCTAGCCCGTTGTGCAGCACATTACCTACCACGCCCGCCACTTCCGATTGCTTGTCCGTCATCACGTTGAAGTGCTTCCCGATCGGATCCTCGGCCGGCCACAGCGTGTCCGCCAGCTTCTGATTGATCACCACCACCAGCGGCGAATTCGTCGTATCCGACGCGCTCAGCTCCCGTCCGCGAAGCAGTGGTATCCCCATCGCGTGAAAATATCCTGCGTTTACCGCATGTACTCCAATCAGCGGCTGGTGTCCCCGTTCGAATGGCGCATGCCCGTCTGCCGTGCTCACCCCTGTCGTTGTGTCGTCGCCCTCTAGCGGCAGATCATTCGACACCGCCACACCCTCGACGCCAGGCAACGCCGTCACTCGCGGCAAAAGCTGATCCAGCAATTGCGTGGACTTGCCCTGCTCGGCGTATCTTTCGCTCGTAAAATTCATCCACATCGTCACCACGCCGTCGCCGTTGAATCCCGGCTTGACCTCCAGCATCCGCGCGAAACTCCGCACCAGGAGCCCGGCTCCGACCAACAGCACCAGCGACAGCGCCACTTCTCCAATCACCAGCAAACTCCGCAACCGGTTCTGCCCCTGCCCGCTCGTTGCGCTGCGTCCGCCCTCTTTCAAAACTGCGCCCACGCCCTGCCGCGTCGCCGCCAGCGCCGGACCTATCCCGAACAGCAGCCCCGTCAAAAGCGAAACGCCAAACGTAAAAGCCAGCACCCGCAAATCCACGCTCACTTCCTGCACTCGCGGCAGTTCCTGCGGACTCGCCGCCACCAGCAATTGCACCAGCCACCACGCCAACGCCAGCCCCAGTGCTCCTCCGCACAACGCGAGCAGCGTGCTCTCCGTCAACAGTTGTCGCACAATCCTAAGCCGCCCCGCGCCCAGAGCGCTCCGAATCGCAATCTCGCGCATCCGTCCCACGGCCCGCGCCAACAGCAGATTGGCAATGTTCGCGCACGCAATCAGCAGCACGAACCCCACCACCGCCAGCAAAATGAGCAGCGTCTGCCGCACCGGCCCCGTGGAAAGCTCCCGCAGCGGCGCGATTCTCGCGCTATGCCCCGTGGTCGCCGGATACTTCTGGTGCAGTGTCGCGAATATCCCATTCACATCGGCTTCCGCCTGCTGCACCGTAACGCCCTGCTTCAGCCGCGCAATCAGGTTCAAATAGTGCGTCTCGTGATTCGTGCTCAGCTTGCGCTCCCAATCGGCGCTCGCGCTGAACACCTCCGGCACGGTATTCACCGGATTCACCCAAATTTGCACATCCCTCTGGTTCGTATACTGAAAGTTTGCCGGCAGCACGCCGACAATGGACACCGGACGCCCGTCCAGCACAATGCTCTGACTTGTCACGTCGCTGGCGCCGCCAAATCGCGACTGCCAGAATCCGTACGGCAGCAGCGCTACTCGCTGTGCCCCAAACGCGCCTTCATTGGGCAAAAAAGCCCGTCCCACAATCGGCTGCACACCCAGCGTGGTAAAGAAATTCGGCGTCACCACCATCCCCGGCAGCCGCTCCGCGGCCCCGCGTCCGGTCATCGTGAAGTTCACGCTGTGCATCGCCGCCAACTGCTCAAACGATTGGCTCTGTGCCTGAAAATCCAGAAAGTCCCCGGCGGAAAACGGCGCCCGCGGCAGATTCGGTTGCACCTCCCAAAACCACACCAGCCGCTCCGGGTCCGGATAGGGCAGTGGCCGCACCAAGACCGCGTTCACTACGCTAAAAATTGCCGTGTTCGCGCCAATCCCCAGCGCCAGCGCCAGCGTCGCGATCGCCGTCAATCCGCGGCTCCGCCCCAGCAGCCGCACCCCAAACCGCACGTCCTGCCACAGTGAGCTCATCGTAACCTCCCACACTTCTCCGAGGTTATCTGTTAGACGAGACGCTGCCGCCGCGGATAGGTTCCCGCTTTCAACAGGAAATTCGGCGCAGTCAGCGGCTTCCCCAAACTAGCCCCCACGGCAGCCCAGCGGACCACCGCTATGACGAGCAGGTCGTGTTGTCCTGTGGCCAGAAGGTGGCGTACGGCTATCGGCGCATTGCCTGGTGGCTGCGGCGCAAGGAGGAGAAGCCCATTTCTAAAACGGAGCCTGTGCAAAATCCTAAGCCACGCCATTTTCAAGCCGTTCGAGTTTTTTGACCACAGTGTGCTGCAGAAGCATACGGAAAAGGAGCTCATTATGAACGAATTAACCGTGTGAATAAGCTGCGCGAGAGATGAGGGAAGGCCCCTCGGGAGCGGCTTTCAGGAGCAGGTCTCAAACCGCCTCCAAGCTGCTGTGGTAAAGAGCCATGGTGGTGAGCGTTGGAGGAAAAGCGCGGGAACAAACTCGTGCAGGTGAGCATTCGAGAGACGAACGAAAGTGAACCCTTCGAAGACGCGCCGTTAAAAACCTAAGCGTCGTCAAAGCCAGGAGCGTATGGTTCACCTGGGACAAGTCCGTTGGATGCCTGACGACTGAGCGGACGGCGACCGGCGTAGAGAGGGCGTGAAGCGGATGCAGGCTATCGCGTGGAACTGCAGGAACCAGTCGCTCTGATGCGAAGGGAGAAAGCCCAAGCGGCCAAAACCGCGAGGCGAGCGTACCGATGCGGAGCACTGACGGTAACCCCCCACCTATAATTGGCGCGACCGAGCACACTTGACATTGACACCTCCTGAGAAGTCGTGCAGCCCACGGATATTCTTCGTGCCAAAGCACCTGAATGCGCCCGGCCTCGGCGTGCTCCGGATTCAACAGCACGTTAAATGTTTCTGGTACGATCACCGACGGGACTCGCAGTAGCACAGCGCTCTTGGAGGCCAACCACTCGTCTCCAACGGTGCGTGTAGCGATCTGGTCAGAGATCCAATTTCGAGGTAGTTCAGCTCCCGCGACTGTTCTTACGGACAAATCTTCGGGAGCCTCAGCCTTAAGCAGCCGATACGACCTGGGAAAGCGTGCTGGATCGAGTTCCAGGTGCACAAGCGCTTCGACCAGCGCGCCCGCGGGGTTTTCGGCCAAATAAACGATCGGCCTGCCTTCTGTGTGCCATCGGCCGGAGGCGTAGAGTCCTCCTCGTCCGTCGAGAGTGGCGTGGTTGCTAATCCGCCACAGAATCATCAGGCGATCATGCCTTCATCGATTTGAATCAGCATTTGATCGACAAGGCGCCCGCCGGTTTCGGTGCGAAGCATCTCGAGTGGAGCGCGACCTTCGAAGCGTCTCTTTGGCGCCCGGAGCCACTCAAGGGCAGATTCCTGGTCTCCCATAACTGCCTGCGCGCGGGCGAGAACTCGCGCTGCGCGAACTGCTCTTTCAGATTCTTCCTTCGAAAGCGGCTGATGGCGGCTCTTGCGGTGTTTCCAAGTGCGCAGGGGAATGATAATGTCGAACACTTCGATGCGACTAAGGCCCTTGTCGAGAAGATGGTTGATGACCTTGGTCGGGAGACCTGCTTCGACCAAGCGCACAATCCTCTGTTCGGACTCGGCTCGCGTGCCGAGCCAGTCCTCCAGATACTCGTTCAACCTCTTGGCCGTCGCTGTTGGCATTTTTGCACCCTCCTTGGCATGGGTACATAATGCCACAACAATATCGGCAAGTTGTACTACTTTCTGAAGGCTGGCATTCGCAACTCGTTTTCAGAGTGTGGGGAAACAGGACTCGGCCGCAACGCGGCTGAACTAACGCGGCCGATCGTTTCTTGTTTGCAGCGCTTGAAAAGTATGGCGGGGACGACGGGATTCGAACCCGCGGCCTCTGCCGTGACAGGTGTCGGTCATCAAAATTAAATCTGCGCCGCATAGATGGTCCGTACCTGCGCATGCCTCCAGCAAGTGGCTGTTCGGTTGTATCGGACCGAGATGGAGAGCTCTTTCGCCTGCTCGAACTTTTCAGCCAAAATGAAATTCGAGCGCTGGTCATCCAGGGACCCGTCCTGGCTGCGCAGGCCTATGGCGATGCATCACTGCGCGGGTATGGTGACCTCGATCTGCCCGTCCGCCAACGCAACATTCATCGCGCTACTGTGCTCGCGCGGAGCCCGGTCGATTTCGAAGAAATGAAGTGAGCCGCGTCAGCGCCCTCCGAAGCGTCCCGCCGCCACGCGGAGTGGACCGACCTCTACTGAGCTACGCGCGGCGTGGTGACGTCCGTAGCCAGGCGGCTAAGGCTGCCGCGTCAAAGTGCCTGAGAGAACGCGGTTAGTGTCCGTGCACACCACAAAAATGCGGTTTTGGTCGACAATGTAGGCGGTGAAATGGAACGTATCCGCCGGGCTGACTTCCGTGACGTTCAGTGTGTTGGCGCCTAGTCCGTTTCCGCTCAATGTCAGGTTGCCGTTAATCAGCGCGTTAGAAACTTGAGTGCTCGTTGTCGTCGAGAAGCGATTCGAGTCCAACAACCCGCTGAAGCCTCCGGACGAATCTAATGTCAACTGCCCGGCGAAATCTATCTCATCGCCGCTGGAGTTGACCCCGCTCCACACAAACGCGTAGTCGGCTGCCATCGACGCGGTGGTGATCGGAGTGGCCGTTTGCGCCGTGAAGATCCCGTCGCTGACTATGCCCGAGTCCGTCTCCTGAAGTACGGCTTGCGTCGGCGAGATCAGATAAAAAATGAATGAGAACGTTCCCGCGGTCGTATCTGTCCACTGCAACACTCCACCGCCAAATCCATTCGCATCGACCGCGTACGTCCCGGTCACCGTTCCCACGGGCAGCAGCGTAACTGCGCCGTTGTGATTTTCGTCGGCGATGACATTGCTGATGTTCCCCACCCCGTCCGCCGTGAAGCGTCCAGACGTGGCGATGGGCGAACTTGAGGTCAGACCATCAATAAGAAACCCGTAGTCCCCGACGAGCGAACTGTCATTAAACGCGATGTTCTGTTGCGCGAACGCCCCTCCCACCAATTCCGAAGGGAAATCCGTCCCAAGGAACTTGATGCGGGTGGCGTCCACGACATAAAAGGCGAAATTCCGCCCGGCGATATTCGCCGTACCGCGTCCAAACGCCGTGCCGTCGCCGTTCGTGTCCATCTGGTAGAACGTCCCTGCCGGAAAGGTCTGCTGTCCTGAAAGCGTTCCCGCGATGTTCGAGTCATACAGCCCATTCACAATGCCGCCCGCGCCATCCGCGTCAAGTCGGCCAATGATCGACACCGGATCAACGGTAGTGCCCACGACTTCCACACCCTTGAAATCGAACACGTATCCGCCGGCAATCGCCGCATTGGAAAAGGTCCCCGGATTCTGCCGTTGAAACGAGCCGCTCGCCGTCACGGTCGCGTCGGTTTGCGCCACGGCGCCCTGCGCCGAGGAAACCAACGAAATGGTGTAATTGGTTGTGCCGCTGCTGTTCGTCAGGCTCAAGGAGCCGCGCCCGTCCGCATCAATGGAATACCTGCCGCCGGTAAACTGCAGAATGCCCACTCCGGTACAAACATTCACGTCCTCCAGGCCGTTCGTGATATTTCCGTGACCGTCGGCCGTGAACGTACCGATGCGGGCGAACAAGCTGCCTTGTCCCGCGCACAATTCCGTACCGCTCATCGAGAACGCGTACTGCCCGCTTAAGCTAGCGTTCGTGAACTTCGGCGGTGGAGGTGGTGGGCCGCCATTGTTGCCGCCACCGCCTCCGCAAGCCGCGGCAAACAGCGCCAAAACCATCGAGACCCGCGAGACCGTGCTCCCAGTGCGGGCGTTCATCGCGCACCGCCCTGTTGCTTCATTTGCGCGCGCTCGGCCTCGGTCACGAGGCGCGCCGCGCCATTCGCAAGAAGCGATCCGCGCGGCGATCGAATCGCGAGGACTTGATTCCCCTTCTGCGCGATGCGTGCCAAAAACACCTCTTTGCCATTCACCACTGCGTCGACACCGGCAAATCTCACTTGCTCGCCGGCTGCCAGAGAGAAATGTTTGGCCTGTAGGTACGAAGCCGGTCCGAGATGTACATCGACGTCGCCGCTCGTGGTTTGCACTGTAGCGTGCGCCCCTGTCGGCGCGATCTGGGCGCTTTCCGTGTAACCCACTACCGTTCCTTCCAGTACCGTTTCGCGCTTCGCGTCATAGGCGAATGCCCGCGCATGGACCGCCGCCGGTCTCGCCGCAACTTGTGCCTTCCGCCCCTGCACTGCGGTCTCCTGTGCCCCACCTGCAAGCGCTTGAGCGGTGCCGAGCAATAGCGCTGTTGCCCAGTTCAGCGAGGCTGTCGCTAGTTTTCTGTTGATTCTTAGATTCATCCCGTTTCTCCCACTGCCAGGACACTAAAACGTGCCAAGCCTTCCGCAAATTAGATGCCGCAGCATCTGAAGACGATGTACTACCGAGGAATCGCCAGCGTTTGTGAGAAAAGCGGCATCCTTTCCCGTACTGTTGCTTGGCGCGCGCAGATGCGAAAAGCCGCCACGCCGAAATCCAAATGTTGGATGGCGCGAATTGCCGTCTGCGCGGCGTCAAAAAATCGCTCCAGGCTGTAGGCGATCCCGATGTTTCCGCCCTGGGCGACGTGAAGGTACTTCGGGTTGGTGAAAATGGCGTGTGCCCGGTTCGTGCCGGAGCCGAGCGACTCGTTCTCCAGGCAAGAACGGAGTGACGAAGACGGGCCATCCCATCAAGCGGTATTGCGGGCCGCCGAAGAGGCCCTCTGCCAAAGTTGGGATTGTCAACGGTCTGCTGGTCGTGTCGATCAAGCCCAGCACGCGCTGGAAGAACGTCCTCGGCGACATGTACCAGCAGAACGGTCCGACGCCCTTCACGTCGGCCATCTGCGGGAGCAGCGTGATGATGTCTGAGTAGGAGATGTTTCCCCCGTTCGCGCTTCCGGCGCAGTTCACGGCGGTCAGGTTCGCAATGCCGGCGAAGAGCGCCGCCGGTCCGCCTGAGAGTGTGGTGGTGTTGAAGAAACTCTGGTCCTCGTGTTCCGCCGCGCCCAGCCCGATCGGCTCGGCCAGCAGCGTATCGAATGCCGGGACGGAAACGGCGAGGAGCTGGTTGGGAATCGCGACGAGGCTTCGGCGTTCCTTCAGGTCGAACGCCATCTGGCCCAGATTCGGGTCTGTTGGTGTTGCACGCTGTTCTGCGCCATCCAGACCCACGTCGGAGCGCCGAGAGCCGTCGGCACGGTCATCTTTTGTATGCCGTTCATCGGCCAGATGCGAGCGCCGGAGGCGCGCAAGATTCCGCCGATGCTCAAATACGCGACGATCTCCTCGGCCTGAATATTGGGAACCAAATAAGAACCAGGTGTCGCGCCGGTGGTCAAAGCGCGGAGATATTTGACGTCGTCTTCTGCGCTTTGTGGGTTGATCGGCTCTCCGTGCAGCGCGCGTAAGCCTCTGATCATTTTCGACAAAGAGAACGCCGGCTTGCCACCTGCGCTGCGCTCCTGCGTCCGCCGCAAAAGATCGGCGACGGCCTTGTCGAGCATGGTTGTCGTGGCAAACCCGTGTTTTTGCTGCAAAATTTCTGCGAGCGTAGAAATAACTTGTTCATTGATCACGTCAGGATCTTTCTCCCGCTGTCGCGAGAGCCTTCGCGCGGGTTTTTCTTTGCGCCCCGAGGTGAGTTACAGATGACCTTACGTTCTCGCGCAGGTCAGTGCGTTCCCGCGTTCGGTTCCGGTGCGGATGCCCGGGGCTTGCTTTTTAACGTCGCTCAAGCCATCGACAAGATCGGCAAACTGAAAACTTCGGTGGCGAGTCAATGAAGCCTTTGCCAGGCCGCGACCCCCCGCCACCATTCCCGGCGCCCAGTGTCACCTTTTCTCCTTATGAAGGCAGCAGCCGACCCTTGATCCGCCCTCTCAGGATCCGGTTCTCCGCCGCCAGATATTCGTTTCGCAACAGGAGTTTTTGATTCAGTGTTCCGGTGACATAGGCGAGCAGGCGCGCCCAAAGCATCTTGGATTCCTCTGTAATCTGTAACTTCGCGAAAGCGAGATTGTAGGCGCTGTTTCTGGGTTGAAGTAGCCTATTTGAAATTCGTCATTCCATTCCATTCCATTCCATCCCAGGTCTTGCTGGGCTCCTGTCGCGGCGGCCTGCCTGCCGCAGGCAGGGTTTATCCCGCCGGCCGCACTAGAGTTGCATCAAGTTCGGGAAGAAGAAATAAAAGAGCAGCCCCACCAGAACGAGGTAGCCGAGCATCACGAACGTCCAACTCATATTATGCCGAATGACTTCCCCCTCGCTTCGCACAAAGCGCGTGGTGGAAACGCCCACGCTGGCGGTTTGCGGCGCCACCGGCTTGCCCACTTCGGCCCCAACGGAGTTCAGAGACGGGAGCAAGAGCGCCGGCATTTTGAGCAACCCGCCGGCAGTCGCCTGCACCGGCCCAAACATAGCGTTCGTCGAGGTGTTGCTTCCTGAGAGGGCCACGCCAATCCAACCGAGGACCGGGCACAAAATGACGAATGCTGGCCCGATTTTGGATAGCCCGAATGCTAGCGAATTGGCCATTCCCGTAAAGACAAACGTATACGCGAGTCCAAAAATGAAAAAGCCCACCAGCAGCGCGCCCCACATCTGCCGAAACGTCTTCCGAAACACTTCCTGCAACTGCGCGCCGGTCGGCCGCAAAAACAACAAGATCACCAGCCACGAGACCAAAATGGAGGTCCCGCCGCTGAGCGGCGTGAAATTAAACGTCGAAGCGGCCGCCTTGTGCGTCACCGACGAAATCGCGCTCACGCTCCACTTGTGCAGGCTGAGCCCCGGCAGATTCACATGAAAATATTTCGGCAGCCACGGACCGGTCCAAATTCCCACGACCACAAGCAAGATGATGTAAGGCAGCCACGCGCGCAATGCTCCGATCTTCGCGTCAGGATTCGCCGTCACCACGGCTGGCGTCTGCGTCAGCGGAGCGCCGCCAAATCCACGAATGGTCTTGGGCTTCCACACTTTCACGAACGCGTAGAGCGCCCAGAACGAAACGAGCGAGCCGCTGATATCCGGCAAGTAAGGTCCCCAATAGCGCGCCACAGGCCACTGCCCGGCGATGTAGGCAAGGGAGGCCACGATCGCCAGGGGCCACGCTTCCACCAATCCCACCCAGCCGCTCACGAGGTAGAGAAGGACCCACGTGGGAAAGAGCGCCAGCACCGCGACAATGTGCCCCACCGAAGCGGAAAGGCTCAGCAGCGGCAGCGAGGTCACCGCCGACAGAGCCAAAATCGGCGAGCCGAGCGCACCAAAGGAAACGGGCGCGTTATTCGCCAGGGCCGCCACCCGCAGCGCCTCCAGGTCCGCAATGCCCAGCGTGATGAGTATCGGGGCAACCACGGCCCACGGATAGCCGAATCCGACAACTCCCTCCAGGAGCGCACCGAAGGCCCACGCGAGCATCAGCGTCTGAATGCGCACGTCGGCGGTGGCGTGGTGCAGCATCCATTTCTGGAAGGTGTCGAAGTCGCCGGTGACGACGAGCGTGTTGAAAATGATCAAGCCCCAAAAGGTGATCCAGTCGATGACCCACACGCCCGTCAGCGAACCATACCAATACGCTTGCATCGTTGGCCGGAACGGCGCCTGCCAGAGAAAAACCCCGAGCGGAATCGTAATCACGCCGGTGATCAGCGTGGCCAGCCACGCCGTCATGCGAATTCCCGCCAGCAAAAACAGAAGGACAATCAAAGGGACGAGCGACAGAAGAATCGTTATTCCAAGGGAACCCGCGAGCACCAGACTTTGTTGGAACATGGATATCCCTCCAAATTCCAGGCCGCTTCAGCCCATTAACCGGCGGCTGCGGGCCGGGTCGAAACTTCGGTACCGGGGAAAATGTCGAAAACGTAGTCGTGCGCGGCTAACACCGCCTTCGAGAACGAGCCGGCTTGCACACGCCGGGCAACCTCTTGACGAGAGAGGTCGAAAATCGCATCAAAGAGCTGCGCTCTCTCTTCCGCGTTCGCTTGTCCGGCCAAAAACAGCACGCGGGCGCTGTGCTGAATGTAGCGCGAAGAACGCAGCTGGCGCTGCAGCAGTTCCATGATCACAGGCGCCTTGGAGCGGTCGAAACGGCTCGCCTCGCCGCGGCGATCCTGCTCGGCGAAAAATTCGGCCGTCCATTCGTTGTGGCATTCCCAAACCCTGAGAAAAAGTTCCGGCGTGAAGCGGGTTCCTGCCTGGACCGAAAAATCGTCGACCGCAGGAACGACGCCGTTTTCCGTGCGCGCCGGACGTTTCAAATACCCATCCTTCGTGATCGTCGCCTGATGGCGCAGCAACGTCCAAAGCCAGGACACATTGATCCGGTAGGTGGCCAAGTCGTTCATGAAGCGCAGATTCAGCTCGTAATCGTCGATGGCCGCGGCGAAATTCCCGTTCAGGATTTGGAAGCCGTAATTCGCGGCCATGTAGAACGAGTGCTGAATGTGCTCGATGGTGATCTCGCCCCTCGGGACGCCGTAAATTTCATTCCACAGCAGCGCCGTGTAGATCTTCTCCGGCGCGTTCACTTCCTCCACGTGAATGACGCGAGGAGTGATTTTGCCTTCTGAGTTGAGCAGGCCCCGCGACCGGAACGTCGCGCGTTCGGAATCGTCCAGTCCGCTCTCGACCGCGGGGACCCGCTTGCCTTTCAGATCCACCGTCTCGAGCCGCGCCTCAATTCTCGCTTGCAGCTTTTCCAGGGGCGCCCGCAGCGGATCGTTTCCCGCGCCCACATACGACGGCTCCGGACTCGCCACCCAGCTTTGCCGGTAGGCATCATACAATCGGCCCTTCGCCTGGCCCGAGAGAATCTCGTCCAGCGTCGGCTGCGCCCCGGTGCGCGACGGCTCTTGCGGCAGGTACATCAATCCCAGCAGCCGCTCTCGCAATTTGTCCAAAACCATTCCTCGCAACGCGATCGGATTGTAGCGCGCGCGGCCGTAAGGGTCGGTTTGCGGGTAAATCATCACCGCGGCCATGCCGCCGATGGCCGCGCCTTGCGTCAGCTCGCCGTTTTTGGTCCCCGCCAAGAGCATCATCAGCGCGTTGTAGCGCTGGTAGGCGATCATGTTCGGTGAAGCCATTCCAATGGTCTGCGGATCGGGAAAGACGCCCGCCGGATCGTCTTTCCACATCTCAATCAGGCTTCCCAAGTAATCCCAGCGCCCGACGTTCGTGCCCAGCAGGCGGCGCCGCAGTGTCCAGCAAATCGCCGGCAGCGCTCTGCCGGCGTTCCCTTCCTCATACAGCATCTTGATCTTGAACGTGCCGGCCGCCAGGCCCAGCGGTGTTTCCAATTTGAAGAGCAACTTCTCGACAATCAGCGCTTCTCGCGGTGTCTGCAGCTTCGGAATGTAGAAGTACACGCCCGTTCCCGCGCGCGCCAGCGCTTCGTAATTGTTTAGGGTCCAGAGCACGGTGGCCACAATGGTTCCCGGCGCGGGCTGGCCGTCGACCAACACGTGATCGTATTGCACGTGGATGCTCGGCGGCCGCATAAACCGCGTGGGCCACTGAGAGGCCGGCTTCTGAAGCCGGTAACTCCGCTTCTGCCCCTTCTTGGTCGCCTCGTACGCGCGGTCATTCCAGCGGCCCTCGAAAATTTCCTGCGCGTTCCGCAGTGCGGCAAAGATCCCCACCGGCTGGTGGCTGGGCGTTCCGTCTGGCCGGAAGTGCGGCGGCGAGGCGTCTTCAAAATCGGGCATATTCATCGGCGCCAGGCTGTTCAGTGCGTTGAACGCCATATCCAGCGGATGCCAAGGCCCGGTCAGCTCAAGCCCCGGATTTCGCAGCGGGTGAGCGTCCTCTGGAATCGGTGCCTCGTCGTTCAGCCTCCAGCGCCACTCGCTCTCACGCCCGAGAAGATTGTCGATCATCCCCTGAACGATCTGGCGAAACGTCCACGTCCGCCCGCTCACGGGATCCTCGAACTTTTCGTCCCACTTGGGCCAGGCGTACTTTTCGGCCGCTGGCAAGCTCGAGTGCAGAAGTTCGCGCCGCGCCGTCAGGGCCGCGGCGATCGCCGGCCGCAGCTCTCTGGTGAGCGACGCGATGGTTTCCTCGGCATCGATCTGCCGGCCATTGACGCGCTTCATGCCAAACAGCTCCGGGAAAACCGTTCGCACTTCCTCGCGGCTCATCCTTCCGCTCCCGCTTCTGGGTCACCTGCACGGACAGTCTCAACCTGCCGCGCCCGATTCAAATGAACTAGAGCACCAATCCCTCCGGCAGGTCAATATCTATTTATATTTACAAGGCCACCCCCCGGGGTTCGGGAGAGCAGCGGTTTGCGCTAGAATCCTTGCGGGATGAAGCGGCACAAGCGCAAACAAAACTCGAAAGAGCCTCGCGCGAACAGCTTCGAGGAATTCCCTCTTGACGCGGTGGAATCGCCGCCAGGTGCCGAGGCGCCCCCCGAGCCGCCAAGTCAGGCCCAGGAGCGTAGCAGGAAGGGAAATCCTAAGGAAAGGTGGGCGAAACAACAATTCGCCATCCACAGGATCCCTCTTCGAGAGTGTCGCGTTGGGTGACAGGATTGCCGCATATCGGCTCCAGAACTAGATAGCCCCTGCTGCTTTTCTAAATTGGCCTGATTCAACATTGAGCTGAATCCGTGTTCGAGGTCGAGCTGGACGTGCCGATCACCATCCCTTTCCCGCCGTGCGTTCACGATGGTTCCCGAGACAGTGACACACGGATTGAGGACGTGAAGCCGATCATCCGCACTGCGGAACCGGCCGTGGTAGACGTGCGCCCAAAGAGATGCGTCGCAGGAAGGTCCTTGGTTGTTCTTCGGAGGAGGCCCGATACGGGTGGCGAGTAGTAACAGAAGAAGCGTGGAACGTCAGAAGCGTCTCGGACGGAAGCACAATCTCATGATTTCCAGCGAGATCAGCACCAAGAGCGCTCCCCCGCCACCGGCGGCCGTGCCAATCGTGCGCCCTTTCCGCCCGCTGATGCTCCCCCAATTGCCGCGCCGAGACCAGGTTGTTAGCCTCGGGAAACAAAACTCTTGGATTGGGACGAAAGATGATTTATCGTCAGTGCCGAATTCAAGGGTTGCCCGACTTTCGGTCACGTGCGTCGTCTTTCTTGCGGTGGGCACCCGCCCTGTTTCGGCATCGCCTAGACGATTCGTCCGAAGAAGAGTCGGACACAGCTGCAGCTATGAAGTCTTCTTTTCTTATCTCCGCCCTTGTGGCCGCGTTTTTGTGCGGAGCGATGCATTCTGAGGCTTCGTCATCGCAGCAGGGAGCGGCACCACCTTCTGAGGCTATCACGGTCGCCATTCCCGGGCCGCTGCGCTCCTTCCTTCGCATGGCCGGCATCAGTCAGAAGATTGCACCTGAAGAAGTGTTGCCGCTATTGGCCCGCAACGTCTTTCAACGAGGTTATGAAGGCCTACACGCCGGCCATCAAACCGAATTCCTGATTCTGCTGATCCGCTACGTTCACCAGGCCAGAGAATTGCAGGCTTTGGCGGGGCCTCAGGGCGTGATTCACGTTTCTAATTGCGAGGAGGCCAAGCCTCTGCTGAAAGTCTTGGGTTACCTGCCTCGGCCGGATTGTGGGCGGACAAATGCCACCTTGCTGACACATGACTCCGAGAGAGCGTTTTTGACGATCGATTCCGGATTCCCTCTACCTGACCTGGAAGAGCGCCTCCGAGAAGGCAAACCTTTCGACTACCCCTTCCCAAGCACGCAGGTACCTGCGCTGCTGATCGAGAACGATTGGCGACAAAAAGGAGTCACGCCGTATCTAATCGACGCGCTGCTCCAGGATCCGGCTTTTGCACACTTTTATTGGGCCCTATCCCGAATGGACCGAGAGACACAGGTCGCCCTTCGGCGACCGCAGTATGTTAAGAAGATGCTGCCCTTCGCCACAAATCTGGACTTTTACGGGAGTCATGTCCGTGTTCGATCGCGGCGTGTAATCGTTCCCGGGGGACGGGCAGCGGAGGCTGGATGGACGGATCTGGTTGGGGCCGGTCCCGAGTTCCCTACAGAATTTATCCCCCGACTGCTGGCCAAGGATGGAGGCTGGCTGGCCGCTTACTTCGACGCCTTGTCCCGAGTCAACCAGACTCAGCAAACGCACTTCACCGAAAGCCGGTATTTGCGTCGTTATTATGAGGCGCTTCGAGGCAAAAGCATTTCATCGGACGCCGTTACCGGGGTCTTTCGTCCCAACTCCGGTCTCTTGCTTCTGGTAACTCGCGCCCGGTTTGAAGCTAGCGGACAGCCATACGTACCTGGAAATCTCGAGGTCTGGAAGAAAATCCTCGACAACAGGGCCGAATCAAAGATCGTCCGTCGTCTAAGCAAACGCGGACAGCTCGACACTCCCGAGCAACTGCTGGAAACCATGTTCGCGCTTTCTCGCGTGCAGACATCCGAAGGGCCTTTGCAAACCTATCTTTTTTTGAGTGAACTGGATGCCGTGCGTGCTCCGGGTCATCGGCTAAGTCCCGAAACAACCGCTCTAATGGCCAGCAAATTCGCGGACTTCTGCGATCAATTTCGAATCTTTCCCGAGTTTCCAGTATTGGATGATGCGTCCATCAGCAGCTTCCTAGCTTCGGCCTCAAGTCTCAACAAAATCTCGAATAACAGCCTGCGCGGTAACGCTTTGGGAATCTTCCAGGCCAGCGTGGGACTTTGGCAGATATTTGCGCGTCAGGGCCAGGTTCCAGACGCAGAGCTGAATGGTTCCTGGCAACACCTTATAAAGTCGTTTGATAAGGTTGCGTCTTCCGCAGAGCTCTTCGATGCTGGCCGCAATGCAATTCGAGAACTGCTTCTCGCGGTGACGGGCAACCCTCATGCCTCGCAAGATCAGATCATCAATTTGCTCGCAGGTCCACGTCAGTTAAGTTCCGAAGGGCGGCAGATGCACGACCTGCTCGCCGATAGAATGCGCACGATTTTGGATGAACAGCGCCTGGTGTCTTTGGACGCTTTACTACGCCTCGGTGATGCCCTACAGGATATCGCTCGCGTAAAAGCCGAGGCGAATACCTTGCTTCCCCTCGCCGGAGAACTGCGGGAATTCGAGATGCCGCAGCCCATTTTCCGCGCGAGTGAGCGGGAGCAATGGGCAGCGGGTATTTACGATAATAGTCACACCGACTTGGAGATGCGAACGGACTTGACAAAGGTAATCAAGGCACCCACTTCTCCGGCACAACTCGCGACCGCTCGCGGTCGGCTTGCTTCTTTTTTGAGAGACACGTTGGTCGGATTGAACTACGCCTACTACGAGCCGCCCGGCGCTCAGATTCTTCACCACAACCCTCTTTTCGTTCGTTCGCACGACTTCGCAGGAGAAAGCCTTACAGGCGAGTGGCGAGTGTGGCAAGCTTCGCAATTGTTAGGGGCTGGTTCGCCGGCCGGTGGCGGGGCGCACCTGGTCGGCTCTTTGGCGGACCTGCCGTACGTTCTTTCCAAGGCAGAACAGCATTTCATTGCTCCCGAAAACGTGCAGGCCCTCATCTGGGACGAAGTAGCGCCCAGCCTTCTGACTAGCGCTATCGTACCGAGATGGTGGAAGGTGACCCGAAATGAACTGCACGCCGTCGCGCTTTATCAGCAAACAGGTGAGGAAATACTGACTGCCTCTGCGCAGAATGAGGATCTGCGGCAGAAAGTAATGAACATTCTCGATGATCGCATGGCTCCGCGAACCACGGAGCACCTCGAGCAATCGCTGCGTGCGAATCGTTTGGCGGGAACGCTGCCTGAATTGCTGCCGGCCGACACCTTTTATCTCGCGGCTGAATATCGCCGACGATTCCCCGAAGAGACCGACTCTTTCGGACCGGCAGGCAGAGAGCTAGAGAGTCTCTCTCATCGCTATCCCGAGGAAGTCAACTGGGAGCGCTTGTCTCGCGACTTCGGTGTACCGCATACCATTTTAGAACAGAGCTACCGCTGCGACTTGCTGAATCTCGAGCCAATCCCTGCTTACGCTGGTTACTCTAGCCGTCTCTTAGCCGAGTCATGGGATTCCAACAACCTGTACTGGGTCCGCTTGGCCGACGAAAAGGGTTACTCCCCGGTGATGTTAACTCGCCTGGTTCCCCAGCTGACTCGCCGCATGGTTGAAAAGATTTTCGCCACCGACATGGAAGATTGGCCGGCGCTGTGGCGCGCCGCGCGAGAAACTGGCGACGAGTTTCGAAATGGCAAGATGGCCTCACTGCCCAACAGTGGGGTTATTTCTCCGCCCTAAGTGCGCTTACGGCCGGCACAGGCAGGAAAAAACAATGCGAAAACAGCTAGCATTAGCTGCCGCTCTTTTCGTCATTCTCGCAGCTAGTTCCAGGAATGAAACTAGCGCCCAGCAAAACCAAACCGGTGCTCCTCTAAGAGTCGTTGTCGATCTCGTGCAGTTGAACGTCGCCGTGACGGACAATAAAGGCAACTACATAACGGATCTTCAGCCCGCTGACTTTGCCATCACCGAAGACGGTATTACCGAGAAAATCGCAACATTTGAAGAAGGCGACGGACCCACTCGCAGATTGGTGGAAATGCCTGACGAGGACAAGCCAGACTCGAGCGATAACTCCTTAGCACAAACCGAAGGTCAGAGAGGGAAGGTGGCGTCCAGCCTTAATGAGGCTTTGGCCGGCGCCGACGTTTTCATTTTGTTTGACACCAGCAACTATATGTACCGCGGTTTCGTCTTCGCGCAGGACGCCATTTCCGATTTCATCCGGTCGCTAGAAACGGTGGACAGAGTGGCGTTCTATTCTTACAGTCGAAACCTCTCTCGCGCCGCGCCTTTAACCACCGACCGAGGTCAGGTCCTACGCGGGGTGCGTAGTACAGTGGCCGGAGATGACGCGGCACTCTACAACTGCTTGCTGCTCACAATCAAGGACGGGGCCCGGTATCCGGGAAGAAAAGTGGTCGTGGTGTTCTCCAACGGCCCCGACAATGCCAGCGTAGTGCCTCCAGAGGATGTTGCTGAATTAGCTCAGTCTGTCGGCATTCCCGTCTACATGGTCAGTACGACTGAAGCTAGGCTCGAGCCTGTCTCGACTGCAGTTTTTGAACGCATGAGCGCGGCGACGGGTGGCAAAGCCTACTTTGCGAAAAATTGGAGAGACGAAAAAAAAGCCTTTGCGTCGATCCGCAACGATTTGGGACATCTTTACTCGATCAGCTACTATCCAGCACCGAATCTTAACCACGGCTGGCGCACTATCAATGTTAAACTTGTCGGAGAACACTTGAAAAAGTATCACGTCCGCACTCGCAGCGGATATCGGCTCCTTCCTGTCTACTCACGCGAAGAGATAGGCGAGCAAGCGCGCCCAAAGCATCTTGGATTCCCTGTAATCTATAACTTCGTAAAATAAAAGCAAGATTGTAGGTGCTGTTTCTGGGTCGGAGAAGCCTATTCGAAAACGGAGCCTGTGCAAAATCCTAAGCCACGCCATTTCAAGCCGTTCGAGTTTTTTGACCACAGTGTGCTGCAGAAGCATACGGAAAAGGAGCTCATTATGAACGAATTAACCGTGTGAATAAGCTACGCGAGAGATGAGGGAAGGCCCCTCGGGAGCGGCTTTCAGGAGCAGGTCTCAAACCGCCTCCAAGCTGCTGTGGTAAAGAGCCATGGTGGTGAGCGTTGGAGGAAAAGCGCGGGAACAAACTCGTGC
>Ga0209156_10000214_pt1 | contig 47279 bp, 48 predicted proteins | sample GraSoiAngelo_124_FD_185881 | JGI IMG/M metagenome (GOLD analysis project Ga0209156, IMG submission 185881) | Grasslands soil microbial communities from the Angelo Coastal Reserve, California, USA - 14_0927_05_20cm (SPAdes) (version 2) | ecosystem: Environmental > Terrestrial > Soil > Grasslands... | reverse complement strand
GCAAGCCGTGCGTGTCGGCGATCACCCCGACTCTCACCGCACCCTCTCACAACGTGACGTCGTAGCGTCGTGCAACTATTTCTCTTCCCAGCGCTTCACCAGCGCGATGTCGAGTCCCAGATGGTCGACGATGCGCTGCACCACGAAGTCCACGAGGTCGCGCACCTGCTGCGGCTTGTGATAGAACCCTGGCGCCGCAGGAAGGACGACCGCGCCGGCCTCCGTAGCGAGCGTGAGGTTGCGCAGATGCACCAGCGAGAGCGGCGTCTCGCGAGGGACCAGGATCAGGGTGCGACGCTCCTTGAGCGCCACGTCGGCCGCGCGCTCGATCAAGCTGCGGCTCGTGCCGTGCGCGATCGCCGCCACGGTCCCCATCGAGCAGGGGCAGATCACCATTCCTGCCGTCTTCACCGACCCCGAGGCGGGCTCGGCGCCACGATCCGTGTCGTCGAACATCCGCAGGCTCGCCCAGTCGCCGCCCGTCGCCTTCTTCAACGCGCGATCGTCCGTGATGCCGCACTCTTCGCCGAGGAGTCGCCAACCATGGCTCGAGACCAGCAGCCAGGTGGGCACGTTGTGCACGACGAGCATCTCCAGCAATCGCACGCCGTAGGGGGCGCCGGAGGCGCCGGTGATGGCGAGGATTACCGGAAGCTTGCTCATCAGCGCCCGCGGCGGTTCGGGGTCGGGGAACGCGTGGGATGCGCCGGCGGCCGAGGGGGCGGCGGAGAACGCGGAACGCGGAACGCGGAAGGGGGAACAGGCGCGACCGGCGCTCGCCCGGCCGTTCCGCGTTCCGACTTCCGCGCTCCGCGTTTCACAGAATTCGATCCACCAACGCACCCAGGAACACGACGATGCTGACTATGCCATTGGCGGTGAAGAAGGCGGCATTGAGCCGCGACAGGTCTCCGGGTTTCACGAGGTGGTGCTCCCAGGCAATCAGCCCCGCCCCGACGGCAACGCCGGCGTAGTAGGCGAGCCCGAGGTGCGCCCCGATCCCGAACAGCACCAACGCCACCAGCGCCAAGCCATGCCACAACTTGGCGACCAGAATGGCGGGCGCCTGGCCGAGCCGCACCACCAACGACTCGAGCCGCTCGGCGCGATCGAAGGCCTCGTCGGGGAGCGCGTAGAACACGTCGAACCCGCCCACCCAGAAGGTCACGGCGAGCGCACCAACCGGGAGGAGCCACCACGGCTCGCTCCACCGCCCGGTGACGGCGAGATACCCCGCCGGGGTAGCGATCCCGTCCGCCAGACCGAGCCAGAGGTGGGACCAGTGCGTGAAGCGCTTGGCGTAGCTGTAAGCTGAGATGAACAGGAGGGCGAACGGCGCCAGCGCGAGGCACAGGGGGTTCAGCGCCCACGCCGTCCCGAGAAACGCCACGGCCGCCACGACCACGGCGACCCAGGCCTGCCGGAGCGTGAGTCGTCCTGACGGCAGCTCCCGGGCCCGGGTCCGCGGGTTCCGCGCGTCGAGCTCCCGGTCCGCGATGCGGTTGAACCCGAGCGCCACGAACCGCGCGCAGGTGAACGCCAGCACGACCAAGCCCAGCATGCGCCAGGTGATCGCCTGCTGGCGGGATGCGACGAGCAGTCCGAGCAGCGCGAAGGGCAGCGCGAAAATGGTATGCGGCAGTTTGACGAAGTTGACATACCGCATCAGCAGGCCTTCGCCCACGAGCGTCTGCCCCTCGCGGGGCGCACCTCCACCATCCTCCACCGCCCTCCACCGCCCTCCACCGCCGTCAAAGTTCAATCCCCAGCTCCTTCCACATCGCGTCGATCTTCTGCTTCGTCTCCGGGTCCATGATGATCCTGTTCGGCCATTCCCGCGTGAACCCTTCTTCCTTCCACTTGCGCGTCGCATCGATCCCCATTTTGGAGCCGAACGTGAAGCCGCGGCTCGAGTGATCGAGGACGTCGATCGGCCCCATCGTGAACCGCACGTCGCGCTCGGGGTCGATGTGATTCAGCGCCACCCACCACGCCTCCTTGGGATCGCGCACGTTCACGTCCTTGTCCAGCACGATGATCACCTTGGCGAGCGACATCAGCCCCTGCCCCCACAACCCGTTCATGACCTTGTAGGCCTGCCCGGGATACTGCTTGTCGATGCTCACGAACACGAGGTTGTGAAAGATCCCCTCGGCCGGCATGTGCAGGTCCACGATTTCGGGGAGCGTGAGCCGCAAGAGCGGCAGGAACATTCGCTCCGTGGCGTGGCCGAGCCAGTAGTCCTCCATCGGCGGCCGACCCACGATCGTATGCGGCCAGACCGGCCCGGCGCGCAGCGTGACCGCAGTGACGTGCACCTTGGGGTAGTAGTCGGCCAGCGAGTAGAAGCCGGTGTGGTCGCCGAACGGCCCCTCGAGCACCAGCTCCTCACGCGGATCGACGTAGCCCTCGAGCACGATCTCCGCTTCCGCCGGCACCTCGAGATCGCACGTCACCGCTTTGGCGAGCCGCACCGGCTCCCGGCGCAGGAATCCGGCGAACAGGAACTCGTCGATGGTGGGCGGGAGCGGCGCCGACGCGGCGTAGATCGACGCGGGGTCGCCACCCAGCGCGATGGCGACGGGCATTTTCTCGCCGCGCTGCGCCATCTCACGCCAGTGCGCCGCCCCGACCTTGTGGCGCTGCCAGTGCATCGCCAGCTCGTTCTTGCCGATCACCTGGACGCGATACATCCCGACGTTGCGGACCCCGGTCTTGGGATCGCGCGTGATCACGCCGGGGAGGGTGATGTAGGGTCCGCCGTCTTCCGGCCAGCACACCGGTACGGGGAACTGCGACAGGTCCACGTCCTGCTCGCGGATCACGCTCTCCTGACACGGCGGCTTCCCGCCGATCGTCTTGGGCGGGAACTTGGCCACCTCCGCGAGCTGCGGCAGCAGCGCGAGCTTGCCGAGCAGGCTGTCGGGGACCTTCAGGTTGAGGAGCGTCGCGATCCGCGCGCCGATCTCGTCCAGACACTCGACGCCCAGCGCCAGCGCCATGCGCTTTTCGGAGCCGAACAGGTTCACCGCGACGGGATGGCGCGCCGGGGCACCCGACAGGAGCGTCGGGCGCTCGAACAGCAGCGCCGGTCCGCCGTCCCCGGACTTCATGCACCGGTCCGCGATCTCGGTGATCTCCTTGTCGACCGATACGGGGCGGTCGACGCGCACCAGCTCGCCCCGGGCGTCGAGCGCGCCGAGGAAGTCGCGCACGTTATCGAGTGCCATAATGGACGGCGCAGATTCCGCCAGTCAGGATCTCGTAGCCTACATTCGAGAATCGGGCGTGCTCGAGCCGGCGCGCGAAGGCGTCCGGGTCCGGAAAGTCGAGCACGGACTCTGGCAGGTACGTATAGGCGTCCCTATGTTTCGACACCGCACGGCCGATCGCGGGGAGGACGCGCCGGAAATAGAACAGGTAGAGCGCGCGCACCGGCGCGAAGCGCGGTGTGGTGAATTCGAGCACCACGAAACGCGCGCCCGGCCGGAGCACGCGATGCGTTTCCCGGAGGCCGGCGTCGAGATCCGCCAGGTTCCGGACCCCGAAGGCCACCATCGCACCGTCGAACCGGGCGTCGGCGAAGGGGAGCGTGAGCGCGTCGGCGCCGACCGGACGGGCGCGTGCAGCTTTGCCCTTCCCCCGCGCCAGCATGGGGATCACGAAGTCAGCGCCGACGACGGTCCCGCGGAACCCCCGCGCGCGCGCGAGCGTCGCCGCGAGATCGAGCGTGCCGGCGCAGAGATCGAGATACGTGCCGTCGGGTCGCCGCTCCCACGCGAGCCGTCGCACCGCGGCCCGGCGCCAGGAGCGGTCCACGTTGAGGCTCAAGAGATGGTTCAGCAGGTCGTAGCGCGGTGCGATCGCGGCGAACATGCTGCGCACGTACGACCGCTTCGCTTCGCCACCCGAGTGTGCGGCGACCTCGAACGCAGGATGCGCGGGAGGGGGGGGCGTCATAGGCGCGAAAGATAGGCCGGCCAACCTGACCGGCGCCAGCGACGCGGAGGTCGTGGCGTGGGCCAAGCAAGGCCAGGAAGCCGCCTTCCGCGAGCTGGTGCGCCGCTACGAGCGGCCGATCTTTTCGCTGTTGTATCGCATGGTGCGCGACCGCGCGCTCGCCGAGGACCTCGCCCAGGAGACGTTCATCAAGGTCCTGAACGCCATCGGCTCGTACAATCCCCAGTTCAAGTTCTCATCCTGGATTTTCAAGATCGCGAACAACGCCGCGATCGACCATCTGCGCAAGCGCGAGCTCGACACCCTCTCACTCGACGGGTCGCCCCACGCCACCACGCCCGACGAGATGAGTGCGACCGCCCCGCAGCCGGGCGACCGCGGGGAGACTCCCTTGCAGGAGCTCGAAGCGCGCGAGCTGGGCGGCGCCATCGAGCACGCCATCGCGCGTCTGCGGCCCGAGTACCGCATGTGCATCCTGCTGCGTCATGTCGAAGGCCACAGCTACGAAGAGATCGCCCGCATCCTGGACTTGCCGCTGGGCACGGTCAAGACGTATATCCACCGGGCGCGCAACGAATTACGGGGCTACCTCGAGGACCGGCGGGAATGAAACCCGGCTTCGCAGCCGCACGTAGGACGGACCAATGAGCGACCCCCTCATGCCGCACCTGACCCCCGACGAAGTCGAGCTTTGGGCCCAGGGCCTCCTGCCCGCGACCCGGGACGCGCACGTCGCCCAGTGCGTCGAATGCCGAACCATCGCGGAGCGGGAGCGGAAGCTGATCCGCGAGCTGGCGCAGCTGACGCGCTTCGCCCCCGAGTTCGGGTTCGTGGAGCGGGTGATGGCGAAGGTGAAGATCCCGGCGCGCTCAGGCCCGCACTTCCGCCCCCACACCGACGCCTAGCAGTCTCGCGGCGCTGCCGTCGCGCACCGCGATCTCCACCGTGCCGCCGCTGCCGAGGAACGCCACCAGGGCGCCCCGTCCCACATCCCCGAAGGTGCGCGCCAGCGTGCCGATCTCCGTCCCGCCGACCTTGATCCGCACGCCCGGCTCCACGGCGTCTCCGGGGATGTTCGAGATCAGCGTGCCGAATCGATCGACGTAGATGACTTCCCCGATGACGATCGTGCCGTCGTGGCGAGGAGCGGGGAGCGGGGAGCGGTGCACGTCGGTGACGGGATGACCCACGTGCGACAGCGGCGCGCCGAGGGCGAGCTGGCCCGCCACCGGCGCGAACACGTCACGCGCCTGGAAGGTCGGAGCGGCGTCCTCCGGAATGGGCAGCCCCACGAAGTGCGCGTCCGCCGGCAGAAACGACAGCAGACCGTTGTCCGGAGCGACGAAGAAATGTCCCGCCGTCGATGCGGCGAGCACGCGGCGGTCGGTGCCGACACCGGGGTCCACGACCGCGAGGTGCACGCTCCCCTGCGGGAAGCGGTGCCAGGCGCGCGACAGGATGTACTGCGCCGCGCGCACGTCGCCCGGCGAGACCTGGTGCGTGATGTCGACGAGCGCAGCGCCGTGCACCTGCGACAACAGCACACCCTTCACCTCACCCACGTAGCTGTCGGCGTAGCCGAAGTCCGTGAGGAGCGTGATGAGTGTGGCCATCGTCAGAAAGTCGGAACGCGGAAGGCGGAACGCGGAACAGGCGGGCCGACCTCGTTTCGGATGTTCCGCGTTCCCACTTCCGCGTTCCGCGTTGTCATACTGCCGTCACCCGCCAGCGGCCCCTCAGCCAGAACAGCGCCATCGCGATGCCGCGCGCCACGGCCGTGACCGAGAGGGCGAGCCAGATGCCGACGAGTCCGACGGCCCCCGACCACCACGCGGCGAGCGGCACGCGCAGCAGGGTGAGCGTGGTGCTCGCGATTTGCGGCCACAGCGTGTACCCCGCGCCCGCGAGCGCGCCTTCCAAAATGATCTCGAACGTCTGGCCGATCTGCGCGAACGCGATCACCCGCAGGTACAGGCTGCCATCCGCGATGACCGCGGCATCGGACGTGAACAGCGCGACGAGCGTGTCGGGAATCGTGAGGAAGGCGATCGCCGTGGCCGTCGTGACCGCGAGGCAGTAGCCCACCGTCATCCGCACCGCCTGGCGGGCGCGCGCCTCCTGTTGCGCGCCCAAGTTCTGTCCCACGAGGGCGGAGGCCGAAAGCGCAAACCCGGAGATCGCGATAAAGCCGAGCCCTTCGACCTTGTGGCCGACGCCGAGCGCCGCCAGCGCGGCGGTGCCGAAGCGGGAGGTGTACCGGGTGAGCCACATATATACGATCGAGAGCAGGACGCCGGCGAGCGAGAGCGGCGCGCCGACCCGGAACACCGTGGGCACGGCGCGCCAGTCGGGGGCGTCGAGGCGAAGCAGGCCGCGCCGCCAGGCGAGACCGATCCCGATCAGAAACCCGCCGCCCCGCACCATCACGGAGGCGAGGGCGGCGCCCTCGACGCCGAGCCGCGGGAACGGGCCGACGCCGCTGATGAGCAGGGGGTCGAGACCCACGGACAGGACCACCGAGACCATGAGCAGGAGGAACGGCGTGCGCGTGTCCCCCGAGGCCCGGAACGTCGCCTCGATCGCGAAGAAACCGAACACGAGCGGTCCGCCCAACAGCCACGTGTCCAGGTACGCCCGCCCGAGCGACGCCACCTCGCGCGGCACGCCCATCAGGTGAAACAGCGCGTCCGTGAGCGCGAACCCGGCGAGCGACACGAGCGTCCCCGCGGCCAGCGCGTACAGGACCGCGGCACCCGCGGCGCGGGCGGCGGCGTCGGGCAGCCCCTCGCCGTGGCGCCGGGCGGCGACCGCGATCAGCCCCACTTCCACCATCTCCCCGAGCGACAGGAGCACCCACACATAGAACCCGGCGGTCGAGACGGCGGCGAGGGCCGCGGGCCCGATCAGGCGGCCGACCCAAATGGCATCGATGAGGTTGAAGCAGAAGTGGCACGCCATCATCGCGACCGCCGGCGCCGCGAGGTTCAGGATGACGGGCCGGAGCGGCCCGACGGTGAGCGCGCCGGGCGTGCGGCTGGTGCTCGTCATGGCGCCGGAAGCTACCGGAGCCCCGGGCCGGGGGTCAACGAGCGGGTTCTTTAGTCCGGGTGCGGCGGCGTGCCTTGGTGTCGTACAGCGAGCGGTCCGCGGCGTTCAGGAGCGCCTCGAGCGTCGTCCCGTCGCGCGGATGCACGGCCACCCCGACGCTCACGGAGAGCGGCGGCTGCTCACCGTCCCGCGACACGCGGTCGGCAACGCGCCGGGCCACGTGCCACGCCGCCGCGTCCCCGGTCTCGGGCAGGACCAGCGCGAACTCGTCTCCACCGAACCGCGCAGCCGTGTCGATCCCCCGGCAGGAGCCGAGCAGCGTCTCCGCGACGCGCCGCAGGGCCAGGCTGCCCACCAGATGGCCGTAGCGATCGTTGATCTTCTTGAGGCCGTCCAGGTCCATGAGCACGACCGCGAACGGCCGATCGGTGCGGGACGACCGCCGGATCTCCGCGTCGAGCGCGTGAACGAGCTGCCGGTAGTTGGCGAGCCCCGTCAGCGGATCGCTCACGGCAAGCCGGCGCAGCCGGTCCACCGCTTCCGTCCGCTCCGCGACCGCTGCCGCGAGGACCAGCGTGATGACGGCCGAGACCCCCTGGAACGCCTGCAGCAGGAGCAATGACTCGTTGAACAGCGGCCGGGCGAAGGGCCCGTAGCCGCGGAGGGTGCCCCAGATCGCGACACCGGCGAGCAGCACGACGACGGTCGCCGCCTCGCGCTGCTCGAACCGGAACGCCGCCCACAAGAGCAGCGGGATGCACAGGAATTCCAGCGGGTAGTGCTTGTCCTTCCACGGGACGAGCCCGTCGAACACGGCGATCCCGACGACGGCGAGGCACGCCAGCAGGGCGACGGCCTCGAGCGCCTGGCGCCGGGTCCAGCGCACCCGGGGGTGCGCGGCCCACAGGAGCACCGCCGGCGCGACGACCAGGTCGCTCACCGCGTCGCCCATCCACCAGGTCGACCAGATGGACCCGAAGTCGGTCCAGCGCGCGAAGCCGGCCAGCGAGAGGGCGACGACGCCGGCCGTGGCGCTGACCGCGGTGCTCAGGAGCGCGGCGAGCCCCGCCAGCTTGAAGATGTCCCGCGCGCGCTCGCAGGCCCGCTGCCCGCGGGCGAACCGGTTGACCAGGTACGCACCCAGGAGCCCTTCGAGCGTGTTGCCGACCGCGATGGCGGCGGACGTCGCCACGGAGCCCGCGGTGGTGATGTTGACGAGAAAGGCGCCGACCAGAACGGCGGGCCAGACGTCGTAGCCAGCGAGGAGTAAGGCCGCGAGCGTGAGCCCGGTGGGGGGCCACACGGCCGTCGCGCTCGGGTGGATGTACGCCACCTCGAGCCCCAGCTTGCCGGCCACGAAGTAGCCGGCCGCGAGGGCCGCGAGCAACCCCAGACGTCTGAGCAATCGCGACTGGATCATCCCAGTCCTCGGCGTCTTTGGACGGCGGGGCGCGCGCCTTCGACGATACTTCAGGATGGGATGTGTGGAACGGCGTTGCCGCCGCTCAACCCACCCCGATGAACCACTCCTCCCACCCGACCCGGAACGTGCACTCGCAGCGGGCGCAGCGCATCGTGTGCGGCGCGCCTTTCAGCTCCATGCGGTTGCGGCAGCCGGGGCACACGGCGTATTTGTCGCCCCATTGCGCGGGCAGGCTTCTCGCATCGCGCGGGCGGGCGACGATCGTCCAGTGCTGGGGCGGTGCCGAAACGATTTTCAGGGACGTGCGCGGCAGCGGGATCTGCTCCCGGTTGACGTCGAGCCTCACTTCCGCGGGCGTCAAGTCCGCGACCCGGTACCACGCACCCCGGCGCACTCGACAGTTCATGTCGACCTGCAACCGAGCCCACTGCGGGTCGGAGGCCGCTCCTTGCTGTAGTGCCATCGGGAATATGGTAAGACATTCGGGCAGCAATGATAGAGTGGCGCCGCCGCAACAGCGGGTGAAGGGGGGTCCCCTGATCACGGGGACGGCTGGGGGAGCCCTCGCACGAACCGGTGGAAGACCGGATTTCCGGGATAGCGCGCGGCGAGCCGGGCTACCTCGTCGTGGGCGGTCCGCTCGAGCGCGGCGCGCTGCGCCGGATCGCGCGCCGCTTCGCGCATCAGCGCGGCGGCCAGCACCCACCCTGCCTCGACCCGCGCGAGATCTCCCTCGCTGGCCGCCCTCCGCATATAGCCGATCCCCCGCTCCGCGTTGCCGCTCCCCAATCCGATGATCTTTGCCACCAGCCGGGCGAGGGCGCTCGCGCGCGCCAGGCCGTACTGGTACACGCCCAGCCCCAGGAAGCAGTCGGCGCAGCTCGAGTCCACGGCCAGCACGCGGGCGTACGCGTCGCGCATCGCCTTGCCGTCCTTGGCGGCGCCCCACGAATGTCCGTGCAGATCTCGCTGGCGGGCGCGATACCCCAGCGCAGTGGCAAGCCAGAAGTCCCGGGCCGGGCCGGGGGACGTGGCGCGGGCTCGACCGATCGCGAGATCGAGCAGCGAGTCGATCCGCCCGGCCTCGTAGGCGTCGTTTTCGAGCGCGGCAGCCCACCAGATGTACGCGCTCGCTTCGAACGTCAGGGGCGCGGGGTCGGTCGAGTCCCGCCCGGCGAGGCCGGCGAAATACGCCGCCGCGGCGGGGAAGCCCCCGCCGTACAACGTATCGAGCCCGGCGCGCACGTCGGGTCGCTCGCCGCGAGCCGGGGGGGCGGGGGGGGAGTGCTGCAGCAGGTACAGCGCGGCGAAGAGGAGCCGCACCGTCAGCGCGGGAGGGCGGCGAGCGCGTCGTTGACGCGCCGGGCGACGGCGTCGAGGGCCTGGCCGGCCGGCGACCCGGGATCGGCCGCGATGATCGGGCGGCCGGTGTCGGCGAGGCCGGCGAGCTGCGCCTGCAGCGGCACCTGGCCCAGCAACGGGACGCCGAGCTCGTCGGCGAGCCGCATGCCGCCGCCGGCGAGGAAGATCTCCGTGCGCTCGCCGCAGTGGGGGCACACGAAGTAGCTCATGTTCTCGACCACGCCCAGCACCGGCACGCCGACGCGCTCGAACATCTTCGCCCCGCGCAAGGAATCGCCCACGGCCACTTCCTGGGGGGTGGTGACGATGATCGCTGCGCGAATATGCACCGTCTGGGCGAGCGAGAGCTGCGCGTCGCCCGTCCCCGGGGGCAGGTCGACCAGAAAGTAGTCGAGCTCCCCCCAGTCCACGTCCTTCACGAATTGCTGAATCACCTTCATGATGATCGGCCCACGCCAGATGGCGGGTGCCTCGCGCTCGACGATGAGCGCGAGCGACATGACCTTCACGCCGTGGGCCTCTAGCGGCTGGATCTTCCCGCCTCGCACTTCGGGTTTCTGGTCGACACCCATCATCCGCGGAATGTTCGGCCCGTAGATGTCGGCATCCATCAGCCCCACGCGCTGCCCTCCGCCGAGGCGCGCCAGCGCCACGGCGAGGTTCGCGGAGACGGTCGACTTGCCCACCCCGCCCTTGCCCGACGAGATCGCGAGGACGGTGCCCAGGTGGGGAAGCTCGACTGGTGTCGGAGGAGGGGGGACGCCGCCCGGACCGGGTCGGGGAGTGGTCTGGCGGGGAGTGGTACCTTCCGCTCCACGGCTCGCGTCGGTGACGTTGACCCGCACCGCCGTCACGCCGTCCACACCCTGCACGGCCTTCCGCACCTCGCGCGCGAGCGAGCCGGGATCGTCGCGACCGAGCAGGAACGTGAACGAAACCGCGCCGTCTCCCGCCACGACGAGGTCCTTGACCATGCCGGCGGCGAGGATGTCGTTCCCGCTGCGAGGGTTCTTGAGCTGCGACAGGGCGTGCTCGACCCGCCCCTGGAGAGTGTCTGAAGCGGCCACAGGAGAAAGGTAGGGGGAGACGAGCGAGGGGGAAGGGCGCTACACTAGACGCTCAGGGCCCTCCTCGGCGGCCCTCCCGCATCTCCGCCACGTTCTTGTCGAACACCCTCTGCTGGTCGGCGGTCAGCACGGCGCGAATGTCATCCACCTGACGGCGGAACAGCCCCCGCACCTTCTCCCGCGTTGCGGAGTCGGGCGGATTCCCGGGCGTGAAGGACGGCATCTCAGCGCGATAGTGCTTCTGGATCGAGTCGACTTTCGCCTGCTGGTCAGGTGTCAGCGTGATGTCCTTGAGCAGCATCCCCATCCGCCGCCCCGGACCACGGCCCGACGGACTCTGCGCCAGCGCCGGCGACGTGAACACCCCCAACGCTGTCGCACACAGCAACGCGACATGAAGTCTCATGATTCGCCTCCTTCCGGTCTTGATACGCCGATGCAGGGTCGCGTGCTGAGCGCCCGCGACAGGCGTCGCGGGCACGCCCGAATGCGACAGCTTTTTCGCGGTGCGCACCGCACCGCTCAACACCAGCTTGCCGTTGCAGTTGCGCGACAGCTGTGCCGGTCGTCGATCGGAGGGGACGAGGCGGGCACAGGGATTGCCCCACTGGTCGCGGCCCCCGTCACCTACTCCATGGCCCGAGACCTGCGAATCGCGCGCCGCGCCGAACACAGGGTGGCGCTGTGGACAATCTGCCTCCTGTCTGCCTGCCTGGTGCTCGAGGCGGGGACTCTCGCATCCACTATCTCGCACCGCGCCGAGCTCCGGGCGGCGGCCAGCGCGCCACCGCTACCGGGAGAGGTCGTCCCGAACGACGCCGGACGCCGAACGATCGTGAATCTCAGACTGGCGGCGCTCGTCGGCACCGGGATTGTCTGGTTGGTCTGGCTGCGGCGGGCGTACCGCAATCTCGCGCTCGTCGGCTCGAAGCGGTCGCGATTCACGACGCGGCAGGCCGTCGGTTATTGGTTCATTCCGCTCGTCAACCTGGTTCGCGCCTACCAGGTCATGAAGGACCTCTGGCTGCGCAGCGAATCGATGAACGATCGGGACGCGTACGACGATCTTCCCGCCCCCGCACTCCTCTCGAGCTGGTGGGGGGCGTCTTTGACGTGGGGTGCTCTGGAGGAGGTGGTCGCCGCCACGGCCGGAGGCGCCCGCACGCCCCTCGACCCGACGAACGTTACCGACGTGGCGCTCATCGGTAGCGTCGTGGGAATCGTCGCGGTTGTGCTCGCGATCAGCGTCGTTCGTGGGATCGACCAGCGGCAGCAGTGCTTCTCGAGCAGTCCCCCCGATCTCCCGGCACCGTCGCGCACGGCGCGACGCCATGGCGCGCCATCGCAGCCTCCCGTCCACACACCGTACAGATAGGAGAACCGGCGCTTCTCTACAGCGCCACGTTTTTCAAGAGCTGCAGGTACACCCGCACCGCGGTCGCGTACGCCTGTACGCCGACCCGCTCATCGGTGCCGTGCACCCGACGCAGGTCGTCCCTGCCGATCGCCGCCCCGACGAACCGCAGCACGTTGGGGGTGAGACGGGCATAGTGCCGCGAGTCGGTGCCGCCCACCACGAGCCAGGGGGCCACCACCGCCTCGGGGACCACCTGCCGAATGGTGCGCGCCAGCAGCTGGAACGGCTCGGCATCCACACTGGTGACGGCCGACGGATTGTTCATCGTCCCCGGCAGCGGCTCCACGCTGATCCGCGAGTCGTGCACCGTCTGGCGCACGTGCTCGACGACGCCCTGCACGCTGTCGCCGGGGAGGATACGGAAGTTCACGAGTGCGCGCGCCGACGACGGCAGCACGTTCTCCTTGATCCCCGCCTGCAGCACCGTGGGCGCGGTGGTGGTGCGAAGCATGGCGTTTCCCTGGGGGGTCGCGCCGAACTTGCCCGCGAGGACCCCGCCGAGCAGCCAGCGGTTCGCCATGACGAGCCGGGGGCCGAAGGGCATCTCGGGACCCAGGTAGTCGAACATGGCGGCCGTCGGCCCGCGAATGGCCCTCGGCATCTGGTGCTGCTCGAGCCGCGTGATGCCCACCGCGAGCATGCCGACCGCGGTCTCGTCCGGCGGCATCGAGGAATGGCCTCCCTCGGCCTGGGCCGTCAGCGCGACCGTCACATACCCCTTCTCGGCGATACCGACCAGCGCGACCGGCGCTGAAATGCCGGCGACCATCCCGGTCGTGAGCGCGCCGCCTTCGTCCAGGACGAGCTCGGGATGCACGTTGCGGGACGCGAGCAGCTCCGCGATGTGGGCTGCCCCGCGCCGCCCGCCGACTTCCTCGTCGTAGCCGAACGCCAGATAGACGGTGCGCCGGGGCTTCGCCTCCGCGGCGATGATGTGCTCCACCGCCTCGAGAATCCCGACGAGGCTCCCCTTGTCGTCCAGCGCGCCGCGACCCCACACGTAGCCGCCGGCGATCCGTCCCTCGAACGGAGGCTCCGTCCAGCGGCTCTCCGTTCCCGGCTCCACCGGCACGACGTCCTGATGCGCGAGCAGGATGATCGGTGGAAGGTTCGGATCGGACCCGGTCCACTCGTACAGCAGCCCGTAGCCGTTCACCTTCTCGAGCTTGAGTGCGGCATGGACCCTGGGGAACGTCGCCCGCAGGTAGGCCTGGAAGCCGGTGAACTCACGGGCGTCGAACTGGGTGGAGTCCTGATAGGAGACGGTCTTGAAGCGCAGCGCGCCGGCCAGACGCTGTGCCAGCGCGGCGGTATCGAGCGGCTCCACCGCCACGGGCGCCGCCGCAGGCTGGCGCGAGCGGAACGTGAAGGTGCGCTCGAGCACGACGGCGGTGAGCACGAGCACCAGGACGAGCAGCGCGGCGCCGATGGTTTTTTTCATGGTGCGCGAAGGTGGCGCGACGGCGCCCGTCCGGCAAGAGGCCCCCTCGGACCACTCATCGATTACACTCCCAGGGGATGATCTTCGGCTTCGACTACGACGACGTTCGCTATTTCCGGATGGCCCGCACCGTGTTCGGGAGGGCGACCTACTGGACCGGGATGTATCTCGTCGACGGGCTGCTCGTGGACTCAGGCCCTCCGAACCTCGCGCGCGACGTGCGACGGTTGGTTTCCGAGCTCGCGGTACGCCAATGCGTAACCACGCACCACCACGAGGACCACTCCGGAAACCACGGTCTCCTGGCGGGGGAGCTGCGGATCACGCCCCTGGCACACCCGAGCGGCGTGGCGCGACTCGCCCGGGAGGACACCCACCCGCAGCTGTACCGCCGCATCGCCTGGGGTGCCCGGCCGCCTGCGGCTACGGCGCCGCTCGGCGAGCGGCTCGAGACCACGCGTTTTCGATTCCAGGTCGTCCACACCCCTGGCCACGCGACCGATCACGTCGCGCTGTTCGAGCCCGAGCGGGCGTGGCTCTTCTCGGGCGATCTGTATCTGGCCCCCAAGCTCCGTTACCTCCGCGCCGACGAGGACGTCTACGCGATGATGGACTCGCTGCGGCGGGTCCTGGCGCTCGAGCCGCGAGTGCTGTTTTGCCAGCACCGCGGGCGGGTGGAGCAGGGCGCGGCACGGCTACGCGACAAGCTCGACTTCCTGGTCGATTTGGGCGGGCGGATCCACGAGCTGCACGGCCGCGGGTGGAGCGACGCCGCGATCGCGCGTGCCCTGCCGGGGAGCGATCTGTTGTGGCGGCTGTGGACGGGCGGGGACTTCTCCAAGCGAAACTTCGTGCGGGCGTTTCTGCGAACTACTAGCGCCCGTTGAGATACTCCCGTGCCGCCGCCAGCACGTGTTCCTGTGCGGAGGCGAGCGTGCCCTCGAGCGACGCCCCCGCGGCCTTGCGGTGTCCCCCGCCGCCGAACCGATGCGCCAGCTCGGCGACGTCCACGTCGCCGACGGAACGGAAGCTGACCTTGACCTTTCCATTGGCGAGCTGGCGGAACAGCAGGGCCAGTCGGACACCCGCGATGGAGCGCGGATACTCGACGATGCCGTCCAGGTCGTCGGCGGTGGCGCGGTGCCGCTGCAGCGCGTCCGGCGGCACGGTGACCCACGCCAGGCCGTGCTCGGGCTCGACCACCAGGGTCCCGAGCACCTCGGCCGTGAGGCGGACGCGACCCTCCGGCGCGCTCGCGTACACCGAGGCGTAAATCGACTCCGGGTCGACGCCGCGCTCGAGCAGCGCGCCCGCGACCCGCAGCACCCGCGGAGTGGTGTTCGCAAACCGGAACCCCCCCGTGTCGGTGAGGATGCCCACGTACAGCGCGCGCGCGGCCTCGGGGCAGAGCGGCCACTGGAGCGCGCTCGCGAAGTCGAACACGAGCTCGGCCGTGGCGGCCGCCTCGGGGGCGACCAGCCGGGGGCCACGGGGCAGCGAGCCCCCGCTCACGTGGTGGTCGATGCACGCCACCTCGTGCGACTGCGTGATCGTCCGCGCCAGATCGCCCAGGCGGCTCACGTCGGAAATGTCGAGGACGAGGACGACGTCGGCCGCCTCGACCTCGCGGGCCGCGCGCTCCGAATGATCGGCCCCCGCCGGCAGGAGGAAGTGAAAGCGGTCGGGGATCGGCGTGGGGTTCGCGATGGTCGGTCGCAACCCCCGCGCGGTGAGCAGGTGCCACAGGGCCACCTCACTCCCCACCCCGTCCCCGTCGGCGTTGACGTGCGTCGTGAGCGCGACACGCCGGCCGGGAGCGAGCACGGCGGCGACGGCTTCGGCGGCACGCACGCGTTCCGGGGGAATGGATACTTCGTTCGTGGTCATGGCATGCAAAATAACGAAAGACGTCGCGCAAAGACGTCGAGTGGAGAGACGTTACACATAGGCGTCGCGCGAAGGCGTCGCGCGACCCCGTAACCCCTACGGCACGCGGGTCCCGACGAGCGACAGGCGCTGGCCTGCCACGGTGCCGCTCACCGCGAGGCTGTCGTTGCGGAGGCGGTACGTCCCGACCAATTGAGTCGGTAGGGGGCTGGTCAGATTGACCGTGATGACGTCCGGATTTGAAAGCGTGTACATGCCGCTGTAGGTGGTTGTGCCGATCGAGGCCGTAAAGTCTGTTCCCGTGATAGTGACCGTCCCGCTGGCCCCCGGCTGATCGGGCTTCATTCCCGAGCACACCGACTTGAGATCATACGTGCCGGGCAAGGCGCCTGTCCCAATTATCCCGCCGGTGTAGGTGTCACACGGGACCGGCCCGGTAACCTTGTTCCCACCCCCGCACGCGTCTGCGGCCACTGCGAGCACAACGCAAAACAATAGGTGTTTCATCCGGTTCTTCCTGACGTTCCTGCGCGACGCCTTTGCGCGACGTCTATGCGCGACGCCTTTGCTCGACGCCTCTATTCTTTCGAAGCCAGCTTGGAGTGACTCACACCGTACACCGCGTAGATCACGATACCGACCACGAACCAGATGATGAGCCGCTCCCACGTGCGCCACGGCAGCGACGCCATCAGGTACAGGGCCGAGAAGGCGCCCGCCGGCGCCACGAACCACACCCACGGCGTCTTGAAGGCTCGCGGCAGGCCCGGCTCGCGGATGCGCAGCACCAACACCCCAATCGACACGATGACGAACGCCAGCAGTGTGCCGATCGAGACGAGGCTCCCCGCTTCGCGCACCGTGAGGAGCGCCGACACGAACGCCACCCCGATGCCGGTGATGATCGAGGTGATGTAGGGAGTCTGGAACTTCGGATGGATCTTGTTGACGAACTGGGGGAGGAGACCGTCGCGCGACATGCTCCAGAACACCCGCGATTGCCCCAGGAGCATCACCAGGATCACCGACGACAGGCCGGCAATGGCGCCGAGCTTGATGAGCGACGACATCCACCCCATCCCCGCGTGGTCCGCGGCCACGGCGATGGGATCGGGGACGTTCAATTCCTTATAGGGAACCACGCCCGTCGCGATGCCGGACACGAGAATGTAGAGCACGGTGCAGATCAGAAGGGACCCGATGATCCCGACGGGCATGTCCTTTTGCGGGTTCTTCGCCTCCTGGGCGGCGGTGCTCACCGCGTCGAAGCCGATGTAAGCGAAGAACACGATCGCCCCCCCCGTCATCACGCCGCTCCAGCCGTAGATCCCGGGCCCCTCCTGGGGCGGTATGAACGGGTGCCAGTTGGCCGGGTTGATGGCGTGGGCCGCCCCGATGATGAACAGCAGCACGACCGCCACCTTCACGAACACGATCACGTTGTTGACGTTCGCGGACTCCTTGATGCCGATGACGAGGAGCGTCGTGATGATCGCGATGATGATGACGGCCGGCAGGTTGAAAATCGCGGTGATGGTCGAGCCATCGGGCAGGGTGACGACCGTGCCGCGGGCCGCCGACAGCGCGGGGGGCACGATGATCCCGATGTCCTTGAGGAACGAGACGACATATCCCGACCACCCGATCGCGACCGTCACGGCGCCGAGCGCGTACTCGAGCACCAGGTCCCAGCCGATGATCCAGGCGAAGATCTCCCCGAGCGTGGCGTAACCGTAGGTGTAGGCGCTGCCCGCCATGGGCACGAGCGACGCGAACTCGGAATAGCACAGCGCCGCGAAGATCGATGCGACGCCGGCGATCACGAACGACAACACGACGGCGGGCCCCGCGTTCACCGCGGCCACCGTCCCGGTGAGCACGAAAATTCCGGTGCCGATGATCGCGCCGATCCCCAGCATGGTCAGGTTGAGCGCGCCGAGGGCGCGCCGCAAACTGTGATCCGTGAGTGCCTCGGTCTGGAGATCGGTGACGCTCTTCCGGCGGAGAAGATTCATGCGTCCCTCGTGATGATTCGAGCGGTTGTCGGAACAACGGCGAGATGGCGGCTAGAGTAGGCCTGCGTGGCGGGCCTGTCAAGCCGTTACAGGCTGTAGTTAGGAGCTTCGCGGGTGATCACGACGTCGTGCGGGTGCGATTCGCGCAAGCCGGCGGTCGTGATCTGGATAAACTCGGTCTCGGTCCGGAGCGCCTTGATGTCGCACACCCCGCAATACCCCATGCCGCTGCGGAGGCCGCCCACCATCTGGAAGATCACGTCGGCCGCGGGACCCCTGTAGGGCACGCGGCCCTCGATGCCCTCGGGCACGAGCTTCGACGGCGAGACCTCACCCTCCTGGAAGTAGCGGTCGGCGGAGCCTTCCTCCATGGCGCCGAGGCTGCCCATCCCGCGGATCACCTTGAAGCGCCGGCCCTCGAGCAGGAACGACTCGCCCGGGCTCTCCTCGGTGCCCGCGAGCATCGACCCCATCATCACGCTCTCGGCGCCCGCCGCGAGCGCTTTCACCACGTCGCCTGAGTACTTGATGCCGCCGTCCGCGATCACCGGCACGTCCCCCGCCCCCGCCCCCCCCCCCGCCCCCCTGACCCCGTCGATGATGGCCGTGATCTGCGGGACGCCGACGCCGGTGACGACCCGCGTGGTGCAGATCGACCCCGGGCCCACGCCCACCTTCACGGCGTCCACGCCGCGCTCGACCAGGGCCCGCGCGCCCGCCTCCGTCGCAACGTTGCCGCCCACGAGCTGCGCGTCGGGGAACGCTTCGCGCACGCACGCCACCGTCTTGAGCACGCCCTCGGAGTGCCCGTGCGCCGAGTCCACGACGATGACGTCGCACCCCGCGTCGATGAGGGCGCGCGCGCGGGCCAGGGCCTCGGGGTTGCTGCCCACCGCGGCGGCGACGCGCAGCCGGCCGTGCTGATCCTTGTTGGCGTGCGGGTGCCGGCGGCGCTTGAAGATGTCCTTGATGGTGATGAGGCCCTTGAGGACACCCTGCTCGTCCACGACCGGCAGCTTCTCGATGCGGTGCTTGCCGAGCATGCGCTCGGCTTCGTCCAGTGTGGTGCCCACCGGCGCGGTCACCAGGCGGTCCTTCGTCATCGCGTCGCGGATCGGGCGGTCGAGCTCGCGCTCGAATTGCAGGTCGCGGTTGGTGATGATGCCCACCAGGCGCCCGGCGTCGTCCACGATCGGGACCCCCGAAATGCGGAACCGATCCATCAGGCGCACTGCCTCTCGCAGCGGCCGGTCCGGCCCCAGGGTGATCGGGTGCAGGATCATCCCCGACTCGCTGCGCTTCACGCGGTCCACCTCGGCCGCCTGGCGGTCGACGGGCATGTTCTTGTGGATCACGCCGATCCCGCCCTCGCGCGCGATCGCGATCGCCATCTCAGATTCGGTGACCGTGTCCATCGCGGCGGAGACGAGGGGGACGTTGAGGGGAATGCCGCGGGTGAAGCGCGAGCGCACGTCCACGTTCCGCGGATGTACGCTCGCGAGCCGCGGAACGAGCAAGACGTCGTCGAAAGTGAGAGCGGAAGCGGGGCGGAAGGTTCCCATGGCGAAAGTTACTGGGCGGGTGGGGTTTCCTCAACCTTGTCCTTGTCCGCGGGCGGCTTCGCCGCCTCCTCCACAGCCGCCTTTCCCGCCGCAGCCACCTTTTCGAGCAACTTTCCCGCCTTGCCCACGGCGTCCATCGTCCCCTTGATGATGTTGACCGGGACCCGTCCCGCGCGGAGCGTGTCTTCGAGCGTTTCCGCCACGCGCTGGAACGGCGGCGCGCCCGCCGCCCGCTCGGCGTACTTGGACTCCAGGAATTCGACGTAGTCGAGCACCTGGTACGCCTTGTCGTCGGGGAGCGCGTCGAGCTTCCGCACGAGGCGGTCACGCAGGATCTCGTTCATGGCAGGCTCTCGAGGCTGATCATGTCGAGCACCGGGTTGCCGAGGAACCGGGTGCGGCCGGTGCGCACGCGCGCGGTGACCTGGATGGTGGCGAGGGGCGTGAGCGTCTCGAGCTGCACCCGCTTCGCCTCGGGGACCACGACGTACACGAACCCGCGCTCGGGGAGCGGCCCGCGTGCCAGGAAGTACGTAGCGCCGTTCGGGATCTCCGGCCGCAGCTCGTCGGCCTTCTGCGTCGAGATGAACTGCAGCGTCCAGCGGAGCACCTGTCCCGCGTAGCGCTGCGGGTCGGTACGCAGCTCGGCGGCCGTGATGCCCACGAGCACGCCGGGCGGCGCGATCTCCAGGTCCGCGCTCCGCACCCAGCCCTCGAGCTCCACCCGCGTCCAATCGCCCGAGCGCCCGAGCACGCGCAGCGGCGCGGAGGGCGCGAGCGTCCCCGCCGGCTGCCCCTCCGGTGACCGGTACAGGCCCGTGCGCCGAGCCGATTCGACGCGCGAAGGATCGACCGGGGCGGAGGGACTGGAGGTCGTGTCGGGGGAACCGGCCGCGGACCCATGCCCTGTGGCGGGCGCAACCGCGGGCTTGCGGGCGAGGGTCGGCCGCGCCTGGGTCGTGTCCGAGTCCGGCGCGGCGGTGCGCGAGCTCGCCACCTGCGCGACGGACTCGATATCCGTCTTCTCCACCCAGCCCGCGCGCGTCACGTGGATCCAACTACCCGAGGTGCCTTCTGCGACCTTGTTGAGGAGGAACCCCGGGGGCAACTTTCCGATGAGCGCGCCCGCGGGCGCGGAGCGCAGGTTCTCCTCCGGCGCGCGCGTCACTGTGAGGTCGTAGCCCGCCCGCGGCGTCGGGCCCACTGAGGTCGTGAAGATCCAGCCTTCCAGCATCACGACCTGCCAGTCGCCCTGGCCCTCGCCGCCCGCCAGCACCGCACCGCGCGCCAGGCGCGCCAGGCGCTTCCCGCCCGGCTCCTGATAGAACCAGGCCCCGTCGGTGGTGACGCGGTAGCGTGCTTGGGCGGCGAGCGACAGGGGTATGACGAGCCCCAGCACAACTGGAAGGGCGCAGAGGGCCCGGCTAGATTGCATCCCCTCCAATATGGCAAAGAGGCATGGGCCGCGCACCCCGGTCGTCCTGATCGTGCTCGACGGCTGGGGCTTCCGTCCCGGCCGGGAGGGCAACGCCGTGGAGCTCGGGCGGACCCCCACCTGGCATCGCCTCTGGTCGAACGCGCCCCGCACGTTGCTCAGCGCGTCGGGGCTCGCCGTGGGTCTTCCCGAGGGACAGATCGGCAACAGTGAAGTGGGACACCTGAACCTCGGGGCCGGCCGCGTCGTGCCGCAGGACATCGTGCGCATCTCGCAGGCCATCGAGTCGGGCGAGTTTTTCCGGTTGCCGCCCCTCGTCGAGCTGTGCACCCGCGTGAAGCGCCGCGGCGGGACGCTCCATCTGCTGGGCCTCATCGGCAACGGCGGCGTGCACGCGCTCGATCAACACCTCGTGGCCGCCGTCCGGCTCGCGCATCAGCACGAGCTGCCGGCCGCGATTCATGCCTGGCTCGACGGGCGCGACGCCCCGCCGCAATCGGCCCTCGCGTTCATGCAGGAGCTGGTTGAGGGGCTCGGGGCTCGGGGTTCGGGGTTCGGGGGTGGCGGAGTCCGAGCCCCGAGCCCCGATCCCCGAGCCCCAGTGATCTCCACCGTCGTGGGTCGCTATTACGCCATGGACCGCGACAAGCGGTGGGAGCGCACCAAGATCGCCTACGACGCGATGGTGCACGGCGTGGGCGACGTGGCCCCCGACCCGGTGACGGCGATCCGGCACGCCTACGAAGTCGGTGAGACCGACGAGTTCGTGAAGCCCCGCGTCATCGCGGGGACGCCGCGCATCCGGCCCGGCGACGGCATCTTCTGCTTCAACTACCGGGCCGACCGCATGCGCCAGATCGTGCGCGCGCTGGCGGTGGACGGGTTCGACGGGTTCGACACCGGCACCAGGCCCCCCGTTGATCTCGTCACCATGACGCAGTACGACGAGACGTTTCGCTTTCCAATGGCGTTCGGGCCGATCGTGCTTTCGGAGATCGTCGCGCAGGTGCTGTCGGACCACGGGAGGACCATGTTCCGCACCGCCGAGACGGAGAAGTACGCGCACGTCACGTATTTCTTCAACGGCGGGGTGGAGACGCCCTATCCCGGCGAGGAGCGGCTGCTCGTGCCGTCCCAGAAGGTGGCCACGTACGATCTGATGCCCGAAATGAGCGCGCCGGGCGTCACGGACGTCCTGTGCAAGGCGATCGAGGCGGGGCACCACGATTTCATCCTCTGCAACTACGCGAACGGGGACATGGTCGGCCACTCCGGGGTACTAGGCGCGGCCGTGAAGGCGGTGGAGACGGTGGACGCGTGTCTCGAGCGCGTCGTGAGGAGCGCCGAGCGGCGCGGCGCCACGCTGCTCGTCACCGCCGATCACGGCAACTGCGAGCTGATGATCGACCCCTCGACGGACGGCCCGCACACCGCGCACACCACGAACCCGGTGCCGTTCCTCGTCGTCGACGACGTGGAGCGCGGGCCGCTGCGCCACGGCGGCGCCCTCCGCGACGTCGGCCCCACGGTGCTCCGGCTGCTCGATATCCAACCACCGCCCGAAATGACGGGGCGGGACCTGAGGGAGACGGACTGATGAAAGACGCGACATGACGCTACGACGCTACGACGGCGAGGGGCTGGGCAACGCGATCCGGATCGTCACGCTGCTGTTCCTGACCGTCGTGGCGTCGTGGAGCGGTGCGACGGCTCAACTCGGCCACGAGCCCTCCCACTCCCCCTACCGCGACGTCCGGCGCGGCGGCGTCGGCGTCCTCACCTTCGGCTATCTGGGCGGCGGCCGGGGCAGCGTGGGCGTCGGACTCTCCGACGGAACCACCGGCGGCATCCGCTACGAGGTGCCGTTCGGCGCCGTCGGGGCGTCGCTGGGCCTCGCCTACGGGCGCACCAACCGCTTCGTCGTCGATCCGACGAAGGATTCGTCGTCCCCGGCACGCACGAGCCCTCCGGTCGCGAACGACGTCGTCCTGATCGACGCCGGGCTGCAGCTCGTGCTCACCGGGCGCAAGACGTGGCGCGGCTTCGCCCCATACGTGGGCGGAGCCCTCGGCGTGGCCATCGGTGGCACGACGTCGCGCGACTCGAGCGGCTACCGCTTCGGCACGAAGTTCACGCTCGCTCCCAACGCCGGCCTGCGCTGGTACCTCGCCCGGCGCGTCTCTGTGCGAAGCGACTTCCGCCTGGTGCTCTGGAAGCTCAACTACCCGATCTCCTACAAGCAGCCGGCCAGCGACGGCAGCCGCGTTCTGCCCTTGACCGCGGCGCTCACGGACTGGACGTCTCATCCGTGGGCCACGATCGGCGTGGGATGGACTTTCTAGGGGAGGGATTGCGGCGCGCGGTCGCCTTGCTCCTCTCGGGCGACGGCGAAGTGTACGGCATCGCGCTCCTCACGCTCAAGATCGGTGTCATTGCGACCGTGCTCGCCTGCGGGCTCGGTATCCCCGTCGGTTTCGTGCTCGCCACGAGGCCCTTTTGGGGGCGCCGGGCCGCGCTCACCGTCGTCAACACCGCCCTCGCGTTTCCCACCGTCGTCGTGGGGCTGCTGCTGTACGGCCTCCTGTCCCGCCGGGGACCGTTGGGCGGCGTCGAGTGGCTCTACACCTGGCAGGCGATCGTCGTGGGCGACGTCGTGCTCGCCTTCCCGATCGCCGCCGCGCTCGCCGCCGCCGCGGTCCAAGGTGTCGATCCCCGCATTCGCCGCACCGCCGAAACGCTGGGCGCCGGGCGCTGGCGCACCGCCTGGACGGTGGCACGCGAGGCGCGGTTTGCGCTCGCGGCGGTGATCACGACGGCCTTCGGCCACGTCGTCGCCGAGATCGGATCCGCGATGACCGTGGGCGGCAACATCCGCGGTCAGACCCGCACTCTCACGACCGCAGTCGCGCTGTACACGAGCCAGGGCGACTTCGGGCTCGCGCTGGCGCTCGGCCTCATTCTCCTGCTGCTCGCTCTGCTCGTGAACGTCGCGCTGCAGACGCTTCAGGGCCGCGGTCATGCTTGAGCTCGTCGCCGTGCGTCACCGCTACGACGGCCGGGTGGTCCTCGACATCGAGCGATTCGCCGTTGCCCCCGGCTCGGGCGTCGCGATCGTTGGGCCGAACGGATCGGGCAAGAGCACCCTGCTGCGGCTGCTCGCCTTGCTCGAACGCCCCTCCGAGGGTGAGGTGCGGCTCGACGGCGTCGTGGTGGCCGGCGCGAAGGCGCCGCGGGCCGGCGCACGGCGACGCATCACGCTGGTGGAGCAGCGCCCGCTGTTGTTGCGCGGCACGGTCCGTGAAAATCTGGAATTTGGATTACAGGTGAGAGGGATCAGACGCACAGAGGTAAACAGAAAAGTAGAGAACATCGCGGCGCGGCTCGAGATCGCGTCGTTGCTGCATCGTCGGCGGCACGAGCTGTCGGACGGGGAGGTGCAGCGGGTGGCGGTGGCGCGCGCGCTCGCGGTCGAGCCGGACGTACTGCTGCTCGACGAGCCCGCCAGCTCGGCCGACCGCGCAGCGGCGCAGACGCTGTACCGCGCGCTCGCCGAGGAGCGCGCCCGCCGCCCGCTCGCCGTCTGCCTGGCCTCGCATCAGCTGGAGGACGCCTATCGCTGGGCGGATGATGTGCGCGCCCTCGCCGAGGGCAGGCTGTCACCGGTCACGCCCGAGAACCTGTTCCGCGTGGAGCTGCCGTCGGGCGGAGGCGATCTCAAGCACGTGTGTGTCGGCACGATCGAGATCGCCGCAGCGACCGACAAGACGGGCCCCGCGATCCTGGCGGTGCCGCCGACCGACATCTTCGTGAGCCGCGAGCCGCTCGCCTCTTCCGCGCGCAACGTGTTCACGGGACGCGTCACCCGCCTCACGCATCAGCGGCCGGGGGCGGTGCTCGTCACGGCGGACGTGGGCGTGGAGCTCGTGGCGGTCGTCACGGAGGAGGCGGCCCGGGATCTGGGGCTCACGCCGGGAGGACCCGTGGTGTTCTCGTTCAAGGCCAGTGCGGTGCGAGTGTTCTAATCGTGCCGATCAGCTATCTTACGCGTGTCGTTGAGTTTAGCGCCACGCACTACATCCGACGGGCGGATTGGTCCGACGAGCGGAACGCGCGGGAGTTCGCCCGGGCTGCGACCGAGCACGGTCACCGCTACCAGTGCCGGGTCACGGTGAAAGGGCCGCTCGTGGCGGAAGCGGGGGGAGTGATGAGCCTCGAGGCGCTGGATCACCTGCTGGCCGACGAAATCACCGGGCGCCTCGACGGCCGGAGCATCAACGAGGCGCTCCCCGAGTTCGCCCCCGGGCGCCGGCTGGCGACGGGGGAAGCGCTGGCGGTGTACGTGTGGGAGCGAATCGCCCCGCGGCTGCCGCGAGGCGTCACGTTGCACGCGGTGCGCGTGCAGGAGGGGCCGCATATCTATTCGGAATATTTCGGTGAACCCTGACCCCCAGACTGACCCCCGGCGCAAGCCGGGGGATCGCAAAGGCCGCATGCTCGCCGACTCGGCGGTGGTCGAAGAGATGCCCGTGTGGCTGGAAGTGAATGGCGAGCCGGCGGTGACGTGGATGTGCACGCCCGACCAGCTCGAGGAGCTGGCCACGGGGTGGCTGCATGGCGAGGGCTACATCGAGTCGCTCGACGACCTGGTGAAGCTCCGGCCCTGCGCCCCGGACCTGGGGTTCTGGGCCGAAGTGAAGCCCGAGCGCGTGGCCGTGGTCAAAGGTGAGAACCGCAAGCGGGTGCTCGCCTCGGGGTGCGGGGCCGTGTCGACATTCCTCGCCGATCCGCACCAGGTGGCGCACGCGCCGGCGCGGGGCCAGCCGCCCGCGCCGGAACGGCTGCGCGCGCTGTTCAAGGAGCTGTTCGCGCGCGGGGAGCGCTACAACGAGACCGGCGGCATCCACGCCGCCGCGCTCACGGACGGCGAGCGCCTGCTGTATCATGCCGAGGACATCGGGAGGCACAACGCCGTGGACAAGGTGGTGGGCGCCGCAGTCATCGCGCGGCAGCGACTCGCCGGGCGCGGGCTTCTCGTGACCGGCCGCATCTCGGCCGAGCTCGCGTACAAGGCGGCGCGCGCCGGGCTCGCCTACGTCGCGACGCCGAGCGTGCCCTCGACGCTGGCGGTGACCATCGCGCGGCGCACGGGGATCGTGCTGGTCGGGCGAGCGGTGAGCGGCACCCCGCATGTCCACCGGCCGGACGCGTGACGGCGGAGGCGCTGCGCGGCATTCTCGGCACGGCGCGTACGATCGCCGTCGTGGGGCTGTCGCCCAAGCCGGCGCGCCCGAGCCACGGGGTGGCACGCTACCTCCGGGAAGCGGGCTACCGGATCATTCCGGTGAACCCGGGGCATTCCACGATCCTCGGCGAGCAGAGCTACCCCACTCTCACCGCCGCCGCGGCGGACCACACCATCGAGATCGTGGACGTGTTTCGGCGCAGCGAGTTCGTCGGGCCGGTCGTGGACGAGGCCATCGGCGTGCGGCCTCGCCCCCGGCTCATCTGGCTGCAGATCGGCGTCGTCGACGAGGCGGCGCGGGCGCGGGCGCAAGCGGCGGGCATTCCCTGCGTGATGGACCGCTGCTTGATGGTCGACCACCGGGTACTCGGAGTCTGAGCGTGCGCGGCGCCGTCCTGGCCGGCGGCGCCGCGCGCCGCTACGGGGGACAACCCAAAGGACTGGTGGAGCTCGGAGGGCGACGCATCCTCGACCGGGTGGTGGACGCCGTCGTCGGTGTGACCGGCGAGTCCCCGCTGCTCGTCGCCAACGCCGCCGACGGACCGACCTGGCGGCCCGACCTTCGGACCATCCCCGACGTGCGCCCCGGCCGGGGCAGCCTGGGAGGGATCTACACCGCCGTCGTCTCGGGCGCGGGACCGGTCCTGTGCGTCGCGTGGGACATGCCGTTCCTCACGATCGAGCTGCTGCGGGCGCTGCTGGAGGGCTCGACGGGCTGGGACGCCTTCCTTCCCGAGAGCGATGGCCGGCGCGGTGTGGAGCCGCTGTGCGCCGTGTACGGGCCGGCGTGCGGGCCCGCCATCGAGCGGCAGCTTGCTCGCGGCGACCTGCGGGCGATCGGCTTCCACGCCGATGTGCAGGTCGGTACACTACCCCTCGAACGGGTGCGGGCGTTCGGCGACCCCGACGTGCTGTTCTTCAACGTGAACACGCCCGCTGATCTCGAACGGGCGGAGGCGGCGTGGCGGCAACGCGCATGATGTCGATCATCGGACGCAAGAACGCCGGCAAGACGACGCTCCTCGTCGCCCTGGCGGCGGAGCTGGTACGCCGGAAATTCCGCGTGATGACGATCAAGCACGGCACCCACCCCGCCGACACGGACCAGCGCGGCAAGGACTCGTGGCGCCACTGGCACGAAGGGCGCGCCGAGCGGGTCCTCATGGAGGGCCCCGGGCAGCGGGTGCTGTGGGAGCGGACGGAACAGGAGTCGGACCCGGTCGCCCTGGCGCGCCGCTATCTCGAGGGCGCGGATATCGTGCTCGTGGAGGGCTTCAAGCGCGCTCCGCTGCCCAAGATCGAAGTGTACCGTCTGGCCGCCGGGCCCGAGCCGCTGTTCGACCCGGCCGTCCACGACCCGGGAGACTGGGTCGCCATGGTGACGGACCATCCCAAGTATCGTGCCGAGTTCCCGGTGTTCCGCTTCTCCGACACCGCCTGGCTCGTGACGATCGCCAACCTCGCGTGGGACCGGGCCAAGATCCTTCCGCCCTGACATGCTGACGCCGACCGAAGCAGCCCGCCTGATCCTCGAGCACATCGCCCCGCTCCCCGCGGCGCGGCGGCCGCTGCGCGAAGCGCTAGACCGGGTGCTCGCCGAGGATGTGACGAGCCCCATCGACCTCCCGGCCTGGGACAATTCCGCGATGGACGGCTACGCGGCGCGCGCCGCCGACGTCGCCAGCGCGAACCCGGACCACAAGGTCACCCTGGCCGTGGTCGAGGCGGTGCCGGCAGGACAATTCCCCACGAAGCCGATCGGCCCGGGACAGGTCACGCGCATCTTCACCGGGGCACCCTTGCCGGCCGGCGCCGACACCGTCGTGCGGCAGGAGGACACCGAGCCCGCGGAGCGCGGGCGCATCACGGTCGTGACCGGCCGCGACGCCCGGAAGAACGTTCGCCACCGCGGCGAGGACATCCGCAAAGGCGAGGTCGTGCTGGGCGCCGGGACACCGCTGGGCCCTGCCCAGGTCGGCGTCCTCGCGTCCATCGCCCACGCCACGCCGCTCGTCCACGATGCCCCGCGCGTCGCCTTCATGGGCTCGGGCGACGAGATCGTGGACCTGAACCGCGCCGAGGACATCCTCTCGGGCACGAAGGTCGCGAGCTCCAACTCCTACACCCTGGATGCGCTGATCCGCCGGAACGGCGGGATCCCCATGGACCTGGGCCTGGCGCGCGATACGAAGGAAAGCCTGCGCGAGCATCTCGCTGGAGCGGCCGAGCGCTCGGACCTGCTCGTCACCACCGCCGGGGTCAGCGTAGGAGACCACGACTTCGTACGCGAGGTCCTGACGGAGCTGGGCGGTGAGATCAAGCTGTGGCGCATCGCGATGCGCCCCGGCGCGCCGGTGGGGTTCGGCCTGCTGGGCGGAAAGCCGTGGATCGGGCTCCCCGGAAACCCGGTGAGCGTGATGGTCACCTTCGAGCTGTTCGTGCGCCCGGCCATCCGCCGCCTGCTCGGCCACACGCTGCCGTTCCGCCGCACCGTGCCGGTATGCGTGGGCGAGCCGATCACGCTCGGGCCGAAGCTGCGACACTTCCTGCGCGCGGTGGTCAAGCCGGCCGGATCCGGGGGGGGGGCGCTGACGGCGCGCTTGACGGGCCCGCAGGGTTCCGGCATCCTCACGTCCATGGCCCGCGCGAACGCGCTCCTGATCGTGCCCGAAGACCGGGCCACCGTGGCCGCCGGCGAGACCCTCTCGGCGCTGCTGCTGGACGACCCGCACCACGTGGCCGAGGCCCCCTTTTAGTGGCCACCCGCCCTGGCCTGCTCCGCTCGCTGCGATTGCTCGGGTGGGCCGCCCTCGTCGGGGGCGTGTATCTCCTGAACTTGCGGACGCCGGGCGAGCTGCGGCTGGACATCCTCTTCGTCATTCCCGTCCTCCTCGCGGCCTGGCACGACGGGATGCATTGGGGCATCGCCTTCGCATTGGCGACCAGTCTCCTGCGCTTCAGCATCGGCATCGACCAGTTGCCCCCGACGACGTTGGTCGACTACCGCGTTCTGAACGAGCTCGCGTACCTGGCGGTGGTCGGGGTGGCCATCACCGGCCTGTCGCAGCTGCGGCACACGCACTCGCAACTCGAGCAGCTCGCGATCCAAGACCCGCTCACGAACGTGCTGAATGCGCGGGCGTTCTCTCACGAGCTGGCGCAGGAGCTGAGCCGCAACCGGCGCTACGGCCGGCCCCTGGCGCTGATCTACCTCGATTTGGACGACTTCAAGTCCATCAACGACGCGCACGGCCACGCGACCGGCGACGCTGTGCTGCGGCTCGTGGCGGACGCGATGCGCAGCGCGGTGCGCCAGGCGGACATCGTCGGCCGGTTGGGGGGCGACGAGTTCGCGGTCCTGATGCCGGAGACCGACGGCGATGTGGCGCACGCCGCGGCCACCCGGCTCGTCACCGGCATCCGCACGGTGTTTCGGGGCACTCCCTCGGTCACCGCCAGCATCGGCGTGCTGGCGGTCTCCGGCACCGAGGCCGGGACCGACGAGCTGCTCCGCAAGGCCGATCAGGCCATGTACGCGGCGAAGCGTGCCGGCAAGGACCGTGTGGTGCAGGTCGCGATGTGAGCGACACGCTACGGACACTCCAAGATCTATTCCTCATCTTCACGTCGGTACTGTTCATCGTCGATCCCCTGACAGCGGTTCCGACGTTCCTCGCCATGACGGCGCGGGACCCACCCCAGGTGCGCAGGCTGATGGCCAGGCGGGGCGCCTGGACGTGCGCCATCACACTGACGGCGTTCGCCCTCGGCGGCAGCCTCATCTTCCGGCTGTTCGGCATCACGATCGGCGCCTTCAAGATCGCCGGCGGGGTGCTGATCGGCCTGAATGCGCTCGACATGGTCCAGGCGCGCCGCAGCCAGCAACGCGAGACGGCGGTCGAGAAAGCCGAGGGGATCGAGAAAGAGGACGTCGGCATCATGCCGCTCGGCGTCCCCATGCTCGCCGGGCCGGGGGCGATCTCGACGGTCATGGTGCTGGCGGGGGCCTCGAAGAGCGTGGTGACGACCGCCGGCGTCTATGTGGCGATCGCGCTCACGGCCTTCCTTACCTACATCACGCTCGCCGCGGCGCCGCGGGTGGAGGCACAGCTCGGCCAGACGGGGATGCGGATCCTGACGCGTCTCATGGGGCTCGTGCTGTGCGCGATCGCGGTGCAGTTCATTATCGATGGCATCAAGATGGCGGGATTATAACCGGCGCAGCGGCGGCGGCATGTCGAATCCTGGGGGGAGGCGGAAGGGGCGCCGCAGCCGCGCCGGCTCGAATGCCTCGAGCGGCTGGGGCGCGATCACCTCGCACCAGAAGGTGTCGTTGCCGGCGTCCTTCGCGCCGGAGAGGAGTCGGTCCGCAGCGCTGATGACCGCCTCGAGGCTCTCCGCCGGCTGCACGCACGTCACGACACCGCCGCTGATGCAGAGCGGCAGGGCGGTCTCCCGCGACGCGTCGCGCAGCGACTGCTGCAGCTTGCGGATCACCGTGTCGGCGGCCTCCGGACTCGCCTCGGGGAGCAGCACCGCGAAGCTATCGCCGCCCAAGCGCGCGACCACGTCGCTGGCACGGATCGAGCGCCGGGCCGACTCGGCCACCAACTGCAGCATCCCCTCTGCCGTCAGGGGACTGAAGCGGTCGGCCACTTCTTTGTAGTCGTCGAGGTCGAAGTAGCCCAGCGTGAAGGGATGGCCGTAGCGCCGCGCGCGCTCAAACTCCCGGCCGGCAAGCTCGTAGAACGCTCTCCGGTTCTCGTTCCAGCTCAGCACGCCGGCGCGCGCCCGCCCACTCTGCCTGAGCCGCGCGCGACCGCGCAGATACAGGTCGCATGCGAGGGCGAGTGCCAGCACGGCGATCACCACCGGTTGCCAGGCCATCGCGCCGCATTACAGGTTCAACGCCTGAAAGCCTTCCGGGTCCGAGTTGCGCCGGCCCGCCCGGGCGCGACGCGGAGCTTCCGCGCGTCGCTCGACGCCGCTACGGCGCTCGAGCGACACGTCCACGCTCTCGCGTCGGCGATCGCGGACCATGCGGCGGCCGCGATCGGCTCGCCGATCCCAGCCACGCCGCCGGGGCTGCTCATACAGGGTGGAATCGCTTCGCATGCGAAGTAACCTCCTGCCGTCGTCCCACCAGGGCGCTTGCACAGGGCTCGCCCCGGCGGGTTTGCATACCCAGTGCCATGTCGCGTCGGCACGGCAATGTGGGCTATCATAGTGGTGCTATTGATGATACGAGACTGACCCAGGGGCGGGAGGCGGCGGCGGCGTGCTGCGAACTGTGGCCGCCCGGTCGAAACTGATGCGCCGATGCCAACCGGCGCGAGCGGTGCGGGGCTCTACATCCGCTTGTACTTGGGCCCGCTCCCCCCTTCCCGCGGCGTCCACCGAGGTCCGAGGACGTCCGTGGCCTTGCAGTCGACGCAGTTCGGGGCGTTCACGCGGAGGGCGCCCTGCACCACTTCGTACACTCCGGCCGGACACATGTGGGCGTAGAACTCCGCCACAGCGGCGGGGACGTCCGAGCCAATGACTAGATGCTTCGGGATCGTGTCGCGCGTCGCGTTCCCTGATTTGAAGACGCCATCCACTTTAGAGAGGGTGTGACGGCGGTCGGGGGTGATCCCCGGGCTTGCACCCGGGGTCAGTGTACGCTCCACGTTTGCGTCCGGCTCCACCGCGATCTTTCGGCCGGGGAACCGCCCGCCGGTGACCGTCATCAGCCCCGCCTTTACGCCTCCGACATAGAACCCGTCCTTGAACGCGAGCCGCATGTTGCGGGTGCGATACAGGTCGCTCATGATGAAGGACGCGTTCACCAGCCGGTCGTACTCGGCGAGCCCTGCGGCGGACGCGTCGCCGGCCCGGAGGCCCGCATAGATGGCGCGGGCGGCGAACATCCCCGACTGCATGGCGTAGTGGATCCCCTTCAGGGACGGCACATCCACGAAGCCGGCCGAGTCGCCCAGGATCACGACGCCGTCGCCCGAACGGCGCGCCGGGACGGCGTAGTAGCCGCCCTCGGGGATCGTCTTCGCGCCCCACTCGACCAGCTCGCCGCCTTCCAGGTGCCGCCGGAACAACGGGTGCCGCTTCATCCGCTGGAGCAGCTCGTGGACATCGAGCGCGGCGTCTCGGTAGTCGAGCCCTACGACCAGCCCCAGCGCCACGAGCTTCGGCTCGAGCGGATACATGAAGCTGCCACCGAAGGCATCCGTCGGGATCGGCCAGCCGAGGGTGTGGACGATCGCGTCGAGCGGCCGCTTCGTCTCCCAGATCTCCTTCACGCCGAGCGCGAAGATCTGCGGATTCTCGGACGTCACGCCTTGCCAGTCGAGCCACGCCTGCGAGAGGCTGCCGCGCGTCCCCTCGGCCAACGCCGTCACCTTGGCGAGGAGATCGTTCGGCGCCATGTAGTTCGAGAGCCGCCCCCCCTCACGGTCGAGGCCGGTCGCCGTGGTGCGGACGCCCATCACCCGGCGCCCGTCCACGAGCAGGCTTGCCGCCGGAAAGCCGGTGAAGAGGTTCACCCCCAACGCGGTGGCGCGCTCGCCCAGCCAGCGCACGATCTCGCACAGCGACGCCACGTAATTCCCGGCGTTGTGCATCGTGGGCGGCGTGGGGAGGGTGAACGCCCGGCGGGCGGTGAGGAGGGCGACGCGTTCTCTCTCGACGGGCCCGCGGAACGGGAAGTCGGCATCCTTCACGTCGGGGAACAGCTCGCGGAACGCGCGGGGGTTCACGACCGCGCCCGAGAGGGAGTGCTCGCCCAGGGCCTCGGCCTTCTCGAGCACGCCGATGTTCACGTCCGTGCGGTCGCGCTGCGCGAGGTGCGCCAGCTCGATCGCGCAGGCGAGTCCGGCGGGCCCGGCGCCCACGATCAGCACGTCCAGCTCCATCCGGTCGCCCGCACCGGGAGCGCCGACCGGCAACAGGAGGCGATCCAGCGGCAGGGGCGGCTGATAGCGGGCGGGGATCATACTGAACGCGGAACGCGGAAGGCGGAACGCGGAACAGCAGTGCCGGGTTGCGAACCTGAGATGGTCCCGGCGCTCGACGCCCACGCGTCGGTTTCGCGTTCCGCGTTTCGCGTTCCGCGTTTACCCACGGAGCTTCTTGATCTCCTCAGTGAGCTTGGGAACGACTTCAAAGAGGTCCCCCACGATTCCGTAATCCGCCACCTTGAAGATCGGCGCGTCCTTGTCCTTGTTGATGGCCACGATGACCTTGGACGTGCGCATCCCCGCGAGGTGCTGGATCGCCCCCGAGATGCCGACCGCGACGTACAACGTCGGGCTGACCGTCTTGCCGGTCTGTCCCACCTGGTCCGCATGGGGCCGCCACCCGGCGTCCACCACGGCGCGCGAGGCACCAACAGCCGCGCGTCCCGCGAACGCCGCCGCCAGCTCCTCCAATACCCTGAAGTTGGCCGGCTCCTTGAGCCCGCGGCCGCCGGACACGACAATCGGCGCTTCGGCCACATCGAGCATGCCCGCTTCCGCCGCCTTGATTTCCTTCACCACCACCCGCCCCGCCGGCCCCGCCACCGCCGCACTCTCCTGCGTTCCGGCTTTGGGCCGCTCGACCGGTGTGAAGACATTCGGCCTCAAGGAGATGACCGCGGGCGTCCCGACGACCCTGAGCCTCAGGAGGGCCTTCCCCGCGTACACGGGCCGCGTCAGCGTGACCGCGCCACCATCGACCGCGAGGTCGGTAATGTCCTGCGCCAGCGGGCGCCCCAGCCGCGCGGCCACTCGGGGCGCGAGGTCCTTCCCCGTCGCGCTGGCGGCGAACACCACGGCTCCATACCCGCCGCCCGTGACGCGCGCGGCGATGGCGCCCGCGTAGCCCTCCGGCGCATACATGCCGAACGCGGCGTTCGTGAGCGTGATCACCTTGTCCGCGCCGAACCGGCCCAGCTGGTCCGCGCCGCGCGCCGGGCCCGCCGCCAGAATCAGCGCGTCCACGTTGCCACTCAGCGCGTCGGCGAGCCGCCGGGCGCCGGTCACCACCTCGTGCGACACCTTCCGCAACGCGCCGTCCCGCTGCTCGAGGACCGCGAGGACGTTGCTCACAGAACTTTTGCTTCCTCGCGCAGCAGACGCACCAGCTCCGCCACGGCTGCGGACCCCTCGCCGACGATCTTGCCTGCCTGTCGCTCCGGGGGCAGGGTGAGCGAGACGATCGCGAGCGCTCCCGGCCCGGGCGTGGTGGGTTTGACCTCGAGCGGCTTCTTTTTCGCCGCCATGATGCCTTTGAGCGCGGGATAGCGCGGCTCGTTCAGTCCCTTGTCGGTGGTGAGCACGGCCGGTAGCGAAAACTCCACGACCTCGACGCCGCCTTCGATCTCCCGCTCCGCCGTCGCCTTGCCCGCTGCGATCTCGAGGTGGGCGACCGTGGTTACGCACGGCAGGTCGAGGAGCTCGGCCACCATCGGCCCGACCTGATGGTTGTAATCGTCGATCGCCATCTTCCCGAGCAGGATCAAGTCGAACTCGTTGTCCTTGAGCTCCGCGGCGAGCGCCCTCGCCGTTTCGAGGCCGTCGGCGTGGAGGCCCTGGGTCTGCAGCAAGACGCCGCGATCGGCACCCATCGCGAGCGCGGTGCGGATCGTCTCCTGGGCAGCCGGGGGCCCGAGCGCGATGACGACGACTTCTCCCGCCCCCGCCTTTTCCTTCTGCCGCAGGGCTTCTTCGACGGCGAATTCGTCGTAGGGATTGAGGATGAATTTGACGCCCGCTTCGTCGAGTGATTTGCCGTCGGCGGCGATTTTAACGCGGGTCTCGCTATCGGGAACGCGCTTGATGCACACCGCGATCTTCATCGTGTTTTCCGTAGTCCGTTATCCGTCATCCGGAAACGCATAAAAGCGCAGGAAAAGAAACCCGGTCGGCCGACCACCGCAACGGGGCTGAAGCGGATCATGACGGACAACGGATGACGGACAACGGACCACGACGTCAGAAGTCCGTACTCAGGCTCACCTGCACATGCCTCGGCGGCCCGGGCGTGAGCCAGCGCTGGATCGGCGTACCCGTCACCGTGGGATTCTCGGCAAAAGTCCCGAAGCTGACGTAGCGTCGGTCGAAGAGATTTCGCACCGCGCCGCGCAGCTCGAAGTCGCGCCAGGTCAGCGTGAGCGACAGGTCGGCGACGGCGTAGTCGGCGAGCCGCCGAGTGACGTTCTCCTCGTCGCCCCGCAGCCACTGCCGCCCCACGTAGCGGGCGTCCAGTCCAGCCGAGAGCGCCACACCGGTCTCGGTTCCATGGGAACGGAGGATCGGTACCGTGAGCCCGGCATTCACGCGGTGCCCCGGCACCATCGGGAGCTCGTCTCCCGGCGTCACCGTCTCACCCGCCGGGTCGCGCGTGGTGGCAAGGTTCGCAGTCGTTTCGAAGCTGGCTCGCGTGTAGCCGTAGTTGGCGTACGCCCGCTCACCGACAGCGCCGCGCCACTGGAGGGCGAGCTCCACGCCGCTGCGACGCGTGGCACCGATGTTCTGGAAATAGCCGCCCGTAACGGTCGACGCGATGAAGAAGATGTCGTCGCGCACGTCGGTGCGGTACACGTCGGCGCTGGCGTCGACCCCTCCTCTCCCCGACGGCGCGCGGGCGCGCCACCCCAGCTCATACGTCGTGGCGACCACCGGCTTCAGCGCGGGGTCGGGTCCGAGGGCGAACGGCAACGGACACGCAGCCTGGGGGTCGGCGCACCCCAGCTCCACCACGGCGGGAGCGCGGAATCCGCGGCTCACGGATGCGAACAGCTCGTGCGCCCCCGCCCCGTCGGTCCATGTGACGCCGGCGCGGGGCGACAGGCGACGGAAGATGTTGAGGCCATTCTGGGTCGAATCGATCAGGTCCTCGAACGGCACGCGGATCCAGTCGTAGCGCACCGCGAACGTCGCGGTGAGCCGTGGCACGAGCTCGAGGTTCGCGCCGGCGAAGACACCCGCATCCACCTGATTGGTGCGCACGGACTCGGTGAGCGAATCAGCTGCGCCGCCGCCCGGTACGGCGAAGATGCGCACGGCGACGTGTCCGTAATCCGCGTCCGCGCCGGCGAGCCAGCGCAGCTCCCGACGCCCGAGCGGCACCTTTCCCGAGAGCTGCGCGGCACCGCCTCCAATTCGCGTCGTGTTCCGCTGGCGCGAGTCCTCCCCGACGAAGTTCGCATTGAACTGCTCGCTCGAGAGCGAGCGTCCGAACGCGTTGATCGCGAGCTGCGTCCGCCCGAGCAACCGCTGCGCGTTGAGGATGGCGAGGTGTGCCCGCGGAGCGAAGTAATCGCCCCCGGTGAAGTTGCGCCGGGGATTCGCCACCGCCACGCTCTCGGGGAGGCTGCCCGCTTGGAAGATCCGGTTGTCGGCGCCCGAGTAGCTGAGGGTAGCGTCCCAGGTGCCGTTCAAGAGCCCGAGCTTGGCGAACAGCGTGCCGATCCGGCTGGGGGTATCCTGGCGCCAGCCGCCCTCCCGCTCGTAGCGCGCCCCGAGGTAATAATCCCACACGCCGTGACGTGCGCCGGCGCGCGCCTTCAGCTCGTAGCGTCCCCAGCTCCCCGCCGACGCTTCGATTTCGCGCGCCGCCGGGCTCGTGCCACGCCGGGTCAGGAGGTTCACCGCGGCGCCGAGCGCGTTGCGGCCCAGCAGCACCGAAGGGCCGTACACCACCTCGACCCGTTCCACGTCCTCGAGGGGCAACAGGTCGAAGTTCACTTCGTGCGCGTCGGGCTCGTTGGCGCGCACGCCGTCCACGTATACCGTCACCCCCTGCGGCACCCCGATCACGGGGGAGACCTGAAACCCGCGCAGCGAGACGTCGAGCTGTGCGGTGGCGCCGAGCTCGTCCGACGTCGTCACGCCCGGCAGCTGCTCCAAGGCGTCCGCGAGCGAGCGCACACCGCGGGCATCCAGGTCCTGGGCGTCGAGGGAGGCGGTGCGCCCCGCGAGTCCGCGCGCCAGCTCCCGCACGGTGGGGAGCCGGACGCCGGTGACGACGACGGGGGCGAGGGTGTCGGTGGGAATCGAGTCGGGCTGTTGCGCGCCGGCGGGCGGGGGGAGCAGGAGCAGGTGCAGGGCGCCAACCAGCAAACGCGGAAGTCGGAACGCGGAACGCGGAACAGAAGACAAGCGCACTGACGCCTTGCCCTACTGTTCCGACTTCCGCGTTTCGCGTTCCGCGTTCTCAGTTGAACGCACTGATCCCCGTAATCTCCTGCCCCAAGATGAGGGTATGGATATCGTGCGTCCCCTCGTACGTATAGACCGACTCGAGGTTGGCGAGGTGGCGCATCGCCTGGTACTCCGCCAGGATGCCGTTCGCGCCGAGCAGGCGGCGCGTCTCGCGTGCCACGTCGGTCGCGATGCTCACATTGTTCCGTTTGGCGAGTGACACCTGCTGGGGCGTGGCTTTCCCCTGGTCCTTCAGCCGCCCGAGCTGCAGGCACAGGAGCTGCGCCTTGGTGATCTCGGTGAGCATCTCGGCAAGCCGCGCCTGCTGTAGCTGAAAGCCGCCGATCGGGTGCCCGAACGTCACCCGGTTCTTGGCGTAGCCGACCGCCTCGTCGTAGCACGCCATCGCGGCGCCCACCGCTCCCCACGCGATGCCGTAGCGTGCCTGGGTGAGGCACATGAGCGGTGATTTCAACCCGCCCGACTGGGGGAGCAACGCGTCCTTGGGAACGCACACATCCTGCAGCACCAGCTCGCTCGTGTCGCTCGCGCGCAGGCTGAGCTTCCCCTTCTGGTCCTTGGCCGAGAAGCCCGTGGTGTTCGTCGGGACGATGAAGCCGCGGATCGAGTTCACGTCGTCGAGCTTGCCGGTCTTGGCCCAGACGATGGCGAGCTGCGCGGTCGACCCGTTGGTGATCCACATCTTGGCCCCGTTCAGGACCCACGCGTCCTTCGTCTCCTTCGCGACGGTGATCATACCGGCGGGGTTCGATCCGTAGTCCGGCTCCGTGAGCCCGAAGCAGCCGATCACGTCACCCGACGCCATTTTCGGGAGCCAGCGCCGCTTCTGCTCGTCCGAGCCGAAGGCGTAGATGGGATACATGGCGAGCGCGCCCTGGACCGAGGCGAACGAGCGCACGCCCGAATCACCGCGCTCGAGCTCCTGCATGATCAGCCCGTAGGCGACGTTGTTCAGCCCGGCGCAGCCGTACTCCTCCGGCAGGTTGGCGCCGAACAGGCCGAGCTCGGCCATCTGCGGCACGAGCTGCTTCGGGAAGCGCCCCTCGAGGTAGTGCTCGCCGATGACGGGGATGACGTTGTCGTCCACCCAGGCGCGCACGGTATCGCGCACGGCGCGCTCCTCCTCGGAGAGCAGGCTGTCGACGTCGTAGAAGTCGACGCCTTGAAACTTTCCCATATGAACCTCGATGAACGGTGTTAACTGGCCGCTTGGACCTGTTGCACGGGTGCCGGGCGTCCCGGCCGGGCAAACGCAGCGGTGTCCGACGCCCGAAAGCGGCGCGACTCGGCGTCCCAGCGAAAGTAGGTGATGTGGACCGCCGTCGCGTCGATCGTGACGAAGTTGAAGCTCGACGGGCGCCCGCCGCGTGTGCGCCGGCACAGCGTCCCCGCCGTCGAGACGACCACCCGCCCCCCCAGCAGGTCCGCTCCCTCCTGGTGGTCGTGCCCGCAGAGCACGACCTCGGCGCCCGACGCCGCGATGCGACGCTGCGCCTGGCGCCAGCGGGCGAGGCCCATGCGCTTCGAGATGTCGCCCCGCAGCACGTTGTGGTGCACCACCAGCACCCGCGCCTGCTCCCGCGGCGCGGCGTCGAACAGCCCGCGCACGCGCGCCACTTCGCGCTTTGGAAGGTGTCCCTTCACGGCGAGGTCGCGCACCCGCAGCGTGAGCGAGCCCCACGCCACCCCGTGCGACGTGAGGGCGCTGGCGATCAGGGCCCCGGGGAGTGCCAGCGTAGGGGTGAGGTCCGTGCCGAAGTAGCGCGCGTACTTCGCGTAGAGCGGCTGCTTCGCGAAGGGGATCAGCGGTCGGGTCCACCACGCCACGTCGTGGTTGCCGGGGATCACGAGGACCGGCGCCGTGCGGGCCGCCACCTGCACCAGCGCCCGCGCTCGCTGAAATTCGCCGTGGCGCGCCCGCTGTGACAGGTCGCCCGTGACCACCACCGCGTCGGGCCGCAGGTCGGGGAGCATCTGCTCGAGACCCTCGATCTGGTCGAGCGCGGCGAGGCCGCCGAAGTGGAGGTCCGAGAGGTGCAGCAGCTGGACGGTCACGATTCGGCCTGGACGGTGTAGGTGAGCGTCGCCTCCCCGCTCGCGGGGACGGGGATCCGGAACCGGACCTCGGTGGCGGAGAGCTTCTCGGCCGGCACGCTGCTTTCGGTCACGCGCCACGCTCCAAAGCGCGCCTCGCGTACGTCGACGGTCACCGCCGCGAGCTTCGCGTTCGAGATCGTGACCTTGTAGGAAGCCGTGATGCGCTGGCGCTGAGCCACCCCGCGCTTGGGCGGCGCCAGCTGCTCCTGCCCGTAGTCCGTCTGCACGCGCTCGGCCGTGATGTCGAAAGCGTCACCCGACTGGACACGCAGGTCACGCCCGGGCGCCGTGTGGGTGGTCCGGGCCTCGCCCACGAGCTGGAGGCGCCCGGCTGAGTCGGCCTGATAGAGCTGGACGATGCCGCCGGGCAGCGGCCGCTCGCCGAACGGCGTGCCGCGGGCGCGCTTCAGCGTGTACCACACCTCCACCGGGACGCGATTCTCCTCGCCCGGCGCCTGGCCGAGAAACCCGCGCCACGGCAGCGCCCCGGGGACGACGAACTCCTGCGCGTAGGGCGCCGTCGCCGGCGGGAAGAGCGCGACGCTGAGCGCTACTCCGGGTTCGAGCGATTGCCTGCCGGGCAACTGGTAGACGTGCGTCTCGCCGACCGTTTCTTCGCTCGCCTCCGATCCGCCGACGACCGCTGCCTGCAGCTGCAGCGTCCGAGCGGCGAACGGCTGTGGCGCCGGGGGCCCGGTCCGTGCCCGGTTGATCGATCCCGCGACGAGCTGGACGTCCGCGCTGTCGGCGCGTAGCGATTGAGATCCGATCGTGGCCGTCCCGGACACCTGACACCTGACGCCGAGCAGCACCGCCTGGTACACGGCCTGCCACCGCGCTGCGCCGTCGACCACATAGGCGAGCTCGGTGCGCGGCCGGGCCCGCGTGGCCTCGAGCGCGACCGACAGCTCGGGCGCCGTGCGGACCACCTCCGCCGGGAACAGCGGCTCGCCCGGCTCCGACAGGAGGAACCGCCCATCCAGCAGCCGGTACTGCGGCGGCTCCGTCCGGATTACCGTGGCGCGCACCGTGTCCGCCCCGCCAGCCGGCCGCGACCGGACGAACGGCAGCGACTGTCCGACCGCCCGCGTCAGCGCCGCGGCGCGGTCCGTCGCAGGACGAAGCACGGCCGACACGAGCGCCACGGCGGTATCGGGGGAGAACAGCGAGGCCGGATCGAGCCCGTCGAGCTTGAGGGTGAAACTGCTACGCCCCTTCTCGAGGGCCTGGGGCAGCGTGCGGCGCACGACGACGCGCCCGTCACTATAAATGGAAAGAGACGTCTGACCGGCGAGCGGCGCCGCTGCAACCGCGATTGCCAGGACTAGGGCCGCCGTGACTTGAGCCATTCGAAGGCGATCCTCTGCACGATGCGAAAGGTCAGCAGGTACCAGGCGACCGCCGCCACGGCGCCGACGGTACGAGCCGTGGTCTGCGACGCCGGCGCCACGGTCCTCAGAGTGAGCGTTAGATACCCCGCAAGGAGCAGGGTGGTGACCGCCGCTACGAGACGTCCTATACGTGACGCTTTCCTCGTGACGGCTTGCACACACCGGGCGCACAGCTCGCCGAGCCCGATCCCGCTCGTCGCCTCGCCGCAGCGCGCGCACGGGTGGCTAGAGCCGGCGGGCCACAGCCCGGGCGAACTCAGTGGTCGAAGCACTGCCCCCCAGATCCTTGGTTCGGACGTTGTCCTTCACGATCGCCGTCTCGAGCGCCCGGCGCAGCCGGCTCGCGGCCGCGAGCTCGCCGACGTGATCGAGCATCATCGCCGCCGCGAGCAGCTGCGCCGAGGGGTTCGCGATCCCCTGCCCCGCGATGTCGGGCGCCGAGCCGTGCACCGCCTCGAAGATGGCCGCGTGCTCGCCGATATTCGCCCCCGGCGCAAGGCCGAGCCCGCCCACGAGACCCGACGCCTCATCGGACAGGATGTCTCCGAACAGGTTGGTCGTGACGATCACGTCGAACTGCGCCGGGTTGATCACCAGCTGCATTGCCGCATTGTCCACGATCTTCTCGTCCGACGCGATCTGTCCCGCGTACTCCTGGGCGATCATCTTCGCGGTCTCGAGGAACAGCCCCGAGGTCGCCTTGAGGATATTCGCCTTGTGTACCACCGTCACCTTCCGCCGGTCGTGCTGTCGCGCGTACTCGAACGCGTACCGCACGATACGCCGGCAGCCGTCCCGCGTCATCACCGACGTGGCCTGGGCGAGCGCCTTGGGATCGTTTCCCACCTTGAACGTCCGGTCGAACCCGACGTACATCCCCTCGGTGTTCTCGCGGATGATGACGAGATCGACGTCGGGGTAGCGGCCGCCGGGCACGATCGACTTGACGGGGCGCACGTTGGCGTAGAGCTCGAACTCCTGCCGCAGCGCCACGTTCACCGACCGGTAGCCGTCGCCCACGGGCGTGGTCAGCGGGCCCTTCAGCGCCAAGCCGGTGCGCCGGATCGAGTCCACCGTGGCGTCGGGGAGCGGCGTGCCGGCCTGCTCCACCGCACTCATCCCGCCGTACTGCTCGTCCCAGTCGAATCCGACGCCGAGGGCGTCGAGCACCTGCAAGGTCACCTGGGTGATCTCCGGCCCGATGCCGTCGCCGGCGATCAGGGTCGCCTCGCGTGTCACGGCAGCCCTGGCGTGAGATTCTTCACCGCGCGCGTGAGCGCGATCCAGGGGTCATCCCCCTCCCCCCGTGCCACGGTGCGGAAGCCAACCCGGCCCATGCGGACATCCACGAGCACCACCGTCAGCTCCGCCGTCGCCACGGCATGCGGTAGGGGCGCAGCATGCTGCGCCCCTACACTTCCCGGACCGCCACCCATGGTTATCGCCCGTCGGAACGTCAGCCCGGCGGGCACCAGCGCGTATCGCCCGCCGCCGACCAGCGCGGCGAGCGTCCGCAGCTCGCTGCGCAGAGGGTCGGGCACCATTTCAGGCCGCTCTTTGGTCGGGTGGAACAGGATCGCCGTGCCCATCTGATCGGGAGCGGGCGCGATTCCCGGCGCCCGGCGCGCCGCGCGCCGCAGCTCGTCCGGCGGCACCCAGTTCACCTCCGGAGCCCGCGTCTTGAGCAGGGTACCGATGATGCTGTCACTCTTCGCGAGCGCGGCCCGGCGCTCGCCCAGGAGCGCCTCCCAGTGCAGCGAGTCCTCCGCCGCCACGAGTGTGAGCGGCAGCACGCCGACTTGTTGTGCCGCGATTCCCGCCGTGGGAAGCGGCGCGGTGGGCTCGGGAGTGAGGGTCTCGGACTTGTGGGAGCACGCCGCGAGCGCAGCTGAGGTTGCCACGTACCAGGCACTACGGACTAAGCTTTTGATTTGCAATGGATTAGTCACGGCGCGCAATATCGTGTGCGCGCCGCCGATTTTCAAGAACCGAGCGTCAACCCGCCATCCACGACGATCACCTGTCCCGTGATGTGGCGCGCCGCCTCGCTGCACAGGAACGCGATCACCCGCGCCACATCCTCCGGCTCCGCTACCCGCCCCAGCACCGATTCGTGCTCGGCGCGCTCGAGCACCTCGCGCGGCAGGGTCGACAAGAGATCCGTCTTCACGAACCCCGGGGCGACGGCGTTGACGTTGACGTTGGAGGGCCCGAGGTCCACCGCGGCCGACCGCGTGAGTCCGATCAGGGCGGCCTTGCTGGCGGCGTAGTTCGCGATGCCGAAGCCCGGCCGGAACGCCTGATGGCTGGCGATGTTTACGATCTTGCCGTAGCGCTGCGCACGCATCGGGCCAGCCACCGCCTGGATACAGTTGAAGGCACCCGTGACGTTGGTGTCCATCACCTCCTGCCATGCCTCGGGGGTGAGCCGCCACAGCGCGCCGTCATGTGCCACGCCCGCATTGTTGACCAGAAAGTGGACGCCGCCCAGGCGCTCCCGCACCGTGGTGACGAACCTCTCCACTTCGTCGCGGTTGCGAACGTCGCAGCGCGCGCAGTACACGGGCACGCCAAGGGCGCGAAGGGCGGTCTCGGTGAGCAGTGCCTGTGCCGCCACGTCGCGCTCGGGCAGGTCGACGTAGTTGATCGCGACCGCGGTCCCCTGCTGGGCGAACTCGATCGCCGTAGCCCGGCCGAGGCCGGTCGCGCCGCCCGTGACCAAGGCGACGCGGCCGTGCACGGTCTCCGCCAGGCGTTGCGGATCGGGACGGGTCTCCGTCGCGGGCGCCCCGACCTGCGTCACCCCGCGCGGTGCCGTGATCCAGGAGGAAGTGGGTACCAAGATTTCGAACCTATGTTCGAAATTGAACATCGGCAAGGCGCGGCGTAACTTAGCGCCATGAAACGGCTCGGCTCGGTGCTCGCCTGGGGCGGGATCTCCGCGCTCGGCGCCGCCGCGTTCGGCGTGCTCGCGCTGTCGCGGGGAGAGACGGTAAACGCCGCTTGGCTCCTCACCGCCGCCCTCTGCACCTACGCCGTCGGGTACCGGTTCTATAGCCGGTTCCTCGCCACCCGAGTGTTCGGCCTGGACGACCGGCGAGCCACCCCAGCCGAGCGGTTCAATAACGGGCGGGACTACGTGCCGACCGACAAGTGGGTGCTGTACGGACACCACTTCGCCGCCATCGCGGGTGCGGGTCCCCTGGTCGGGCCGGTGCTCGCCGCTCAATTCGGCTACCTCCCCGGAACGCTGTGGCTGGTGATCGGCGTGGTGGTGGGAGGCGCGGTGCAGGACTTCGTCATCCTGTTCTGCTCGCTGCGCCGGGACGGCAAATCGCTGGGTCAGATGGCGAAAGAAGAGGTAAACCCGGCGGCGGGCGCGACGGCGATGCTCGCCGTCCTCTTCATTATGATCATCCTGCTCGCGGTCCTCGCGCTCATCGTCGTCAATGCGCTGAAGGCGTCGCCCTGGGGGCTGTTCACCATCGTCTGCACCATTCCGATCGCGCTGCTGATGGGGTGGTGGATGAAGCGGTGGCGGCCGGGAAAGGTGGGGGAGGCATCGGCCATGGGGGCCGTCCTGCTGGCCGGCGCGCTCGTGGCGGGCGGGTGGGTGGCGGGCCAGCCGCATGTCGCCCCGCTGTTCACCCACAGCGCCACGGCGCTCACGTGGATGATGGTGGCCTACGGGTTCATCGCGTCGGTCCTGCCGGTATGGATGCTCCTGTGCCCGCGCGATTACCTGTCGACGTTCTTGAAGATCACGACCATCGTCGTGCTCGCGGTCGCGATCCTGGTGATTCTCCCGCCGCTCCGGATGCCGGCGCTCACGCCGTTCGCGTCGCTCGGGGAGGGGCCGGTGTTCGCGGGGAAGCTGTTTCCGTTCGCGTTCATCACGATCGCGTGCGGGGCGATCTCGGGATTCCACTCGCTCGTGGCATCCGGCACCACGCCGAAGATGATCGCACGCGAGGCCGACGCCCGGCTCATCGGATACGGCGGCATGCTGATGGAATCGTTCGTGGGCGTGATGGCGATGATCGCGGCCTGCACGCTCGATCCCGGGGTGTACTTCGCCATGAACACGACGCCCGCGGCGCTGGCGCAGGCGTCGCAGGTGCTGGGGCAGGCGGGATTCGTGGTGACCCCCGACTTCATGCGCGAGCTGGCGGCGCGGATGGGCGAGACCACGCTCCTGGCCCGCTCGGGGGGCGCGCCGTCGCTCGCGGTGGGGATGGCTCAGATCTTCGCGGGCGCGAGCAGCGCGCTCGGCGGAAAGACCCTCGACGCCTTGTGGTACCACTTCGCCATCATGTTCGAGGCCCTGTTCATCCTCACCACCATCGACACCGGGACCCGCGTGGGCCGGTTCATGCTGCAGGAGATCGTCGGCCATGTGTGGCCGCGGTTCGGGGAGACGTCGTGGTATCCGAGCGTGATCGCCTCGAGCGCGCTGGTCGTGGCGGGATGGGGATACTTCCTCTATCAGGGTGTGGTGGATCCGCTGGGCGGGATCAACTCGTTATGGCCGCTGTTCGGGATCTCGAATCAATTACTGGCGGCCGTCGCGTTGTGCGTCGGCACGACGATTCTCATCAAGATGGGCCGGGCGCGGTACGCGTGGGTCACGGCCGCGCCGCTCGCCTGGCTCGTGACCATCACGATGACGGCCGGCTGGCAGAAGGTGTTCTCGACCGATCCGCGGCTCGGCTTCCTGGCGCACGCCGCGTCGCTCGCCGGGTCCACCAGCCCTGATGCGGCACGCCTGATCTTCAATGACCGGCTGAACACCTTCGTGGCGCTGCTGTTCATGTCCGTCGTGACGATCCTGATCGTGACGTCGCTCCGGGAATGGTGGCTGGTCCTGTCGCGTCGCAAGATGGCCGTGGTACATGAGGCGCCGTATGTGGCGACGGGATATGTCGTGGGGAACTGAACGGGAAAGGGGAAACGGGAAAGGGGAAAGGGCCCTGCCCTTCCCCGCCCGCATCGCCCGCGTGGTGCGGCGGATGATTGGCGCGCCCGACTACGAGGCGTATCTCGACCATTGCCGGACGGCGGGCCATCCGCCGACCCTCGGCGAGCGGGAGTACGTCGCGGAGTTCTTCGCGTCGAAAGGCGACGGCGTACGGTGCTGCTAGCGACCGTCCTCACCCTCCCGTCCCTCGCCCTGGGCCAGGCGCCAGCGATCTCGATCCGCGCCGGGACGGTCCTCGACGGCCGCGGCGGCGTCGTGCGCAACACGACAATCGTCGTCGCCGGATCGCGGATCGCGCGCCTCGACCCGGCGATCATGACGGTGACGTACGACCTGAGCCGTCTCACCATCATGCCCGGCGGTATCGACACGCACGTGCATCTGACGTCCCACTTCGACGCGAACGGCCGGGCGCACAACGACCCCGGCGGCGCGGAGCGGCTGCAGCAGACGGTGCTCTATACCGAAGAGAACGCGTACCAAGCGCTCATGGCGGGCATCACGACCGTGCAGAGCATCGGCTCGACACTCGATCGCGATCTGCGCGACGCCATCGCGCGCGGCATCATTCCCGGTCCGCGCGTGATCACCTCGCTCGACTGGATCACGCCCGCCGACGGCGATGCCGACGGGCTGCGGCGTGCCGTGCGGCAGCGGGTCGCGGCGGGGGCAGATGTGATCAAGATCCTCGGGTCGAAGAGCATTCGCGAGGGCGGTGGGCCGACGTTGTCGGAAGACGAGCTGCGGGCGGCCTGTGGCGAAGCCAAGGCGAATGGGCGGCGCTGCGTGGTGCACGCGCACGCCGCGGAGGCGGCGCGCCGCGCCGTGCTCGCCGGAGCGACGTCGATCGAGCACGGCGTGCTGCTCGACGAGGCGACGCTCGATCTCATGGCCGAGCGAGGGACGTTCTTCGACCCGAACCTGTATCTCGTGTTCCAGAACTATTTCGACAACAAGGCCCGCTTCCTCGGCATGGAGAACTACACCGAGGAGGGGTTCGCGCAGATGCACCGGGCGGTGCCGCTGGTGCTCAACGTGTTCAGGCAGGCGTTGCGCCGCCCCAAGCTGCGGGTGGTGTTCGGCACCGATGCGGTCGCTGGCGCCTTCGGGAAGAACTGGGAAGAGCTGATCTATCGGGTGCAGGTCGGCGGGCAGCCGCCGATGGACGCGATCGTGTCCGCGACGTCCCTCGCAGCCCGGTCGCTCGCGCTGGCGGACACCATCGGCGCGATCGCCCCCGGGTTCGAGGCCGATCTGATCGGGATCGACGGTAACCCGGCGGAAGACATCACGGCGCTGCGGCGCGTCGTGTTCGTGATGAAGGGGGGCACGGTGGTGAAAAACGTCGCGCCGCGTCCGCAATAAGCGGAGTGGTTCACTTCGGCCTTGCGTGGCTCGCCCTGTGCGTCGCGTTTGCGATTCACGTGGCGGATGAAGCGTTAACAGACTTCCTTTCGGTCTACAACCCGGCCGTCCGTTCGATTCGGGCGCGGTTTCCCTTCCTGCCCCTCCCCACCTTCACGTTCCGCGGGTGGCTCATGGGACTCGTCCTGGCCGTGGGCGTGCTGGCGAGCCTCACGCCGTTCGCGTATCGGGGCGCGGGATGGGTGCGCCCGATCGCATACGCGTTCGGGATCGTGATGGCGGGCAACGGCATGCTGCACCTGGTCGGATCGATTTACCTGCGGAAAGCGATGCCTGGCGTGTACTCGGCGCCGCTGCTCCTAGCGGCGGCGATCTATCTACTGGCGTC
>Ga0209156_10000212_pt1 | contig 47416 bp, 39 predicted proteins | sample GraSoiAngelo_124_FD_185881 | JGI IMG/M metagenome (GOLD analysis project Ga0209156, IMG submission 185881) | Grasslands soil microbial communities from the Angelo Coastal Reserve, California, USA - 14_0927_05_20cm (SPAdes) (version 2) | ecosystem: Environmental > Terrestrial > Soil > Grasslands... | reverse complement strand
CATCGCCTCGATCGCCGGCAAGGAAGGCAATCCCAACGCGGTGGCGTATTCCGCGTCCAAGGCCGGGGTCATCTCGCTTACCAAGTCGCTCGGCAAGGAGCTGGCGCAATCGGGCGTCCTGGTGAACTGCGTGACGCCGGCGGCGGCGAAGACCGCGATCTTCGACCAGATGACCGAGCAGCACATCCAGTACATGCGGTCCAAGATCCCCATGGGCCGCTTCGTGCAGGTCGAGGAGATTGCGGCGCTCGTGTGCTGGCTCGCCTCAGCGGACTGCTCGTTTTCAACCGGCGCGGTGTTCGACATTTCCGGCGGCAGGGCCACGTACTAAATGAAAAAGTCCAACCCAAGGCAGCGCTCGATCCAGTGGTTCGCTCGCCAGGACATCTACGGCTTCATCTATCGCAGCTGGATGAAGAACCGCGGCGTGCCGCAGGACATGTTCGACGGCCGCCCGGTGATCGGCATCTGCAATACCTGGTCCGAGCTGACTCCCTGCAACACGCACTTCCGCGTCCTCGCCGACCACGTGCGCCACGGCGTGCTCGATGCCGGTGGCTTTCCGCTCGAGTTCCCGGTGATGTCGCTCGGCGAGACGCTGATGCGCCCCACCGCGATGCTCTACCGCAATCTCGCCAGCATGGACGTCGAGGAGTCGATCCGCGCCAATCCGCTCGACGGCGTGGTCCTTCTCGCCGGCTGCGACAAGACCACGCCCGCCACTCTCATGGGCGCGTGCAGCGTCGACCTGCCCACCATCCTCGTCTCGGGCGGGCCGATGCTCTCGGGCAAGTACCACGGCAAGGACATCGGCTCGGGGACCAACACCTGGTCGATGTCGGAGGATCTGCGGGCCGGCAGGATCACGCTCGAGGAGTTCCACGAGGCCGAGTCCTGCATGCACCGCTCGCACGGCCACTGCATGACTATGGGCACCGCCTCGACGATGGCGTCGATGATCGAGGCGCTCGGCGTCGGCATGCCGGGCAACGCGGCGATTCCCGCGGTGGACGCGCGCCGCTACGTTCTCGCGCGCATGGCCGGCCGGCGCATCGTCGAGCTCGTGAAAGAGAAGATTTCCGTTTCCAGGATCCTCACCCGGGAAGCGTTCGAGAACGCAATCCGCGCCCTGGCGGCCATCGGCGGATCCACCAACGCGGTCATCCATCTGACTGCCATCGCGCGCCGCATCGGCGTCGATCTGGCGCTCGACGACTTTGATCGCCTCGGCCGCGGCGTGCATACGCTGGTCAATCTGATGCCCTCGGGCAAGTACCTGATGGAGGATTTCTACTACGCCGGCGGCCTGCCGGCCGTGCTGCGGGAGCTGGGCGAGAACCACCTGCTGCACCGCGACGCGCTCACGGTCAACGGCAAGACGATCTGGGAGAACAGCAAGGACGCGCCGTGCTGGAATCGCGACGTGATCCACGGCCTCAAGTCGCCGTTCAAGAAAGACGCCGGCATCGCGGTGCTGCGCGGCAACCTGTGCCCCGAGGGTGCCATCATCAAGCCTTCCGCGGCGACGCCGAAGCTCATGACGCACCGCGCCCGCGCGGTGGTGTTCGAGAGCATCGAGGACTTCCACCGCCGCATCGACGACCCCGAGCTCGACATCGACGAGAACTGCGTGATGGTGCTCAAGAACTGCGGCCCCAAGGGCTACCCCGGCATGGCCGAGGTCGGCAACATGCCGCTGCCGCCCAAGCTGCTGAAGAAAGGCGTCACCGACATGGTGCGCATCTCGGACGCGCGCATGAGCGGGACCGCTTACGGCACCGTGGTGCTGCACGTCTGCCCCGAAGCTGCGGCCGGCGGCGCGCTCGCGCTGGTCGAGAACGGCGACGTGATCGAGCTGGACGTCGAGAAGCGCAGGCTGGTGCTGCTGGTGGCGGAAGACGTTCTGCTCAAGAGAAGGAAGAACTGGAAGCTGCCGCCGCCGCCGCTCGAGCGCGGCTACTGGAAGCTGTACTTCGACCACGTGCTGCAGGCGAGCGAAGGCGCCGACCTCGATTTCCTCGTCGGCAAGAGCGGCGCCTTCGTGCCGCGCGACAACCACTGATGGCAGAATTCAAGCTTTACTGCTTCGCCCAGTCGGGCAACGCGTTCAAGGTCGCGCTCATGCTCAACCTGTGCGCTGCCAAGTGGGAGCCGCGGTGGGTGGATTTCTTTGGCGGCGAGACCCGGACGCCCGAGTACCGCGCGGTCAACGAAATGGGCGAGGTGCCGGTGCTCGAGCATCGCGGCAAGCGCCTCAGCCAGTCAGGCGTGATCCTGCATTACCTTGCCGCGCACTTCGGCAAATTCGCCGGCGGCAACGACGACGAGCGACGCGAGATCCTGCGCTGGATGCTCTGGGACAACCACAAGCTCACCAGCTACATTGCCACGCTGCGCTACATGGTGCACCTGGCGAAAGTCGGCGAGCCTCAAGTGCACGACTTCCTGCGCGGGCGCATGAAGACCTCGCTGGGCATCCTGGATTCTCACTTGCAGAATAGAAGCTTCGCTATCGGCGACAGGCCGACCATTGCCGATCTGTCCTTGTGCGGCTATCTCTACTGGCCAGATGAGTTCGGCATCAGCTGGCCGGATTACCCGGGTGTCGACGCCTGGCTGGAGCGCATACGCGCGCTTCCCGGCTGGGTGCACCCTTATGAGCTGATGCCCGGGCATCCAAGAAAGGGGTGAATCATGCCGCAAGAATTGATCGGCGTGGCCGCTAATTTCCTATCGCTTGTTGCGCTCGGCTAACCCATGTATCAAGCAGAAACCCCGGCCGATTTACTCAAAAAAAAACGCAAACTTCCCGGCTCGCGCAGCAGTTGGACGCGTGTAGCGTCCACTGTCTTTCTGCTTGGGACGACGAGCCTACTCACCGATATTTCCTCTGAAATGGTGAGCGCGATGCTGCCGCTCTATTTGCTGGTGGCGCTACGCTTCTCGCCCTTTCAAGTGGGCGTGATGGATGGCCTCTATCAAGGCGCAACCGTGTTGGTCAGGGTGATGAGCGGACTGGTGGCGGATCGTTGGCGGCGACCCAAACAGGTCGCCGCAGTCGGCTATGGGTTATCGGCCGTTTGTAAGCTGGGACTTCTGATTGCGAGCAGCAGTTGGACTGCGATAGCCGGTGTGATGTTGTTGGATCGCGTTGGCAAAGGCATTCGCACTGCCCCGCGCGATGCCATGATCGCCGCTAGCAGTCAACCGGAGCAATTGGCTACGGCCTTTGGGGTGCACCGCGCCATGGACACGGCCGGCGCCATGATTGGTCCGCTGCTTGCTGTCGCGATTTTGAGCATCGCCCCCGAACAATATGATGCCATTTTTGTCGTCAGTTTCTGTGTGGCCCTGATCGGACTGGCCGTGATCGTGCTGTTTGTCGACAATCCCGCGGACAGGGCAGTTGACGAATCGGAAGATGGCTCATCAGTCAGCCAAGCCGCTGTATCCTTGCGCAGCATGATCGCGTTGCTCTGGCAAGCCGAGTTTCGCACTTTGATCATCGTCGGCAGCGCCTTGGCACTTGTTACAGTGAGTGACAGCCTCCTCTACCTCGTACTTCGGCAGCGCATGACGATTCCCAATGGCTTGTTCCCATTGCTCTACGTTGTCACCGCGCTGATGTTCATGATTTTCGCGATTCCGGCGGGCTGGCTTGCTGATCGCATTGGGCACAAGCCGGTTTTTTTTCTCGGCTATGGACTGCTGGCAGGAGCCTACGGCATACTTTTAGTGCTGCAGATGAATTATCTAACTGCGGTTCTGATGTTGATTTTGTTGGGCTCGTATTACGCTGCCACAGATGGAGTGTTCATGGCGATGGCGAGTCGTGTGTTGCCAACGCATCTGCGCACCACAGGGTTGGCGCTGTTAACCACCGGGACAGGATTGGCGCGTTTGCTTGCTTCAACTCTGTATGGAATCGTCTGGAGTTGGTTTGGCGCTGAACGGGCATTGATGATCTTTATTGGTGGTCTGGTCGCGGTATTGTTGCTCGCCTGGCCCACCGTCCAGCGAGTTCTGGAGAACTGAGCGGGCAATGTCAGCGTCATCCAACAACGTAAAGAAGCTGGTCTTTTTGCTGATTACGTTGCTATGTGTCGTTGTCGCCGTGCTTTACACTCGTTTCGCCGCCCGCACAGCCAATGTAACGGTGGGCAACCTCGCATCTGCGCCGACCGTCCAATCGCTGTCCGTTGTGCCGTTAGGTTCGCCATCGGCTAACCCTCCGGCTCATTCGCAGCGTGAGCCACTGCAACGGCCATTGGTTTCGCCGTTAGCTTCCAGATCGGATAACCCTGCCCCTCCATCGCATGAGCTAGGAGGGCAAAGCCAGGCAAAACCGCATTTGGTAGCGTTGAACTTGCGCGACTCGGCTGAGCTGGGCAAGGTGACGCTTTCAGCCCTGGACGCGGTCGACGGGCCCAGGACCACGATAAATCTGCGCTGTGAGAAAATCTATTTTGCTGCCCACAAAGGAATCTGTCTAAGCCGCGAGATTCGCGGGTTCAGTGCACGGACTGTCGCCACCCTGGTCGACGCAAACTTTCAGCCTCTATCCAGCGTGCGCACTGATGGCATCCCGACGCGCGCCCGCATCTCGCCAGACGGTCGCTATGCTGCGTTCACCGTCTTTGTCAGCGGCCACTCCTACGCCGATGCTCAGATGTCAACCGCCACTTTGCTGTTGGATGCAGCAGCAGGCGCCAGCCTTGGCAACCTAGAGGAATTCAAAGTGCTGCAAGATGGCAATGTCATTAAGTCGCTCGACTTCAACTACTGGGGCGTCACGTTTCAACACGACAGCAACTTCTTCTATGCGACCCTGCGGACGGGCGGGGTGAATTACTTGGTGCATGGCGATATCAAGGCCAAGACAGTTACAGTCACGTACAGAGGCGTCGAGTGTCCCTCGCTGTCGCCCGATGAGTCGCGCATCGCCTTCAAAAAGATGATCTCGCGCGGCAACTGGCGCTTGACTGTCCTTAATTTGACCACCTTTGAGGAAATTCCGTTAGCGGAAACAAGAAGCGTGGACGATCAAGCGGAATGGCTGGACAACGACCACGTTCTATACACCCGGCTCGAACCCGCTGCGCCACCGCCTGGGATGAGCATTATGGTTGTGTCTGCAGATGGCAGCGGTCAGGCGAAGCTGTTTGCCAAAGGCGCAGCGTCACCAGCCGTGGTTCGATGATGACTACGACCCGGATTCTTAGTCGTTCGACGACGATTCAGCAATTCCTCTTGTAGGTTTATAAGCCGTTGGAATTAATGGCGGTCGCCTGGTCATTAGAATGGGCGACGGTTCGCCGTCGAGGAAAGTTCGATCACAAAGAGGGGGTATTTCGTGAAACAAATAAAAGCTTCGCATGAGGCGACGCGCAGCTTTCGTGGGGAGCGCAGCACTTCGACGATCCCTGTTCGCTTGATATCGTTGCTCGCGTGCGCGGCGCTCGTTGGGGGCGCAGCCTACGTGGGCGCCGATGACAGAGATGACGATCGAGATGCACGAGAGCATGAACATCACGGTCGAGATGCACACAAACTCGGTTTCGCGGGACCGGAGAACCAGAACGAGCTCTCGCGTCCGACCAATGACATCACCCTCGAGATGCACGAGGGCACGAACATGGCGGCGTCGCCATCGCCGGATGGCACAAAGATGGTCTTGTCGCTCCAAGGCGGTTTATGGACCGTCCACGCGGGCGGCGGCACGGCGACGAAGATCACGCCGTGGGACGTCGAGGCGACGCAGCCCGTGTGGTCGCCCGACGGCCGGTGGATCGCATTCCAGAACTATTCGACGGATGCAAACTACGCGATCTGGGTCGTGAAGTCCGACGGGTCGCAACTGCACCCGCTGACGAGCGGTCCTTTCGACGACCGCGAGCCGTCGTGGTACCCGGACTCGACCAAGGTCATCTTCTCGTCGGATCGAAGCAACGACAAGCAATACAAGATCTGGTCGGTGACGCTCGGCGGCGTGCTTAAGCAGCTCACGACGGGCACGGGCGCGGAGAGCTACCCCGTCGTCTCGCCCGACGGCACCAAGATCGCGTTCGTCAACAACGGCGACACGATCTTCACGCTGCCTGCCAACCTGAGCTCGGCGCCGACGCGGTTTGGCGGCGGCAACTATCCGCAGTGGACGCCGAACAGCGCGAACCTCGTGTACCAGAACGGCGGCAATCTCATCGTGAACGGCAGCGCGGTCACGAGCGGCGAGGACCTATTCCCGTTCCCGGTGCAGTACATGGGTCAGAACAAGTTCGTCTATACAGCGGACGGCAAGATTCGCACGCGCGACGCCACTGGCGGCAACCTGCAGGACATGGCATTCAGCGCGACGCAGGTCGTACGTCGGCCAAAGTTTACGCGATCCATGATCCGGTCTAGCTTGGGCGCGACGGAAACCCAGCGCGTGAAGGGCATCAACGGCGCCGTCATCTCGCCTGACGGTCAGCGGGTCGCGTTCATCGCGCTGAACGACCTATGGGTCATGAAGATCGGCTCGGCGCCGGAGCGTCTCACCAACGACATCGACCGCGACGTCGACCCGCGCTGGACCGCCGACGGCCAATTCATCTACTGGTCTAGCGACAAGAACAACGCCGGAAGCCTCGCCGTCGACAAGATCGACATCGTCACCAAGCGGCGCACGCGCGTTGCGGCGATCGAGAGCGTTTCGATGATCCAGCCGACGCTGTCGCCAGACGGGAACCGCTTTGCCTATACGACCGGTTCGGGTCTCACCGAGGTTATGGACATCGCGACGCGCACACGCACGGCGCTCGTCCCGCAGGTTTCGCCGCAACCGCAGGTGAGCCGGCCGTTCTGGTCGCGCGACGGCAGCAAGCTCATGGTCGTCGACAACGAGCGCATCAATCCCCGGTTCCGCGAGGGTTACAACAAGCTGCGCGTCATCGACATCGCCACCAAGACCGCCACGTTCTACGCGGTCGGGCCCGCGCCGGCGGTGGTCTCCGACCGCACGGAAGGCGCAGCCGCGTGGTCGCCCGACGGCACGAAGGTCGCTTTCATCAGCGACTCGGTGCTCAAGGTCATGCCCACCAACGCTGACGGCTCGCCCTCCGGTGCCGCCGTGCAGCTCACGAGCGAAGCGTCCGACATGCCGTCATGGCAGGCCGATTCCCAGACGCTCCTGTACATGGCGAGCGGCAAGCTGAAGAAGATAAAGGCGGACGGAACAGGGCAGGAGGACGTCCCGCTCCACCTGAGCTACAAGCCGGCCGCGCCGAAGGGCAGGACCGTCATCCACGCGGGCGCGCTCTGGAACGGTCTCGATCCGGTGCTGCAGCGCAACGTCGACATCGTCATCCAGGACAACAGGATCATCTCGATCGAGCCGCAGAAAAACCGTTCGCAGCCGCCGGGGACGACGATCATCGACGCCTCCAACCAGACGGTGCTGCCGGGCTACTGGGATCCGCACTTCCATCCGCTGAACGTCTACCAGGGCAGCCAGTTCAACTTGGTGTGGGCGGCGATGTTCGCGTACGGGATCACCTCGGTGCAGTCGGTGGCCGGCCCGATCTACGCGAGCACGGAGATCCGCGAGGCGCTCGACGCCGGCAACATGGTCGGCCCGCGGCTCTTCACGTCATCGCCGCTCCTCGAAGGCAATCGGGTGTCGTATGACATGTCGCGCTCGGTGCGGAACGCCGAGGTGGCGGACCGCGAGGTCAGCCGCTATGCCGCAGTCGATATCGACTGGATCAAGACGTATGTGCGCAACCCGATCCCGGCGATGAGGCGGTTGGCGGCGGGCGCGCACAAGATGGGCATCCCGAGCGGTACGCACCTTTTGAGTCCAGGGTACTGGACCGGTATCCAGGGCCTCACGCACCTGCAGGCGACGCAGCGGGTGGGGTACGGCTGGGCGAAGTCGCCCGCAGGCGTTGCCTATCAGGACGTGAATGCGCTCGTCGGCCCCGGCGAGGTGCACCTCATGGAGACGCTGGGGTCGATCCGGCTCGCCGCGCAAAGTCCCATCCTTCTGAGCGGTGACCGCTTCAACGTGCTGATGCCGATCCCGTACGTGGGCAACCTGCTGTCGCAGACCCCGCCCACGCCGGCGCAGCTCGCGACGCTCAAGGTGGCCACCGACGACGACGCGCGGGCGATCGAAGCAGGCGCGCTCTTCGCCATCGGCACGGACGTGCCGCTCAACCCGCCGGGCGTCCAGAACCACGCGAGCCTGATGGCGCTGGGCCTCAGCATGTCGAATCACCAGGCGCTCCAGGCCATGACGATCAACGCGGCCAAGATGAGCTTCAAAGACAGGGATCTGGGCAGCGTCGAGAAAGGCAAGCTGGCGGACCTGGTGATCGTCGACGGCAATCCGCTCGACGACCTCAAGTACGCCGCCGCGGTACGTTACGTCGTGAAGAACGGCGTCGCGTACTCGCTGGACTTGATCATGGCGCCGTTCAAGTCCTCGGCTCAGCTCGCCGCGCGTCGCAACGCTCTCGTCGCATTCGAGAAGGCCTGCAAGCAGGACGCGAGCAACTGCTACGTCGAGATGAGCCAGATTTGTGCTGGAAACTGAGGCGCGTTAACCGCGATCCGACGAAAAAGGCCCGCCGATCCAAGCTTTAGTCGGCGGGCTTTTCGCTTGGGCCTCGCGCTCCGGCGTTACCTCCGGGCCGCAGAAGGGGTTTCATTTCTTCCATTTGATGGAGCAGCCGATCGACGCGATCTGCTCCTTCGGGCCGATGCCGGTGTTGGCGATCTGCACCATCGCCTCAAACAGCTCGCGGCGCGCGTTCGGCACCGGATCGCGGCGCGAGGCGTCGAGCCGGCCGCGGTACTGCAGCTCGAGCCCGGCATTGAAGCCGAAGAAATCCGGCGTGCACGCCGCGCCATAGGCGCGCGCCACATCCTGCGTCTCGTCGAGAAGGTACTGAAACGGAAACCTTTTCTCGCGGGCGATGCGCTTCATGTTCTCGAAGGAGTCCTCCGGATACTCGGTGGGATCGTTCGACATCACGGCTACAGAGGCGACCCCTTGCGCCGAGAGCTCCCTGCAGTCGCGGATAATGCGGTCGATCACCGCCTTGACGTACGGACAATGGTTGCAGATGAACATCACCACCAGCCCTTTCGGGCCGCGCACGGCGGCGAGGTCGTGGCGCTTGCCGTCGACGCCCGGCAGATCGAAGTCTGGCGCCTGCATGCAAAGATCGTAACATGAAGGATACCGTCGCCCGCGCCCCGCGGTGATGATCCTCAGTCATCCGAATGATCACGATAACCGCTCTTTTTCATCCAGCTCGGCACTGGCGGCGTCGGCACGCGCGCCGGCTTGGGAGCGACTCGCTGGACCGGAGTCACCGGAGTCGACGCCGGAATCGAGGTAGGGACTTTGGAGCTCGCCGGATAGCTCGCCGGATTTTTGAGAACGCTATCGAGATTGCCGACCTTCATCGGATGCTGCTGCACCATGGCCGCCACGGCAGCGGCGAGTTGATCGATTTCCCGCGATCCGATACGACGTAATTGTTGCCAAATCGCCGATCGATCCAACTGGTGGAAATCTTCGCGCACGAAGATCAGATTGTCGCCGGTATGAAAACGTTCCCATAGGGTGAGATCCCTCTCCAGCGCCGCCAGCGAGAGATAGATGACGAGAGCTGAAAACCGATCGATCTCTTGGCCGTAGTCGCGCTCGCTACGTTCGGGATGTTGGTAGGCACGGTGGCCGAGCTCCGTGGCGTTGCGGCCCTTTAAGGCCGGTACCCACGTGCCGTCGTAGTCCACCAAATGGATCGATCCGCCGCGCACCAGGATATTACCGTGCTGTAAATCGCCGTGCGCCACCTGAGCGGCTTCGAGGTGGCGAACTAGGGTGACCCATTTTGCCCGCAATGCCGCCAGTAATGCCGGAAAGCGTAAATGCTTCTCGATATGAGTGTGCAGAAGGTCGCCCTCCGCCCATTGCATCTTGACGATCGGGAACCAGTTGGAGCGAATTTGGATGCCCTGCTTGAGAAACTGAAAATTGACGTCATAGGGCAGGTGGACCTTGCGAAGATGTTTGGAGATCGCCTCATAACGTTCGGCATGGTCGCTGATCGGGCGCAGGAAGCAGCGAATTGCCCAGGTCTTCTTGAATGATAAAAACCCGCCCGCTTCGTTGGCCTTGTAGACCACGGCGTTGCCGCCGGTGGCCGGCTTGGGCATACCGAACCGATCGAGCTCGAGGGTGACCGCTTTTAATCCTGGGTCAGCAAAGGCCCTTTGCGGGTGCTGAACCGCCTCATGGTATTCGGTCAGGTCTGGCCATGCCCCCATCGCTATCTCTCCTTCGCTTCAACCGGTGAACCGTGATGAATGACACGGACGAGGGTAAAGTCGTCGTTGCGCAATCCATTTTTGCGGCCGTAGGCGACCATTGCGGCAAAGCTCTCTGGCGTACCGAGCTTCCGGTAAAGCCACTTCCATAATGGCCGCCCCTCTTCATGCTGTCTAAGCAGCCAGGCGGCCACCGCATCGGTGGCGAGCAGAAGCATGTCTCCATCGCGCAGGCTGCCCTTGCTGATTTGTATCCGTTCGTTCAGTGATTCGCCGTCCGACCTGGAGCCGATGAGATAAGGGCTCATCGTGAATTGCGAAGATTTCTGTAAGGGAAACGCTTCCACCACCCGCATCCCTTTACCGACGTCATCGACCTGCATAAGGCAACAGTCACCCACGGCCAGCGCCGTCCAACGGTTATTGTGAGCGTCAATCTGAACACCGAGAAAAGCCGCAAAGGCGCCCTGCTCGGCCTTTTCGCTGGCGAACCAGGGGAGAGGTCGGCCCGCCAATCTTCGCCGCCAGAGGCGGCGCGCCGGCTTCAACCGCGCAAAAAACTCTGCCCCGGCGAGCTCACTTCGCATATAGCTTTCGGCCAACAGCACTGCCCATAACTTGGCAAAACTGCTTTCGGTGGCGCCGTCAGCCACCGCCACGCGGATGCCGACCGGGGTGCGAGTTTGCCGATGCGCCCAGGCGTCCTCGTACTCCTCAAGACTGTTGCCCGACTTCGGGCAGCAGAAGACCTTTATGTCGCACTCGTTGGCCGCCGTGGCGTGCTTCACCGCAGGAGGTGCCCACTGCAGTGGTACTCAGCGCAGACGCACATTAGCCGGCCGCGTGCCGATATCGAGAAAATGGATTACGTGCAACGGTTGCGCGTTAAAGATGAATCCGCGCGAGTCTTCCGCCGCCGGCATACCCAGCTCTGTCGCGCGTGCAACCATGAACGGCGTGAGCGTCGATGAGGCCTCAAAGAGCTGTTTGGCATGTTGATCCGGGAGCTTGTTGGCGTTGCCCGGTAATTCGATCGATGGTCCGGCCGTCGACGAAAGATGGATGTTGAAGAGCAACACCGAGCCGTCGTCGCCACTGACCGCCGTTAACTTGCGCGCCTCGGCAATGAGGTCTCCATCCGTTGCCTCGCCGTCGGTGATGTTGATGACGATCGGCGGAAATCCCGTCGGATGCTCCTCACACCAGGTCTCGACAATCCGGGTTGCCTCCTTGAGCGCGGCGCACATCGGAGTGCCCCCTTTCCAATATGGGTCGAACCAGACTGGAAATTTCACGGTTTGGTCCACCACTCCGCCGGCGCCATCATCCGATTTCTTTGTTCTCTCTTCGATGCGCAACGGCTTATTGGCCAATTCACTGATCGGTACCAAAGAGCGCCCGCTCAGTTCACCGCCGAGCGCTGGTTTACAGCTCTCTTCGCTGTAGCCCAGCACACCGACATGAAAGTAGTCGTAAATAGAGTCCGATTTGGCGCAACGGATGCTCAGATTATGAATAAGCTTGTTGAGTATCGTCGCCAGCTCCTCGGCCTTCTTTCTGCCAGCCTCTCCGCCGCCAAAAGGGTCTTCCATCGACTCCGACTGGTCGACCAAAAACAAGAAACAACCCGGGTTCTTACGACTGATTTCGGCCTGGTATGCCATGGTTTCCCTCGCCTTTTGCATCATGACTCGCTCCTTCGGGGCGCCCTCGCGCGTGAACTTTCGCAATCTTCTCAGAGCGACCTTGATATTGCGTGTGCGCGAGTTCACAGAATCGTCTAGATTCCGGTACTCCAGCTGGTCCCAGACCTTGACCGCGGCTCGGTTGCGCGAGCTTTCCTGCCCGATGCGGGTGCCCTCGGGGTTGTAGCCATAGGCGCCGGTCGGCTCGCAGCCGCAGCGACTCCGTCAGATCGCCTTCACCGTTCACGCCCTTACCAGCCAGCGAACGACGCTGTAGTGCGCCGCGGCGAGCTGTTGCGGAAGCTCCAGGTGCCCGTAATGCGTCATCGGCAGGTCCCAGTTGATCAACCGTACCTGCGCCTCCGGATTTTTCGCCCGGTATTCGTTCGCGATGAACACCTCGATGCTTCTCATCGGCTCCTCGGCATTCCAGTGGTTGCGGTCGAGCTTCGCCGTCGTCCAGACCATGCGCTGGAAACCGTCCATGCGGGTGAAATTGGTGGCGTACAGGTCCTTCTCGACGTCCTCGACGGCGATGCGCCAGGGATTGCCAGTGCGCTTGAGCAGGGATTCGATCTCGTTCTCCACCCACGCCTTTTCTCCGAGGTCGGCCCCGTGCTCGAGGTTCTGCAGCTGCTGCTTGAAGTTGGGACGCCGGCGCGCCTCCGCCGCGAGCCAGCGTTGGGCGATCTGAAGGTGCGTCATGCCCGCTTCGTAGAGCGGATTGAGAAAGCCGCTGTAGCCGCGGGCGTAGCTCGGCGGGTCGCGTCGTTCCAGAACGTGGAGCGGCGTCTTTCCCGCCTGGCGGGAAGCGCCGGCACGGGCCACGATTTCCTTGCCCCTGACCTTGCGCAACAGCTCGAGCCGCGCCGGTCCCCCGCTGCCCCAGCCCAGGTAACGACCCTTGAGCCGGGGGCGCAGGTCTGGATCCTCGTAGGCGAGCATCGAAAGCTCGCCGGAGGTCGAATGCCCGATCAGCAGAATGTCGCCCGACGTGTGCCTGGTCACCAGTGCCTTCAGCCCCTGCAGGATCAGGCTGTTGGTATAGATGGCGTTGCGCATCTCGTACTCGTCCAGGGACAGATCGCGATCGAGCAAATATGCTGGCTGGCGCCTGGCGTCCAGGACCGGCAGGTCCCAGCCGCCGTATTTGAAGTTGCCGGGAATGGTCACGATCATGACGTTGAGCTTCTGCGCCAGGTATTGCGCCCAGCCGGGACGGTTCTTCAGGTCGACGTAGAATTCGTAGAAATTCGCCGCGCCGCCGTTGATGATGATGAACCACGGATAATTTCTCGCCTCCGGATTGAGGCTCGCGAGGCGCAGGGCCGTGATGTCCCAATCGAGGTTGTAGCGGCGAAAACGCTCGACGATCCAGTCTGCCTTGTAGCCGAGCTGCTGCGCGGGGAGCCTGGCGACATCGCGCGGATCGAAGGCGCCGCCATCAGCCTTCCCTGCCAGGGCGGTGATCGATTTTCCGCCGTCCGGCAGATCGAAGCCCGCGCCGAGGGCGCGCAAGTCGGACTCCGCCAGCGAAACGTACGCCGCCTTCCCGTCGTCGAGCAGAGTCCAGATCTTCTGTTCGAGACCTTGGGATTGCGCCAGGACGAATCCGGCCGGAAGGATTGCCGCGAAAAGAGCGAGCACCGCGCCGAAGCCTTTCGCCTTCATGCAAAAATCCTACCATGAAGGATACGGCTGCCCGCGCCCCGCGCTTCTACGTGGCCGCTGCGCTGCGCGCCGGCGGCGCTTGCGTGCTGCCCGAGGACGCGGCGCACCATGCAGTGCGCGTGCTGCGCGTGCGCGCCGGTGACGCGATCACGCTCTTCAACGGTCGCGGCGGAGAGTTTGCGGCTCGCGTCGCGGCCATCGAGCGTCTGCGCATCAGCGTCGAGGTGCTGGAGCATCACGCCATCGAGCGCGAGTCGCCGTTGCATCTGGTGCTCGTGCAGGGCGTATCCTCCGGCGAGCGCATGGACTTTACGGTGCGCAAGGCGGTCGAGCTGGGCGTGGCCGAGATCAGGCCGGTGCTGGCGGCGGCGTCCGTGGCGCGGCCCAGGGGCGAGCGCGCAGCGGCGCGCCACGTTCACTGGCAGAAAGTCGCGATCGCCGCCTGCGAGCAATGCGGGCGCAACCGGGTGCCTGCAGTGCAGCCGATGGTGAATGCGGCCGAGTACCGCGAAGACGGCGCAGGGACAAGAATCCTGCTGTCGCCGCGCGCCGAGCTCGCGCTCTCGAAAGTGGGAATCGAGCGGGCCGTGACGATCGCCGCGGGGCCGGAGGCGGGATTCAATGCACGGGAGGAAGCCGCCTTTCTGGAAAGCGGCTTCGTGCCGGCCAGCCTCGGTCCGCGCATCCTGCGGACCGAGACCGCGGCGCTCGCCGCGCTCGCCGCGCTCGGCGCTTTGCGGGGAGACTTTTAGTTAGAATTTAAAAAAATCACAACGCGGGGAACCCGTGGCCGCACCGCAACACCCGGAAGCCTTCGTGCGCTGGCTGCGCCAGGTCACGCCCTACGTGCACGCGTTCCGCGGGCGCACCTTCGTCGTCGGCTTCGGCGGCGAGATGTTCGCCGAGCGCGCGCGCTTTGCGAGCTTCATTCACGACGTGAATCTGCTCGCCGCCCTCGGCATCCGGCTGGTGCTGGTGCCCGGCGCCCGGCCGCAGATCGAGGCCGAGCTGAAGGCGAAGGGCTTGCGCTCGCGCTACGCCCAGGGCCTGAGGATCACCGACGACGCGGCACTGATGGCGGTGAAGCACGCCGCCGGCGTGCTGCGCGTGGAGCTCGAGGCGCAGCTCTCCCAGGGGCTGCCGGGCTCGCCGATGGCCGGGGCGCAGATTCGGGTGGCCTCGGGCAACTTCATCACTGCACGCCCGATCGGCGTGCTGAAGGGGACGGATTTCCAGTACACGGGAACGGTGCGCAAGGTCGACGCCGAGGAGATCGCGCGGCGGCTCGACGCCGGCGAGGTGGTGCTGGTGCCGCACCTCGGCTACTCGCCGACCGGCGAGGTCTTCAATCTGGCGTGGGAGGACGTCGCGGAAAACGTCGCCGTGTCGCTCAAGGCCGACAAGCTGCTCTTGTACGCGGACCGGCTGCCCACCAACCGAAAGGGCGAGGTGCTGGGCGAGCTGACGGCGCGCGAAGCCGAAACGCTCGCGAAGAAAGGCCCGCTCACGCCGCAGAGCGCTCGCGCGATCGAGCACGCCGTGCGTGCCGTCGGCGGCGGCGTCGCGCGCGCGCATGTAATCACGCGCAGCGTGCGGGGCGCGCTGCTGCTCGAGCTGTTTACCCGCACCGGCGTCGGCACGATGATCACGGCGGATGCGGTGGAGAAGCTGCGCCCGGCGCGCATCGAGGACGTGCGCGGCATGCTCGAGCTGATCGAGCCGCTCGAGGCCGACGGCACGCTGGTGAAGCGCAGCCGCGAGCTGCTGGAGGCCGAGATCGGCAACTTCCTGGTGGTGGATCACGACGGGACGATCGTCGGCTGTGCGGCGCTGTATCCGGTCCCCGAGGACAAGAGCGCGGAATTCGCCTGCCTGGCCGTCGCCGGGGAGTACCGCGACGCGGGCTACGGCGAGCGGCTGCTCAAGGCTTGCGAGGAGCGTGCCAAGGCGCTGCGCCTGCGGCGGCTTTTCGCGCTCACGACTCGCGCCGCCCACTGGTTCCTCGAGCAGGGGTTCCGCGCTGCCGCCGTGTCGGCCCTGCCGCAGCGCCGCCAGGCGCTCTACAACTGGCGCCGCGGCTCGAAGGTGTTCCTCAAGAGAATATAATCCACGCCATGGCGCGAATAGTGAAGTGCGTGAAGCTCGGCCGCGAGGCCGAAGGGCTCGCTTTCCCGCCCTACCCCGGAGCGCTCGGCCAGCGGATCTGGGAAAACGTGTCGAAGGAAGCCTGGCAGCAATGGCTGAAGCACCAGACCATGCTGGTGAACGAGAACCGGCTCAACCTCGCCGATCCCAAGGCCCGCAAGTACCTGATGGACCAGACCGAGCGCCACTTCTTCGGCGAAGGCGCCGAGGTGGCGTCGGGCTACGTCCCGCCTAAAGAGTAACCGTCCGGACCCCGGAATCCGCAGCGAGCAGCAGCACGTCGGCCGGCCGCCGCGCGAAGATGCCGTTCGCCACCAGGCCGGCGATATTGTTGAGCTCGGCCTCGAGTCTGGGCGGGTCGAGCAGCGTCAGGCCGTGGCAATCGATGATCAGGTTGCCGTTGTCGGTCTTGAAGTTCTCGCGCAGCACCGGCTGCGCGCCCCGCTTCAGCATCTCGCGGCCGACGTGGCTGCGCGCCATCGGGATCACCTCGAGCGGCAGCGGGAACCTGCCGAGCACCGGCACCAGCTTGGAGGCGTCGCAGATGCAGACAAACTTCCGCGCCACCGCGGCGACGATCTTCTCGCGCGTCAGCGCACCGCCGCCGCCCTTGATCATGTGCAGGTGCTCGGTCACCTCGTCGGCGCCGTCGACGTAGACCGGCAGCTCGTCGACGCTGTTCAGGTCGAAGACGCGGATGCCGTGCTTGCGCAGGCGTTCGGCGCTCGCGCCGGAGGCGGCCACCGCGCCTTCGATGCGGCCCTTGATCGAGGCGAGCGCGTCGATGAACAGATTCACGGTGGAGCCCGAGCCGACGCCGACCACGCGGTCTTCCACGACGTGCTTCAACGCCGCGTCCGCAACCAGCTTCTTTAGTTGATCCTGATTCACTTCTTGCGCTGCGGCGGCAGGTCGGTGCACACGCCCTCGAACAGCTCCGCCGCCATGCCGACCGATTCGCTGAGCGTCGGGTGCGGGTGGATGGTCTTGCCGAGGTCGGTCGCGTCGGACCCCATCTCGACCGCGTGCGCAATCTCGCTGATCAGGTCGCCGGCGCCGGTGCCGACGATGCCGCCGCCGATGATGCGGTGCGTCTCGCCGTCGAAGATCAGCTTGGTGAAGCCTTCATCGCGCGCGTTGGCAATCGCCCGCCCCGAGGCCGCCCACGGGAATTTCGCGACGCCGATCTGCATGCCGTTCTTTTTCGCCTCGTCCTCGGTGACGCCGGCCCAGGCGATCTCGGGGTCCGTGAAGGCCACCGAGGGAATGACGCGCGCGTCGAAGTGCGCTTTCTGGCCGGCGGCCGCCTCGGCTGCGACATGGCCCTCGTGCACCGCCTTGTGCGCGAGCATCGGGTTGCGGGCGATATCGCCGATGGCATAGATATGCGGCACGTTGGTGCGCATCTGGGAGTCGGTCTCGATGAAGCCGCGCTCGGTCACCGCGATGCCCGCCTTGTCGGCGCCGATCTTCCCGCCGTTCGGCACCCGGCCGACCGAGACGAGCACCAGGTCGTAGGTCTTCGAGTCCTTGCCGTCGAAGAAGATCCTGATGCCGTCTTTGGCCGCTTCCGCTTTGGTCGTCCTGGTCCTCAGCATCACCTCGTCGAAGCGGCCGGCATTGAATCTCTGCCACACCGCGACCAGATCGCGGTCGGCGCCGAGCATCAGCCCATCCATCATCTCGACCACGTCGAGCCGCGCGCCGAGCGTCGAGTAGACGGTGCCCATCTCCAGGCCGATGATGCCGCCGCCGATCACCAGCATCTTTTTCGGCACGCCCTTGAGCTCCAGCGCCGCCGTGGAATCGACGATGCGCGGGTCGTCGGGGAGGAAGGGAAGCTTCGCCGCCTGCGAGCCGGCGGCGATGATAGCGGACGCGAAGCGCACGGTTTTACTGCCGTCCTTGCCTTCCACCTGTAGACGATTCTTATCCAGAAAAGTCCCGACCCCCTGGACCACCGTGACCTTGCGCATCTTCGCCATCGAGGCGAGCCCGCCGGTGAGCTTTCCGACCACCTTGTCCTTGAACGCGCGCAGCTTGGCGAGGTCGAGCTTCGGCTGGCCAAACGTGACGCCGTGGTCGGCGAGACCGCGCGCGGCGTCCATGACGGCCGCGGTATGCAGGAGCGCCTTCGAGGGAATGCAGCCGACGTTGAGGCACACGCCGCCCAGCGTCGGATAGCGCTCGACCAGCACCGTCTTCAGCCCGAGGTCCGCGGCACGAAATGCCGCCGAATAGCCGCCCGGCCCGGCGCCCAGGACGACGATGTCGCATTCGAGATCCGCTGAGGCGGAAGGCGCAGGCGGCGCCGGCTGGGGCGCTGCAGGCCTTTTTTGGGGTTGCGCCGATTCCAGGACCAGGATCGGCGAGCCCTGCGAGACCTTGTCGCCGAGCTTGATTCTCAGCTCCTTGACTACTCCCGCGCCCGGCGACGGAATCTCCATCGTCGCCTTGTCGGACTCGAGCGTGATGAGGGACTGCTCCTTCGCCACTGCGTCGCCGAGCTTGACCAGGACCTCGATGACCTCGACGTCCTTGAAGTCCCCGATGTCGGGGACCTTCACTTCGATTCCGGGCATCTAGAGAATCAACTTTCTGATGTCCGAGAGCACCGACACGAGGTAGCTGGAGAAGCGGGCGGCGGTCGCGCCATCGATGACGCGATGGTCGTAGGAGAGCGATAGCGGCAGCATCAACCGGGCTTTGAAGCTGTCTTTGTCCTTCTCGTCCTTCCCGGCAAATACGGGACGGAATGCGGACCGCGAGACGCCCAGGATCGCCACCTCGGGCGCGTTGATGATCGGCGTGAAAGCGGTGCCGCCGATGCCGCCCAGGCTCGAGATCGAGAAGGTCCCGCCCTGCATGTCGCCGGGCTTGAGCTTGCCGTCGCGCGCCAGCTTGGAGATGTCGGCCAGCTCGTGCGCGAGGTCGAACACGCCCTTGCGGTCCGCATCGCGCACCACCGGCACCACCAGCCCGCCGGGCGTGTCGACCGCCACGCCGATGTGAAAGTACTTCTTGATGACGATGCTTTCGCCCGACCTGTCGAGCGACGAGTTGAACACCGGGTACTGTCGCAGCGCGGTGACGCAGGCCTTGATCATGAAGGCCAGCATCGTGAGCTTGAAGCCCTGCTTCTCGGTCTCGACCGTCTGCGCCTTGCGAAAGGCCTCGAGCTCGGTGATGTCGGCCTCATCGAACTGCGTGACGTGCGGGATCGAGATCCAGTTGCGGTGCAGGTAGGGCCCTGACAGCTTCTGGATGCGCGACAGCGGCTTCACCTCGACCGGGCCGAACTTCGCGAAATCGACTTCCGGCCAGGAGGGAAGGCTGAAGGGCAAGGCGCCGCCGGCCTTTGCCGCAGGCGCAGACGCGGGCGCGCCCTGCAGCACGCCTTTCACGAAGGCCTGCACGTCGGATTGCAGGATGCGGCCCTTCGGCCCGCTGCCGCGCAGCCTCGTCAGATCGACGCCGAGCTCGCGTGCGAACTTGCGCACCGACGGGCTGGCATGAGGCTTCGCCGTCGCTTCCTCTTGCGGCTCGCGCGGCACTGGACGCGAGGCAGGAGCCGCAGCGATCGGCGCAGGGGCCGGCGCGGGCGCCGCCGCCTTTGGGGCAGCGGGCTTTGGCGCCCCGGCAAGCGCCTGGTCTTTCGACTTGAGCACGAGGATCGGCGTATCCCTGGAAACCTTGTCGCCGATCTTGACCCTGATCTCCTTCACCACGCCCGCAGCGGGGGAGGGGATTTCCATCGTCGCCTTGTCCGACTCGAGCGTGATCAGCGACTGCTCCTTGGAAACGGCGTCGCCCGGCTTGACGAGCACCTCGATGACCTCGACCTCCTTGAAATCGCCGATATCCGGCACGGGAACGGTCAGGTCGCTGGACGCCTCGGTCTTCGGTTTCTGCTCTCCTCTCTTCTCCCCGCTCTTGGGCTTTTCCTCCGCATCGAGCTCGAGGATCGGCGTGCCCTGCGACACCTTGTCGCCCATCTTTACCTTCAATTCCTTGACCACGCCGGCCGCAGGCGACGGTATCTCCATCGTCGCCTTGTCCGACTCCAGCGTGATCAGCGACTGCTCCTTGGACACGGCGTCGCCCGGCTTCACTAGTACCTCGATGACCTCGACTTCCTTGAAGTCGCCGATGTCCGGAACGACCACTTGACTCATACGGTCGTCGGGTCCGGCTTGTCGGCATCGATGCCGTACTTTTTCATCGCGTCGGCGACGCTCTTCGCTTTGCCATCGCCCTGGTCCGCCAGCGCCTTCAGGGCCGCGACCGCAACGAAGTGGCGACTGACCTCGAAGAAGTGCCGCAGCTTGGGACGCGTATCGGAGCGGCCGAAGCCGTCGGTGCCGAGAACCCGGTACACGCGGTCCCTCGGCATGAGCAGCCTCAGCTGGTCGGCGAAGATCTTCATGTAGTCGCTCGCCGCGACCACCGGACCGGCGGGCCGCTTTTGCAGAATCTCGGTTACATAGGGAACCCGGGGCTTCGCTTCCGGATGCAGCATGTTCCAGCGGTCGGCCGCCAGGCCGTCGCGCCGCAGCTCGGTCAAGCTGGTCGCGCTCCACACGTCGGCGGCGACGCCCCAGTCGGTCTCGAGCAGATCGGCCGCGGCAAGCACTTCGCGCAGGATCGTGCCCGAGCCGAGCAGTTGCACTCGCAGCTTATTTTTGGTCTTTGTTTCTCTAAGTAAATACATTCCCTTGAGGATTCCCTGCTCGACCCCCTGCGGCATCGCCGGGTGCTCGTAGTTCTCGTTCATCAGGGTGATGTAGTAGAAGACATCTTCCTGGCTGGTCACCATGCGCCGCAGGCCGTCCTGGATGATGACTGCCAGCTCGTAGCCGTAGGTCGGATCGTACGAGACGCAATTCGGGATCACCGAGGCGAGGACATGGGAGTGCCCGTCTTCGTGCTGCAGCCCTTCGCCGTTCAGCGTGGTCCTTCCCGCGGTCGCGCCGAGCAGAAAGCCGCGCGCACGCTGATCGCCCGCCGCCCAGGCCAGGTCGCCGATGCGCTGCAGGCCGAACATCGAGTAGAAAACGTAGAACGGGATCGTGACGCGGTTGGAATGGCTGTACGAGGTGGCCGCCGCGATCCACGAGGAGAACGCTCCGGCCTCGTTGATGCCTTCCTCGAGGATCTGCCCCTGCTTGTCCTCGCGGTAGTACATCACCTGGTCCTTGTCGACCGGCTCGTACTTCTGCCCCTCGGCGGCGAAGATGCCGAGCTGGCGGAACATGCCTTCCATGCCGAAGGTGCGCGCCTCGTCGGGGACGATCGGCACGATGTGCCTGCCGATGTCCTTGTCGCGCACGAGCGCGGTAAGCGCGCGCACGAACGCCATCGTGGTCGAGATCTCGCGGCCTTCGCCCGAGCCCTTCAGCAGCGCGTCGAAAGCCGCGAGCGGCGGCACCGCCGGAACCGTGTCGGCCTTGCGGCGCCGCTGCGGGAGGAAGCCGCCCAGCGCCTGGCGGCGCTCGTGCAAATACGTCATTTCCGGCGCGTCCGCCGGCGGAATGTAGAACGGCAGCTCCTCGAGCTTCTCGTCCGGGATCGGAATGTTGAACTGGTCGCGCATCTCCCTGATGGTGGCGATCTCGACCTTCTTCAGCTGGTGCGTCGGGTTCTTCGACTGGCCCGCCTTGCCCAGGCCGTAGCCCTTGATGGTCTTGGCGAGGATCACCGTCGGCTGCCCCTTGTGCTTCACGGCCGCGGCGTACGCGGCGTACACCTTGTGCGGGTCGTGGCCGCCGCGGTTCAGGCGCCAGATGTCCTCGTCGGTCATGTTGGCAACCATCTCGAGGAGCTTCGGGTGCTTGCCGAAGAAATGCTTGCGCACGAACGCGCCGTCGTTCGCCTTGTAGTTCTGGTACTCGCCGTCGACGGTTTCCTCCATCACGCGCAGCAGGATGCCGTCCTTGTCTTTCGCGAGCAGCGGGTCCCAGTACGAGCCCCAGATCACCTTGATCACGTTCCAGCCCGCGCCGCGGAACTCGCCCTCCAGCTCCTGGATGATCTTGCCGTTGCCCCGCACCGGCCCGTCGAGCCGCTGCAGGTTGCAGTTGACGACGAAAATCAGGTTGTCGAGCTTCTCGCGCGCCGCCAATCCGATTGCGCCGAGCGATTCGGGCTCGTCCATCTCGCCGTCGCCGCAGAACACCCACACCTTGCGGTTCGCGGTCTGCGCCAGGCCGCGTGCCTCCAGGTACTTCAGGTAGCGCGCCATGTAGATCGCCTGGATCGGCCCCAATCCCATCGACACCGTCGGGAACTGCCAGTAGTCGGGCATGAGCCACGGGTGCGGATAGGACGAAACGCCTTTGCCGTCCACTTCGCGGCGAAAGTTGAGCAGCCGCTCCTGGGGCAATCGCCCTTCCATGAGGGAGCGCGCATAGACACCGGGCGAGGAATGCCCCTGGAAATAGATCAGGTCGCCGCCGTGGTCGTCATGCGGTGCATGCCAGAAATGCTGCTGCCCCGTGCCGAACAGGGTCCCGACCGAAGCGAAGCTCGCGATGTGGCCGCCGAGCTCATCGTCGTTCTTGTTCGCGCGCACGACCATCACCATGGCGTTCCAGCGGCAGATGGAGCGGATGCGTTCCTCGAGCGCCACGTTGCCGGGCGAGCGTTCCTCCATGTGCGGCGGAATGCTGTTGATGTACGCCGTGTTCGGCGAGAACGGAATGTAGGCGCCGGAGCGGCGCGCCTTGTCGATCAGCCTCTCGAGCAGGTAGTGCGCGCGCTCCGGACCTTCACGCTCGAGCACCGCCTCGAGCGCGTCGAGCCATTCCTGCGTCTCTAGCGCGTCGGGATCGTTCGCGGCCGGAAATTGAGGGAGCGCGGACATGATGGGTTCGCTCTTTGAAAGTCTGGATTGCGCCTTGCGAGCGCGGAGGGAGCGCGCCCCAAGCTTAATACGGGGAACCGGGTGGCTCAAGTGGTAGACTGCCCGCCCTCCATGGCTGCGCGCATCCTCGACGGGAAGGCTCTCGCGGCTGCGGTGCGCGCTTCGGTCAAGGAGACTGTGGCGCGGCTCGCGGCGCGCGGTGTCCGTCCCGGGCTCGCGGTGATCCTGGCAGGCGACGACCCGGCGTCCGCGGTCTATGTGCGCAACAAGACGCGCGCGTGCGAGGAGACCGGCGTGCGCTCCGAGGTGCACCGGTACGGCGCCGACGTCACCGAGCGCGCGCTGCTCGATCGCATCGCAGCACTGAACGCCGACCCGGGCGTGCACGGCATCCTCGTGCAGCTTCCGCTGCCGGGCCGGATCAATGCCCGGCGCGTGCTCGAAGCGGTCGCGCCGGCAAAGGATATCGACGGCTTCCGCTTCGAGAACCTCGGCGCCCTCGTCGCCGGGCAGACGAAGCTCGTGCCCTGCACGCCCGCCGGCGTGATGCGGCTCATCGAGCACGCAGCTGTGGCGCTTGCCGGCCGCCATGCCGTGGTGATCGGCCGCTCCAGCATCGTCGGCAAGCCGCTCGCCCTGCTCCTCTTGCAGAAGGACGCCACCGTCACCATCTGCCATTCGAAGACCATGGAGCTGCACAAGCTCAGCCGCGAAGCCGATGTACTCGTTGCCGCTGTCGGGCGGCCGAAACTCGTCACCACGGCGATGGTCAAACCGGGCGCCTGCGTCATCGACGTGGGCATCAACCGCCTCGCCGACGGGACGCTGGCCGGCGACGTCGATTTCGACGCCGTCAGGAACGTGGCGGGCTGGATTACTCCGGTGCCGGGCGGCGTCGGCCCGATGACGATCGCGCTGCTGCTCGAGAATTGCGTGCGCGCTGCTTCGACATGAATCCATTGTTGGATTTTTCCGCTCTACCCCGTTTTCAGGATTTGAAACCGGAGCATGTCACCCCGGCGGTGGAGCAGCTGCTCGCCGAAGGCCGCGCCACGACTGCGGCGGTGACCCACGCGAGCCCCAGCTGGGATGCGTTCGTCGCCCCGCTGGAAGACGCGAACGAGCGCGTCGCGCGGGCCTGGGGCCAGGTTTCGCACCTGCATGCGGTGCTCGACAGCCCGGCGCTGCGCGAGGTCTACAACGCCAACCTGCCGAAGGTCTCCCGGTACTGGACCGACCTCGGGCAGAACCAGGCGCTGTTCGAGAAGTACAAGGCGCTGCGCGATTCCCCCGAATTTGCCCAGTTGTCGAACGCCAGGCGAAAAATCGTCGACAACGCGCTGCGCGACTTCCGCCTGGGCGGCGCCGAGCTGCCGCCGGACGGGAAGGCGCGCTTCGCCGCGATCCAGGAGGAGCTGGCAAGGCTGGGCGCGAAGTTCTCCGAGAACCTGCTCGACGCGACCAACGCGTTCTCGGTCGTGGTCGACGAGAAAAGAATTGCAGGGCTTCCCGAGGACGTGCTGCATGCGGCGCGCGAAGCGGCGCAAGCCGAGGGCAAGGCGGGCTGGAAATTCACGCTGCATGCGCCGTCGTACCTGCCGGTGATGCAATACGCCGACGACCGCAGGCTGCGCGAGACGATGTATCGCGAAAGCGTGACCCGCGCCTCGGAATTCGGCCGGCCGGAATGGGACAACACGCCGCTCATCGCGCGCATCGTCGCCCTGCGCCGCGAGCTGGCGCAGCTGCTCGGCTACGGCAGCTACGCCGAGGTGTCGCTCGTGCCGAAGATGGCCGAGTCGCCCGGGCAGGTGCTGCGGTTCCTGGACGACCTGGCGCGCCGCGCGCGCCCGTTCGCCGAGCGCGACGTCGAGGAGCTGCGCGAGTTTGCCCGCAACGAATTGCACATCCAGGACCTTCAGGCCTGGGACGTCGCGTACGCGTCCGAGAAGCTGCGCGCCAAGCGCTACGCTTTCTCCGACCAGGAGGTGAAGCAATACTTTCCGGAGGATGCCGCCGTCGCCGGGCTGTTCAGGGTGGCTGAGAGGCTCTACGGAATCAGGATCCTCCCCTCGAAGGCGCCGGTGTGGCACGAGGATGTGCGCTTCTTCGAGATCCGCGACAGCGCCGGCACCGCCTCCAATCCCGTTATCGGCCAGTTTTATACCGACCTCTATGCGCGCGACACCAAGCGCGGCGGCGCCTGGATGGACGACGCCATCACGCGCCGGCGCAGGGGCGGGCAGTTGCAGACCCCGGTCGCCTACCTGAACTGCAATTTTTCCAGACCGGTCGGCGGCAAACCCGCGCTATTCACGCACGACGACGTGCTCACGCTGTTCCACGAGTTCGGCCACGGCCTGCATCACCTGCTGACCCGCATCGATGACCTCGGCGTCTCGGGCCTCAACGGCGTCGAATGGGACGCGGTGGAGCTGCCGAGCCAGTTCATGGAGAACTTCTGCTGGGAATGGGACGTGCTCCGCAACATGGCGCGCCACGCCGGCAGCGGAGCGCCGCTGCCGCGCGAGCTGTTCGACAAGATGGTCGCGGCGAAGAACTTCCACAGCGGGCTGGCGATGCTGCGCCAGATCGAGTTCGCGGTGTTCGACATGCGGCTGCATTCGGATTTCGATCCGGCATCGGGGCAAACCCCGCTCGCCCTGCTGCAGGAAGTGCGCGAGCGCGTCGCGGTGCTGCACCCGCCCGGGTACAACCGCTTTCCGAACAACTTCTCGCACATCTTCGCCGGCGGCTACGCTGCCGGTTACTACAGCTACAAGTGGGCGGAGGTGCTTTCGGCCGACGCGTACAGCTTCTTCGAGGAAAACGGCGTGCTCGACGCCCGATCCGGCCAGAAATTCCGCGACGAGATCCTCGCCGTCGGCGGCAGCCGGCCGGCCGCGGAGTCGTTCCGCGCGTTCCGCGGCCGCGAGCCGCGCGTCGAAGCGCTGCTGAAGCACAATGGTATGATTTCCGCATGACGCGCATCGGCGCTGTCCTGGTTCTCGCGCTGGCCGCGGGCGCGGTGGCGGCGCAGCAGCTCTATCGCTGGACCGACGAAAAGGGCCGGCTGAACGTCTCCGACACGCCGCCGCCGCCCGGTGCGAGAGATGTGCACCAGTGGCGCGTCACCGCTTCGAGCGCTGCCGAGGGCGGCTCCGAACCTTACGCCCTGCGACAGGCGCGCAAGGAATCGCCGGTAACGCTCTACACCGCTGCCGACTGCGAGCCCTGCAACGATGCGCGCAAGCTGCTCAACTCGCGCGGCATCCCGTTCAAGGAAGTGAGCGTGACCGAGAAGGAGGTCAACGACCTCGTCAAGCTCGCCGGCAGCGCCTCGGTGCCGGTCATCGTCGTCGGCAGCGCGACGCAGAAGGGTTTCGAGGAACGCACTTATCACGGCATTCTGGACGCCGCAGGCTACCCGAAAGCCGGCATCCTGCCGCGCCGCAGCCAAGCGGAACCGAAGCCTGGCGCGGAGGTTAAACCGGCGCCTGAAGAGGAGGCGCCGCGCGGTCCGTACGCGCCCGGCGCGCCGCCTCAGCGCTTGCAAAGGAAGTGACACAGGATAGGGGGAGATTCAGGCTCGCCCTCGCGCACTCGGCGTTAATCGATCAGCGCGTACGCGGGAAGCGTTAGGAACTCGACGTACTCGCCGGCGGTGAGCTTCTCGAACAGCCTTGCGCCTTCCTCGTACTTCCCGGCCTGGTACGCGCTTTCGCCGAGGTAAGCGCGCACCTTCGGCAGCTCTTCGGCAAGCAGCCGCTTGAACAGCTCTGCCGTGACCTTGCGGCCGTCGTCGAGCGCGCCCTTCGGCGAGCGGATCCACTGCCAGATCTGCGAGCGCGAGATCTCGGCGGTGGCGGCGTCTTCCATCAGGTTGAACACCGGGACGCAGCCGTTGCCGGCGAGCCAGGCGCCGAGGTACTGGATGCCCACCGAGATGTTGTTGCGCAGCCCGGCTTCGGTGATCGGCTTCTCGGGCTGGAAATCGAGCAGCTCCCTGGCGGTGACGCGCACGTCCGGGCGCTGGCGGCCGTACTGGTTCGGCTGGGGCATGTGCCGGTCGAAGATCTCCTTCGCGACCGGCACCAGCCCGGGATGAGCGACCCAGGTGCCGTCGCAGCCGTCGGTCACTTCACGCAGCTTGTCCTGCCGCACTTTTTCGAGCGCCGCTTCGTTGGCCTTCGCGTCGTTCTTGATCGGGATCTGCGCCGCCATGCCGCCCATCGCCGGCGCGCCGCGCCGGTGGCAGGTCTTGATCAGCAGCAGCGCGTACGCGCGCATGAACGGCGCGGTCATCGTGACCTGGGCGCGGTCGGCGAGGCAGAACTCCTGGTTGGCGCGGAATTTCTTGATGCACGAAAAGATGTAATCCCAGCGGCCGATGTTGAGGCCGGCGCAGTGCTCGCGCAGCTCGTGAAGGATCTCGTCCATCTCGAACGCCGCGACGACGGTCTCGATCAGCGCGGTGGCTTTGATGCTGCTGCGTGGAATTTTTAATTCCTCTTGTGAAAACACAAAAATATCGTTCCACAGCCGTGCTTCCAGGTGCGACTCCATCTTCGGCAGGTAGAAGTACGGGCCCGAGCCGCGGGCGATCAGCTCTTTCGCGTTGTGGAAGAAGAACAGCCCGAAGTCGAACAGCGCCCCCGATACGGCCTTGCCGTCGACGTGCACGTGCTTCTCATCGAGGTGCCAGCCGCGCGGGCGCGGAATCAGCACCGCGGTCCTGTCCTGCAGGCGGTATCGCTTGCCGCTCTGCTCGAAGCTGATGGTGCGCCGCACTGCGTCGCGCAGGTTGATCTGCCCATCCACCATGTTGTGCCAGGTCGGGCAGTTTGCATCCTCGAAGTCCGCCATGAAGGTGGAGGCGCCCGAATTCAGCGCGTTGATCACCATCTTGCGGTCGGTGGGGCCGGTGAGCTCGACGCGGCGGTCGAGCAGATCCTTCGGCTGCGGCGCTACGCGCCACTCCTGCTCTCTTATTTCCCGGGTGTCTGGAAGAAAATCAGGCAGCGCGCCGCGGTCGAATTCTTTTTGCCGCGCAGCGCGGCGCGCGAGCAAGTCCTGGCGCCGCGCCTCGAAATGCCGATGCAGATTCGCTATGAAATCGAGCGCTTCCCCGGTGAGGATCTCGGCGAACCCGGCGCTGACGCCACCAAGTACGCTGATGTCCCGCGAGCGAGGAACCACTCTTTGCATCGCAGCATTTTACGTGATGAAATGCGGCACTGCAAAATGAAATCGCGCGGCGTTTGGGAGTAGCCTCGCCGTCTTTTATCGGAGCTTTCCATGCCACGCCAAATTCTGATTTTCGGCGCTTCCTACGGTTCGCTGCTGGCGATCAAGCTGCTGCTCGCTGGGCATACTGTCAAGCTGGTATGCCTCCCCGTCGAGGCCGAGCTGATCAACAAGGAAGGCGCCCGCGTGCGCATGCCCGTCAAGGGTCGAGAAGGGCTGGTCGAGGTCGACTCGCGCAAGCTGCCGGGCAAGCTGTCCGCTTCGCTGCCGGCCGAGGTCAAGCCGGCGGACTACGACCTGGTAGCCCTCGCCATGCAGGAGCCGCAGTATCGTTCGCCCGGCGTGCGCGAGCTGCTCGAGGCGGTGGCCAAGGCCAGGGTTCCGTGCATGTCGATCATGAACATGCCGCCGCTGCCCTACCTCGCGCGCATTCCGGGCGTCTCCGCCGACGCATGCAGAAGCTGCTATACCGACCCCACGGTCTGGGACCGCTTCGACCCCGCGCTGATGACCCTGTGCAGCCCGGATCCGCAGGCTTTCCGCCCGCCTGAAGAAAAGCTCAACGTGCTGCAGGTTCGGCTGCCGACCAATTTCAAGTCGGCGCGCTTTCCTTCGGATGCGCACACGGCGATCCTGCGCCGGCTGGAAGCCGACATCGAAGCCGCCCGCTTCGAGAACATCGAGCTGCCGGTGAAGCTGAAGGTGCACGAGTCGGTCTTCGTGCCGCTCGCGAAGTGGGCGATGCTGATGGCGGGCAATTACCGCTGCATCACGAAGGACGGAATCCGCTCCATCAAGGAAGCCGTGCACACAGACATCGAGGCCTCGCGCTCGGTGTACAACTGGGTGGTCACGCTTTGCCAGTCTCTCGGCGCCCGAAAAGACGACCTGGTGCCGTTCGAGAAATACGCTGCCGCGGCACAGGGGCTCACCACTGCGTCTTCCGCGGCGCGGGCCTTGTTCGGCGGTGCGCCCAATATCGAGCGCGTCGACCGCCTGGTGAAAACCATCGCAGCGCAGAAGGGCACGCGGTCCGACGCCGTCGACGAGATAGTTGCCTTGGTCGATGCACGCCTGGAGGCGAATCGACGCGCCGCTGACCGGTCCGCTGGCAAGGCTGCTGTGGGACGGTAAAAGTGGTTTAGCTTTCCGGCTCGGGGTCGTCCTCGATGCCGAGCTCCTGGATTTTTCGCGTGATGGTGTTGCGCCCCATGCCGAGCAGATTCGCCGCTTCGATGCGCCGGCCGCCGGTGCGCTGCAGCGCCTTCGAGATCAGCGTGCGCTCGAACTGCCGGCCCAGATCATCAAGGATTCCCGTCTGCCCGCGCGCGAGCCGGCGCTCGGCTTCCTGCTCGAGCGCCGAGAGCCAGTCCGAGGCGACGGCGGTGGACTGATCGCGGAACTCCGCCGGGAGATCGCCCACCTCGATCACCTGGCCCGGCGCCATCACCGTCAGCCAATGGCACAGGTTTTCCAGCTGGCGGACGTTGCCGGGCAGCTCGAGCCGCGACAGGTGTTGCAGCGCCTCGTCGGCGAGCCGCTTAGGCTCGACGCCGAGCTGCTGCGCGCTAGCGGCAAGAAAATGTTTTGATAATAAAGGTATGTCTTCCGCGCGTTCGCGCAAACTCGGCAGCCGCAGGCGAATCACGTTCAGCCGGTGAAACAGGTCCTCGCGGAACGAGCCGTCGCGCACGCGCTGCTCCAGGTTCTGGTGCGTGGCAGCGATGACGCGCACGTTCACCTTTATCTGCTGGTGGCCGCCGACGCGGTAGAACGTGCCGTCGGAGAGCACGCGCAGCAGCCGCGTCTGCAGCTCGGCCGGCATGTCGCCGATCTCGTCCAGGAACAGCGTGCCGCCCTCGGCCTGCTCGAAGCGCCCGCGCCGCTGCTGCTGCGCGCCGGTGAACGAGCCGCGCTCGTGGCCGAACAGCTCCGACTCGAGCAGGTCCTTCGGGCTCGCCGCGGTGTTGATCGCCACGAACGGCCGCGACGCGCGCGCACTGTGCCGGTGCAAGGCGCGCGCCACAAGCTCCTTTCCGGTTCCTGATTCGCCGGTGATCAGCACCGTCGCGCTCGATTGCGAAAGCCGCCCGATGGCGCGGAACACGTCCTGCATGGCAGGGGCCTGCCCCAGGATCTCGGGCGTCTCGCCCATGGGCTCTATTACTTCGGATTCCCTTCTGCTCTCGTCGAGCGCGCGGCGGATGAGCTCCACCGCCTGGTCGACGTCGAAGGGCTTGGGCAGATATTCGTAGGCGCCGCCCTGGAACGCGGCCACCGCGGAATCGAGATCCGAATAGGCGGTCATCACGATGACCGGCACCGCGGGATGCCGCTGCTTGACTGCCTGCAGCAGCTCCAGCCCCGAAAGCCCGGGCATGCGGATATCCGAGACCAGGACCTCCGGTGCACCGCCGGAGAGCGCATCGAGCGCCTCCTGCGCGGAGGAGAACGAGTTGAAGGCTATGCCTTCGCGGCTGAGCGCCTTTTCGATCACCCAGCGGATGGAGCGATCGTCGTCGACGATCCAGACCGGTTTCATGTTATCGGCAGCAGGATCCTGAATGTAGTGCGGCCCGGACGGGACTCGAACTCGATCACGCCCTGGTGATACTGGATGAACGTCTGCGCGAGCGAGAGTCCCAAGCCGCTACCGCCTTCCCTCCCGGACACCAGCGGACTGAAGATCCGGTCCTGGATCTCTTCCGGCACGCCGGGGCCGTCGTCGACCACCTGCAATTCTAGTGCCAGCTTGAAGCGCTGGCGCAGGATGGTGAGCTGGCGCACGGCGCGCGTGCGAAAGACGATGTTCCTGCCGCCCGCCTGGGCCGCATTGCGCGCGATGTTGAGGACTGCCTGGATCAGCAGCTCGCGGTCACCGAACATCTCCGGCAGGCTCGGGTCGTAGTCCTGGCAAATTTCAATTCCATATTCCGATTTGACCAGGATGCGCACCCGCTCGAGTACCTCGTGGATGCCGAGCGGCTCGACGCGCGGCGCGCGATGCGGCGTGAGCATGCGGTCCATCAGCGCCTGCAGCCGGTCGGCTTCCTTGATGATCACCTGCGTGTATTCGCGCAGCTCGGGCCGCTCGAGCTCGCGCTCGAGCAGCTGCGCCGAGCCGCGCAGGCCCCCGAGCGGATTCTTGATCTCGTGCGCGAGATTGCGGATCAGCTCGCGGTTGGTCTGCTGCTCGAACAGCATGCGCTCTTCGCGCGCCTGGCGCAGCTGCCGGTCGAGCGGGCGCAGCTCGGCGAGCAACGCCAGGCCCTGCGCTTCGATGCGGGTGACGACGCACGAAAGCGGCAATCCGGTCCGGGCGTAGGTCGCGTCCTGCGCCGAGTAATCCCAGTGCGTGACGCGCGCCTCGTCGAGCGTGCGCTCGAGCTCGGCGCGCTCCGAGAAAAGGCCGAGAAAAGGCTGGCCGATCAGGCTGCGCGCGCCCGTGGCCAGCAGATTTTCAGCCGCGGGATTGGCGTAGCGCACGACAAAGCTGTCGTCGAGCGCCACCACCGCCGTGGCGAGCAGATCCAGGCCGGGGAACGAGGCCACCTAGCGGTTGAGGTTGCTGAGCTCTCGGCGCAGCGCTTCTACGTTTTTCTGATGGACTTCGAGGCTGTCTTTGTACGGCTGGAGCCGCTCCAGCACGCGCGCGTAATTGCGCTCGTCGCCCGAGCGCACCGATTCCTGCTCCGCCAGGTCCTGCTGCGCCTTCCCCAGAAGCTGCTGCTCGGTGGTGAGCTCCTTTTCCAGGATTTCGCGCTGGCGTTCCTTCGCGCTGGCGCGATCCGAGGCCGACTCCCTCGGGAAGCCGGCTCTGGAGCTGGAGGCCGACGGCCTCTGCACCGGGATCTGCTGGGCCGGGACTACATTGATCTCGCGCGACACAAGGTCGCACTTCTTGCCCGCCGTGTCGCGCTTGTCGCTGGTGTACAGCGACCGGCCGGTCCCATCGACGCACTTGTAGATTTCCGTGACCTGGGCGTAGGCGGGCGCGGCCAACACGCCGATTACCATCCATCCCAGCGCCCACGGGCGGTGCATGAGCTAAGTCTATCAAACAAAAAGAAAAGGGGCGGACAAACCGCCCCTTTCCTGCACCGGAAACCGTCAAGAAGAGTAATACATGTCGAATTCGACCGGGTGAGTGGTCATGCGGAAGCGGGTCAGCTCCTCTTCCTTGAGCGTGATGTAGGACTCCAGGAAGTCGTCCGAGAACACGCCGCCCTTGGTCAGGAACGCGTGGTCGTCGCGCAGGCAATCGAGCGCCTGCTCGAGCGAGGCGCAGACGTGCGGCACCTTGGCGGCCTCCTCGGGCGGCAGGTCGTACATGTTCTTGTCGATCGGGTCGCCCGGGTGGATCTTGTTCTGCACGCCGTCCAGGCCCGCCAGCAGCATCGCGGCGAACGCCAGGTAGGAATTCGTGGTGGGGTCGGGGAAGCGCACTTCTACTCGTCGGCCGTTCGGGCTCGACACGTAAGGGATGCGGCATGCCGCGGAGCGGTTACGCGCCGAGTAGGCGAGGTTGATCGGCGCCTCGAAGCCCGGCACCAGCCGCTTGTACGAGTTGGTGCCCGGGTTGGTAATGGCGTTGAGCGCGTTGGCGTGCTTGATGATGCCGCCGATGTAGTAGACGGCGAAGTCCGACAGCCCGGCGTAGCCGTTGCCGGCGAATAAGTTCTTGCCGCCCTTCCATACCGACTGGTGCACGTGCATCCCCGAGCCGTTGTCGCCCACCACCGGTTTGGGCATGAAGGTCGCGGTCTTGCCGTAGGACTGCGCCACGTTCCACACCGTGTACTTGTAGATCTGCATCCAGTCGGCGCGCTGCACCAGCGGCGCAAAACGCGTGCCGATCTCGTTCTGGCCCATCGCGCCCACTTCGTGGTGATGCACCTCGACGTCGACGCCCTGCTGCTCCATCGCGAGCGCCATCGCGTTGCGGATGTCGAGCAGCGTGTCAGTCGGCGGCACCGGGAAGTAGCCGCCCTTGACCGGCGCGCGGTGGCCCATGTTGCCCGACTCGTAGTCGATGCCCGAGGACCAGGGCGCTTCTTCGGACTTGATCTTCACGAAGCAGCCCGACATGTCGACGTTCCAGGTGACGCCGTCGAAGATGAAAAACTCGGGCTCCGGGCCGAAGTACGCCACTTCGCCGAGGCCGGTCGACTTCAGGTGGGCCTCGGCGCGCTTGGCGATCGAGCGCGGGTCGCGGTCGTAGGGCTTGCCGTCCATCGGCTCGTACACGTCGCAGGTGATGTTGAGCACCGGCTCATCGGTAAACGGGTCCATGCGCGCGCTGACCGCGTCCGGCATCAGCAGCATGTCGGAGGACTGGATGCCCTTCCAGCCGGCGATCGACGAGCCGTCGAAGGCGTGGCCGAGCTCGAACTTGTCCTTGGTGAAGTGCTTGACCGGGACGGTGACGTGCTGCTCCTTGCCGCGCGTATCGGTGAAGCGGAGGTCGACGAACTTCACCTCCTTGTCCTTGATAAGCTTCAATACGTCATCGGGCGTCGTCGCCATCTGCGGTTCTCCTGGCTTGGATGGATTGCGAGTAGGTGTAGTAGGTAAGTCGGCGGTGAGCAGTTTCCATGCCTAATGTCACCGCCCGGAGCCGGGGCATTTTACCCGCCCGCGGCGCACCGTCTAGGGGCATTTTGAGGGCTCGCGCACTATAATGCGGCAGCACATGGACGACATCAAGAAAAAAGCCGCCGAGCGTGCCCGGAAAATGGGGCTGGCGTACGCCGGCGCCCTGCTTCCTTCCGAAGCTCACGCGCTGATGAAGGCCGGCGCCAAGCTGGTCGACGTACGCACAAAGCCCGAGCTGCTGTACGTCGGCCACATCCCCGGGAGTATCGCCCTCGAGTGGCAGACCTATCCCGGCAGCCGGCCGAACCCCGAGTTCATCGGCGAGCTGGCAGCGGTAACGAAAAAGGACGAACCGGTCATGTTCATCTGCCGCTCAGGAGCCCGCTCGCACGGCGCTGCTGAAGCGGCCATGCAGGCCGGATGGCGCGAGACCTACAACGTGCTCGAAGGCTTCGAGGGCGACAAGGACGACCAGCAGCATCGCAACACCGTCGGCGGCTGGAGAAAAGCCGGCCTGCCCTGGGTGCAAGGCTAAGCCCTCCAGCTTACCCATCCGAAGTAAGCCGTCAACAGCACCACCGCGCCGAACACGATCCGGTACCACGCGAACGGCCGGAAGTCGTGGGTCGCGACGTAGCGGATCAGCCAGCGGATGACGACGAAAGCGGAGACGAAGGCGGCGGCGAGGCCGAGCGCGAACATCGGCAGATCCCGCGCCGCAAAGAGCGCGCGGTTTTTCCACAGGTCGTAGGCGCCTGCCGCGAGCAGGGTCGGCACGGCGAGAAAGAAGGAGAACTCGGTCGCGGCGCGGCGCGACAGGCCGAACAGCATGCCGCCGATGATCGTCGCCCCGGAGCGCGAGGTGCCGGGGATCAGGGCGAAGCACTGAGCGACGCCGACCTTGAGCGCATCGAGCCGGGTCATCGCTTCGGTGCTGTCGACCCGGGAGGGGAGCTTTTTTCTTTCGACAAGAAGAATGATCAGGCCGCCGACGATGAACGCCGAAGCCACCGGCACCGCGCTGAACAGATGCGCCTTGATGTACGCGCCGAAGGCAAGGCCGAGCACCGCGGCCGGGATGAAGGCCACGATCAGGTTCAGCCACAGCTTCGGGTCGACGCGGAAGAGGCGCGCACGGTATTCCCAGATCACCGCGACGACGGCGCCGGTCTGGATCGCGATGTCGAACACCTTGCCGCGCTCGTCGTTCGCGCCGAGGAGGTCGCTTGCCAGGATCAGGTGCCCGGTGCTCGAGATCGGCAGGAACTCGGTCAGCCCTTCGACGATGCCGAGGATCAGCGCGTCAAGAATTTCCATATGTTTTCCCAGAATGCGGGCGCGCTGTCCGTGCTATTGTGCCCGGCGCCCTGCAGTTCGATCCACTGCTTGGGTCCCCCCCAGGCCGCATACAGCCGGCGCGAATGCTCGGCGGGAATGATCCGGTCGTCCGCGGCGACAAGGCAGAGCAGCGGCACGGCGATCTTCGGCGCCCGGCCGATCGAATCGAAGCGATGCTTTAGCATCCAGTCTACCGGGAGGTACGGGTAATGGCGCTTTGCCACTTCAACCAGGCTGTCGAACGGCGCGACCAGGATCACCCCGGCCAGCGGGCGCTCTGCGGCTAGCTGCACCGCTACACCGCTGCCCAGGCTGCGGCCGAAGAGAAACACCTTGCTCGCTTTCAGCGTCCCGGTGGCGTAGTCATACCAGGCGAGCCCGTCGGAAGTGAGCGCCGCCTCGGAAGGCGAGCCCTCGCTCGAGCCGTAGCCGCGGTAGTCGATCAGCAGCCAGCCGACGCCCGGCGCGCGGCGCGGCGCCTCCTCGAGCATCCAGGAGACTTCCTCGGCGTTGCCGCCGAAGTAAAGCACCAGCGGGGATCCGCGGATGTGCCAGGCGTGCAGGCGCACGTCGGCTTGAATGAAGACGCTTTCAACGGCGGGAAAGCGCCGCGCGATCGAGTCGCGTTGCGCTTCGTGGACCGGCTTGCGGAAAAAGATCAGCGAGTCCTGCATCAGGTACATGAGCACCGGAAACCCGACGACGACGGCGCCTACGGCAATGAGCGAGGCGACCAACTAGGCGCGTCCGAGGGCATGCGCCACGGCTTCGAGGATGCGCGCGCGCGAATCGCTCTTCAGGAGCCAGTCGACGACCCCCACGCGCTGCGGCTCGCTCACGTAGGCCTCGTCGCTGCGGGTGCTCGCCAGCATGATGATCGGCGTACCGCCCAGGCGCGGTTTCACCTCGGCGATCAGGGCGAGCGGGTCCTCGGCGTCGCGCAGCCTGCGGGCAAGCAGCCACACGGCGTACTTCCATCGTCCGAGCAGCTCGCGCGAGGCGCTCGCGTCAGGCGCGGCGTCGACGCGATAGCCGCCTTTCTCGAGGACCATCGAGAGGTATTCGGCAGCGACGGTATCGTGCTCGGTGAGGAGCACCCGGGGGGCCGCCTTGGCGGCGGTCTCTTCCGGCGGCATGACGGGCAGTTCGAAAAAGAACGTAGTGCCGCCGCCTTCCCGGTCCTCGAAGCCGACGCGCCCCTGCATCATTTCCACCAGCCGCTTGCAGATGGCGAGCCCCAGCCCGGTGCCGCCCTTGACGCGCGAATCGGCCGAATCGGCCTGCGCGAAGCGGCCGAAGATGCGGCCGCGAAAGGCCTCGGGAATGCCCGGCCCCCGGTCGCTCACCTCCACGCGCACCACCGCCTCCTTCTGCGCGACGGTCACGTCGACGGCGCTGTTCGGCGGCGAGAACTTGGCGGCGTTCGACAGCAGGTTGGTCATCACCTGCATCAGGCGCTTTCGGTCCGCCCGCACCACGACCTGGGGGACCTCCCCGTGCAGCGCGAGGTTGGCGCGAAAGCGGTCGGCGTAACCCTGGTTGAGCCGCAGCGACTCGCCCAACAGCGCATCGAGCAGCATGGGCTCGGGCACCAGCGTCAGCTGCCCCGACTCGATCTTCTCGATGTCCAGCACCTCGTTGATCAGGTCGAGCAGGCGCTGGCTGTTCTTCTCGGCGATCTCGACCATCTCGTCCTGCTCCTTGGAGACCTCGCCGATCGCCCCGGCGCGCAACAGCTGCAGCGAGCCGATGATCGAAGTGAGCGGCGTGCGCAGCTCGTGGCTCAAGGTGGAGGTGAACTCGCTTCGCATGCGCTCGGCCGCGCGCTGCTGGGTGATGTCGCGGCCCTGCAGGATGACCGAGATGACCCGGTGGTCGTCGTCGACGAGCGGCGTCATCGTCCACTCGCAGGCGAGCTCCAGGCCGTCGCGCCGCAGGCAGCGCTCGGCGACCACGGTGGCCGGCCGGCCCTGCGCCACGAGCTCGCCCCACCACTTGTCGGTGCTCTCGCGATCGTCCGGATTGAGCAGCATGCTGATGCAGTTTCGGCCTACCATCTCCGGCGCCGCGTAGCCGAACAGGTTCTCGGCCGCCGGATTCATGTCGAGGATCGTGGCGCGCGGGTCCACCTCGAACACCGCGATCGGCGCGCGTTCGGAAAACAGGGCGAGCTTGCGGCCGAAAGCCTGCACCTCGCGGTGCGCCTCGAGCAGGCTGTCGAGCTGCTCGCCGAGCTGCGCCTGGGTAGCGGCGTTGTCGGCCGAGAGCCGCTCGTAGGCGCTGCGCAGCCCGTAGGCACTGCTGAACGCCTTGCCGAGCTGATACGCGGTAGCGACGTTCGCGATATAGAGGAGCGGCACCGCGGCGCCGAGCAGATGAAAAAAATCCGTGCCATAGGCGAACAACACGCCGTTGAACGGGATCATCACGCCCGCCGCGTAGAGGGCGTAAATCCACCAGACGGTCGAGAACATCGGCAGCCCGCCCGCAGTCACCAGCGCCACGACAAAGGCGATGAAGACCTGCTGATAATCGCCGCCCGGGAAGAATACCGCCGTCGCGAACCCCCAGGCGGCGCCGAGCGCCGCCGCGCCGAACGCCGCCCGCCGGATCCACGGCTGCGGATGCTCGCGCGCGTCGCCGCTGCGCTGGTAAGCGAGCGCCAGCGCCCAGTATCCCGCCGCGATGAGCAGGATTGCGGTCTGCCAGAACAGGATCAGCTCGACCGGGCTCGATGGCCACAGGAAGGCGCTCAGCAGCAGGCTCAGCACTGCGGTCGCGCCGACCGCCGGCAGGATCCTGCGATAAATGTACTCGCAGCGCTCCTTCAGCACTTCGGGCGCGTCCGCATCCTGAAGCGGCTCGAGCATGCGGTAATCTTACACAGATGAAGAAAAGCGTTCCGGTCGCTGAGTTGAAAATGGGCATGTACGTCGCGGAGCTCGACCGGCCCTGGACCGAGACGCCGTTCATGTTCCAGGGGTTCTACCTGGAGACCGACGAGCAGCTCGAGACGCTGAAGCAGTACTGCAAGACGGTATTCGTCGATCCCGATCCGCCCAAGCTGGCCGAGCCGATCGCGCTGAGGCCGCGCGCGATGCCGCGGCCGGCGGCGCGCAGCGGGGCAAGCCAGCTCGACCTGTCGCGCATCGGCAAGGTGCGCTACGTCGAGCAGGCGCCGGTGGAGCGCGAGGTAAAGCAGGCGGAGGTCGCTTATAAAAGCACCACCAAGCTCGCGAGCGAGGCGGTAGAAGCGGTGCGCGCCGGCCGCACCCTGGACGCGCCGAGCGTCGAGCAGGCGGTCAGGAGCATGACCGAGAGCGTGCTGCGCAACCCGGACGCGCTGCTCCTGTTCTCGCAATTGAAGGAGAAAGGCGATTACACGACGTCGCACGCGGTCGACAGCGCCGTGTACATGACCGCTTTCGGCCGCTTCCTGCAGTTGCCGGCCGAGGACATCAGCCTGCTCGGCTACCTGGGCCTGCTGCAGGACGTTGGCAAGACCAGGCTGCCGACCGAGCTCCTCAACAAGCGCAACCGCCTGAGCGAAGCCGAATTCGCGCAGGCGAAGCAGCACGTGCAGTACTCCGTCGAGATCCTAAGCAACACGCCGGGCCTGCCGCCTGGCCTGGGCGAGCTCGCCCTGCTCCATCACGAGCGCCAGGACGGCAGCGGCTACCCGAAGGGCCTCAAGGGCAGGGACATCGGGCTGCTCGGCTCGATCGCCGGCATCATCGACACCTTCGATGCGCTCACCGCGCGCCGGCCCTACGCCGAGCCGGTGCCGCCGTCGGCCGCGCTCAGCATGCTGTACAAGTGGCGCGGCAGCTTCTTCGATCCGGTGCTGATCGAGCAATTCATCCGCTGCATCGGCATTTTCCCGCTCGGCAGCACGGTAGAGCTCAACAGCGGCGAGATCGGCATCGTCATCGCGCAGAACCTGGAGAAACGCCTGCAGCCGCGCGTGATGGTGATCCGCGACGCGGCCGGCAACCCGCTCAAGCCGCAGAAGCTCCTCGACCTGTCGCGCGGGCTCAAGGCCCCCGACGGCGAACCTTACCGCATCCGCCGCACCCTCGAGTACGGCCGCATCCCGGTCACCGCCGACAGCCTGTTCAACGACTAATCAGGGACAGACCACGTTTTCGTCAACGGCGGAGACGATCCCTCGTTGATTGGACATGCCACGACGCGCCCGCATCATGCTCGCCGGCGTGCCCGTACATGTCATCCAACGCGGCAACAACCGGGGGGCGTGCTTCGTCGACGACGAAGACCGCAACTTTTATCTGTTCCACCTGGCGCGTGGCCTTGGCCGCTGCGGATGCCGGCTGCACGCGTATTGCTTGATGACCAATCACGTGCACTTGCTCCTGACTCCCGAAGGCGCGGAGAGCTGCGCGGTACTGATGAAGCATATGGGACAGCTGCACTCGCAATATTTCAACAAGCGCTACGGACGCACGGGGTCGCTTTGGGAAGGGCGTTTCCGTTCCTGCCTCGTCCAGTCCGAAGGATACGTGCTCGCCTGCTATCGCTATATCGAGCTTAATCCGGTGCGTGCCAGTCTGGTTATTCACCCCGGTGATTATCCGTGGTCGAGCCACCGCAATAACGCGTTGGGCGAAGCGGCGGCCCGGCTTGTCATGCCCCACTCTGAATACCTTCGGCTCGGCGAAAGCACCCAAGAGCGCCAGAAAGTGTACACAGGGCTATTTGGCTCGACTGCCGCCAACGAGCGGCTTGAGGAGGAGATAAGAGCCGCAACGAACGGTGGTTATGCGCTCGGCGACGAGTTTTTCAGGAGGACGATGGCCCGCGCGCTTGGGCGTCGTGTGGACAAGGGAAAGCCGGGAAGGCCATTGCGCGATGCGGCACCCGGAGACTCTCAAGAAGAGCTCCCGTTGCCGCCCGCGGAAAACGTGGTCTGTCCCTGATTTCAGGTTTTGGTGTAGAGCTCGCCGCCCTTCTTCACGAACTCGACGGACTTCTCCTTCATTCCCTTCTCGACGTAGTCGCGCACGTCCTGCGTGATCTTCATCGAGCAGAAGTGCGGCCCGCACATCGAGCAGAAGTGCGCGACCTTGGCGCCTTCCTGCGGCAGCGTCTCGTCGTGGAACTCCCTGGCGGTGTCCGGGTCGAGGCCGAGGTTGAACTGGTCGGCCCAGCGGAATTCGAAGCGCGCCTTGGAGAGCGCGTTGTCGCGCGCCTGCGCGCCCGGATGGCCCTTGGCGAGGTCGGCGGCGTGCGCGGCGATCTTGTACGCCATGATGCCGTCCTTCACGTCCTTCTTGTTCGGCAGCCCGAGGTGCTCCTTGGGCGTCACGTAGCAGAGCATCGCCGTGCCGAACCAGCCGATCAGCGCCGCGCCGATAGCGCTCGTGATGTGGTCGTAGCCGGGCGCGATGTCGGTGGCGAGCGGCCCGAGGGTGTAGAACGGCGCCTCGTCGCAGTACTTGAGCTGCAGCTCCATGTTCTCCTTGATCAGCTGCATCGGCACGTGGCCCGGGCCCTCGATCATCACCTGGCAGTCGTGCTTCCAGGCTGTTTTCGTCAATTCTCCCAAAGTACGCAATTCAGCGAGCTGGGCTTCATCATTTGCGTCATGGATGGAGCCCGGGCGCAGTCCGTCGCCGAGCGAGAAGGAGACGTCGTACGCCGCCATGATCTCGCAGATGTCCTCGAAGCGCGTATAGAGGAAGCTTTCCTCGTGGTGCGACAGGCACCACTTCGCCATGATCGAGCCGCCGCGCGACACGATGCCGGTCATGCGATTGGCGGTGAGCGGAATGAACGGCAGGCGAACCCCGGCGTGGATGGTGAAGTAGTCGACGCCCTGCTCGGCCTGCTCGATCAGCGTGTCGCGGAATATTTCCCAGGTGAGGTCCTCCGCTTTCCCTCCTGTTTTTTCCAACGCTTGATAAATCGGGACCGTTCCGATCGGGACCGGACTGTTGCGGATGATCCATTCGCGCGTCTCGTGGATGTGCTTGCCGGTGGAGAGGTCCATCACCGTGTCGGCGCCCCAGCGGATCGCCCAGGTCATCTTGTCGACTTCCTCGCCGATCGACGAGGTCACCGCCGAGTTGCCGATGTTGCAGTTGATCTTCACCAGGAAGTTGCGGCCGATGACCATCGGCTCGGTCTCGGGGTGATTGATGTTCGCCGGGATGATGGCGCGCCCGCGCGCCACCTCGTCGCGCACGAACTCCGGGGTGACGAGCTTCGGGATACTGGCGCCGAACGATTCGCCGGGATGTTGCCTTTCTAGACCCGGAATCATCTTTTGATTCTCCCGGATGGCAATGAACTCCATCTCGGGCGTGATGATGCCCTTGCGAGCGTAATGCATCTGCGTGACGCAGCGCCCGCGCCGCGGCTTGCGGCGGAGATCAAAACGCAATTCGGCGAGCTTCGGATCGGTCAGCCGCTTGCGTCCGTACTCCGAGGACGGGCCTTGCAAAATCTCACAATCGCCTCGCTGCGCGATCCAGGCCTCGCGCAGCGGCGGCAGGCCCTTCTGGATATCGATGCGCGCCGCGGGATCGGTGTACGGCCCCGAGGTGTCGTAGACCAGGAGCGACGGATTGCCGCCGCTTTGCGAGATCTCCCGCATGGGAACTCTCAAATTCCCCACATGGATCTTGCGCGAGCTGGGCAGCGGCTGGATCGCTGCGTCGTCTACGTGGGCGGTGGCGGCTAGAAACTTCGGATTGGCGTTCATATGCGCTTCCCTACGGCGGGATTACCCGCATCAGGTTGTGAGGGACTGTCTCACCCGCGCCTTCTCAGAGCCGGCGCAGGACCCCTAACGCTAAGGCACCGATTATAATCCGCTTCCGATGAACCTAGAGCAGGCGCGCTTCAACATGGTCGAGCAGCAGATCCGCACCTGGGAGGTGCTCGATCAGGACGTGCTCGACCTGCTGTATCTCGTGCCTCGCGAGGAGTTCGTTCTTCCGCAGCACCGCTCGCTCGCCTTTTCCGATATCCACATCCCGCTCGGCGAGGGCGAATGCATGTGGGAGCCCAAGATGGAAGCGCGGGTCCTCCAGGAGCTGGCCGTGCGCAAGAGCACCGACCGGGTGCTGGAAGTCGGCACCGGAAGCGGCTACCTGACCGCGCTCCTCGCGCACCGCGCCGCGCACGTCTACTCGGTCGAGGTGAAGCCCGCGCTGGCCGAGCTCGGCCGTCGCAATCTCGAGCGCCACGGCGCCGAGAACATCACGCTGGAAGTCGGCGACGCGGCGCGCGGCTGGAGCCGCCACGCTCCTTACGAAGTAATCGTCCTCACCGGCTCCACGCCGCTGCTGCCGCGCGCCTTCCTCGAGCAGCTCGCCATCGGCGGGCGCCTGTTCGCGGTCACCGGAGAGGCGCCGGCGATGAGCGCCCGGCTGGTCGTGTGCACCGCGCCCGGCGCCTATCACAGCACCGATCTGTTCGAGACCGTCCTCGCGCCGCTCGTCAACGCCGAGCAGCCGCCGCGGTTCCGCTTCTGAGCGCGATGCGGCAGATCACGCCGGCGGAGCTGTCCGCGTGGCTCGCCGACAAAGCTCGCGCGCAGCCGGTTTTGCTCGACGTGCGCGAGCCGTGGGAGTTCCAGGCCGCCCGCATCGAGGGCTCGACGCACATGCCGATGCAGCAGGTGCCCGCGCGCGTCGGCGAGCTCGAGCCGGACAACGACATCGTGGTGATTTGCCACCACGGCGGGCGCAGCCTGCAGGCTGGCCTGTTTCTAGAAAAGCAAGGTTTTGCGCGCGTCCATAATCTCGTGGGGGGAGTAGATGCCTGGGCGAGGACCGTTGATCCGGCTGTTCCTGTTTATTAGTCTTGTCGCAGCTTCGCTCGACGTAACCGCGGAGGACCTGGTTCAGGTCTACCGCGACGCGCAGCGCTATGACGCGGTCTACTCCGGCGCGCGCTATGCGCTCGAGGCCGGACGCGAGAAGCTGCCGCAGGGCCGCTCGCTCCTGCTGCCCACCCTCGGCCTGACAGGCAGCGTCACCAGGTCGCGCGTCGATTCGGAATCGCGCGATCCTGCCACCGCTCCCAACCTGAACTTCCTGCGCCGGCCGGAGGTCGACGGCTACACGCTCACCTTCTCCCAGCCGGTCTTCCGCCTGCAGAACTGGTACCAGTTCGAGCAGGGGGAGCAGCAGGTGCGCCAGGCCGAGGCCGCCTTCGGCCAGGCGAGCCAGGACCTCATCGTCCGGGTGTCGCAGGCCTACTTCGATGTGCTCTCGGCGCAGGACACGCTGGGGCTCGCGCGCGCGCAGAAAGCGGCGATTTCCGAGCAGCTCGCCCAGGCCAAGCGCAATTTCGAGGTCGGCACCGCGACCATCACCGACACGCACGAGGCGCAGGCGCGCTTCGACCTCATCGTGGCGCAGGAGATCGCGGCGCAGAACGACCTCGAGAACAAGCGCCGCGCGCTGCAGGCGCTCAACGGCAAGGAATACGCGGAGCTGGCGCCGCTGCGTGCAGACGTGCGCCTCGCGCCGCCCAACCCGAACAACATGCAGGACTGGGTCGATCTCGCCCAGAAGCAGAGCTATCCGGTCGCGTTGCAGGAAGCGACCACCGAGGTCGCCAGGCTCGAAGCGAAGCGCAGCTTCGCCGCTCACCTGCCGACGCTGGATTTCATCGCCACCTACGGCAAGACCGGGCAGAGCGCCACTGTCACCAGCCCGGTGGGCTCGGATGTCACGACCACGCAGATCGGCTTGCAGTTCGCCCTGCCGCTCTACCAGGGCGGCGCGATCAGCTCGCGCGAGCGCGAAGCGGCCGCGTTGCACTTGAAGGCGAAAGACGACCTGGAGAACGCGCGCCGCCAGGCGGCGCTCACCGCGCAGCAGACCTACCTCTCGGTCATCAACGGCATCGCCCAGGTCGGCGCGCTCGAGCAGGCGCTCGTCTCCTCGCAAAGCGCGCTCGACTCCAACAAGCTCGGCTACGAGGTGGGCGTGCGCATCAACATCGACGTCCTCAACGCCCAGCAGCAGCTCTTCTCCACCCGGCGCGACCTCTCCACGGCGCGCTACAACGCGATCCTCAACCAGCTGCGCCTCAAGGCCGCCGCCGGCAGCCTGCGCGACGAAGACCTCGAAGTAGTCAACCGCGCCCTCAGCTTTTAATCAGGGACAGACCACGTTTTAAGTGTTTCTCGGTCGCGCCGCGGTGCGCCTCGCAGAGCTTCTTTCCTGCCTCGCCCATCCGCCGGCGTCGAGACTGGTCCGCAATCAGCCCGAGCGCAGTGCGGATCGCCGAGCCGCCATCTGAAGCCTGGAGGGCCGCGCCGGCCTCCACGGCGAGGCGCGTCGCGTCCGCGAAGTTGAACATGCTCGGGCCGGCCACGACCGGCGCGCCGACGGCAAGCGCCTCGATGAGGTTCTGCCCGCCGAGCGGCATGAAGGAGCCGCCAATCACCGCGACATCGCAGGCGCCGAAGTAGAACGGCATCTCGCCCATCGTGTCTCCCAGATGGAACTTGTCGCCGTGACCCGGCATTTCAGTGCGGGTCCGGCGCGATTGCACCCGCTGTGCGACCTCCTCGAAGCGCTGCGGATGGCGCGGGACGACGACGACCAGGAGCTTGCCGTCCCACGCCGGAAGCGCATCCAGGAGCAGCTTTTCCTCGCCTTCCCGCGTGCTCGCGAGCAGCAGAATCGGGCGTCCAAGCGCGGCGCGCCAGGCGCGGCCGGCGGCGACCTGCGCGGCGTCGGGGTGGACGTCGAACTTGAGGTTGCCGGTCACTTCGACGTCGCGCGCGCCGAGCGCGCGCAGGCGCTCCGCGTCGGCGGCGCTTTGCGCGCACACCGCGGCCAGGACGGCAAACGCCGGCCGCGTGAGCGCGCTCCAGAGCGCATAGCCGCGCGCCGATTTTTCCGACATGCGGGCGTTGGCGAGCAGCACCGGCACGCCGTTCTGCGCGCAGCCGGCGAGCAGGTTCGGCCAGACCTCGGTTTCCATCAGCACGCCGAGGCGCGGCCGGAAGTGCTCGAGAAAGCGCTGCACTGGCTCCGGGAAGTCGAACGGCAGGTAGGCGGCGAGGACCGTTTCCCCATACACCTGCTTCACCGTCTCGCGCCCGGCCGCCGTCGTGCAGGTGACGAGCACGCGGTGGTCCGGCAACGCCTGCGCGAGCGCGCGCACCAGCGGAGCCGCCGCACGCGCTTCGCCTACGGACACGGCGTGGACCCAGAGGAGCTTCGGCGGCGCGTCGAGGCCGTAATGACCCAGGCGTTCCGGGACGCCTTCGCGGTAGCCGGGCTCGCGCCGCCCGCGCCACCAGAGCCGCAGCAGGATGAGCGGCAGCGCAAGGCGCAGGAGCGCGGTGTAGAGCTTCCTCATGCGCACTGCTTGAGCACTTCGGAGGCTTCGGGAGCCCGCCCCGGCGCGCCGACGTTTTTCGCCTGCGGCGCGCCGTACAGCCCGTTGAGCGCCGGATCTGAGCCGCAGTAGATGCCGACCGTCGCCACTCCCAGAGCCGCCGCGAGGTGCGTGAGGCCGGTGTCGAGGCCGATCACGCCGCGCGCGTGGACGAAGAGCCGAGCGAGCTCCTCGAGCGCCATGCGCCGCGGCACGATGGCTTGGGGAACCGCGGCGCGGATGCGCTCGGCGCGGCCGCGCTCGGCGTTGTTCCCCCAAGGCAGCACGACGGGCATGTCGAGCGCCCGCCCGGTCTCGATCCAGCGCGACTCGGGCCAGAGCTTGTCCTTGCGGCTGGTCATGGTGAGGAACACCGCATAGCTCGAGTCCTGCTCGAGCGGCGAAGCGCCTTCGGCGCGCAGGCCATAGCGCACGTCTTCATCTAAAGCAAAACCGAGCGCTTCGGCGGTAAGCCGGCGGTTTCTTTCCACGGCATGCAGGCGCCACGACACCGTGTGCAGCACGTCATAGAATCGCGCGGCGAGCGGCTCGCGCGCGCTCGCCGCATCCATGCCGTGCCTGGTGCCCGCGGCCCAGAAACATATCGCCGCGCTCTTCAGGAGCGCCTGCGAGTCGATCACCGCGTCGTAGCGCTCGGCCGTGAGCGCCCGCCGGAACGCGCGCAACTCGCCCCACACCGCCGGGCTCCACAGCGCCCTGCGCCAGCGGCGCAACGCCACGGGAATGACCCGGCGCACCGAGGCGTGCATCCCCGCGATGCCGGCGAACGGCTCTTCGACCACCCAGTCGATCTGCGCGCCCGGCAGCATTCGCGCCGCGTCGCTCACCGCCGGGCAGTTCTGCACCACGTCGCCCAGAGACGATGTTTTTACGAAGAGAATGCGCGTCATTGTTGTTTAGAATAGGGCCCGCCGATTCTACGGGATAACCTTTGAACGCCGCGCCACGAGCCCCGCTCTCGGCCGTCCTGATCACTCGCAACGCCGCGGCGGTCCTCGCGCCCTGCCTCGAGAGCCTCGCCTTCGCCGACGAGATCGTGGTCGTCGATTCCGGAAGCAGCGACGGCACCGCGGAAATCGCGAGGCGCTACGGCGCGCGCCTCGTGCAGAAGGAATGGCTCGGCTTCGGCCAGCAGAAGCAGTACGCGGTCGACCAGGCGCAGCACGACTGGGTGCTGTGCCTCGACGCCGACGAGACGGTCTCGCCGCAGCTCGCCGCGAGCATCCAGGCCGCGCTCGCAGCACCGGTGTCGCCGGTGTACCGCATGCCGCGCCGCAACCGCTTTCTCGGGCGGTGGCTGTCGCACGGCGAGGGCTACCCCGACTGGAGCCCGCGCCTCTTCAACCGCATGAACGCGCGCTGGAGCGACGACCTGGTCCACGAAAAAGTGCTGTACGCCGTGACCCCCGGCACGCTGCAGGGCGACCTGATGCACGACTCCGCGGACGACCTCACGGCGTACCTGGAGCGGCAGAACCGCTACACCACGCTCGCGGCGCGCCAGGCGTACGAGCTCGGGCGCAGCGCCGGCTTCTTCCACATCCTGATGTCGCCGGTGGTGCGCTTCTTCAAGTTCTACGTCTTCCGCCTCGGCTTTCTCGACGGCATGCCGGGCCTCATGCACATCTCGATCGGCTGCATGAACAGCTACCTCAAGTACGCCAAGCTGATCGAGCTGCGCAAAGCCGACGAAAAATGAAGCTGCTCGTCACCGGCTGCTGTTCGCGCATGCGATCATGGTCGAAGGCACGCTCCGGGTCCTCGGCCATCCCGCGCCGTATGCAAAATTCGCTGCGTGGCTCAAGTCCTACTATGGCTACGCATAGATTCGCCGCCTTCGCGGCCGCCCTCTGCCTCGCCGGCTGCGCGGCGGTCAATCCGTATCCGGCGGCCTGGGAACCTCTTCGCCCGTCGGCTGCCGCCGATTGCAAGCTGTTCGAGGGCGGCTATTCCGACAAGGCCGACTCCCGCGATAACGTGAAGCCTTCCCTGACCCGCGAGCTCTTCGGCTTCAACACCGACTGGGAAAAAGCCACGCGGGTCGACTTCTCGCTGCCCCGCGACGACGCGCTAGAAGTCACGGTGTGGAGCGGAACGGACAAGATGATCACGCGCATCTTCAGCGCGGCGGAAGGCGAGCTCGCCTGCGACGCCGGCCGGCTCA